>OCOJ01054428.1_pt1 | contig 44543 bp, 42 predicted proteins | sample 1539251 | NCBI WGS metagenome assembly OCOJ01 (sample SAMN01911457, study PRJEB22624) | soil metagenome | biome: Soil | place: Malaysia | collected 2012-04-30 | depth RA_metagenome m
CAGCCGCGGATGGCGGTGGCCCAGGTTGAGGACGCAGATGCCGGCGACCCAGTCGATGTACCGGTTCCCGTCGACGTCCTCGATCGTCGCACCCTGGCCGACCTTCGGGGCGATGGGGAAGTAGTGCGGGTAGCCGATCGCGTCCGTCTCGAGCCGCTCCTGGTCTGCGAGGAGCTCGCGGGATCGCGGGCCCGGGGGAGGGACGACGATGTGTGGTGCGTCGGGGAAGCTCAGCCAGTCGCTCTTGGCCGTCACGGGGACCTCCGACGGCTCAGGCCCTGCGAGCCATATCAAGACTCGGCAGAGATCGGGCTCGAGTGATGCGCGGGGGACCCACAGTCGGGGCCGCTCAGCGACCCGTTCCCGACCACCAGTCGCGCGAGGTTCGACACTGCTCGCAGAGGGGCGTATCCGCGGGATTCTTCCACCCGCACTTGGGACACGCCCAGCCGGTTGGGGGCGGCGCCGGGCCCCCGCCCGAGGGGGGCGGTTTGGAGGACGACGGGCCGGTCCGGTGGTCGACGAGGGGTGCCTCGTGGACGTGCACCAGGATCACGGCGAGGATGCCCCCGGTGAACGCGAGGACGAATCCCGCAAGGAACCCACCCCCGGTCCACAGAGAGAACGCGGCGAAGATGGCCAGAGCGGTCCCCCATCCCTTCTGCTCGTCGGGGTCGTCCTGGGCGCCGTACATTCCGACGCAGGCCATCATGATGATCGCCAGAATGACCCCGAACACCCCGGAGATCACCGGGTCGGCCCCCGCGCTAAGAGGTGCGTAGACCAGGCCCAGGGCAAGGTCTCCGACGGCATTCGCGAGGACGAGGAACGCCCCGACCGCCCCGAGGGCGAGGACCTCGGATTCAGGGGCCCGCCCCATCACCATCCCGGCGTTCGATGGCCCCTCCGTGTATCTACTGTTCGGAGGTTCGCCCGGTGCGGTCGAGGGCCGGAAGGAAGAACGACGATGCGCGCGTCGGGAAAGCTCAGAAGGTCGCTCCGGGCCGTCACGGGGTCTTTGTCAGGCCAGGTCGACCGTCGCTACGGCCCGACCGGAACATCGCCCTTCGCGGCCGAGTCCGGAACTCGTCCTTTCCGCCAGAGGAGAAAACTGACGACGACGAGCAATGTGCCGGCGACCGCGATCATGTACCAGCCAGCATCCGGTCCCCAGGTGGTAGCCCAGCCGGAGGAGCAGACCCCGTTCCAGGGACCGGGCGTACAACTCCCCCAGAAGCTCGTCTCGGGGGACGGTGCGGCGGTCCACGTGGAGTTCGGGAGGAACGTGGCCACGTCCGCTCGGAGCGTCACGGGCTGGAGCGCGGCCGGGAGGCCGCTCGCGAGGACGGTCGCGACGAGCGTGAGACCCAACAGTGGGAAGCGCCGGCGGTCTCGCGGCGGTCGACCGATCATGACCGCGAGCGTGGCAACGCCGCCGGCCAACCCGACCACCACGAGGGAAAGGGACGCGTCGTACAGGATCGCCGTCTCGTTCAGCCCGAGGGAGCCGAAGGAATGGGTACCCTGGACCGGTCCTACGGGAGGGCCGGTGAAGAACGGGGAGCAACCGGTCGCGCACGTCCCCGTCACTCCCGAGAGCGGAGAGTAGGTCTGGGTCGAAGTGTCCGCGTTCGGGCCCGAGGGGACTTCGGTCTCGTACCACCACGGGCTGACGACCGAGATCGAGAGCAGCACGACGACAGCCAGGAGCAGCCCCATCTCGAGGGTGATGCGGCGGCGGGGGCGAGATGGTTCCGACGTCGTGGGAGAGGGGGCGGGCGTCGACGGAGCGCTCACAGCGTCCTCCCTGAGGCATCCGGAACATCGAGGGGCGACCGAGGGATCACGGACGCGCTCGCCGGCCGCACGCAGCGGGGCGCCGATGATAAAATAGCGCCAACGACTACCACCCGGCGAGAAATCCCCGAGTCGAAGTTCGTGCGAGCTCCGCGAGGTCCGGCACTATGGGCGGTCGTTCTGGCCGTCTCCGCCGCGTTGCTCGCCGTGGCCGTGGTGGGCGGTCCAGCGCTCGCACCGACGGCGCCATCCCCGTCGGGACCAGCGCCCGTGCTCCTCGCGTTTGGCCAGGGCGCTTACGATGCCGCGGCGGGCTACGACGTCTGGCTGCTTGGCGACGGTTCGACGTGGACGTACGCGCACGGTGCCTGGTCGAATATCACGTCGAGCGCGGGCGTCCCGGCCCGGATGCCCGGCAACTCGCTGCTCGTGTACGACGCCCGCGACGGATACCCCCTCCTTTTCGGAGGTGCGATCGGGCCGCCGGAGGGTCGACCCCTGGCCGACACCTGGGGGCTCGAGGGAGGGCAGTGGACCAACCTGACCGGAACCGTGCATGGTTCCCCGCCGCCGATGATTCCCGGGACCATGACCTACGATTCCACCGACCAGAAAGTGGTCCTGTTCGGCGGGAGCCGCGTGAACGCGACCCCTCCCTACCTCTACGCGCTGTACCCCATGAACGAGACCTGGACGTACGCCGGGGGAGCGTGGACGAACGCAACCGTCCCCGGACCGGTACCGCTGGGCGGAAGTTACGGGGGAAATCCGTTCCTTCGCCTCGTGGACGACCCCGCGGACGGCTACTTGCTGTACTATGACGGGATCGTGGGGCCGCCCCATTTCGCCCCGATCACGTGGACCTACTCGCACGGTGTGTGGACGAACCGGACCGCAACCTTCCCTCCGGCCCCCCAGCTGCTCTTCTTCGCCGGAATCGGCTACGACTCGACGAGCCGCGCGGTCCTGGGAGTCGGAACGTGCACGTGGAACGCCGCCGTGACCTGCGTCCACCACTTTGGTGGGACGTTCGCGTTCTCGAACGGCACGTGGAAGGATGTGACCCCGTCGACGTCTCCGCCCCCGCGCGAAGAGAGTTCGTTCGTCGACGACCCCTCCGATGGCGGGATGGTGTTGGTCGGAGGGTGCTGCTGGGCGGACTTCTCGGGTCTCTCGCTCTACTGGCAGGACGCCTGGATCTACTCCGACGGAAGATGGACTGAAACCCATCCATGGGGAGGGGGAGCACCAACGTTCTTCCAGAACGACGGCAGCTGGGTCGCGGTCGCCCTCGCACTGTCCGCGGCGGGCAGCATCGCGCTCGTGCAAGCGAGCCGACGGTCGCCGAAGCCCTAGAGGTGCTGCAACGCTCCGGTCTGGAATCCCCGTCCGGACGTCGGCGGTGTGAGGGAAGAACCGCCCGGCGGACCCACGGCCGCCACGCCTAAGCACGCTGTCGCATCGCAGGTCGAGGAATCGAATGACGGCCGCGCGAAACGCAGTCGATACTCACACGCACCTCAGCCGATGGTGGCGGGACATCCAAGAGACCGGGTACCGCCGCGACATCGACTACACGCTCGAGGGGATGCTGCGGGAGATGGACGCGGCCGGGATCGACCACTCGATGCTCATCCAGGTCAATGACGCCCCCTCCCCTCCGGAAGGGCATGCGGAAGCTCGCTCCCTAGTCGCGGAGAGCAAGGGCCGTCTCTCGCTCATCTCCTCCGCCAACCCGACGTTGGGAGCCTCGGCCGTCGAGGAGATGGTCGCGCTGTGGGACGGGACGCCCGAGCTCAAGGGGATCAAGCTGTTCCCCGGGTACAACCCCTTCTATCCGGACGACCCGCGGCTCGACCCGATCTACGAGTACGCGGCGCAGCGGGGGGTCCCCGTCCTGATCCACACGGGCGACACGATGGACAACTGGGGGCACGTGAAGTATTCCCGGCCCCTCCCGATCGACGACATCGCGGTCCGATTCCGCGACGTTCGATTCGTGGTCTGCCACCTCGGGAACCCGTGGATCGACGAGGCGATGGAGATCATCTACAAGAACCCGAACGTGTACGGTGACACCTCGGGCCTGCTCGCCCACCCCTCCTACCCCCTCTTCGACCGACACGTCGATCTCGTGCGACGGAGAATCCAGGACGCAATCTCGATGACCGGGACGGCGGAGCGGGTCCTCTACGGCTCCGACTGGCCGCTCATCGACTTCCGGGTCGCAACCTCGCTCGTCACCCGCCTCGACCTTCCCGAGCGGGACCGGGAGGCGATCCTGGGCGGGAACGCCCGGCGCCTGTTCGGCCTTCCCCCTCCGCACGGAGCGTCGCGGGCCGGGCCGTCATAAGCTACCGCGGACTCGCCGACCTCGACCTCACGGACAGAGGCGTCCGGGGAGCGCTTCGATGGACGGCGACGAGATCCGAAAGGTGGTCCGGGAGACGAACTACGTCACGTGGCGTCGTCAGGGGGGATGGGAACCGCTCGTCATCTCGCGGGCCGAGGGGTCCCGCTTCTGGGACTCCGCGGGGAAGGAGTATCTCGACTTCTCCTGCCAGCTCGTCGCCACCAACCTCGGCCACGGGAACGCCGCCGTGGCGGAGGCGATCGCGACCCAGGCGAGGGAGCTCGCCTACGCCGCCCCAGGATTCGCGACCGAGGCCCGCGCCCGGGCCAGTCTCGCGCTCCTCGAGGTGCTCCCCACGGGAGTGAACCGCCTCTTCTTCTCGACCTCCGGAACCGAAGCGAACGAGGCGGCGCTCAAGATCGCCCGGGCCGCGACCGGCCGCACCAAGGTCGTCGCCCGGTACCGCTCCTACCACGGCTCCACCGCCGCGTCGATCTCGGTCACGGGGGAGTTCCGACGAAAGGCGATCGACAAACTGCAGAAGGTACCCGGGACCGTCTTCGCCCCGGACTGCTACTGCTACCGCTGCCCGTTCGGTCTCACGTACCCCGACTGCGATGTCGCCTGCGCCGAGTACCTCGACTACCAGATCTCCCGCGAGGGGGACGTGGCGGCGATGATCGTCGAACCAGTTGTCGGGACGAACGGGGTCATCGTGCCCGTGCCGGAGTACCTCCCGCGGATCCGGGAGATCACGAAGAAGCACGGCGTGCTGTTGATCGCGGACGAGGTGATGAGCGGCTGGGGTCGCGTGGGGGAGTGGTTCGCGGTCAACCACTGGAACGTCACGCCCGACATCCTGACGACGGCGAAGGGGATCACGGGGGCGCAGATTCCGCTCGGCCTCACCGCCACGACGCCCGCCGTCCACGATGCCTTCCGGGAGAACTACTTCCCGCACGGGCACACCTACGAGGCGCATCCGCTCACCCTCGCCCCGGCCGTGGCTGCGATCGAGGAGTACCGACGCCTCGACCTCCTCGAGAAGTCGCGAAAGGACGGAGAGTACCTCCTCTCGCGGCTCAAGGAGATCCAGGCCCGTCACCCGTCGGTCGGCGAGGTCCGCGGACTCGGGCTGTTCGCCGCCGTCGAGCTCGTGAAGAACCGGACGACGAAGGAGCCGTTCAACACGGAGGACGAGAAGATGGCCGGAAAGCCGCTCGTCATCGACCAGGTGACGGGCGCGATGATGAAGGAGGGGGTCTTCTGCATCGGCTGGGTCTCCCACCTCGTCGTGGCGCCTCCGCTCATCGTGACCCGGGAGGAGCTCGACCACGGGCTCGCGGTCCTCGACCGGGCGCTCGCGATCACGGACGCAAAGGTCGTTCCGTCCGCCTCGGGCTAGAGGAGGACGCCCGAAGGGCGCGGGCCCCTAGAACCAGCGCTCCGTGACGACCTTCTTCCGCGTGTAGAACTCGATCCCGTCCCGCCCGGTAGCGTGGAGGTCGCCGAAGAACGACCCCTTCCATCCGACGAACGGGAACGTTGCAACAGGGGCGGGGACCCCGATGTTGATCCCTAGCATCCCCGCCTCGATACGGTGGACGAACTCCCTAGCGGCCCTGCCGCTCTGAGTGAAGATGGACGAGGCGTTCCCGAACCGCGAGCGGTTCGCCACTTCGAGACCCTCGTCGAGCGACTTCACCCGGATCACGGTCAGCACGGGTCCGAAGACCTCCTCCTGGTTGATCGGCCACTCGGGCTTGGTCTGGTCCAGGAGCACGGCCGGGACGAAGAAGCCCTTCGAGTTCTCGGGGACTTTCGAGCGCGCCACCAGCTTGGCGCCCGCCGCTTCCCCCTCCGCGACCCACTTCAGGATGCGGTCCCGGTTCTCGGGGCGAATGACGGGGCCCATTTCGGTCTTCGGGTCGCTCGCGGGACCGACAACCAGGGTTCGCACCGCGTCCGCAAGGGCGTTCACGATCCGGTCCCCGCCCGGTTCGACCGCCACGACCACGGCGCCCGCGAGGCACCGCTCGCCGGCCATCCCGCAGGCGCTCGAGATGATCGCCGACACGGTGTGCTTGAGGTCGGCGTCCGGCATCACGATCATGAAGTTCTTCGCGCCCGCGAGCGCCTGGACGCGCTTTCCGTGGGCGGTCGCGGTCGTGTAGATGTGCTTCGCCGTCGGCGCCGACCCGACGAACGAGACCGCGTCGATTCCCGGGTGGGTCAGGATCGCGTTCACCGCATCGAAGTCCCCGTGGACGAGGTTGAACACTCCCGGAGGGAAGCCGGCCTTCTCGAAGAGCGCCGGGAAGAGCGAGGGGGAGAACGGGTCCCGCTCGGACGGTTTCAGGATGAAGGTGTTCCCGCACACGATGGCGAACGGCGCCATCCAGAGCGGGATCATGACGGGAAAATTGAACGGGGTGATCCCTGCCACGACCCCGACCGGCTGGCGGACCAGGGTCGTGTCGATCCCCTTTGCGACGTCCTCCGAAAAGAACCCCTGCATCGTGGTCGGGGCGGAGGCGGCGACGTCGGTCGCCTCGATCGCTCGGAAGACGGAGCCGCGGGACTCTTCGAGCGTCTTCCCCTGCTCGCGCGTGATCGACCGGGCGAGTTCCTCCGAGTGCTCGTCCAGGAGGTGGCGGAACGCAAGGATCAGGCGGGCCCGGTCCGAGATCGGAACGTCCCGCCAGGAGAGGAACGCCTTTCGCGCGGCCTGGACGGCGAGGTCGATGTCGTTCGCGTTCGACCGCGGTACCTTCCCGATGACCGACCCGTCCGAGGGGTCGAACACCTCAAGGCGCCCGGAGGAGCGCGGAGGGACCCACGTTCCGCCCACGTAGTTCTGGAGCTCCATCATCTCCGGCATGATCTCAGCCCGGACCGTGCCAAAGGGGGTTTTGACAGTGGCGGGGGGGGNGGACTCGCTCTCCGCCGCGCGGCGTTCGTCCACGGAGGCTATTTGTAACCCTCCTCCGGTCCAACCGCGGACCGGGACCCCCTGTGGGGTTCTCGACCGATAGAAGAGGTGGGATAGTGGACCCTCGATTCGAGGCGGCGTACGCGGAGTACGAGAAGCGGACCCCCCACTCGCAGAAGATCTGGCAGGAGGCCCGCAAATGGAGCCCCCTCGGGGTGCACTCGAACTACCGGTTCCTCGACCCGTACCCGTTCTACGTGAGCCACGCGAAGGGAGTCCATCTCTGGGACGTCGACGGGAACGACTACCTCGACTTCAACATGGGATTCGGTTCGCTCCAGAGCGGACATGCCCACCCGAAGTTGGTCGAGGCGCTCACGAAGCAGCTCAACGAAGGGAGCATCTACGGCTACGAATGGGAGCGGACCCCCGAGGTCGCCGAGCGGGTCTGCAAGCGCTACGGGATGGCCCAGGTCCGGTTCAGCACGACCGGCCTCGAGGCGACCCACCACGCCACCCGGTTCGCCCGGGCCTTCACGAAGAAGAAGTACATCCTGAAGTTCGAGGGGTCGTACCACGGCTCCCACGATACCCTCCTCGTCGGGGTCAAACCCCGGCTCCAGGTCGCGGGTCCCCGGGAGCACCCGAAGTCGGCGCCCGCCTCCCCCGGGATCCTCCCCGAGGTCACCGAACGGACCCTGGTCGCTCCGTTCAACGACCTCGAGACGACCCGGAAGATCGCGCTCGAGCACAAGGACGACCTCGCGGCCATCATCGCCGAGCCGATCCCGATGAACATGGGGTTCATCCTGCCCGAGAAGGAGTTCTTCCCCGGGCTTCGAGAGCTCTGCAACGAGCTCGGAACGCTCCTCATCTTCGATGAGATTAAGACCGGTGCGAAGTATCCGCACGGAGCCGCCGAGCGGGTCGGCGCGAAGCCCGATATCATCACCCTCGGGAAATCGATCGCGTGCGGGGTCCCCCTCTCGGCGATCGCGGCCGGTCCGGGAATCCTCGATGAGGTCGGGCCGCGCAAGGTCGCCCACGCGGGCACGTACAACTCGAACCCGCTCGCGATGGCCGCCTGCATCGCCTGCCTCGACCACATCCTAACCGACGACGCGCTCGAGCGGTCGACCCGGCTCAACATGCGCCTCGCGAAGGGATACGGCGAGGTGTTCTCGGACGCCGGTGTCACCGCCTTCGTCTCGGCCGACGGGGTCTCGGGAACGGTCTTCTTCTCCGACCACCCGGTCCGCAACTGGCGAGATTTCCTGACCGTGGACGGCGACCGCTCGATGCTCTACTACTATCTCTCCCTCAACCACAACCTCATCGCGAGCGGCACCGGGCCCGACGAGCAGTGGACGATCTCGGTCCAGCACACGGAGAAGGACGTCGATCAGCACCTCGAGATCCTCGGGGCCGTTGCACGACAGCTCGCGGGAACTCCCCAGGCCGGCGAGATCGAGGAATCGGTCTGATCTCCCCGCGGAGGTTTCCCTCCGAAAGAAGTCCGACCCCGGCCGGGCGAACGCGAGATTCCCCGTGGCGGGTCAAGCAGAGGGTTACGGAGTTTTCGTAAGTCTCTGCGAGCTAAGGTGAGGTTTAAAATCAGAGTAGTCTATATAGAAACACATTCGGGCGCGACATGCGCGACGAGTGGTCTGAGTCCTTCGATCTCTGCAGCCCCTATTCCTACGAGGCGCTGCGGTGGAAGAGGTACGGGCGCGAGCCGCCGTTGGTCAGCGGCAAGATTTGGTTGGTCGCGATTGCCGGCCTGGTGCTTCTGGGATTCCTCTCGGCAGACGTCGCGCTCTACGAAGGCTCACCGACGGTTGTTGTGCAGGTCACCGCCGTGGAGTGGTTCATTCCAGGCACTTCGCTCGCCACGACCGCCGGGTTCGTCATGCACGCTTCGGAACGGGTCACCGTGACCCTGACCTGCAGCACGACTTGCGTCCGAATCAGCGGGGCGACCGTTCAGTCTCCGTTCACACTCGTGGGCTTCTCGGTCGTCTACCACCCAGACCAATACACCAACGTCACGGTTCAATCTCCGTCGACCTCGTACATGGGGCCGATTGCGATTGAGCTCAGCGTGGGCTGAGACTCGGAAGCGAGTTGCGGTCGATCTGCTCTCCCCACTGCGGTCAGCCGCTCTTCCGGCGAGCCCGGTAGTCCTTCTCGAGGGCACGTCCGAACCTTCTCCACATCTCCCGAAGCTCCGCTTCGAGCTGCGCTTTGGGCGGGTTCTTTCCGGCGAGAGCGGTCGCCCGGCGCTCTCCCCGGAACCAGAGTTCGGTGGTGTCGCCCGGTTTCTCGGAGAGCTCGTAATCAACGTTCCACGTGCGGTGGCTGCCGACGACCTCCGCGTGCCAGCGGCGCGGCGGGCGAAGGGTGACAACGTAGCGACTCCACATCCAACCGGTCGGCTCTTCGGACAGGTCCTCGTAGACGACACGACGCGAACTCTTCTCGAGAATCCGACGGGTGAACTCCTCCTCTTCGAGCTTCGGGTCTTCGGGCGAGTAGTCGGTACACCAGGCGTAGACGAATGGGAGGGGGGCCCGGAACCTCGATCGAAACTCGTAGACTCGCGGTGGAGACAAGGGGTCCATAGGACCGGTCACAAGGCCCAATGGAGAATGCAGGATAAAGGTCGCTGTGTCATGCTCACGGCCCTTCGACTAGACGGCGCCTCGTCGCCCCGCACCGACCATAGACCCACGGAGGGCTTGGGTGGCCCTCGTATGGTTTCGGGCGTGGTCGCGCGGTTCCGTGAGACGGTTGATAAGAGGAACGCGCTTGGGAGAGTGTCCAGAACGCACCACGAGCGGAGAGAATGGAATCCACGGCTACCACGAATCCGAGCTCCGAGAGCCCCAACGAAGAGGCGTCGATCCTTCGGACCGGGCCAGAGACGGCTCTCTTGCGCCGTCGAATCGAACGTCCTGGACGAGTGGGGCGTCTGGTTCTCGCGATGCTCGGGGTCATGACCGCGGGAGCCGGGATCGCGATATGGATCACCACCGGGACCATCGTCGGCGTGGCGATCGCGACGTTCGGGGGAGTTCTGCTTATCCTGGGCGTGGTCCAGCACTTCCTGTTTCGGCGTGACCAAGAGTACTGGCCCGAACAAGCGCATCTCTGGAACGACGGATTAGAGCTCGTACTCCACAACGGCGAAATCCGCGGCGCATCTTGGTCGGACCCGGACTTCGCGCTGCAGCTCGTTTCCCGTCGAGCGCACGCTCCAATCGTGAGGGAGTTCATGATGATTTGGCTGATGGACCCCAAAGTCCCTCCGGTTGAGTTGACCGCTCAAGGATACGAGCTGCTCCAGCAGAGCGCGGCGAACCGTGGGCTCGCCCTCACCCAAAGCCGGAAAGGATTCCGGCCTGACTCAACCCAACTTGTCCATATTCATCCGAGCGCGGCGGTCACCGCCGCGGCTCGAGCCCGCGGAGCTGAGTCGACCGGACCCGGGTGAGAACGGGTTCCCTCTCAACGCGCGTCTCCCCTTCGTTCACTCGCGAGAGCCTCGCAAGTCCCATTCGCCCTCGGGATTCATTCCACAGCTCCGCGAGAAGGCTGGCTCCGGATTGGAGGAAGCACTCTCTAACGGTGGAGACAAGATTGACTCCCGGGGTTTCCCCCGGGAGTCGGGAAGAGGTTGATTCCAGCTGCGTTCTGGGGCCGACTTCTCTACGGGATCGGGGTGACGGGGACGTGGCCCGCCAGGCCCGGCTGGAAGGGGCTGAGCTCGTTCGCCGCCAGAGCGAAGTCCTGGTTGTTGCCCGGCTGCATGACCCACTGGAGGTACCGGAGCACTTCGCCGGTCGGGATGTTCCGCTCGACGTAGATGAAGGGGCGCCAGCCGATGTAGGTGGTCGCTCCGTACGTCCCGCCGTTCCCCGCGACGATTCCTGCCACGATAGTCGACGCGACCGTCGGGAAGACGGGGGCGGCCTGTCCGATTCCTTCGAAGGCCACTGCGACGACTCCCGAGCCAGCCGTGACGACGAGCCCATCCGATGCGTAGCCAATTGCGTCCTTGTCACCGGCGGTGGTGGCGATAACGCCAGGGTTTCCGAAGCCGGTGGACTTCTCAGAGATTCCGCAATCGGTTAGCTGCCCAGTAGGTTGGCATCCGCTGAAACCCACTTGAGCGGTGGTGGCCGATGCCGAGGTGCCAACGCCGAGTAGGCGCGCGGTGAACGACTGAGTCGTCCCGCCCGCATCCGACCTCTGGACCGGGTGGATGGTCGCACCGTACTGGCCCGCGGCGGCTCCCGCCCCAGTTCCGCCCGCACAGACGATGAACCCGCACGGGGTTCCCGAGGCGGAGGCTAGGTCGCAGATGTCGTTCGCGTAAGGAGCCGCGCAGGGCGCTCCGCCACCGGCTACGATCGCTGGGGCATGAGCGTCGACGGCCTCAGCGGTTGCTCCGATGGTGGTCTGACCGAGCGACTCCGCGGGGATCTGGTTCCAGACGAATCCAGTGGCTGCAGGGGCAGCGTACCCGGTAAGGAGGTTGATCGTCTGGCCATCCATGATGTAGGCCGCGGACGACTCCAGGTTCGTTTGGGTCTGCACGGGGACAGGCGACCCACCGACGCCGGCGACGTAAATCGCCTGCATCGTGTCCCAGCTGAGGCTCACGAGGCTGTGAAGGTTCGCTGTCTGCACGATGGCATCGACCGCATCATAGGCGACCGTCTCTTGAACCACCGTGTTCGGGCAACCGTCGTTGGCCTCGAGGGCCGCGGCAGTCTGGGGCGCCGAGGAGGCGCCGATGTCCACCGTTCCGGCACACACCGCAGCCATGCCGGCACCAGAGCCGCCCTGGTTGATGTTAATCACGACGTTCGAGTTGTTCCCCTCAAAGGACTTCACCGCCACTACCGACCACGGATAGACCGAGGAGCTGCCCCCGATCGTTACCGTGTACTGGGCCGTGGGGCTGCCGATTCCGGATGTGACCCCACCCTGCCAGGCGACGAGCCAGAGGTACAGCGCCGCCGCAGCCGCCACCGCGATGAGAATCAGGATGAGTGTCGCCACAACCGGCGACACCGCCTTGTCCTCGCCCCGGAGGCGCCGGCGGAACCGCAGGCGTCGTCCGCTTTCGTTCGCTCGCTTGTCGCTCATCTCTTGTTTCGTTCCCCCTTTGTTGGTTCTTGCGACCGCCCCGTTCGGGGCAGTTTGGCAACCGAGCGAAGGCGAACGAGTTTGATATTCGCCCTCGAAATAGAGTCCGTATCGCGCGGTAACTATCGGGAATCCCGGCGTTCTATTGCGGACCCCGGCAACAACGACGGCCCACGGAAACTATGGAAACCCCGAGTGAGGGGCTTATTCTTTCGGCCCCGGTCCGGCGACCGATGGGATCCGGGGCGAATCCGGCGTCGGTCGCCCCGAGCGCGAAGGAGCGGCCCGCCAATTTCGTACCGCGACTGAAGCCAGGGGAGGCGAAACCGAAGGATCGCGCCACGTTGCTCAAGGAGGCGGCTCGTCTCGAACAGTTGCTGATTCGACGAAGCATCGTTCCCGAGAAGATTCTGATCCAGGGCGAGCTCGGGTACATGCGCGAGCAAATCCTCGCGGACCGCCGTAAGGTCAATGTCACCTATCCGGTGAACCCGCCGTACGCATTCGTTCGAGTCTATTTCGACTCGAACGAGGGGGAACTCCAATACAAGGCGATCGAGCCCACCCTGACGCCTCCGGAGAAGGAGCGGCTCGAGGAGGTCCGCCAACGGATGGAGTCGATGATGGGTCACGAGGAGATCCCCATCACCGAAGGGCAGTCATTGGAGGACTCCCCCGCCCTGAGAGAGTACCTGAAGAAGCGGTTCCTCACCGCGCTCGACCTATACGACATCCAGATCCCGGAGCGCCGTCAGCCCGTGCTGTTCTACTTTGTTCAGCGGGAATTCCTGGGACTCGGGCGAGTCGACGCTCTCCTCCGGGACCCGTTCCTCGAAGACATCAGCTGCCTCGGCCCGGGAACGCCGCTCTACGTCTTCCATCGTGTCTGCGGCTCGATGCGCACGAACGTGATGTACGACGGCGAGATGGAACTGAACAAGTACATCTTCCGGCTCGCGCAGATTGCCGGCAAGCACATCTCAATCTACCAACCGATTCTGGATGCCACGCTCCAGGACGGGAGCCGGATCAACCTCACGCTGGGGACCGAGGTCACGCGGAAAGGGTCCACCTTCAGCATCCGCAAGTTCTCCCAGGACCCGGTATCTCCCATCGACCTCTTGCGCTTCGGGTCGGTGTCGTCCTTCGAGCTCGCCTACTTCTGGTCGCTCATCGAGAACCACCGGTCGATTCTCATCTCGGGTGGGACCGCCGCGGGGAAGACTACGTTCCTCAACGCGATTTGCATGTTCATCCGGCCGGAGGACAAGATCGTCTCGATCGAGGACACTCCCGAGATTCAGATCGACCACCAGAACTGGATCCAGTCCGTGGCTCGGACCGGCTACGGCGTGTCCGGTATCTCCGGCTCGGCATCCGGGGTTTCGGGGGTTTCCGGCGTGACGGGTCCCCACTCAAAGCAGGCGGGAAGCGTGACGTTGTTCGACCTTCTCGTCACGGCGCTTCGCCAGAGACCTGAATACGTCATCGTCGGCGAGGTCCGGGGAACGGAGTCGTTCACGCTCTTCCAGGCGATTTCCGTCGGACACGCTTCGATGTCTACGATTCACGCAGGGTCGATCGGGGAGCTCCTCCACCGGGTGGAGAACGAACCGATGAACATCCCCCGCGTCCTCTTCCAAGCCCTGGACGTTGTCGCCTTCCCGGCGCAAATCGTGGTCAACAACTCTCGAGCGAGGAGGATCACTAACGTCACGGAGATCCTCGAGGTCGACCCGCGAACGAACGAGCTATTGACGAACGAGGTGTTCCGGTGGGAGCCCGAACCGGACACGTTCACGTATCTCGGGCGAAGTTTCGTTCTCGAGCATATCTCGGAGCGGACCGGGAAGAGCCTGGACGACCTCACCAGGGAGGTGCACCGGAAGCAGCGGTATCTCGACCTGATGAACCACCTCAAGATGACCTACTTCAAAGACGTGAGCGGGGCGATCGCTGCCTACTACGTGGACCCGGCCGAGGCAACGCGAGACCTGGAGCAGCGAGCGGCGCGATAGGGTGTTATGTTCCCATCCGCCGACGCGACCCGAGAGGTTTCGGAGTCAGAGTCATCCGAGCCGTCTTCCAAGTCATCTCCTCCTCCCTCGGACCAACTAGTCTCTCGATACCGGACGTTCTGTTACCACGTTCTCGGCGAACGGCTGGACCGAGGCGAGCCGAACGAGATTCTGGCAGACCGGTTGAAACAGGCGGGAATCAACGCGACGCCGGGGATGCACCGGAGCGTAGAGATTCTGACGACGGTCTTCTCGGTCGTGGCAGCGTTCGCAGTCGGCCTGGTGGTGTTCCGTCTCTTCATCCACATTCCCGACTGGTACGCCTACCTCGCCCTTCTGGTGGGAATCACCTTTGCCGCCGTGCTCCTTGGGTTTCGCTTCCTGCTGAGTACGCGGATCGCGAACCGTAAGGACCGCCTGGACCGAGAGCTACCGTTCACCCTGAGTGAGCTATCGGTCCTCGCGAGCACCGGCACCTCGCCCATCCGGCTGATGCGGCGAATGGCCCAACGCGACCACGACCCCGCGATGACCGCCGAATTCCAGAAGATCGTCTACAAGACCGACGTCCAGGGAAAGGATCTCATCACGGCGCTCGCCGAGACCGCGAAGGAGTCCCCGTCGACGTCGGTGCGGGAATCGTTCTGGGACCTTGCCAACATGATCCACCAGGGCGGCAACCTGGACGAGTACCTTCGGAACAAGTCGGACGACGTGATGAAGCTGAAGCGACTCATCCAGAAGGAGTTCATCGAGCGCCTCTCGACGTTCCTCGACATGTACGTGAGCCTCGTCCTGGTGGGAGTTCTCATGATCGCGGTGGGCGCGTTCCTGATCAACGCCCTCGGCAGCACCGCGGCAGGCCTCGATGCCAACGAGCTCCTTCTCCTGCTGACGTTTGGCCTCGTCCCGGTCGCCGTCGTGATGACGATTGTCCTGATTTCCATCGCGTACTCGAAGGCAGAGTGAGGGTCGTGCGGCGCCTTCTTCTGGGTCTTCTCGTGATTGCGCTGGCTGCCGTCGGCGTGCTCGCCCCCCTCTCCGACGCGGCATCATCGCAACCTTCCTCGGGACCGCTCAGTATCGTTGACCTGAGTCCATCTCCCAACGCGACGGCGACGAGCCAGACCGCGACCATCAGCGCTCAGTTCCAGGACTCAGCCGGGACGGTCGACCCATCGACCGTCCTCTTGTTCGTGAATCACGAGAACGTGACCGGCGTGGAGAGCCTCTCCGTCACCTCGCAGAAACTCACCTACGTGCCTGCTTCGATCCTCCCGCTTCGGGAGGGGAACAACACGGTCACCATCGACGCCTCGGATGACTCCGGGAACTCGGCGACCGTGACGTGGAATTTCACGGTCAATACGAACCTGAGCGTCGGCCCGACGGTCTTCTCCACGGTCAAACCGACCACGATCTTGCTCTACATCGGCGTCACGGCGGCCCTAGCGGGGGCCGCCGTCGGTGGATACATCCTGTTCCTGAAGCAGACCACCCGCTTCACGTTCCGTCGGTACTTCGCCACACATCCGGTCAAGACCACCTATCTGGTCCTGTATCTCCCGTTGGTCATCGCCTTCCTGATCGTGCTGGTCGGACTCGACTACGTCTACAATACGCCCGGCCTTCCCGCTCAGGCTCCCGATTGGGTGATTATTCTGGGGATCTTTGTGGCGCTCACTCCCATCGGAGTGGACTCCCGGCACGAGATGAACCGAACCCGCGCGTACGAACGCGCTTTTGCTCAGTTCCTGTTCGAGATGGCCGACGCGATGCGGGGAGGCATCGACCCCGCCAAGGCGATCGTCGAGCTCTCGAAAACCCACACCAACATCCTCGCGCGGCCCTTGCGAGTCGCGGCCGATGGGATTCGCCTGGGCCGTCCCTTCGAGACCGTGCTTCGGGAGATGGCCCAACCCATGAACAGCAGTCTCATCACGCGATACGCCGGCCTGATTGCCGACGCGACCAACGTGGGCGGCGAGACGGCGACGGTCGTCTACCGCGCGGCGAAGGACATGGACGACTTCGTGAAGATCGAGGACGAACGCGAGAAGCAGCTGATGCTACCGGTGGCCGTTGTCTACATCGCCTTCGCCGTCCTGATGGCGGTACTGTTCGCCCTGATCTACATCTCGCCATCCCTGGGCACGCTGAACATCAATTTCCTCGGAACCAACCCGCTCGCGAAGTCGGGAACCGGCGCTCCCACGGCCGTTCCCCATCTGAGCTACGCCACGCTCAAAGAGCGGTTCTTCGACCTGATGCTCATCAATGCTCTCGGTACGGGAGCGATCATCGGGGCCTTCACCGAGGGCCAGGCGCGATATGGTATCCTTCACTCCCTAGGCCTGGTCGCAGCGACGGCCATCGCATTTGCCATCGTCTTTCCCGGCTAGACCTCGTCGGACTATGGACCCCCGGTGGCAACCAAGCGGGCCGTCCCCAGCAAACCGTCGCTGTTGGTGACTGTCAGATTGACCCAATAATGCACCCCGGTGGCGAATGCCGGGGAAACCTCCGCCTCCTCGCCCACGAAGTAGGCCGGGACTCCCGGCAACGCGAACGACACGACGCTCCAGTTCCAGTCGACGATGGACGCGTTTCCGCCGGGTTGGAACGACTCTGACCCATCCAAGAGGGTCGCCCAGTTCGAAGGAGATAGGGTCAAGTTGGTGACGACGGAAAGGGCAACAGGGGGGAGGAAGACCCTGCTAAAATCGTTCTGCAACACTGTGTAGACATCGAACTTAAGATACTCGTTCGGAAGAGGTGGTGTGCTAAGAAACGAATCGTTTCCGAGGCTGGTGTTCGTGGAGACGAAGATCTCCTGCTCCGGCGCCAGCGACAAGCTCGCACCAAGTGTGGTCTCCTGCCACGTGTGGTTTGCGAGATTCTCCCACCAGAAGGACTTGAGTGGCACGTTATCGATCGAGACGCCGAGGACCGTGGAGGGGTTGATGTACTCGCTCGCCAGGGTGAAGTTGATGTTCTCGAAGGCGGTCCGTGACTTGTTGAGCGCTGTGATCAGTCCGAGGACTTTCAAGGACTCCAAGCTCTGGTCGTGAGTGAAGGCCTGCTCCGTTTGCAGTTGTTGCTGGTAGGTCGCGACGAACGCTGCGAGGAGGGTCGCGGCAGTCACCACGATGACCACGAGCATGAGCGTTCCGACGATCTCCGAGAGACCGCGTTCGCTCCGCCGAAAGCGACGCATCGCGTCGCGATTTCCTCCGTCGGTCATAGGAGTCCCTTACGTAGTCTGTATAGAGCCACGGTTTCCTCGTAACGGGACGTACATTTCCTCTTGCATCGTTAAAGCTCGAGAGGCCATCGCGACGATGTGAGCCTTCCAGTCGAGGTCCCGGGTCTCGACACCCTCATTTCGAGCGTCGCGGACGGCACAATCATCATCGTCGAGGGCGGCGCCGACCTCGCGAAGAGCTTCTTCGTCCGCCGTCTGTGTCGGACGGCCCTCCACGCCGGTCGTCCTGTGGCGTTCGTGACCTCACGGGACGCCCGCGAACTTCGGGAGAGCTTCTCTCGGGAGAACGGGGAATACACCGGAGCCCTCGGCGGGATTCAGGTCGTCGAGCGAGATTCGGTGGACAGCCTGAGCGAGTACATGCCCCCCGGGGGCATGCTCGCCGTCGACTCGTTTTCGTTCCTGACCCTGGGTCTCGCTCCCACCGACCTGGCGCGCATGCTCCGGGACCTCCACCGTGTCGCCCGAGAGAGTGGAACCACAGCGTTGTTGGCGACCGACCAAGGGATGCTCGACCCGCGTGCGGAAGCGGTGGTGACGCATCTCGCCGAGGGCCACATCGAGTTCCATGCCCAGGAGGGCACAGAGGGCCTCATCCGGTTCCTCCGCATCCCGAAGTGGGCGGACGGTCGCTTTGTCGACCGTAACATCTATTACGACTTCGACGGAAGACGGATTGCTATAGACCTGCGGAGCCGGGTCCTGTAAGGAGGTTGGCCCACCTGCCGACGATCACCTACGAACGGTACGGGTTGACTGGCAATCCGTTCCGGGACCTCGCGAGTGACAGCCTGGAGGACGTGGCTCTGTTCCACGTCAATCAGGACACCGATCAAAGCCTTCGCACGATCAAGGACGAAATCCTCGATAAGGAGAACCGCGCTGTCGTGGCGATCATCGGGGAACTCGGGGCCGGGAAGACGGAACGACTCCGCGTGACCGCGGCCGAAGCCAAGGAGGAGCACGCCTTCTGCGTCTACTTCGACATCACGGAGAAGACGACCGGGGCTCTTCGCGGTCTGGCCCTGGAGTTCCGAAAGTCGGCCCAGGAGTCCGGCCTTCTCAAGACGTTCGGCGCTCCCGGCTGGTACAAGGGAATCCAAGGGCTCGAGAAGCTCAAGGACGAGAACTACGATACCGCCGAGGCCGGCCACGCGATCGCGCGGGCGCTGAGCGAGTCGGCCCCGTCCTTTCTACTGCTGAATGATCTCCACAACCTGATCGACACCCGAGAGGTCGACTCGTTCGCGAAAGTGCTGCAGGAGGTCACGGACGCGATCAAGCCCGGAGTCCTCGTGATGTTCACGTGCTACACAAGCTATCTCGCGTGGCTTACGGTGAACCACCCAGCCCTCGCTCAACGAATCAACCGCAAGTTCCTCCTGAAGCGATTCTCGGACGATGAGGCAGCGCTGCTGCTAGCGAAGAAGCTCCTCGTGAAGCGGGTGGTCGAGGACCTCGACCCGACCTACCCCTTCGACTCCGAGGCTGTGGGTGCGCTCAACAGGGCCGCAGGGGGCAACCCTCGGCGCCTCCTCGAGTTGGCGGACCTCGCCATCGAGTATGCGCTCGCACACCGCGCCTATCGCGTCGATGCCGAAATGATCCGAACCGTAGCCCCGACGCAACCGGACAGCGTCCCCGGCGTCACGGTGACACCTCCTACCCCGGCGGCCCCGATCCGCCCGGGCACACCGCCCCCCAAACCTACGTATCTCGAATCCGGGTCGTCCGCCCCATCCGGCTAAGTGGCGCTGGGGTCGGTCATCACGGCGATGTCGATGGCCTGTTCGGCGATTTCCGCAGCGTAACCCGCCGCCCGACCGAGGCTGTCAACCACAATGCCAAGGGCCAGCAACTCCTCGCCCTTCCGGGTGGCTACCCGGTGGGAGAGCGAATCAATCAGCTTTTGGTGGGCGTGACGGGCGTCGATCGCCTCGTTCGCTACGGCGATGTTCTTCGTGATGAGTGAATTGAACGCCTTATCGAGGAGCCCGATCACCGATTGCCGGGCCTCGTCGATGTCCTTGGCGAGCTTCGGCTCGAGCGACTTTCCCTCCGATAGGGTGGGGAACGTCGCCGAAATGCGCTCGGCGTGTTTCCCCATACGCTCGAGGAGTTTCGCAATCAGCAGGTAGCCCGTGATGGGGTGGGCCGAGCCGTTCGGTACGGACTGGAGCGGGTGGAACTGGACCAGATGGTACTGTTTCGCGATCATCCAGTAGAGTCGGTCGACGTCCTGCCCCCTCAGCTCGACGTCTCGGGCGAGCCCGGCGTCCGACGTCTCAAGAGAGCTTACGGAATCCTCGAGCATCGCCCGTACCGTCAGCTGCATACGACGAAGGCACTTGTCGACGCTCAAGTCCGAGGCATCGGAGAGGTCCTGGATCACAATGGAGTTCTTGTTCTCCTCGATGACCTCCGGTCCGATCACGAGGTGGCAGAACTCTCGCGCAACTCGGCGCGTGAACGACGCGTTCGCGGGTGGGAATCGAATCTCGATGAGTCCGAATCCCGAAACGTACGCCCCCAGAAGCTTCCGCAGGAGATGGTCTCGGCTTCCCTCGATGTGCTCATCGAAGATCTTCCGACGCACCTCAGCGTTGTCCGCGACCCTCGGTCGGACCGAAACGGACCCATCGCTCTCCGTCTCGAGAAACACGGTGTCTCCGGCTTTGAGGCCCGCGGTCTGGACCCAACGCTTGGGGAGCGAAACAAGATAGGTCGAGCCTCCGGCGAGCTGTAACTTACGTCCCTCCATCTGAGACATTCTAAGTAGCGCAGCAAATACAGAACCTTAAGCATTAGAAATATAGACTATATATTGGACACATCAAGACCGTCTCTTCCATTGATTTCGGAAGAGGTTCGTATCGATCGATGGGTGCCCTCGTGCCCGTGGCCAACGGAAGCCCAGATTCGAGAAGGATCGGGGGGCCGAGTGACCACGGTGCCGATGTATATGAGGGAGGGCCCCCACACTTGGTACGGGTGGCGAAGAAGGGTCCAGTTCGACCTCGGCCGAAGTCCGACAAGGGGTGAAGGGCACGTGAAGGACCAGTCCAAGATTGTGCTCGTCGTCGTCGTTGTCATCGTCGCCTTGGGGGCGGGCCTCGGGTACGTCATCCTGCGTTCCCCTCCGTCGAAACCCGCCTCGGGTCCCCCGGTCGTGCCCTCCGGGCCGGCGGTCTGTCCGTCCCAGGGGGAAGGCAAGCCGACGGGGAACTGGACGACGTACCACGAGGACAACGTCCGGTCCGGAGCGGAACCCGCTTCCAGCATTACGACCGTCCATGCCCAGTGGTCCGGACCGACCGGACTGGACGGAAACGTGTACGCGGAGCCGCTGGTGTGCGGGAACGCCCTCTATGTCGCGACCGAGGAGGACTCGGTGTACGCGGTGAACGCCACGACGGGGAGCATTGTCTGGCACACTCACCTCGGCACGCCCGTTTCGAGCAACACGCTCCCGTGCGGAGACATCGGCCCGACCACGGGAATCACCGGGACCCCGGTGATCGATTCCGCGACCGCGGTCCTCTACGTCGTGGCCTTCCTCTCATCGGACCAGCATGTGCTGTTCGGGCTCAACGCGCTCAACGGGTCCATCGAATCTCAGGTGGGGGTCGACCCCCCCGGATCGAATCCCCAGGTCGAACAGCAACGAGGAGCGTTGACGCTCGCCAATGGCTACGTCTACGTCGTCTACGGGGGGCTCTTCGGGGATTGTGGGAACTATCGCGGCTGGGTAGTCGGAGTGCCGGTCGCGGGAACCAGTCCCATGGTGTCGTACCAAGTGCCGACTCAGCGGGAGGGTGCGATCTGGGGGACTGCCGGAACCGGCGTGGCGGCCAACGGGGACCTGTACGTGGCGACCGGAAACGGTGCCTCGACGACGACCTTCGACCACGGGGATGCTGTGATCGAACTCTCCCCGAACCTCACGGAGCTGGGGTACTTCGCTCCGACCAATTGGAAGCAGCTCAACTCCCAGGACGATGACCTGGGGTCGGTCGCCCCGACCGTTCTCCCCAACGGGAACGTCTTTCAAATCGGAAAGGAAGGAGTCGGGTACCTGCTCTCGGGCAGCTCGTTGGGAGGGATTGGAGGCCAGCTCGGCAATGCGAGCGTGTGCAATGGCGCGTACGGAGGCACGGCTCACCTCGGCTTCTCGGTCCTGGTTCCCTGCGTCAACGGGATCTTTGACGTGAATGCAAGCACGCCACAGCTACCGGTGGAATGGCACACGACCGGGTTCGACGCCGGCTCTCCAATCGTGACCGGTCATGTGGTCTGGGCCGTGGACATCTCGAACGCGAAGCTCCTCGGCTTCAACATTTCAAACGGAGACCCGGAGTTCTCCTTTTCCCTCGGCTCGGCCGACCACTTCATCTCCCCCGCGGCGGGACCGGGAACGGTGTACGTCGCGGGCGGAGGACAGCTCTACGCGTTTGCGCTCGTTTGATCGGACGCTCGCAGTGCGGGGTTCGAAATCTCCGAAAGGCTTCGTAGCGCTCCGAGCCACCGAGAACTTACCGTTGGAAGGGTGATAATCGAACGCCTCCCTGACGGGAACAGATGCACATCGCCTCCAGGACAGCGATCTCCGGGGGCAGGTTCGGGCGGGGGCCTGCCTTCCTCCTTACGCTCCGCGGCCAAGCCGAGGCATCCCCCTCCCCCACCCAGTTGACTCCGGAACCTGCCGTTCGAACGGAGGAGGCCGCGCCGAGAAGTCCGTCGCCCCCTCGCCGGACGTCCGCGTACGTCGGCGCCGGGGTCGCGGTGGTGGTGGTAATCGTGGCCTTGGCATACCTCCTGAGCGGCGGATTCCACTCGTCGCATGGTTCGTCCGGCTCGACCGGAACAGTGTTGATTCCGCGAGGGACAGGTTACTCCTACTCCATCCGCCAGTTCAACGGAATCGTGTTCGCGGTCACGTCGGAATCCCGGATTCAGGGAGAGCTAAACAGCAGTCACGGGGTCCAGATCTATCTCTTCACCCCAACGGAGTTTCAGTACCTGGTGAGGAACCTCACGGTCGGACAGTCCGAATGGACCTCGGGAGTGGTGGCCAATGCGACCATCTACGACCTTGACGTCATCGTCCAGCCCGGTAGCTGGGTCCTATCGTTCGTCAACCCGAACGAGTACCTCCCGACCGGGATCGGATTCTACACTGACGTCACATTGACGGCCACGTAGGGGACGCACGGCCTCTGGGGACTCGCATCAGAAGAGGCGCTCAGCGTCGCCAGCCCTTCCAGATCCAATCCTTTCCGAGCGTGAGCACGGCGGGAGTGAAGAATAGCTGGGCCACGAACGCCTGCAGGAGGACCGCCGAGCCGATCCCGAGGCCCATCGCCGCGATGAGGCCGAGGGGGCTCGTGAACCCGAGGAGCAGGAACGCTCCGCCGAGGATCACGGCCGCCGCGGTGATCACTCCGCCGGCGTGCGTGACGGCGTCCCGGATCGCGGCCGTCCCCCGGTCTCCGAGCGACCGCTCTTCCTTGACCCGCGTGAGGAGCAGTACGTTGTAGTCCATCCCGAACCCGAGGACGAGGATCAGAAGGATCAACGGGAGGAAGAAGATCAGCGCCTCTCCCTCGAGGACCCCCACGACGAAGTACGTGGCCGCCCAGCTCCAGATGATCGAGAGGCCGATCACACCGAGCGCGAGGATCGGGACGAACGCCGACCCGAGGATCACGAGCATGAGGATGAAGAGACCGATCGCGGCCCCGACGAGCATCTGCTCGGTGGCCGTGTTGACGAGCGTCCGGATGTCCTGGGTCGTCGGGGCGGCGCCACCGAGGTAAAGCCGAGTGACTTCCGGGTGCGTCGCGTCGAAGCTCTCGACGCGCTTCTGGACGTTGTCGATGACCGACACCGCCGACGCCGAGAAGCCGCTCACGTTGGTGGCGATGTTGAAGAGGACGGTCTTGCCGCCGACCCCCACGTACGAGCCCAGAGTCTCGTTGAGCCCCACGCGGATCGCGGGGGGTAGTGCGGTGAGGTTGAGCCACGTGTCGAGCGGGACGCTCCCCGGACCGACGAGGGTCGATACCCCGGCCACTCCTGAGGTCGCGTTCATCGTGGCGGCCAGAGCCGCGACGTCGCGGAACTCCGGAGCGTTCGGGCCCGACGCCGTCACGAGCGGGGCGTTGAAGGTCACGAGCGCGTAGCTCGTGCTGGAGTAGCTCTCCCCGAAGTCGTTCTGCAGGTGGACGAACCCCTGCTGGGCCGGATTGGAGGTCGGCAACCCGATGTTCGTGATGTCGTAGGAGATCGGCACTTGGAAAGCAACGTACGCCACGGGGATGGAGAGAAGGAGGATCAGCGCGACCACGGCGCCCGGTCGTCGGGTCGCGGTCGAACCGGCGCGCGCCACGTAGTCGCGGTTGGTCCGGATGTTCGTCGTCCGACGGACGGCGTAGCGGGCGAACCGCTCTCCCGAATTCGGCCAGAAGATCCGGGGGCCGACCAGGACCAGGATTGAGGGAAGGACGGTGAGGTTCACGGCGAGCGCGAACGCGACCGCGATGAGCAGGCAGAGCCCGAGCTGCGTGAGGAAGCTGATGTTCGAGAGGGTGAGGGCGAGCGCGACCACCTCCACCGCGAGCCCGCTCGTGAGGATGCTCTGCCCCGCCCAGCGGACCGTCGTCTCGACGGCCTCGTCGGAGGTCGCGCCCTTCACGAGCTCCTCGCGGTAGCGCGCGAGCAGGAAGACCGAGTAGTCCGTCCCGATGGCCATCAGGAAGACGAGCACGATCGACTCGATCTCCGAGACGAACTTCGTGACGAAGGTCCCGACGACAAAGATCGCCGCAAAGCTCGCGACCAGCGCGATCCCGATCATCCCGAACGCGAGCGCCGGGGCCGCGGGCGCCCGGAAGTAGAGCACCATGATGACGAGCAGGACGATGATCGTGAGGACGAAGAGGAGGCTGAGCGACGACGTTGCGAGATAATTCGTCGCGCTCGAGAGAGGGGCGCCGCCGGTCACGTAGGAAGCGATCCCCCCGTAGCCGGGGGCGTCCCCCAGCACGTTCGAGACGACGGTGCTGATCTCCGAAACGTCGGAGTAGGTGACCGAGGTACCGTTCACGAGGTAGTTGTCGTCGACTCCGAACGAGACGACGATCAACGTGGCCGACTGGGCGCGGTTGACAAAGGAACCATAGATCGAGGCGGGGATCGGGAGCGGGAGCCGGTCAACGGGGTTGGCCTGTACCTGGCTTACGGCCCATGCCGCCGCGGTGGCGTTCGACGGGGCACCCGAGGGGAACGCGTTCCAGATCGTGAGCAACCACTCCGGGGAGATCCCTACTTCGGAACCCAGAACCGTCGTCGCGACCGTCTTCTGAGCGGAGGGGAGGCTCCAGTTCCCTACGTTCAAGTCGACGAGCACGAGCTGAGCGAGCGGGAGGGCCGAGGAAACTGGGAAGAGGCTCGGAAGCTCGCCCAGGAGCGCACCGACGGCCGCCTCGTTCGCGCAGGTCGTGACGGTCTGGTTCGCGAGGCAACCGGAGTTCACGCTGGCATTGAATCCGGTCGCGCCTCCGGCTCCGTTATAGAAGTCGGTCAGGACCTGAGCTTCCGTGGGGGAGGAGGAAACCTCGGCTCTCGTCTGGTTGAATGCCGGTAGGTCGGCCGCCGATTTCGAAGAGCTGGACGAGAGGTTGGCCGCGATGCTCTCCCAATTCGAGACGTACAGGGCGACCGGACTCCAGAGGAGTTCGGCGGTTTGGTTCACGCTCGCGGGAAGCGAGGGGGTCCCGCCGAGGGCCGGACTCAGAAAGGCCCACCCGAGTTCGACCTGTCCTGCCAGGTACTCGGTATACACCGTGTACAGAGAGTCGACCGAGCTCACGTTGTGGAGACGGTGATCCTGCGCGAGGGCGGACGTGAGCGCGAGAGTCGCGTTCTTCGCGACCGGGCCGACGATGTTCGGCCCTTCGAGAAGAATGATCGCCGAGGAGGGAGACTGCTGCATCTGGGGGAACGCGGTGCTGTAGGCGTTCTGAGCTTGGACGCTCTCGTCGGAGCTCGGGAGAGGATTGCTGAAGTTGTTCGAAATGACGCTCCCCACGTTGGCGGCCGGGTACAGGCAGACAAGGATGATGGCAATCCAAAGGACCAGGGAGTACCACGGATGGCGCACGATCTTCCGGCCGAGCCATCCGAGCGGGGAATCTCCCGGGGCGCGACGTCGGGTGGTACTTCCGGAGCTCGCAGTCATCGCCACCTACGAAGAGACGGACGGACGGTCATGAGCTCGGAGCCGGGGCATCATCTAACTTTCCTCGCGCGAACTTCACCGCTCCACCGGCGAAAGAGTCCGTCCTTCTTGTCGTTCCAAGCCGGCCGGGAGCTCTTAGCGATTCCCCGCGAGGTTTCCGGAGACGCCCAAAGAGGTAAAGATGGATGCCGGGACGGTTCGGGGCGTGTCGCTCTACGTCCTCGTCAACGAGCAGGGCCCCCGATGGGACGCGTCGCTCCCGATGCGAGAGCAGAAGGGGTGGTCCGAGCACGCGAGGTTCATGGACGCCCTGGTCGACGACCGGATCGTCGTGCTCGGGGGACCACTCCGGGGCGGACCGTCCCACCGGGCACTTCTCGTTCTTCGGGCTCCCGATGTGTCCCAATTGAAAGCACGGCTCGCGGAGGATCCGTGGATGCGCAGCGGGATCCTCCGGATGGGGGAGCTGATTCCCTGGGAACTGCTGCTGGGCGAGCTTCCCTGAGCCAGACCGTCGAACGGATAGGCTGGATTGCGCCTCAGACCCTGCCTGCGTCCGGTGGCGCCAGTCGACGGAACATGGGTGGACCGAGATTCACCAAACGAAAATCGTCCCCCGGGCTCTCCGCCAAGCGATGTCCGCGGGATACCCGACCCCCGCCGCTCCGTGGTCCGTGAGCCGAGCGCGCACTCCCTCCGGAAGCACCGCCGAGACGCTCGTTCTCATCGCCCTCGTCCTCCAGATCATCGGGGGCGTCCTGGTCCTGTTCGGCATCGCCTGGCTGTTCGGCCTGTCGCTCGTTCACCCGTTCGCAGGCCGATGGGTCTGGTTCGCGCTGACCGCGGCCGGCGTGGTGGGAGTCCTCGTGGTCGTCTTCCTCTACTTCGCGTACACCCTATGCTACCGAAGGATCCAGAGGGGGGAGTACGCGGAAGCCCAGGCCCCTACCTTGGTCATCGGGATCCTCTCGCTGTTCTTCGGTCTCATTCCGGGGATCTTCTACCTGGTCGGGTACGCGAAGCTCGATTCCGCCATCCGCGAGCAGCAGGGTCCGCCGCCCGTCTACGGCGTGCCGACGGCAGTTCCCCCAATCGCCTGCACCGGCTGCGGGCGGGTCTATCCAGTCGGAGCCTATGCGTTCTGCCCGGCGTGCGGACGGAAGCTGGGACCCTGAAGGGCCGGAAATGGCCGTCCGGGCGTACGTGTTTGTGACGACGACAAACCCCGGCCCTCGCGCCGCGTGTCGCGCCATCCGGAAGATTCCCGGTGTCGTCCAGGCGGACGCCCTGTTCGGCGGTCCACCGGTGGTCGCCGTCGTCGAGGGCCGCGACCTCGCCGAAATGGACGCTCCCATCGACGCGATCGTAAACCTTCCGATGGTCGTCGACACGGAGACTCACGTCGTCCGGGAGATTGAGCGGGAAGCCGAGGCGCGACGGCCATCCCGGACAACTAGTTCACGGCGGTGAGCTTTGGAGGACGGACGGCGACCACGACGTCGGCCGTCGCGAAGAAGCGGAGGGCGCGCGCCCGGAACGTGATTCGAAAACCCAGGTGCGCGAGACGCTCCCGGACCGCCCTCTTGTGGAACATCTCGACGTAGAGAAGTCGACCTCCCGGGCGTAGGACCCGCGCGATTTCGTCCACGCCTCGAAGGATCTCCGGGACGCCTCCCAGGTGGTGAAGGACCTGGTGTGCGACCACGAGATCGAAGCTCTGGTCCGGGTACTGGAGGCGAGAGGCGTCCCCCTGTTCCACGACGATCGTCGGGGGAAGGGGAACAAGGGCCACCTCGAGATTCTGCCGCGCCAAGGCGACCTGTTCCGGGTCGAAATCGGTCACGTGGATGCTCGCCGGATGATAGCGCCGCTGGAGCAGAACGGAGAAGTTCCCGTTGCCGGCACCGAGCTCGAGCACGTCCGAGGTCGAGGGAAGAGGGAACTGTCCGGCCCGTTCCAACCGGTCGAGCAGGCGCGAGTATCCTCGAGTGCCCCGACGGTTGACGAACCGCTTCTCAAGCTTCGACATCTCGGTCATGGACTCCCTCGAGCATTGACCGATGGCAGGTTCGAGACTGAATCCTTTCGTTCAGCCGATTGCACGCCCTAGCCTGTTCGTTGCCCCCGGCCGAGGATTGATATGAGATGCAAAGCTGGACCCGCTCGCGGGGACGGCACTCCCGCGGGCGAGCGCGCATCGCATGAAGGCCGCAAGATCCGGTCCGTCGGGGCGTCGGTCGGTTGAGGATTGGCGGACTCCCTGTGAGGTCGCGGAGTATCGGACAACGCCCGACTACGCGGAGACCGTCACCTACCTCGAGCGGATCGCCGCCGCCTACCCCGGTCGGGTCCGGATCGAGGATTTCGGCACGACCGGCGAGGGTCGCCCGCTCAAGATCGTCATCGCCTCGAAAGACGGGGTGTTCGAACCCGATGCCGTCCACGCCTCGGGCCGCGTCGTGCTGCTGGTCCAGAACGCGATCCATGCGGGGGAGATGGATGGGAAGGATGCGTGCGTCGCCCTCCTGCGGGACATCGTGCGGAACCGGGAGCTGGCCCACCTTCTCGACCGGGTCGTCCTGGTCTTCATCCCGGTCTACAACATCGACGGTCACGAACGGCGCTCGCCGGACAACCGGGTGAACCAGAACGGTCCCGAGCTCATGGGGTGGCGGGCCAACGGAACGAACCTCAACCTGAATCGGGACTACATGAAGGCGGACGCCCCCGAGACGCGGGCGTTCCTCCGCATGTTCCACCGATGGCGGCCGGATTTCTTCGTCGACAACCACGTCACCGACGGTGCCGACTTCCAGTACGACGTGACGTTCGCGCTCGACACGACCCCCGACGTCTTCCCGGGAACCGCCCGTTGGATCCGTGACTCGGTCACTCCCGAGCTGGTGCGTCGCGTGGACGAGAGCGGACACCTTGCGTTCCCGGCGGGGGTCTTCCTCGTCGACGATACCGACCCCGCGAAGGGACTCGCGTTCAACGAGGACCCTCCGCGATTTTCAACCGGGCAGATGATCCTCGAAAACCGGCCCGGCCTTCTGGTCGAACTTCACATGCTGAAGGACTACCGGACCCGGGTCACGGGGGACTACGAGATCCTACGAGCGCTGCTCGAGGTCCTCCACCGGGACGCGACGACGCTCCTCGCGCTGAACCGGGACGCCGACCGGGCCGCGGCCGAGCTCGGTTCGCCCCGGGCCCGTCGCTCGCCGTTCCCTCTCATCCTCGGGAAGGACGGGACGACGACTCCGACCGAGTTCCGGGGTTATCGGTTCACCCGGAGCCTGAGCGAGGTCTCGGGCACGATGGCCGTCCGTTACTCCCGCGAGCCCGTGGACCTCACGCTCCCGATGGAGACCGGCGTCCGGGTCGTCGTCTCGGTCATGCTCCCCGCCGGTTACATCGTGCCGCCGCAGTGGACGAGGGTGACCGACGTCCTCGAGGCGCACGGGGTCGAGCTTCGTCGCACGACCGCACCGTGGACCGGACGAGTCGAGCGGTACCGAGCGACCGGAATGCAGTGGCCGACGCGGCCCTTCGAGGGGCACCACCCCATCCTCCGGGGCGGAAATGTGGAGCGAGAGATCGGTCATTTCGGAACGTGCACCCTCGCGACCGAGACCCTCACCTTCCCGGCGGGGTCCGCGGTGGCGTCGCTCGACCAAAGGCTCTCGAAGGTCGTTGTGCACTGGCTCGAGCCGGAAGCGCCGGACTCGGCGCTCCGCTGGGGGTTCTTCGACTCGGTCTTTGAGCAGAAGGAATCCGGCGAGGCGTACGTGATGGAGAAGCTCTCCCGGGAGGCGATGGCGAATGACCCGAAGCTCCGGAGCGAGTTCGAACGCCGTGTCGAGACCGACCGGGAGTTCGCGGGCGACCCCAGCGCCCGGCTCGCGTTCTTCTACGACCGGTCCCCCTGGGGGAAGGCCAACCGAGTCGGTGAATACCCGGTGGGCCGGCTTCTATCCCTGAGGGGGCTCCCGCTGACGGAAGGATAGCCCCTCTCCGCGGGTCACGACCCCGGGCCGCTTGTTGCGGCAGACTGGTCGCCGGAAATGACGAGGTTCCCGAGGACGAGCGTCGGGCCGACAAAGTCTCCGGAGGACCGTGCCACCGAACCCATCGCCCGAATCCCGTTGAGCAGCGACGGTCGGCCGTCGCGCGTCAGAACCGCACCTCCCACGGTCCCCCCTCGGACCGGCTCCGCGAGCTTGCCTCCCCGGATGCGGTAGCCGATCCGGATCTCCCCACCGAACGTGCCCGCCACGCGGTCCGGGTTGGCCCAGCCGAGCTGCTCGACCCAGACTCCGTCCTCCACCTGTTCGATAAGCTCGGAATCAGATCCCCCGGTGCCCGAGGCGAGGACGATCGTGCTCGAGTCCGGTGTCGGTCGTCGGGCGAACTTCCGCCAGTAGTTGGCGCCCCAACCCAAGGTCGTCGCGCGGCACGCGTTGCCGGTAAGAGCGATCTTCAACGCGTTCGCGTGGAGAACGTCGGTGAGCGTTTCCATCGCTTTCCCTTCCGAGATGAGATGTCGGACCCGCTGAGGCGTTCCCTCGTCATCGACGGGGGAGGAGCCGATCGACCAGTCGAGGAGCCCGTTGTCCCTGACATCGAGGCGGTCCGAGCCCACGACCGTCCCTGGCGCGACCCCCATTCCCCGGAGCTGGGCGACCCCTCCGAACTGGAACGAAATGACGGAGGGAAGGATGCCGGAAAGGACCTCGGGGGGAAGCACGACAACGCCCTCACCCACGGACGGAGGAACCCCTCGACGAGCGTCCTCTGCGAGGCGGTACCACTTCGCGACCTTCTCCTCGAGTCCCTCGAGGCGGATCCGGCGGTTGGTGTCCTCGTACCAGAACTCCCCGGGAGGTCGCCCTTCGGGCCCGCCCTCCGCCTTGACGGCGATCTCACGTTCGACGGCAGTGTGCGTGTAGGACGCCGCCATCCCGTGGGAGTTCGCGAGGGAGCTCTCGACCAACGTCGCCTTGATCGTCGCGAAGGTGGGCGGGGGAAGGCGCCGTGCGTCGCAGGCCGCGAGGAGGTCGTCCGCCGCCTTCTGGAGCGACAACGCCGGGTCGGCCCAGAGGGCGGAGTCGACGATCTGGGGCGTGGTCGCGGGCCCCCCGACCCCGAGCGGAAGCTCGGGACGGTGGGCAGGGAACCGGTTGAACTGGGCCACCGACCGTGCGTCCTCCGCCGCCGCCCGGACCCCTCTCTCCGAGAGGTCCGTGGAGGCCTGGAACCCGACTCCCGTCTGGTCGTCCACTTCGCTCAGGACCCGGATTCCGTATCCCTCGAGCCGGAGCGGTCCCCGGGTCATCTCGACCCGGGAGCCGCTCAACTGGATCTCGAATCGACGAGACCGCTCGGCGTAGACCTCCCACGGCACCTCGAGAGGCGCGAGCTTCTCCGCGACGGCCAAGGCAAGGAGCGGCGCGCGCATCATGAGGGCCCCACCACCGCGCGCGACAGGAGGTACGTTCCTCCGTCCCCGACGGGAAGGAGGTCTCCGTGGCCCTTGCCGCAGGTGCCGGCGCTCAGCTCGAGGTACCGCTCCTCTCCGATCCCGCGGATCTCCCGCAGGAACTCGAGCACGCTTCCCGAAAGGACCATCGAGGAGGTGCGCTCGGTCACCTTCCCGTTCTCGATCAGGTGGCCCGTCCGCACCTTGAGCTGCATCCGGCCCCCGAGCGGGTCCTCCATCCCGCTCAGCCACCGCTCGAGCACGACGCCGTTGCGTGCCTCCTCGACCAGCTCCTCGAAGCTCCAGTCGCGGGGCTCGATCAGCGTGTTCGTCATCCGCACGTACTCCTGGCTCAGGAAGTCGGACCGACGGGCGTTTCCGGTCGGCTTCGCACCGAGCGCCGCCGCGGTCGAGCGGTCGTGGAGGGCTCCGACGAACCGTCCGTTCTCCACGAGCGGCGTCCGCTGCGTCGGATGACCTTCGTCGTCGAATCCCAGCGTACCCCATGCTCCGGGGATCGACCCGTCGTCCACGAGGGTGAGGGTCTCCGGGCCCACGACCGTCCCCAGCAGGGGCTGAAGGTAGGAGCGGTTCCGCAGGAACTGGTCGGCCTCGGTGCCGTGCCCGAACGATTCGTGGACGAACGTTCCCGTGGTCCCGGGGTCGAGCACGACGTTCATCTTCCCGACCGGGGGCGCCTTCGTCTGGAGAAGCGAGCGCGCGATCGAGCACACCGACCGTGTCTTCTCCGGGGTGATCGCGTCGAGCACCTCCTGGCCTCCCAAACGACCCTCGCTGTCGATGTACGACTCCGACCGCCCGTTCTCGACCGCGACCGCAACGATGGCGGAAAACGCTCGATGGAGCCGCTCGAAGCAGTTCGCGCCCGCCGAGTTGAGGTAGAACCGTTCCTCCTCGAACCATTGCAAGTTGGCGGTGCCGAACCGGATCCCGGGCTCGCCCGCGATCCAGCCGTAGACCTCCTCGGCCCACGCGAGAGCGCGCTCGTTGCCGAGGTCCCGCATCGGGCGAACGGGGACGGAGTCGAAGGTGATCGTGCTCGACGTGGCCGTGCCCGGAGGGTCTCCCCGGACCTCCATTTTCGCCAACCGGGCGAGGAGTTCCTCCGCGGCATTCTCGAGTCCTGGTTCGTCAAGCCCGACGGTCGCGGACTCCACCCACCGGGTCCCAGCCCAGGCGCGGAACACCACCCCCTCCAGTCGGGGGGCCCCGGCCGCGTTCCGCGACTTCGTGTCGACCGAAACGGTCGACCCGCGGGTCCGCTGCGCGAACGCCTCCACGAACGGCGTCCGTGCTTCGATGCGCTTCAGCTCCCGGAGCAGCTCCGCCTGATGCTCGCGCAGGTCGCCGTTCATGGGTTCCCCAGTCCTCGCGCCTCAGATAAGCGTACGGCATTTGGGACGCGCCTCCCTCGAGATGAAACGCTCCGACCGGAACCCAGTCCGGCACTCCTTCCCCCAGCGACGTGCCCGCCACAAGGTTCACGTCCTAGGGAGGCATCGAGGAACCCTACCCGCCGACCGGGGAATGGTCTCCATGCCATCGGGGTCAGTCAGGGATGCCGGGCGAGCCGGCCCGTCGGGCTCGTTCGCGGATGTTCGGCGTCGCGGAAACCTCGGCTGGGACTTCTCGTCGGTGCGCAAGGAACCGCTTGGGCGGCGGGTCGAGGTGGAGGCATGAGTTGGTCGCGGAGCTACGCCTACGGATGGCCGGACGAACAGACGCTGGAACACCAGCCTAGCACGTCGTCCACGGAGATCTTGCAGATCCTCGTCGCCTACCTGGTCCTGACGTTCGACATGGTGGTGCTGTTCGGGGGCGTCAACCTGGCCGACGGCTTCGACACCTCATTCCTGAAGCAGTACCTCGTCCCGCTCGTCTCGGTCTCGGCCGCCGCGGCGCTCACGGGCTTCGTTGCCCACGAGATGGCGCACAAGGTCGCGGCCCAGAGGAGAGGGTTCTGGGCGGAGTTTCGCGCCTCCCCCGTCGGGCTCATCGTCTCCGTGATCACGGCCCTTCTGGGGTTCCTCTGGGCGGCGCCCGGGGCGACCGTCGTGAACGGAGTGCCCGAACGGGACCGCGAGGACTGGGGCCACATCGCGCTCGCGGGGCCCATGACGAACGTGGCGTTCGCGGCGGTGTTCTACGTCGGGTCGGTCGGGGCGTGGCTTTTCTCCTCCTCGGACGCGTACTACTGGCTCCTCATGCTGGCGTTCGTGAATGGCTGGTTCGGGGTGTTCAACATGATCCCGATCGGGCCGCTCGATGGAAGGAAGGTCTTCAGCTGGAGCGCCGCGATCTGGATCCTGGTGTTCGTGGCCGTCGCCGCCTTCGCGGCCGCGCTCGCGATCGCCTTCTACTACTACGGCGACCCGCTGTTCGTCTAAGAGCGCCGTCGAACGGTCGCCCGCTCCGGGCCCGCCTCCGGTCGAGCGCGGGTCCCGCCCCTCGCGGCGCTCGCCCTGAGAATCAGGAAAATGATTATGCGACAGGGAGCGATGCCCCTCTCCCGAGGATTCCATGGCGTCGGTCAAGCTGCCCATGTGGTACCGTGTCCTGGCATCGATCGTCGGTGTGCTGTCGATCGTGCTGGCCCTGATCGTGTTGGTCGAACCCGTCCTCGCGTTGTGGCTCCTGATCTTCCTGCTCGCTCTGGGGCTGCTCTTCATGGGCATGGACCGGCTCGTGGTCGGAATCTCGGGCCATCCGCTCGCGTGGGTCGAGGCGATGCTGCCCCCGTCGATGTCCTCCGCCGCGGGAGGGACACCGCCGGGCTCGAGCCCGCCGCCGAAGACGTAGGGGCCCCGGGAGGCCTTCCGCCCCCGCCCGTCGCGGGCCGGGCCAGGAGTTCACCCCTCACGGGCGCCCGGAGGGTGCCCGCGCGTCACCGGCTCGAACGGTCAGCCCATCCAGTGCCAGAAATCGTCGTTCCAGAAGTCGACGGATTCGTGAGCGTGTCGCAGGGGAGTGGGATGAAGCCCCTCCTCCTCGGCCGCATGCAGCTGCCGGCGGAGCTCGTCGGTCGTCTCGTTCGAAAGCGAGTCGAGGGTTCTCGCCAGGGCATGGGCGATCCCCGGGTCGAGGACCCGGTCGGGGTGGACTACGAGGAGCCGAAAGTGGTGGGATCGCCCCTCCTCCACCCGGACCACCTGCCAGGTGAGGGGCTCGTGCCGCTCCTTCTGGAGGCGGAACGCGGCGACGTTGCCGATCGCCTCCGCGACGAAGTTCTCGTCGGCCAGTCCGGGGGTAAGGTGGAGTTCTACGTCGAGCCCGCGATGCGTTGGGTCCACCTCCTTGCCGGCCCACTCCCGAACGAGCAGTTCGAACACCGAAGGTCGCGGTGCTTCGTTGCACGCCCGCGAGGTATCGACCGTACTTCCGTGTTTCCCGCACCGGGCCCGCTACTCGCGAACCGTTGGCGTCCTCGATCGGACGGGCCGTTCGGGGAGGCCCGCATCCGCGCGGCGCACGGGCCGCAACCATGAACACGTTCATCACGCACGGCGCGATCCGCCTCTCGTGGCCGCGGTACCGCCTCCCCCTCGGGCCCCGGTTCTCGCATCTCGCGAGGTCGCCTCCCACTACGTCGAGTATGCTCGATGGGACGCCCGAGGTTGGCTCTGGTTCTTCGGCGCCCTGCTGATCGGCTTCGCGGTGATTGCCGGGCCCGTGTCCTCGGAGTGGGGCACGGCGTTGCTTCTCGGCTTGGTGGGGCTGGCGCTGATCGTCGTCGGCGTGTGGCTTCATCTGTACCGGCGCGCGGGATTCTGATTCCGGAGTCCAGCGACCGACCTTCGTGCGGCTGCGCACGACGGATTCTCACCTCGGACGGCTCTGCCGCCGTCGAGAGTGAACCGGAAGGTCGACCGGAGGGGATGGGTGCTCCTCGGGGATTTGAACCCGCGTTGGAGTTTATCCGTCCGTTCGGCTCCTGTCGATTTTCTCGCGCTCGAAAATCGTGCGGTTCATGTAGTGCCAATCGGTCGGTTCGCGGGGTGTCGCCATGGAGGAGATCACCGACATGCAAGCGTGGGCCGCGATCGAAGCCGCGATGAAGAAGTCCAAAGAAATCGGCACAAAGATGGATATCGCGGTGGTCGACGCCGGCGCGAACCTGAAGGGATTCCTCCGGATGGACGACGCCTGGATCGGCAGCATCGACATCTCGATCAAGAAGGCCCGCACGGCCCGATTCTTCGACATGAACACCGGGGAGATCGGCAAGCTCTCCCAACCCGGGGGCCCCCTCTTCGGGATCGAGCACTCGAACGGGGGTCTCATCTCGTTCCCGGGCGGGGTTCCGATCAGGTCGAAATCGGGCGCGATCATCGGAGCGATCGGGGTGAGCGGAAGCACGGTCGAGAACGACCACGCGGTCGCTGCCGCGGGAGCCAAAGCGGTCGCGTAAGCCGAGCGCGTTCCGAACCGGTCCGGAGGTGGTGCGATGAAAGCCAACGTCTACATGGGTCCGTACAAGCTCGAGGTGAAGGACAAGCCGAAGCCGAAGGTCGAGAGACCGACCGACGTGGTGCTCAAGATCACGGCGACGTGCATCTGCGGCTCCGACCTCCACCTCTACCACGGACTCATCGCCCCCGACCTTCCGGGCCAGACCCTGGGTCACGAAAACGTCGGTGTCGTGGACGAGGTCGGCTCGGCCGTCCAGTTCGTGAAGAAGGGTGACCGGGTCGTCGTTCCGTTCAACATCAGCTGCGGCGCCTGCCAGTTCTGCAACTCCGGCCTCTGGTCGATGTGCGACAACGCGAACCCCTACAACCCGAAGGGACCGGGGGCGGCGTTCGGATACGCGAAGCTGCTCGGTGGGTACGACGGGGGCCAGGCCGAGTACCTGCGGGTTCCGTGGGCGGACACGATGTGCCTCAAGATCCCGGACAACGTCCGGGATGACCAGGCGGTCCTCCTCGCCGACATCTTCCCGACGGGGTTCTTCGGGTGCGACATCGCGGGGGTTAAACCCGGTCACGTGGTCGTAGTTGGAGGGTGCGGTCCGGTCGGCCTCATGGCCCAGATGAGCGCCCTGCTCCGCGGCGCGGCCCGGGTCTACGCGACTGACCGGGTCCCGGCGCGGCTCGAGCTCGCGAAGAAGATTGGCGCGGTCCCCATCAACGTCGATAAGGAAGACCCGGTCAAGCGGATCCTCAGCGATACCGACGGGTGGGGGGCGGATGCGTGTGTCGAGGCGGTGGGTTACGAAGCGACGGGCAAAGGCGTGATGGCTCCGGGCCCGAAGGTGGAAGCGAAGCCGCTTGTCGTCCTCGAGACCCTGATGAAGGTCGCGAAGAAGGGGGCGGTCATCGGGATGCCCGGACTCTTTGCACCGACGCCGGCGGACCCCGAGGGCCGAGTGAGCTTTCCGTTGGGTGCTGCCTTCACGAAGGAACTCGGGTTCCGCATGGGGCAGTGCAACGTGAAGAACTACAACCGCTACCTGATGCAGGCAATTGCCGACAAGCGGGTCGACCCGTCGATCGTCATCACGCACCGGGAGCCCCTCGAGAAAGCACCGCAACTCTACGAACAGTTCGACAAGCGCGAGGGCGGGATCGTCAAGGTGCTGTTGAAGCCCTGAAGGGTGGCGCGCCGGGTTCGCGCCCGGGCACTTAGTTTGCCGAACCCGAGAGGTGCTCCCGGCGGGATTTGAACCCGCGTTGGAGGGTTTCCTCGGCTCCGTACCGGATGCCTCGAAGGCCCTCTATCCTTGACCGGACTAGACTACGGGAGCACCCTGTCGCGTCCGTCCCCGCGACACTACCCACCCGCTATGGAGCTTTCGTTGCGCCCGTCAAAGACGTGGAGGGTCGGTTATTTTCGCGGGGGAGGGGGCGACGGCGCGAGCGGCTCGAGGTAGTACGGGTGGACCGGGTGCCGAGGGAGGTACTCGGAGCGCCGCATCCCGGTGACGGCGTAGATCGTCTTCTCCGCGACCTTGCACGCATTGTCTGCGATCCGCTCGAAGTGCCGCCCCACGAGGAGGTCGTTTGCCAGATGGCGGGAGACCTCGGGGTGCTTCTCGAGGCACTCGTAGATCTCGTTGTTCACTTGGCGGTGCATCCGGTCGACGGTGTCGTCCCGGCGGAACAGGTCCCGGGCGAGCTCGGTTCGGTTCTCCTCGAGCGCATCGAGCGACTGCTGGACCATCGGCTCCACGACATCGTCCATCTGCTGGAGGAGCGACCGGACCTGGGGCAGCGCCTCCGCCGCGTCCGGCGGGAGGGTGATGCGGGCCATGTCAAATCCGAGCCGGCCCACGCGGTCGAGGTGCGTCGTGCTCTTGAGCAGGGCTACGGCCGTCCGCAGGTCCACGGCCGCGGGCTGGCGGAGGACCAGGAACGCGATCGTCGCATGCTCCATGTCCTCGTCAAACTTGTCGAGCTGCGGGCCGCGGTCGAGCACAAGCTGGGCCGCGGTGAGGTCGCCTGCGTCGTACGCGCGCCAGCCGTCGTGGACCATGGCGAGCGCCCAGTCGCCCATCTGGACCGCGCGGTCCTTGAGGTGCCGGACGAGGAGGTCGTATCCGCGCGGCGCGCCGGTGTCGGCGAGCGGGTCGCTCGCGCTCATCCGAACCTCCCCGTGATGTACGACTCCGTCAGCTTCTCTTTAGGTCGCTCGAAGAGGTCCTCAGTGGGTCCGAACTCGATCAGCTTCCCGAGATACATGAACGCGGTGAAGTCGGAGACCCGCGCCGCCTGCTGCATGTTGTGCGTCACGATGATCACGGTGTACTCCGCCTTCAGTTGCGCGATGAGCTCCTCGATCTTCGACGTCGCGATCGGGTCGAGCGCAGAGCAGGGCTCGTCCATCAAAAGCACTTCCGGGTTGCCCGCGAGCGCCCGGGCGATGCACAGACGCTGTTGCTGACCCCCCGAGAGGGAGGTCGCGGCCGCATCCACGCGGTCCTTCACTTCGTCCCAGAGCGCTGCCTGCTTCAGCGCCCGCAGGACGGCCTGGTCCATCTTCTCACGGGACGGGCGCGTGTTGAACCGCAGGGGCGCCGAGACGTTGTTGTAGATCGACATCGTCGCGAACGGGTTCGGCTTTTGGAACACCATCCCGACCCTCCGGCGGACCGCCGTCGGGTCCATCCGGTAGAGGTCCTCGCCGTCCAGGAACACGCTCCCCTCGGCATGCGCATGCGGAGCGGTCTCGTGAAGTCGGTTGAGGCACCGGATGAGCGTCGACTTTCCGCACCCCGACGGGCCGATGATCGCCGTGACCTTCCGGTCCGCAAACTGAAGGTTGATGTCCTGAATCGCCCGGGACGGCCCGTAGAACGCGTTCAGGTCCTGGACTTCCATCTTCGCAGACTCGTTGACTAGTGCCATGTTGTTTCACTCCCCGCGCATGCGCCGCGCCATCCAATCGAGCGTGAACCTCGAAAGAACGCTCAAGATGAGGATCAGCCCGAGGAGCAACAGCGCGCAGCCCCAGGCCAGATTGTACCAGTTCTGGTACGGGTTCGTCGCACCGTAGAAGATCCAGAGCGGAAGCGCGCACCCCTCGGCGGTGATTCCCTGAAGGGGGTGAGCGCACCCCTGGCCGAGCGTGAGCAAGAGAGGGGCTGCTTCGCCGGCGGACCGGGCGATCGCCAACAGGATTCCGGTGATGACCCCGGGGAGGGCCGAGACGAACGTGATGCGGACGGTCATCTTCCACCGCGAGATCCCGAGCGCCAGGGCAGCCTCCCGGACCGAGTGGGGCACGGTTCGCAAAGCCTCTTCGCACGTCCGCGTCACGATGGGGACCATCAGCACCGCGAGCGCGATCGACGCGTCCAGGTAGCTGAACGCCTGGGTCGGGTCGTAGATGATGAAGAGCGAGAGCGCGAACGCCCCGGCGACAATGGACGGCACTCCCGAGAGCACATCGGCGACCATCCCGATGAGGCGCGCCGATCGCCGTTCGCCGCCATACTCGACCGCGAAGATCGCGGCGCCGATTCCGATCGGGACCGCCAGGAGCGACGAGAGACCTATCAGCACGAGCGAACCCTCGAGCGGGACCAGTACCCCTCCCTGGTGACACGTGATCCCAGGTTCCGGCGTGCAGGGGTAGGGAATCTGTTGCGTGAAGAACGCCCCATTGATGACCGGAGCCCCGAGCAGGAACACCTCGTAGACCACGGCGACTAGGGGGACCATGATGACTACGATCGCGAGTCCCGACAGCACGGTCATTCCGTGGCTGAAGATTTTCCGGCGGCCGGCCAGGTCGAACTTCATTCCGCCGCTGCCCCCTGACCTGCCTGGAGTCGCGAGAGGATGAGCCGGGCGCCGACGTTGATGGCGAGAGCAATGGACAGCAGGATGAGACCGGCTTCAAAGAGCGCGGGGGCCTCGAGCGGCTGGAAGGCCTCGGTGAGTTCGTTCGCGATGAGGGCCGCGATGGTGGTGCCCGAGGAGAGGAGAGAGGAGGGAATGATCGGTCGGTTGCCGATGACGAGCAGGACCGCCATCGTCTCGCCGAGCGCGCGGCCTAGGCCGAGAACCGACCCTGCGATGATGCCGCTGCGAGCGTAAGGGATGACGGCGCGGCGAGTCACTTCCCAGTCGGTGGCGCCGATAGCGATGGCCGCCTCCTTCTGGCTCCGAGGAACCGCCGCAAGGGAGTCACGGCTGACGGCCGTCACGGTGGGGATCGCCATCACCGACAGGACCAGGCTCGCGGTGAGGATGTCGAGCCCAATGGGGGTGGAGTTGAACAACCCGGTCCACCCGAGGTACGTGATGAGCTTGGGCTCCACGACGGTACGTTCGAGCGGTACGAGCACGATGAGCCCCCAGAATCCGTAGATGATGGAGGGGATCGCTGCGAGCAGCTCGATCAGCTGCCCGACCGGCGCGCGAAGCCAGGTCGGGGCATGCTGGGTCAGGAAGATCGCAGCCCCAAGGCCGAGAGGGATTGCGATGAGAAGTGCGATCGCGCTCGTGATCAAGGTTCCGATGAGCGCGGGCAGGATACCGTACACATTGGTCTCGGGACCCCAGACCCGCCCCGTGAGGTAGGAGAACCCGAGCGTCGTGATGGCGAGCCTCGATTGGTAGAGCAGGACGACGACCAGCGCCACCATGAGAGCGACAACGGCGATGGTCGCGAGGAGGAGGAGAATCAGGAAGGTGATGTCCCCCACCTTCGGGGCGCGATGAATTCGTTCGGGGTGAGAAGTTGGGAAGGGGTTGCCTGGGGTCATTCTTCCGTTACCCAGACGGAGCCGGAGAAGCGCTGCCCGTCCTCGCCACTAGCTCGGCGTACAGACGGAGAGCGTCGCTCCGTTGTACGTGATCGTCTTGATCGTGTTCTGGTCGTAGGTGACCGCGCTACTGGAGAGCGGGATGTAGTAGAGCGGGGCGGCGTACGACTGGCCGGTCGGACCGACAATCCACGAGAGGAAGTCGACCATGCTCTGCGCCTTCGCCTGGCTGTACGACGAACCGTAGGCCACACCGAGGTCGGTGTAGACGAACAGATAGGTGAACGTCGCGACCGGATAGTCGTGTGCACCGGGCGCGTTCAGCACCGAGACGTTGAACCAGTCCCCAGTGGGAGACGGGAACACGACGTTCGAGTCCGTGATCGCCGACTCGATGTTCGTGACGTTCGCCACGATGAAGTTGCCGGCCGGGTTCTCGACGGCCCCGAAGGCGACCCCGTTCGTCAGCGCGTAGTTGATATCGACGTACCCGATCGAGTATTGTTCTTGCTGCACGGTTGTCGTAACGCCCGAGTTGCCCTTGGAGGCGACCCCGACGGGCCAGTTGATGGTCGTCGCGTGACCGTAGGTGTTCTTCCACGTCGCGTTCGAGAGCGATAGGAAGCTCGACCAGACGAAGGTCGTACCGCTTCCATCGGACCGGTGCACGACGATGATGTTCTGGTTCGGAAGAGTGACACCCGGGTTGAGAGCCTGCAGAGCCGTGTTGTTCCAGTTCGTGTATCCGGCCGCGCCAAGGTAGATGCCGGCCAGCACCTGGCCACTGAACTTCAGGTGTCCCGAGACCCCCGGCAGGTTGTAGATGGGCACGGCCGCGCCCGCCGACTCGGGGATCGTAAGGACCCCGGGGGACGGAATTGCAGCGCGCTGTGCAGGGTTCAGGGGGGCGTCGGAGGCTCCGAAATCCACCGTCTTCTGAGTGATGTCGGTGATGCCGGTGCCGCTTCCGACGGCCGCGTAGTTCACGGTGCTCGTGGTGTAGGCGAGCGACCAGGCAATCATCAACGGCGCGACGAGGGTCGAGCCGGCCCCATTCAACGTCTGGCCGCTGACGCACGCGGAGGTCGACTTGTTGCTGGTGGACGACTTGAACCAGCCCGCGCCGTACCCGACGCCCAGGACGATGACGATCACCACGACGACGGCGATCACCGCATAGAGGCCCGTTCGGCTCTTCCCCTTGCTCCGGACCATCGTTTCGTCCGAGGTCGGAGCGGCTGGGGGGGTTGTGGCGCTTCCACTTGTGCTGCTCATCTTTTGTTCTCTCCTTCTTCTCCTTGTTCGATGCCGCGGTCGTTCCAGTCCGAACTCCCTCGAGCGCGGTCCCTCGAGGGGACGGGGTCAACCCGACCGGGAATCCGGGGATTCGAGCCGTCGCGCAGGTCCGTTGTGACGACAGAACCCCGCGGACTCCCACCCGGTTCTTGGGCGTCCACAGCCCCGGCAGGTCGCATCGACCGCACGACCCTGAGTTGAGTTATATAGAATATCTTGATAGGCTATAGTGTCATACATTCACCATAGTATTACCCATAGGAACGAACCCCTGCCCATTGATTCAGTTTGTCCCGAGAGGTCGGTGATGGCTGCGGCCCGCAAATCTGCACCGGTCCTCCCGAGCCGTTCCCGCGAGCCAAGCCGACAGCCTCCAGCGCCGAACGCTCAATAGGCCCTGGCCGGTGCTCGAATCCACGACGCGCTGGTTGATTCGATTCGGGTACGACGGCACCACCTATTGCGGGTGGGCCCGACAGCCGGGTCTGCGGACGGTCGAAGGGGAGGTGGGCCGGGGAATCCTACGGAGGGGAATCTCACCGTCTCTCACGTCGGCCCGCCTCCAAGTGGCGAGCCGCACTGACCGTGGCGTGAGCGCGCTCGGGAATGCACTCGTCCTGACCTCGGGCTATTCGGGACCCGTGCTCCTCCGGATGCTGAACGGAATCGCACCGGACATCGTCTTCACGGCGGCCCGGCCCGTGACCGACTCATTTCGGGTCCGCTCCGCGGTGCGCCGGGTGTACCGGTACTTCGAACCGCAGGGTTCCCACGACTTTCGCCGCTGGCCGGCGGCTGCCCGGCGGTTCTCCGGCGAGGTTGATGTTCGCTCGTTCGGACGGGGGGTACCGTCAGGATTTCCGGTTTGGAGGAACATGGAATCCGTCACGGTCACTCCTCGTCCCGGGGGAGCTGAAGTGGAGGTCCGCGCTCCTTCCTTCGTCTGGGGGATGGTTCGCAAGATCGTGGCCGCCCTCCGGGAGGTCGACGCGGGTCGCCTCTCCGTCGAACAGCTCGAGAGCGCCCTCCACGGACAGACCCGGCTCATGCTTCCACTCGCTGAACCGGAACGTCTCGTGCTCTGGGACGTGGAGTACTCCGTGCCTTGGGAATTCCACTGGAACGGGCCGAACCGGCACCAGCTCCAGTGGGAAAGGTCGGCCAAGGACGACTTCTGGGTGCGGCAGGCCATGCTCGAGCTCTTCGCGGCGGGGTCGGAACCCCCCGATCGGTCACGCGAGGACTAGCCGACCCGCTCCCAGCGCTCTAGGTTCTGGACCGCGCTCAGGGTCGACCCTCGCTGGATCTCCTCCCGCACCCGGTTCTCGTGCTCGAGGACGTCGAGCGCGCGGTTCGCGATCTCGCTCGCCCGCTCTCGGGGGACAACGACCACGCCGCTCACATCGCCGACGATCCAGTCGCCGGGACGCACCCGCTGACCGCCGACCGTGACCTCGACCCCGATCTCGCCATGGCCCTTCGGTTCACCTGCGTTCGAGCTCACCGACCGGCTGAACGCCGGGAAGCCGAGCTCCAGGATCGCGTCGAGGTCCCGGATCGCCCCGTCCACCACGACGCCGGCGATCTTGCGACCGTGCGCCGACCAACTGGCGAGCTCTCCCCATACGGCGGTCGTGCCGCCGCCCGCATCGATCACGATGACGTCGCCTTCCGCGGCACGGTCGATCGCTTCGACCGGCTTCGCCCAGTCGCCATCGCGCGTCACGACCGTCACTGCTGGTCCGGCCACCCGGACAGCCGGGGACCGGAGGTGCGGGGTGAGCCCATGCATCGCTCCCTGGCGCATCATCGCGTCGGTCACGTTGGGGCTCGACACCTTCCCGAACGCGACCCGGAGGTCCTCGTCCTGGTACCGACGGAAGTGCTCGCTCGGTACCTCCTTCTGCGTCCGGATCGCGTCGACGATTCGTCGGGTCGCCTCCACGATGTTCGGACTCTTCGTAATGGCTCCGCCGACGATCAGGATCCGGGCCCCCGAACGAACGGCTTGCGCGACGGTCTCGCTCGTGAGGCCCCCCGCGACCGCAACCGGGATGGGGGACGCCTGGGCGAGCTCTCCCAGAACCTGGAAGGGGGTCTTGCCGGCCATCTGCATGTCGATCCCGACGTGCCAGCAGACGGCCGCCGCGCCCAGTTCCGCGGCCCGTTTCGCGCGGGCTACGGGGTCCGGGACACCGAGCAGGTCGACCATCACCTCGGCCCCGTAGAGTTCGCCTCCGCGTACCGCATCCGCGATCGTACCGTCGTCCGCGGCGCCAAGGACGGTGACGATGTCCGCTCCCGCCTTCGCGGCGATCTCGACCTCGAACGCTCCCGTGTCCATCACCTTGAGGTCGGCGACGATCCGATGGCCGGGGAACGCCTTCTTGAGTTCCCGGACCGAGTCCAGCCCCTCGCTCTTCACGAGCGGCGTGCCGGCCTCGACCCAGTCGGCGCCCCCTTCGACCGCTTCACGGGCGGCGAGTAGCGCTCGCGAGAGGTTCTCGAAGTCGAGCGCGACCTGGAGGACCGGTCGGTCGAGGCGCATGTCGGGCCGACAGGTTGAGCGGTATTAACCGTCCCCGGTTTCGCCCGAGATGTGCTGCATCCTCGGCGAGGCTCGNCTCCGGCTCATCCATGGCGATGCGCGGGCGCTTCGGGAGGTCCCGGATCACTCGGTCCACCTCGTCGTCACGTCGCCTCCATACCCGATGATCCCCCAGTGGGACGGGCTCTTTCGCGCGCTCGGCGCAACCGATTACCCCGGGATGCTGACCG
>OCOJ01033004.1_pt4 | contig 44047 bp, 38 predicted proteins | sample 1539251 | NCBI WGS metagenome assembly OCOJ01 (sample SAMN01911457, study PRJEB22624) | soil metagenome | biome: Soil | place: Malaysia | collected 2012-04-30 | depth RA_metagenome m
TCCGGCGCGGAGTTTATCGGCGGCGGCCGCCGCCCGGAACTGAGTTCATAGGTTCGTGGCCCGCTCTGCCAGCAGGAGGCAGAGCGGAGGGGAGAAAATCATGAGCGAGGCGAGGAAAGAGAGCGGCCAGACTGCGGTTGCCAATCCGCTGAAGGCGCTAAACGAGTTCGGGCAGTCGGTGTGGTTCGACTACATCCGGAGAAGCATGCTCACTTCCGGAGAGCTGGACCGGCTGATCGAAGAGGACGGGCTGCGCGGGGTTACCTCCAACCCTGCCATCTTCGAAAAGGCCATCACCGGCAGCAAGGACTATAGCGACCAGGTCGCGGCTCTCGAGAAGCAAGATGTGGACGCCATGTTCCTCTACGAGCAGCTCGCCATCCAGGACATTCAGGCCGCGGCGGACCGGCTGCTGGCCGTCTACGAGCGCACCAAGCGGCGCGACGGCTACGTGAGCCTGGAGGTTTCCCCGTATCTGGCGCGTGACACCAAGGCGACGATGAGCGAGGCGCGAAGGCTGTGGAAGGCGGTGGGCCGTCCCAACGTGATGATTAAGGTGCCGGCCACGCCGGAGGGCGTTCCGGCCATCGAGCAACTGCTGAGCGAGGGCCTCAACATCAACGTCACCCTGCTATTCGCGCAGTCCGCCTGGGAACAGGTGGCCAGCGCGTACATCCGCGGACTGGAGAAATACGCGGCTTCGGGAGGCGACGTCGGAAGGCTGGCCAGCGTGGCCAGCTTCTTTATCAGCCGCATCGATTCCGCGGTGGACAGCCAACTCGAGGCGAAAATGAAATCCGCGGTGGGCGCGGAGCGCTACAACGTGGAAGACCTGCTCGGAAAGACGGCCATCGCCAATGCCAAACTCACTTACGCGCGCTACAAGCAGATTTTCTCCGGCCCCAAGTGGCAGGCGCTGGCTGCTAGAGGCGCGCAGACCCAAAGGTTGCTGTGGGCCAGCACGGGAACCAAGAATCCGGCCTACAGCGACGTGCTCTACGTCGAAGAACTGATCGGGCCGGACACGGTGAACACCATGCCGCCGGCTACCTACGACGCCTTCCGCGCACACGGCGTGCCCAAGGCGTCTTTGGAGAAAGACGTCGAAGGCGCGCGCGCCACCCTGGATGCAATTGCGCGGCTGGGCGTCAATATGGAGCAGGTCACCGCCAAGTTGCTCGATGACGGCGTGAAGCTGTTCGCTGAAGCTTTTGACAAGCTGCTGGCCAGCGTGGACAAGACGTGCAAATTCTTTTCCAAGGAAAAGTTGAACCGGCAGATTTACTCGCTGCCCGAGCCCATCGGCAAGGAAGTGGCCAAGACGCTGGAGGACTGGCGGCTGACGGGAAAAGTGCGCCGCCTGTGGGGCCGCGACGCGACGCTATGGACCGGCGACGACGAAGCCAGGTGGCTCGGCTGGCTGGGAATCTGTGACGACCAGATCGGGCACCTCGACAAACTCACCAGTTTCGCCGATGCCGTGAAGAAGGCCGGCTACACGCACGCGTTGCTGCTGGGCATGGGCGGCTCGAGTCTGTGCCCCGAAGTCCTCAAGATGACGTTCGGAAAAATCCCCGGCTTCCCCGAGTTGTTCGTGCTCGATTCCACGGACCCGGACCAAATCCGGGCCATAGAATCGCGCATTGACTATCCGCACACGCTGTTCATCGTTTCGAGCAAGTCCGGCTCGACGCTGGAACCCAATATTTTCAAGGCCTACTTCTTCGAGAGGGCCAAGCAAATCCTGGGGCCGGAGCTGGCACCCAAGCACTTTGTGGCCATCACCGATCCTGGTTCGCAGATGCAGCGTGTGGCGGAAGCGGATAAATTCGGCTATGTCTTCTTCGGACTGCCCAGCATTGGCGGCCGATTCTCCGCCCTCTCGAACTTCGGAATGGTGCCGGCCGCGGCGATGGGCCTGAACGTGCCGGACTTTCTGGACCGCGCCTCGGAGATGGTGGCGGCGTGTGCCGCGTGCGTGAAGGCGGAGGACAATCCCGGCGTGGCGCTAGGAGTGGCGATGGGCGTTTCCGCCAAACACGGTCGCGACAAGGTGACGATCATCGCCTCTCCGGGCATCTACGACCTCGGCGCATGGCTCGAACAGTTGCTCGCTGAATCCAGCGGGAAAGAGGGCAAAGGCCTGATCCCGGTGGATCGCGAGCCGCTGCTCTCGCCCGAAAACTACGGCAACGACCGCGTGTTCGCTTACCTGCGGCTGGAAACCGGGCCTGACGCCGCGCAAGACAAGGCCGTCGAGGCGCTCGAGAAGGCCGGGCATCCCGTCGTGCGCATCGCCGTGAAGGACATCTACGACCTAGGGCAGGAATTTTTCCGCTGGGAGATCGCCATCGCCACGGCCGGCGCCGTGATCGGCATCAACGCGTTCAACCAGCCCGACGTGGAGGCCAGCAAGATCGAGACGCGAAAGCTGACCGCCGAATATGAAGAAACGGGCAAGCTGCCCCCCGAGCAGCCCATCCTCGAGGAGAGCGGCGTGAAGCTGTTCACCGACGCGAAGAATGCCGCGGAACTGGCCAAGGCTGCCGGAGGACAGAAGACGCTGGTCGCTTACCTGCGCGCCCATTTCAACCGCATCAAACCGGGAGACTATTTTGCGGTGCTCGGCTATCTGGACATGAACGAGGCAAACGAGCGGGAACTGGCCGGGATTCGCAAGGAAGTGATGACCAAGAAGCGCGTGGCCACCTGCCTGGGCTTCGGTCCCCGCTTTCTGCACTCCACCGGACAGGCGTATAAGGGCGGACCGAATAGCGGCGTATTCCTGCAATTGACGTGTGACGATGCCAACGACCTGCCCGTGCCCGGGCAGAAGTACACGTTCGGCGTGGTCAAGGCGGCTCAGGCGCGCGGCGATTTTGAAGTTCTGGCCGAGCGGGGGCGCCGGGCCCTGCGCGTGCACCTGGGCAGCGGCGTGGCCGCCTGCCTGCGGTGCCTGCGCAAGGCCGTCAGCGAGGCTTTGGGACAGTAAACGGTTCGGAGCAGGACTAAAAACCCAAACGAGGGGAGTGGAAACGATGCAAATCGGAATCGTGGGACTGGGCCGCATGGGCGGCAATATGGCCCGCCGCCTCATGCGCCATGGCCATCAGGTGGTGGGATTCGCGCAGGACAAGGCTGCGGTGGAGAGCCTGAAGAAGGATGGGGGCGCGGCCGCGGATTCGCTCGAATCCCTGGTGAAGCAGCTCAGCAAACCGCGCACCGCCTGGCTCATGGTGCCCGCCGGAGACGCCACCGAGCAGAGCGTGATCGCGCTCAGCAAGATGATGGAGTCGGGCGACATCATCATCGACGGCGGCAACTCTTACTACAAGGACGACATTCGCCGGGCCAAGATGATCGCGCCGAAGGGTCTCCATTACGTAGATGTGGGCACCAGCGGCGGGGTGTGGGGCCTCGAGCGCGGATACTGCCTGATGATCGGCGGTCCTGTGGACACCGTCAAACACCTCGATCCCATCTTCAAGGCGCTGGCCCCCGGGGCGGGCGACATCGGGAGGACGCCCGGCCGGCCCGCGAACAAAGGGACAGCGGAGCAGGGCTATCTGCATTGCGGGCCAGTAGGCGCTGGACATTTTGTCAAGATGGTCCACAACGGAATCGAGTACGGCATCATGCAGGCGTACGCGGAGGGCTTCGACCTGTTCCGCAGCTTCGGGGACGAGAAAATGCCCGCCGATTACCGCTACAAGTTCGACCTGGCGGAAATCGCCGAAGTCTGGCGGCGCGGCAGCGTGGTCAGCTCCTGGCTGCTGGATCTGACCGCCCAGGCGTTCATCGAAAATCCCACGCTCTCCAGCTTCTCCGGCTTCGTCCAGGATTCCGGCGAGGGCCGCTGGACCATTGAGGCGGCTATCGAGGCCGCGACGCCGGTAGAAGTGCTGGCCTCATCGCTTTTCACGCGCTTCCGTTCCCGGCAGGAACACACCTTCGCGGAGAAGGTGCTCTCGGCGATGCGGCACAAGTTCGGCGGGCACGTGGAACGGCCGACGGGTGGATGAAGCGCAAGGCAGGACCATAGGAGGGGAGACCGTGGCGACCGAAAACATCAGTGTTTCTGAAGCGCGCGCAGACGCGGCGTCGGGCGCCGGCGCGGGCCAGAAGAAGACGCCGTGCATCATGGTCATTTTCGGGGCCATGGGCGACCTGACCAAACGCAAGCTGCTGCCCTCGCTCTACAACTTGGCGAAACACAACCTTATGGCGGACAACTTCGCGGTGGTGGGTGTGTCACGAGCACCGATGACCCACGAAGAGTTCCGCGAAAAGCAGCGGGCGGTGATGGACCAGTTCGCCACCGATAAATTCGATCCAGCGCTCGGAAAGTGGCTGGTGGACCGCTTGTACTACTCGTGCGTGAACTTCGACGACCGCGAGGCGTACAAGAACCTGGCCACTCTGCTGGACCAGCTCGACAAGGAGTGCAAGACCAGCGGAAATATTTTCTTCTATCTGGCGACAGCCCCCGAGTTTTTCGGAGTGGTTTCGAGAAACCTGAAGGCTGTGGGGCTTCTCGATGAGGAAAACGGATGCTTTCGCCGGGTGATCGTGGAGAAACCCTTCGGCACGGATTTGGAATCGGCGAAGGCGCTCAACCGGGAACTGCGTCAGGTGATGGAAGAAAAGCAGATTTACCGGATCGACCATTACTTGGGCAAAGAGACGGTGCAGAACATCTTGGTGTTCCGCTTCTCGAATGGAATCTTCGAGCCCATCTGGAACCGGAGGTACATCAAGCATGTGGAAATCACCGTGGCGGAGACGGTGGGCGTGGAAACCCGCGGCGGGTATTACGAGACGTCGGGGGCGCTGCGCGACATGGTGCCCAACCACATCTTCCAGCTGGTAACGCTGATCGCGATGGAGCCGCCCATCAGCTTTGACGCGGACGCGGTGCGCGACGAGCAGGTGAAAATCCTTCGCGCCATTCCACCGTTCCCGCCGGAAGAAGTGCTGAGCCGCACGGCCCGTGGGCAATACGGCGAAGGCGTGGTGGGCGGCAAGCACCTGGTGGCGTACCGGAACGAGCAGAAGGTATCGCCCACGTCGAACCAGCAGACCTATGTGGCCATGAAGCTGCTTATCGACAACTGGCGCTGGGCGGACGTGCCGATCTATCTGCGAACCGGAAAGGCGCTGCCCAAGCGCGTCACGGAAATCGTGATTCATTTCCGACGGGCGCCGTTTGTGCTCTTCAGGCACACCGCCATCGAGCACCTGATGCAGAACCGGCTGATCCTCTACATCCAGCCGGACGAAGGGATCTCTCTGCGCTTCGGGGCGAAGGTGCCGGGGCCGACGATGAAGCTGGGCACGGTGGACATGGATTTTTCGTACGCCAAGCGGTTCGGCAGCACGCACTCGACCGGATACGAGCGGCTGATCTACGACTGTATGGCCGGAGACGCCACGCTTTTCCAGCGCGCGGACATGGTGGAAGCGGCCTGGGGCGTGGTGCAGCCGGTGCTGGACGTGTGGCAGGCCCTGCCGCCGCGCAACTTCCCCAATTACACCGCGGGCTCCTGGGGCCCGCGCGAGGCGGAGGACCTGCTGGCGCGCGACGAGCGGCACTGGACCAACGAGTGACGGAGCCATGGGCGCGCCCTATCCCGGCGTCGTCGTGCTCGAGGATGCGGACGCCGTGGCCCGCGAGGGCGCGGTACGGTTTGTAAACCTAGCCCGAGAGGCGATCGGCGCACGCGGCACTTTCCATGTGGCCCTCTCCGGCGGCAAGACGCCTGCGGCGCTCTTCCGGGTTCTCGCCGCCGATGATGTTCGGCCCAGCCTGGACTGGAATCGCGTCCACCTGTACTGGTCGGACGAGCGCGCCGTGGCTCCTACGCACCCGGACAGCAATTACGGGATGGCCGCGCGCGAGTTGATCACGAGAATTCCGATTCCTCCGGGAAATGTCCATCGCATGGAGGCGGAGCGCGCCGACGGGGAGCGCGCGGCGCAGGATTACGAGGCGATCCTCCGAAAGTCGCTCCCTGCCGGTCCCGGCGGTTTCCCCCGTTTCGATGTGATCTATCTCGGGATGGGGCCGGACGGGCACACCGCTTCGCTTTTTCCCGGCTCCGTGGGATTAAACGAGACGGTGCGGGGTGTGATTTTCCAGCCGGTGAAGTTGCCCACGGGCGCCGCGGCCCAGCGCATGACGTTTACGTTTCCGCTGCTGAATGCCGCCCGGGTGGTGATTTTCCTCATTACCGGCGGAGACAAAACCGAAAAGCTGCGCGAGGTGCTCGAGGGCTCGCATAAGCCGCCCTATCCCTCGCAATGCGTGAGTCCCAGCGCCGGGGAACGCATCATTCTGGCGGATCGCGCCGCGGCGGCGGGCCTTGGCGCCGGCGTTGGCGCGAGGCCGCAGCCGTGATTCTGGGCGGGGACGTTGGAGGAACCAAGTGCAACCTGGCGCTGTTTGAGGAGCGTTCTGGCGCGCCGGTGGAAGGCTCGGGCCGGCGATTTCCGAGCGGTGATTACTCCCAGTTCGAAGACGTTGTTGCCAAGTTCTTGCGCTCCGTCGTTCACCCCGCGGGTGCGAAGCTGACCGCTGCGGGTTTCGGCGTGGCTGGTCCAGTCGTGGACGGCGTGTGCGTGGCCACAAACCTGCCCTGGCGGGTGGACGCGCGCAGCTTGGCGGCGCTGCTCGGCCTGCCTGGCGTGGCGCTGATCAACGATCTCGAGGCTAATGCCTACGGCATTGCCATGCTCGGACCGGCGGATTTTGAAGTCCTGAATCCGGGCGCTCCGGTAGCCCAAGGGATGCAGGCAGTGATCGCTGCAGGCACTGGACTGGGAGAAGCGGGGCTCTTCTGGGACGGGAAGACGCACCGGCCGTTCTCGAGCGAAGGTGGACATTCTGATCTGGCGCCCCGGAATGAGCTGGAAGACATGCTGGTGGTGTATTTGCGGAAACGCTTCGACGGGCACGTGAGCGGGGAGCGGGTCCTTTCCGGTCCCGGCCTGCGCAATGTGTTCGAATTCCTGCGCGACACCGGCCGAGGCGTGGTCGAGCCGTGGCTCGAGGAAGCCATGGGGAAGGAAGACCCTTCTGCCGCGATTTCGCACGCGGGGCTCGAGGGAACCAGCCCTATTTGCGTTCAGGCGCTAGACACGTTCGTATCGCTTTTGGGCTCCGAGGCTGGAAACCTCACGCTTCGCTTTTTGGCCTCGGGCGGGCTGTTCGTAGGCGGGGGGATCGCGCCGAAGATTCTGCCGAAACTGCGCGGCCCGGTGTTTATGGAAGCCTTTCTTTCCAAGGGGCGGTTGCGGCCGCTGCTCGAGCAGGTGCCCGTGCGGGTGATTCTGAACGACCGCACCGCACTATTCGGGGCCGCGCGGCGCGCCCGGCTCGGCAGTTAGGCCGTGGCACAGCGCCGCGAGCGGCTGTGCCTAGGGGAGTCACGAGGATGAGCCCAGTTCCGGTCACGTTGAGCCGTCACATCCTGGAGGAAGGGCAGCGCCGCGCGGACATCGCCGGCGAACTCTCCACATTGATCGCCCAGCTCGGGTTCACCGCCAAAACGCTGGCGCGCGAGATGCGGCGCGCCGCGCTGATCGGCGAACTGGGGCTGGTGGGCGAGCGCAACGCCACCGGTGACGCGCAGAAAAAGCTGGACGTCTTCTCCAACGAAACCGTGGTGGACGCGTTCAGCGCCACCGGTCTGGTGGCCGCCATTGCGTCCGAAGAACTCGAGGAGATCCAGCACATCCAGTGCGGCGGCGAGGGCCGCTACATCCTCTGCACCGATCCGCTGGACGGCTCCTCGAACACGGACATCAACGGCGCTCTGGGGACTATTTTCGGCTTCTACCGCCGCAAACAGCGCTCCGGAAATGTTTCGCCGGGCGAGGTGCTGCGCCCGGGTTCGGAGTTGGTGCTGGCCGGATACGTCCTCTACAGCACAAGCACCATGCTCGTGTACACGGCGGGGCACGGCGTCCACGGCTTCACGCTGGACGCTGACATCGGCGAATTCCTGCTCTCGCATCGCGACATGCGCTGCCCGAAGCGGGGGAAAAGCTTCAGCGCCAACGTCGGACGCGTGCGCGATTGGCCGCAGGGAATCCGGGACTACGTGTCCTATGTGACCCAGATGGACGAACCTTCCGGTCGGCCGTACTCCCAGCGTTACTCCGGCGCACTCGTGGGCGACGTCCACCGCATCCTGCTCGAGGGCGGCATCTATTTCTATCCATCCGATTCCGGCCATAAGCAGGGGAAGCTCCGCCTGGTGTATGAATGCGCACCCCTGGCGTTTGTGGCGGAACAGGCAGGTGGCTCCGCGACCAGCAACGGCGAGCGGGTTATGGATCTGGCGCCGCAGCAAGTGCATCATCGCTGCCCGCTGGCCATTGGCAGCGCCGAGGATGTGGCCCTGTTCGACCGGTTCGTCGCCGGGAAGGGCGCTCCGCCGTCAGACTGATCTTGCGCCCGTCGAGCGAACGGAGGGAGCGGGCTCCCTCCGGAACCACAGTGGTCCGCTAGCTGGCGGAATCTCAGCAAATGGATTTCCTTCCATGGCGCACTGATGCTGTGCCGCTCGCGGAGTGGCGCGGCTGCGTGTAAGCTGATCCCGGGGAGGCATTTGGAAATGGCGACGGATACGAGGCAATTCCCGCTGGTGCTCGGTGGCGCGGCCACGGACGCGCAACGCCGGCAGACTCCGGAACTCTACGAGCGCAACATCAACGTGAAGGTGATCGAGCGGGGCAGCGACCGCGTGCAGGTGCTTGCCTCGTTCCTGGACCTCGACCACAGTTTCGACGCCGAGATGATCGTGGAGGTGGCCACAGGCCGCATCGAGCACGCCAAAGCGCATATGGCCAAACGGCCGTTCCCTAACCTCTGCCTTCGAGCCCTGGACAACATCCCCAAGCTCGAGGGAGAAATCATCGGGCGAGGAATCTACCGGCGCATTACCGACCTCATCGGCAAGAGCCAGGGATGCGTGCACCTGGCGGAAATCTTCCAGGCCGCAGTCGGATTCACAGCCACCATTCTCATTGCCCTGCGCTCTGGGCTCACCGAGGAACCCGGGCTGAGCGAGGAGGAAAACCGGCAGAGGCTGCTCCCTGTATTGCAGAATTCCTGCCAGGTATTTCGCATGGAAGAGCCCGCGCGGAAATAGCGAAGAGCAGTCGGCGAGCGGATTCCTCCGACACCACCAGTTCCCCTCGTACGTCCTCCCCAAAGGAGCATCAGGATCGGTGGAGTGCCGCGCGCCCCGAGGGCTCAGTACTTGGTGTCGTCGAAGTCGCCGCGGAGTTTCTCCAGCGTGTCGGGAGACACCCCGGCGGGCTCAATCAGCCACTCCTCGGGGCGTTCCTTCAGACCGCGCCAGTAAGCGTTCAGCCGGCCGAAACCGGTCTGGTTTTCCATTTGAAATTCCGCCGCGCAGGAAAAGTGAAAGCCAGTCTGGCCGCGCTCCTGATACGAAGTATTGAACGCATTCAGCACGCGCACCACGGCGGACAGCCGCTCACCGCCTGTCGTGCCGAGTTCCAGGTTGCAGCCGGATGGCGCGCCCTGCCGCAGCGCAAACGACGCGGAAACCCGCGAGCGCAGCACCGGGTCGTTCCGCGCACCGCGGAACACGTAACCGAAGAGGAGTTCGCGGCCATCCGCCCGGGCAATCTGCAGTGCGTGGAAAGCTAGTTTTTCGGAAAACTGCGCAGACGCGGAAACCCACCGTCGCACTTCGGCTGGCTCGTCCGTGCCCCAGGCGTGCTCCCGGGCACCTGTCCCTTGCACCGGAATCGAATCTTTTCCTATGCGCGCCACGCCTCGGTAGCGCCCCTGCTGTTGATAGCAGTGGCTGGGGGTACGCGGCTGGCTCTCGCCAGGTTGAATCCAGCAATAGGGCGCGTGGATGGAATCGAAGGCGAGATCGAGCCGGCAATAACCGTCGTCGTAGGAAATCTCCCAGGTTTTGAACGGCGCCACGGGCCGGAACGCCAGCGGCCCGAACTTCTGCCGCTCTTCCCCAATGTCGCGGGGCACGTGGTAATCCCACTTGGCGCTTTTGACCAGAAGGAGATCGTCCCGCCAGAGCGCGAACACGCAATCACCCGCCTGCTGATTGGGGTTCACTCCGAGCAGGCCAAAGCCGGAGAGGCGCGTTGCCGCATCAAAAAAATCGAACGAGTAGGATTCGCGCCAGCACTCCTCGCTCCCCGTGGCGTGAATAAAGTCATCCTGCGGCGTCAGATCGAACATGCATCCTCCGGAGGAGAAAGCATGGAAGAGCCGGGGGTCGCAGTCAACTGCGACGCCTGCCGGCCGCACCGGGGCGCGGGCTTGCGACCCCCGCGAGCCCGTAGGATACTCACGCGAGCATGGACACGAACGCGGTGGCAGTGATTGGCGGAACGGGTGACCAGGGGTTGGGACTGGCACTGCGCTGGGCAGTTGCGGGCCGCCGCGTCGTGATCGGTTCCCGCGATACCACGCGCGCCGTGGCTGCCGCCCAGAACATTTGCGCACGCGCCGGGGCGTCCTTACCGGTTTCCGGCTGCGGAAACCCCGAGGCTGCGGCAAGTGCGCAGTTCGTGGTGCTTACCGTGCCGTTCGCGGCACAGATAGACACTCTCAATTCCATCGCCGCCTCGCTCCGTCCGGGACAGATCCTGGTGGATGTCACTGTGCCGCTCGAAGCCGCTGTCGGCGGAGCGGCCACGCGCATGCTTGGCGTGTGGGCGGGCTCGGCCGCGGAGCAGGCCGCGGCCAACGTGCCCGCTGGAGTCGAAGTCGCTGCGGCGTTTCACAACGTGTCCGCGTACGCCCTGCGCCATCTGGAAAACGCCATCGATTGTGACGTGATCGTGTGCGCAGACCTGGCGGAGACCCGCGCGGCTCTGCGCCCCTGGGTCGAAGCCATCCGCGATTGCCGCTACGTGGATGGCGGTAGGCTCGAGAACGCTCGCACGGTCGAGGCTATTACCGCTCTGCTCATCGGGCTCAACGTGCGCTATAAGGTGCATGCAGCGGGTATCCGCATCACTGGCCTGCCGAAGAGATTGCGCGACGCGGCGGGCGCGCACCAGGCCGATAAACAATGAAGCAGCGCCCCGCCGCGGGCAGGCGGCGAGCCGGCGGGACACCGCGTCGCCCCGCTGAGCTCTGGCTGGTTCCATTGCGCACGCTGCCCGAAGTGGTTCGCAGCGCGGATTTGGCCGCCTTAGTCGTGAGAGCTGCCGGGCGGGAGGGTGTGGAATTTCAGCGCGGCGACGTGCTGGTGCTGGCCCAGAAGATCGTTTCCAAGGCCGAAGGCCACACTGTAGAACTAACCTCCATCAAGCCCTCGGCACTGGCGCGGGAATGGGCCCCGCGCCTGGGGCAGGATCCGCGGCTCACCGAAATAGTCCTCCGCGAGTCGCGCCGCGTGCTGCGTATGACTGAGCGGGCTTTAATCGTCGAAACGCGCCACGGTTTTGTGTGCGCCAATGCTGGAGTGGACCGCTCGAATGTCCCCGGCGCGCGAGTCACCTGCCTTCCGAAGGACCCGGACGCGTCGGCGCGCCGCGTCGCCGCCGGTTTACGCCGACGGACCGGAATCGCCGTGGCCGTGATTATCAGCGACACGTTCGGACGGCCGTGGCGGCTGGGTTTGGTCAATGTGGCAATTGGGTCCTGGGGCCTGCGCGTGCTCGAAGACCTGCGCGGCACACGAGATGCGCACGGCCATCTGCTGCGCGCTACCATTCTTGCCGTGGCCGATGAACTGGCTGCTGCGGCCGGGCTGCTCATGGGAAAAAGCGAAGCGGTGCCAGCCGTCATCGTCCGAGGATTCCGGTATCATTCCGCGCACGAGACGGCCCGTCGCCTGCTACGCCCACCGGCGGAAGACATGTTCCGCTGATGTCCGCGGCTGCCGGTAACGACGACTGCGGTCCTCCGGCGCGCAGCAGCAGGCTGGGAAGATTTGACGTTGCGATGAACCCCGCAATCCAACACGGCCATTGGGAAACCGTTCTGGCGCAGGCGGAGAGTGGTTCGCCGGTTTCCGCGTCGGATGCGCTGCTCCTCTCCGAGTGCGCCGCGACTCCGACGCTTCTCTCTGCCGCGCGCGCTGTCCGCGCGCGGGCGAAGGGAAACGTCGTTAGCTATTCGCGAAAGGTGTTCATCCCACTCACCACGCTCTGCCGCGATTATTGCGGCTACTGCACGTTTCGCAAAGATCCGGGAGAGCCCGGCGCGCACTTCATGACGCCGGACGAAGTTCTCGCGCTCGCCGAAGCCGGACGGAGCGCGGGCTGCAAAGAGGCGCTGTTCAGCCTGGGCGATCAGCCGGAGGTGGTTTTCCCCGAGGCGCGCGACCTTCTGCGTCGGCAGGGCTTCACGCGCACGCTCGAGTATCTGGCTGCCATGTGCCAGCTCGTGGTCGAGCGCACCGGGCTGCTGCCGCATGCCAATCCCGGGCTGCTTCCAGCAGCGGATTTGAGGCGGCTCAAAGCCTCGAACGCCAGCGTCGGAATCATGCTGGAAAACGTTTCGCGGCGCCTGCTGCGTCACGGGGAGGCGCACTGGCGCGCGCCGGATAAAGTGCCGGCGCTGCGCCTGCGCACCCTTGAGGACGCCGGGCGCCTGCAGATACCTTTTACGACCGGCATCCTGATAGGCATCGGCGAGACGATGGCCGAGCGCGTCGAATCCCTTGCCGCCATCCGCGCGCTGCACCAGCGTTACGGCCACATCCAGGAAGTGATCGTGCAAAATTTCCGCGCCAAGCCCGGCACGCGCATGGCCGGCCACGGCGATGCCGAACTCGAGGACATGCTCCGCACGCTCGCTATTGCCCGGCTGATGCTCCCCGTGGACATGAACCTCCAGGCGCCTCCGAACCTCAGTTACAGCGATTTTCCCCGCCTGCTCGAGGCGGGCATCAACGACTGGGGCGGAATCTCGCCGGTCACGCTGGACTTCATCAACCCGGAAGCGGCCTGGCCGCAGATCGCCACTCTCGCCCAGGCAACGTCCGCCGCGGGATTGGAGCTGCGCGAGCGTCTGGCGATTTACCCGGAATTCATCGAAAAACATGGATTCGTTCACCCGCGCATGGCCGGCCAGATTGACCGTTTGCGCGACGCCCAGGGTTATGCGAGAGTCGGGGAGCCCCGCGATGCTGGAAACACAGTCAACTCGTGCCGCGTCCATTCCTGCTGAGGCTGCCCTGCGCGCCGCGGCCCCTGCTGTGGCGCGGATTCTTGGTGCAGCCCTTCAGGGACGCGAATTGGGCTTTTCGGATGCGCTTGAGTTGTGCGAGGTGTGGGGCGACGATCTTGCTGCGCTTCTCTCCGTAGCCGACGAGCTGCGCCGCCGCGCCGTGGGCGATGCGATCACCTACGTCGTCAACCGCAACATCAATTTCACCAATGTCTGCACCGTGGGCTGTTCTTTCTGCGGATTCGGCCGGAGCGCTCGCGCCGCCGACGCGTATTTTTTGACTCTCGACGAGATCGCCGCGAAGACTAAGGAGGCCTGGGATCGCGGGGCCACAGAAGTCTGTATCCAGGGCGGCCTGCCGCGCGACCTGGACCCGTGGTTCTACCGCGATATCCTGCGCGCCGTCAAACGCGCCGTCCCCGAGATGCACATCCACGCTTTTTCGCCTATGGAGATTGCCAACGGCGTGGAGCGCACCGGCCTTCCCCTTCGAGACTATCTGGCGATGCTGAAATCGGAAGGGCTCGGCAGCATTCCGGGCACTGCCGCGGAAATTCTGGACGATTCCGTGCGCGCTCAGGTCAGCCCGAACAAACTGCCTGTCGCCCGCTGGGCGGAAATCATTCGCGCGGCCCACGCCCTGGGGATCCCGACGACCTCCACGATGATGTACGGCCATGTGGAGGCTTCGGAACATCGTCTGCGTCACATGCTCCTGCTGCGCGAGATGCAGAAGGACACGGGCGGGTTCACCGAATTCGTGCCGCTGGGGTTCATACACTCCAACACTCGCCTGTATCGCAACGGCGAGGCCCGGGCCGGCGCCAGCCGCAGGGAACACCTCGTGGTGCACGCGCTGGCCCGCCTGCTGCTCGGCCCGGTGATTCCCAATCTCCAGGTTTCCTGGGTAAAACTGGGCTTCGAGCTTTCCCTGGCCTGTCTCGACGCCGGGGCCAACGACTTCAGCGGGACGCTGATGGAGGAGAACATTTCGAAGTCCGCCGGCGCCACATTCGGTGAGTACGTAGCGCCGGAGGAGTTTCGCGCCCTCATCCGCAGCATCGGCCGTATCCCCGCCGAGCGGACGACCACGTACCGCATTCGCCGATCGTTTCTCTGCGAGGATCCTGCGGACCGGGTTCCCGTTCGTCTGCGTGTGGCGGATGAGCCAAACGCGCATCATCCTGTGACAGGTTATTGATTTTTGGGACGATTGGACTATGAAGATCACGGCACTGGCCGGCGGCGTGGGGGCCTCGAAGCTCCTGCTGGGACTCACGCGCGTGATGGACGCGCGCGATCTTACCGTCCTCGTGAATACCGGGGACGATATCGTGCTGCACGGCCTCTACATTTGTCCCGACCTGGACATCGTCACGTACACGCTGGCGGGCAGCGTAAACCCGCACACCGGCTGGGGGCTGGCGGACGATACGTTTCACACCCTGAAGGCCCTGGCGCGCTACGGCCGCGAGCAGTGGTTCCATCTGGGCGACCGCGACCTCGCCACCCACATTCATCGCACCGCGTTGCTCGCGGGCGGGCAATCCCTCGCCCAGGTGACCGATTCCATTCGCCGCGACTGGGGCGTGGCTTCGACCATCTTGCCCATGACTGAACATCCCGTTCCCGCCACGATCGTCACCGAACTCGGCGAAATGCATTTCCAGGAGTATCTGGTGAAGCATGGCGCCGAGCCCGCGATCGTGGATATCCGCTTCGAGGGCATAGAAGCGGCGCGCCCCGCTCCCGGCGTTTTGGAAGCACTTCACGACGCAGACGGGATCCTCATTTGCCCCAGCAACCCATTGATCAGCATCGGTCCCATCCTCGCCGTGCCGGGTGTCCGCGAAACACTGTGGAGCCGCCGCGCACGTTGCGTAGCCGTCAGCCCGCTCGTGGCCGGGAAATCCCTGAAGGGGCCGACGGACAAGATGCTGGCCGAATGTCTGCTCGAAGCCAGCTCCTGCGGCATTGCGCACCTCTATGAGGACATTGTCTCGGTGCTGGTGATTGACCCAGCCGACTCCCCGCTCTGTCCGGACATCGTGGCGCGGGGAGTGCGCCCCCTCTTGCTGCCCTCCATCATGCGCACGGATGGCGATAAAGAGCGGCTGGCCCGGGGCGTGCTTTCTGTGTTCGCCGAACTGACTGGCACGCGCGCTTAGGGATCACTGGTGCAGGCAATCCTCATACCCGTCAAAGAATTGGCCCGTGCGAAGCAGCGCTTGGGCGCCGCTATGTCCCAGCCGGCGCGCACCCGGCTCGCCCGGGCCATGCTCGAGGACGTTTTTGCCGCCGTGGCGGGTGTGCGCCCCCGCGTTCCTGTCTTTGTCGTCTCCTCTGACCTGGACGCGCTCGCTGCCGCCCGCGCCCGCGGCTGGGAGTGTCTCCCAGAATCCGCGCAATACTCGGAGAGCCAGTCGGTGGACGCGGCTTCGCGCATCTGTGCCGCCCGCGGTGTCACCGCGCTCCTGCGGTTGCCCATTGATATCCCTCTGGTGCGCCCGGCGGACATTACCGCCGTGCTCACGGCGTGTCCCGCTGGTCCTGGGGCGGTGCTCGTGCCGTCGCGCAGCGCCAACGGCACCAACGCCTTGTTGCGCACCCCTCCCTGCCTTTTCCCCTCGCATTTCGGGCCGGGCAGCCTGAACCAGCATCTGGAGGAGGCGGGCCGCCTCCGCGCCTATGCCCGCTTGGTGCGCAACCCGCGCATCGAACTGGACGTGGACGATGAGCGCGATCTCCGCCTTCTTGCGGCTTGCGAAGATCTGGGCGAGCACACCGCGGCCGCGCTCAGCGAGGTGTTCCCCTGCCTGGCTTCGCGGCGGTAATCGCACAATGTGGCAGCGCTCTTCCGGGATGCGCGGAACCCCGGTAGAATCCCGGCATGCGTGAGAAGGTCTATGCAACCGTTGATTCCGCCGTCGCCGATATTCCCTCCGGCGCGCGGATATTTTTTGGCGGATTCGGGGGCGCGGGCTTCCCCAATAATTTGATCCAGGCGCTGGACCGGCAGGGTGCGCGCGACCTGACCGCCATCACCAATAACTGCGGCTCGGGCGACGGCGAACTCGGCATCCTGTTCAAGCACGATCGCGTCCGGCACGTGATTGCATCGTTCCCCGGCCCGCACGCGCACCATTTCCAGGAATCGTTTGCCGCCGGGAAGATAACGCTCGAACTCGTGCCCCAGGGAATTCTTTGCGAACGCATGCGCGCCGCCGGCGCCGGCATTTACGGATTCTACAGCGCCGTTGGTGCGGGCACCTCGGTTGCCGAAGGCAGGGAGGAGCGCGTCCTCAACGGCCGCCGCACGGTTTTCTACGAGCCGCTGGCCGCGCAGTTCGCATTGATCAAGGCGTGGAAGGCGGACCCGCTGGGCAACCTCATCTACCGGAAGACGGCGCGGAATTTCAATCCCCTGATGGCCGTCGCCGCCAAAATCACAATTGTCGAGGTGGACGAAATCGTTCCTATCGGCGCGCTCGATCCCGAAGCCGTGGTCACTCCCTTCGTCTTTGTCCACCGCATCGTGCAGGTGAAAGGGATCCACAATGTCATCAAAGACTAGGCTTTCCCGCGAGCAGGTCGCGGCTCGCGCGGCGCTGGAGCTGCACGATGGCGATTGTGTGAACCTTGGCTTTGGCATCCCCAACCTCGTTTCCGATTTTGTGCCTCCGGGCATCTCTGTCTTCTTTCACAGCGAAAACGGCATCCTGGGCATGGGACCGCGCGCCAAACCCGGCGAAGAGGATTATGACGTTGTGGATGCCATGAAAGTTCCCGTTACCGTCGTCACTGGCGCCTCGTTCTTCGATCAGGGCATGGCCCATCTGATGGCTCGCGGCGGGCATCTGGACGTGAGTATGCTCGGCGGCCTCCAGGTGGCGGAGAACGGCGACTTCGCCAACTGGAAGATCCCCGGGTCGAAAGGCTCCGGCGGCATCGGCGGCGCCATGGACATCGCCACCGGAGCACGTCGCCTCATCGTGTGCATGGAGCACACCACAAAAGATGGCGCGCACAAGCTGGTCCGGCGCTGCACCTACCCGCTAACCGCGCTGGCCTGCGTCCACCGGGTAGTCACCGACCTGGCCGTCGTGGACGTGACTCCCGAGGGCTTCCGGCTTCGCGAGGTCGCGCCCGGCTGGACTCCGGAGGAGGTGCAGCAGCACACGGGAGCTCACCTCATCGTGCGAGGCGAGGTGCCCGTGATTGCGCTTCCGGAGCGGCAGTTCGCGACTTAGGGAAGCAAGGGAGCAGGGAAGCAGGAAGCGAGGAAAGCTCACAAACGAATCCGGCAGGAGATCCTTTCGAGCGTGGCAAGATTTTCTCTCCGCATTTTGAATCGCCGCATCGTCTCCTGCACGAAGTGTCCCCGCCTGGTAGCGCATCGAGAAGAGGTCGCGCGGGCCAAGCGTCGCGCGTTCCGCCAGGACACCTATTGGGGGCGGCCAGTGCCCGGTTTCGGAGACCGCCACGCGCAACTTCTCATCATTGGCCTGGCGCCCGCCGCGCACGGCGCCAATCGCACCGGACGCATGTTCACCGGCGATCGCTCCGGCGACTTTCTCTATGCGCGCCTTCATGAGGCTGGATTCGCCAATCAGCCCAGTTCGAGCCGTCGCGACGACGGCCTGAAACTTGCCAATACGTATATCACGGCCACCGTGCGTTGCGCGCCGCCCGGAAATCATCCGTCACCCAGAGAAGTCGCCAATTGCCGGCCCTACCTCGAAGCGGAACTCGGGCTTCTGCGGCCGCGCGCCGTGCTCGCGCTGGGCAAAATTGCCTTCGACGGCTATCTGAAGCTGCTGCGCAGCCGCGGGGAGGTCTCACTTCCTGCAAATCTTGTATTTCGCCACGGAGCGAGTTACATGCTGCCCGCCTCCCGCGGCGCGCCGCCCGCGCGCTTATTCGCCGCGTATCATCCCAGCCAGCAGANAGCAGAACACGCAGACTGGGCGCGTCACTCCCGCCATGTATCGCCGTCTTCTGCGAAAAATTCGGCGGTTCCTCGGCCGCTGATTCGTTGTTTCCTTTCGTCGGGTCCTAGTACGTTCGGGGTTCAGGGTTCTCCCGTCCTGCATAGAAAAATCTTGAATATGGAACTCCTATTTGGGATTTCGCATCATCGCATTCTGATTTTTGATTCTAGCGGCTCGACAAGATATCGAAGAGCTATCGGCCCCTCGAAAAATCACGATTCGCACAGATTTTGGACCAACATTTGCTTGACATCGACTTTGCGCGAGCGTAGAAATCTTGAAACTCGTCCGCCGGGGCGGACGACGGGGGATCCGACTATGAGAAAGGCAGCTTGGGCTACAGGTCTATTTGTTCTCTCCCTCTTGATTCTGGCTTCGCCTTCGCCCGGCCAGATCATCACTGGAGAAGTCATCGGTTCAGTCACCGATCAAGCCGGCGCCGCCGTTCCCAAGGCCACGGTAATGGCGGAATGCCCTGAAACGAAAGCCACGCATACGGTGCCAACGAACGATACGGGCAGCTATCGCCTATCAAACTTGCCCCCGTGCAAGTACACGGTCACCGTTACGGCACAGGGCTTTAAGACCGCGGTCAGCAGAGTAGAAGTAGTCGTCGGCATTACGATCAAGGCGGATTTTCAGCTCCAGGTAGGCCAGAAGAGCGAAACTGTCACCGTCGAAGCTGCGGCGCCTCTGGTGGACTTCTCCCCGGGAGTCACCAACGAGGTGGACACGAAGTCGATTGTGGACCTCCCTACCGAAGGCCGGGACTTCAAATCCATCTTGGCCATCACACCGGGTGTGCAGCGCTCTCCGGGCGGCGGCTTCCTCGACGTGAGCATCAGCGGCCAGCGCACCACGACGAACAATTATTTGATTGACGGCATGCCGAACAATGACCGGTTTTATGGCAGCGAGGTCGTGGGCCAGCCGGGAGTGCTGGGCATCCCCGCGTCGGTGCTCGGCAACGACTCGATTGCCGAGTATTCGGTCCAGCAGCTCCCCTCGGCGGAATATGGCGTGAAGGGCGGCGCCGCCGTCAACGTGGTTCTGAAGAGCGGCACCAACGACTTTCACGGCACAGCCTTTTACTTCGGGGACTACGACTGGCTAAACGCCAAAAACTTCTTTTCCACCACGACGACCCCGTATCACAACCACAATTATGGCGGGACTCTCGGCGGGCCAATCGTAAAGGACCGTTTGTTTTTCTTCGCGGACTTCGAAGGGCAGAGGAACAGCTCCCTGGAACCCTACACGGTCCTGATTCCCACCCAGGGAGATCTGGCGGCGGCGCTGGCCAATATCAACAACCCCGCCATCAACGTGAACGCGCTGCCCGTTAATCCTGCGGGTCTGGCATTGCTGAAGTATTACCCGTGCTCAAACGGAGCTGGTGCTACTGTTTCATGCACGCCCGCGGCAGCAAACGCTGCCGTGCCCACGGGCGGTTTCACCCAAACCATAGCATCTCCCAACACCGACAAGTTGAGCAGCTTCAAAATGAAGGTCGATTACAAGATGAACGATAAGATGCAGCTTACCGGGCGGTATCTGTTTGCAGACAGCACCCAGTCTGCGCCGCTTGGAGGCTACACACTACCCCCAGCCGCAGGAAGCGGCCTGGGCCCCGATGGATTCAACACCATCGCTCCGACTCGAGTGCAAGTGGCCGGCTCGGGGTGGACGTACACCATCTCTCCCAACAAGATTTTGGATGTGCGCTTCAACTGGAACCGCTATGCCCAGATACTGGACGTGGGCAACAAAATTAACCCGCTCAGCTTGGGCATTGATACGGGGCCGCTCGCACCTGGCGACTTCGGAGTCCCTCCCGTGTATGCCAGCTCGATCACAGCCGGAAATCCCGGCGGCATCCTCGGGTACCCGCTGAGTACGCGTCCCACCCAGAATTATGACGCCTCCGTGCACTTCTCCTGGACCAAGGGAGCGCATGCCTTCAAGTTTGGCGGGAACTACGATTATGCCTCTACCTTCAGCCTGCGCAACCGCGCGCGTTCATCCCTGGACAGTTTCCAGACGGACTTCCCGACTTTCCTCAGCCAATTGCTTCTGGGCCGCATTGACGAGGCCGCGCGTTCCTTCGGCGACACGTCGCGTCATCTCTACCAACCTTCCATGGGAGTTTTTTTCCAGGATGAGTGGAAGGTTACGCGGAGGGTGACCGTTAGCTACGGTCTGCGCTGGGAAGTGAACGGCGCCCTTGGGGACGCAGACAAGGTTGCTTCGAACTTCTACCCTTGTGCTGCTCCTGAACCTACGAACTGTCCTCCCGGAGGTGCGCCGCCCGGGCTGGTCCGCGTGGGGGTGGGCAACCCGCGCCTTTATAACCTGGACCTGCATGACTTTGGTCCTCGGGCGGGCCTTGCTTGGGACGTGTTCGGCGACGGCAAAACATCTCTCCGTGTTGGCTACTCGATGGTGTATGACGTGGCTAACTTTGCCGCCATCAGCGCGCCTTACGTCTACCAGGGCGCTCGGGCCGGCGCTTTTACGAACTCAAACCTTGGCGTGTTTTCGGTGACCGCCGTTGGAAATGCCAGCCCGGGGATGAACGACGCGACTCTGTTCGAGCCGCTTGCCGCGAATACGTGCTATAACCCCGCTGTGAACACGGCGTCGCCGGACTGGGTGTGCATCGGTCCTCAACCAGGCTCGGCTGCGTTTGGGGGGAGCACGACCGTTCCCTTCCAGACGTATGGGGCCAATCCAACGGGCAGTCCACCATTCAACATTTTCGGTACTGTACCGGATTTAAAGACACCGCGGATCCAGTATTACAGCCTGACGCTGCAGCGCGAACTGTTCAAAAACAACGTGATCAGTGTCGGCTACTTCGGCTCCCATGGAACGGACATGTACCAGGACCGCAGCCTGAACCAGCTTCCCATCGGCTGCTTCCAGGGAGGAACGCAGTTGACCGGCCCGCCGAACAGCGCGAACAATCCCACGAACCTGAATTGCGTGAGGCCGTTTGACAATGTTTTTTTGCTCAACGGTGTGCCGAACTTCAAATACGTGATTCAGCTCACCAACGACGGATTCCAGCGGTATAACGGCCTGCAAGTCACATATCGCCAGCGGGATTGGCACGGACTGAATTCGATCGTCAACTTCACCTGGTCGAATTGCATCGACAGCAGCTCCGTGAACCGCGGCGGCGGCGCCACGCTGCCGATTATGGAGAATCCGTATAACCCGGCGAGCAACGAGGGGCCCTGCGATACGGACGTCCGGCGGAATTTCAACACCGGCATCACCTACGATTTCCCCAGAACATCCGTGCTGCCGCGGCTGACCTCAGGCTGGCAGATCGGAAGCCTGGTCACCTATCTGAGCGGGAGACCTTACACTGTGCTGCTGAGCAGCTCTGCAGACAATTCCGGGCAGGACAAGACCTACCAGAGGCCGGACTGCACCGGGGTGGCACCCCAATACCAATTCAGCAATCCAACTATTCCCAGCATAACGAATTTCCAGCAGGTTTTTACTCTCCCACCCGATGGTACGATCGGGACCTGCGGGCGTAACGCCTTCCGGGGGCCCCATTTCGTGCAATGGGATGCGAACATCAACAAAACCACCAAGATCACTGAGCGGCTCAGCATCCAGTTGCGGTTTGAGGTCTTTAACCTGCTGAACCATCCCAACGTCGACACCACTCCGTCCACCACCACAATCTCGGGGAGCAAGCTTACGAACCCGGTCCCGACGAGCGTGACCTTTACCAACTTTGCACAGACGAACGACATCGCGGCGGGCAACCCGTTCCTGTCCCAGGGCGGCCCGCGAGCCATGCAGCTCGGAGTAAAGCTCATCTTCTGAGCCGCTTCATCAAGCTTTAGTCTGGAAAAAGGAGTCTGCTAGAATGCAGACTCCTTTTTCTTTTATGCGGCGACTAGCAATCCTAGTTCTCTTTTTTGCGCTGGCGCATGGCGGCTCGGGCAGCTCTAGGGCTAATGTAATCCTCATCACGCTGGATACGGTCCGAGCCGACCGAATGGGTTTCCTGGGCTCGAAGAAGGGGCTCACCCCCAACCTGGACGCGCTGGCCCGCCAGGGGATCGTCTTCGAGAATGCCTATTCCCAGGCACCCATCACGCCGGTTTCCCATGCCACTATCCTCTCGGGCACGTATCCACAGTTCCATGGCATCCGGAACTTCGGGGACCGCCTGCCGACCTCGGTTCCGTTCCTGCCCGATATTCTCCACGCGCAGGGCTACCACACGGGCGCATTCGTTGGCTCCATCATCCTGGATCCGAAGAACGGCTTTGCCTCGGGCTTCGAGCGCGGATTCGACCGCTACGACGCCGGCTTTCACCGGCAGAAAACGGGGGAAAAGCGCGAGGCCTCCATGCAGCGGCGCGGCGAGGTGACGCTGGCTCATGTTCTCGACTGGCTGGGAAAGAACAGTCAAGCGCCGTTCTTCCTTTGGTTTCACTTGTGGGACGCTCACGACCCCTACGCCCCTCCCGAGCCATTCCGCAGCCGCCTCTCCGGCCAGCCCTATAACGGCTGCATCGCGTATGTGGACGCCACAGTAGGGAAACTGCTCGACTATCTCCGCAAACAGAATCTTTACGACAACGCGCTGATCGCCGTCGCCGCTGACCACGGCGAATCCCTGGGCGAGCATAGGGAGTTGACCCACAGCATTTTCCTGTACGACTCGACCATACATGTCCCCTTGCTTCTCAAGCTCCCCGGGAATCGTCTGGCGGGCCAGCGGGTGGAGACGACAGCCAGCCTCGTAGATCTTGCGCCAACCTTGCTGGAATCTCTGGGGCTGACGCCGCCCCCAGCGATGCAGGGCCTTTCGCTCTTGCCGCTGATTGGCAAGCCTCAGCCTGCGGATCGGCCTTCTCTGGCTGTGGGCGACCATTCCGAGCGGTCGTTCGGGTGGAGCGCGCTGGTGTCCCTGCGCGTGGCCCACAACCTGTATGTGCGGGTGCCACGGCCCGAGCTCTACGACCTCGCTGCTGATCCCGCCGAGACAAAGAACATCTACTCCTCAAACCGTCCGTTGGCGGCGCGCTTGGATGTCCAACTCGAGAATCTCGTGAAGCGGGTAAGCACGAATGCGCCCAGCAGTTCGCAAGGCGGGCTGGACGAAAGGAGCAGGGAAAAACTCTCCGCGCTGGGCTACGTCGCCTCCTCGGGAACCAGCGCCTCGCGCGGCGTGGATCCCAAGGACCGCATCCAGGTAGCCAACGAGATGCATGAGGCCAGCCTAGCCATCGAGGAAGGCAGAAGCGCCAGCGTCATCCCCCTCCTCCAACGGGTGATCGCCGCGGACCCGCAGATTCAGTCCGCGCAGTATTATCTGGGAATCGCTTACTCCCGGAAGGGAGAATATGCGAAGGCCATCCCACCGCTGCGGAAGGCCGTCGAACTCCGGCCCGATGCTCTGATGTCTCAGTACGAACTGGCCATCGCCCTGTACGAGACCGGCGATCTGAAAACGGCAGCGGCGCATCTGGAAATTATCGTGGAACAGCAGCCCGATTGGAGCGATGCGCGGTATTCGCTCGCTTCGGTTTACGCCCGTAACGGGCGCCCAGAGGATGCGGCAAAGAATCTCGTCATCGTGCTGCAAAGCGATCCGGAGCACTACCGCGCGAACTTGCTCCTCGGCCGGATGCTGTTCTTGAATGGAAATTACCCGGACGCGCTTCCTTTTCTGGAGAAAGCGGCGCAGGTCCAGCCGGACTCGTCCGAGGCGCACACCTTTCTTGCTGACGACTATGACAAGCTGGGCCGCGCCTCCGATGCTGCCCGTGAGCGCTCCGCAGCGGCTCAGCTAAAATCCAGCAGCAAGCCTTGAGCCGTGAATCAACCGCAACAGCTCACTTCGACACCGCGGACACTCTTAGGGGCACAGTCCCGCAAATGCGGGATGCCCCGATTAGTTGCAGCAATTGGTCTTGCGTGGGCATTGGCTTCGTGTAGCCGCTCCCCGAACCCGGAAATCACCGCGCACGCCCCGCGCGTAATCGTCCTCGGCATTGACGGCATGGATCCGCTGCTGCTCGAGCGCATGATCCTCGCCGGCACGATGCCCAATTTCGCGAAGCTGGCGGCCATCAACGGCGGCGTCCGCCGCCTCGCCAGCAGCATACCGCCACAGAGCCCTGTGGCCTGGTCCAATCTGATTACCGGCCTCGACCCAGGCGGCCACGGCATGTTCGATTTCATTCACCGCGATCCAAAGACCATGGAGCTCTACCTCTCGACCTCCCGCGTCGAGCCTCCCAAACATGCGCTGCATCTCGGCCCGTGGGTGATCCCTCTCTCGCGCGGGCGCACCGTGCTGCTGCGGCAGGGCAAGTCCTTCTGGGAATATCTCGACGCCGCGGGAATTCCCACGCTCGTCTACCACATTCCGGCTAATTTTCCGCCTGTGCCCGCGCGCGGCCACTCACTTTCCGGAATGGGCACGCCGGATGTGCTCGGAACCTACGGCACGTTTTCTTTCTACACCGATGATCCCTACTCCGCCGTGGGCGCCGTCAATGGCGGCCGCGTCTATCCGGTCAAGGTCGAGGACGGGATCGTGCACGCCGCCCTCTACGGTCCCTACAACACGTTTCGCAAGGGCGAGCCGGAATCCTCGTTGCCGCTTCGGGTCGCGCTCGATGCGCAGAATGCCGCCGCCGATTTCCAGGTGGCCGGGCGCGAATTCGTTCTCCGTCAGGGCGAATGGAGCCCGTGGATCGCGGTGCGCTTCGACCTGCTCCCGCATCTGGCCGCCGTCAACGGCATCTGCCGCTTTTTCCTCAAGCAGGTCAGTCCCGTCTTCCAGCTTTACGTCACTCCAGTCAACATGGATCCCGCGGACCCCGCACTCCCTATTTCCACTCCCGAAAACTACTCGCATGATCTGTGGGAGGAACTCGGCTTTTTTTACACTCAGGGAATAGCGGAAGATACCAAAGCCCTCTCCGGCGGCTATTTGGACGACGCCGAATATCTCGCTCAGGCCCACATGGTTCTCGATGAACATCTTCGCGCTTTCCGAAGGGAACTGGCGCGCTACCGTACCGGTCTTTTCTTTTTCTATTTCTCCAGCCTGGATTTGAACAGCCACATGTTCTGGCGGGCCATGGATCCTGTGCATCCCGGCTACACCCCGGAACTCGCCTCGAAATTCGGCGATGCCGTTCCGGCGCTCTATCGGCAGATGGACGTTGTGCTCGGCGAAGCTTTGGAAAAGGCCGGCGACGACGCCACTGTCCTGGTGGTTTCCGACCACGGATTTGCTCCCTACCGCCGCTCGTTCAATCTGAATGCCTGGCTGCGCGACCGCGGGTACCTGGTGCTGGCCGGCGGCGTTTCGACCGGAGGCAATTCCTTTCAGGGCGTGGACTGGAGCCGCACCCGCGCTTACGGCCTGGGACTCAACGGGCTCTACCTGAATCTCCGTGGGCGGGAGAGCCACGGCATTGTCGAGCCGGACGCCGCTGCCGACGCCCTCCGCCAGCAGCTCGNCCCGCGAACTGCGCGAGGTCCTCGATCCCGTGAACGGTCAGCCTGTCATCACCCGGGTTGACCTCTCCGGCCAGGCGTACTCCGCTCCTTACGCAAGTGACGCGCCGGACCTCTTGATTGGATACAATCGTGGGTACCGGTCCGGCTGGGGGACTGTGTTGGGGGGCGTTCCGGCGGAAGTGCTGGAAGATAATCTGGACCCCTGGAGCGGCGACCACTGCATGGATGTGCGGCAGGTTCCGGGCGTGCTGCTCAGCAACCGGCCGATCGTTAACGATTCGGCGGCGCTCACGGACATTGCTCCGACCTTGCTCGCGCTGTACGGGCTTCCGCAGCCCACCGGCATGAAGGGGAAGCCGGTGCTCGCAGCCGCAAGCGAGGAGTCTGGACCAGCACCGCGCTGATCGGTGAGACGGGCAGTCCTATCTGTCCTCCCTCGGCACGGCAAAGGAGGCTTACGTGTTTGGTCGAAAACTCTCGATCGAGGATGACCTCTACGAGAAGTTGAAGAAATGTTCCGAGCCCGCGGGATATGCCACGCCCGAAGAGTTCGCTCTCCACGTTCTCGAAAAGGAGGTGGAACGCATCCTCGGTGGCGGCGGCGAAACTGACGAAGAAATTATCAAGAAGCGTCTTCAGGGCCTGGGCTACATTGACTGACCTACGCATCGTTCTCCATCGCGACAAACGATTGCGTGTAGCTGTGCTTTTACCGGCCACGTTCGGCGGCGCGCAATCTCCGGAGTCCGCGCGTTGAGCCTCGTCAACTCCGCCTTCGATTTCGCGTTCGAGCCCTTTGCGGATCGCTCGCCGCTCCTCTCGCTCGCCGTCTTTGCTGTCGCGACGGCTCTTCTGGTTCTCTTGGCCTACCGCTTCGTTTCCAACCAGCGCGCCATTCGCCGCGTGAAAAACCTTCTCCAGGCCCACCTGCTCGAAGTGCGGCTGTTCCAGGAGCAACTCGGCGTGGTTTGGGCCGCCTACGGCAAACTGCTGCGCGCGACAATTTCGTATCTCGGGTGGTCGCTGCTTCCTCTTCTGGTAGTCGCTCTACCCATTACTCTCCTCATCGCTCAGTTGGAGCTGCGCTTCGGGTTCCGGCCGCTGCTGCCCGGCGAATCCGCGCTTCTCGTGGTGCGCGTGGATAGTCCCGCGGCCGTGGATCGCATCTCGCTTCAATTTCCGGAAGGAGTCGTGGAGACGGCGCCGCTCGTCCGCATTCCCGCCGAGCGCCGGGTGATTGCGCGCATTGAAACCCGCCTCGCGGGCCGTTCGGAAATTCTCGTGAACGACGGAGCCACTGAGGCTTCCAAGGAAATCTTCACCGGCACCGGCCTCGAGCGCGTCTCTCCAGAACGCCTGCGCGGCGGATGGCTGGACCGCCTGCTCAAGCCCGGCGAGGACGCTCTACCCCGCTCGGGCGCCATTACCTCCATCTCCCTGAACTATCCCGAGCGGCCGCTGGCGCTCGGCCCCGTGGAATGGAACTGGCTGGTGGTTTATTTTCTGTTTACGCTGGTGGCTGCGTTTGCCCTGAAGCCGCTCGTGGGTGCAGAGTTTTGACCATGACACGCATCACCATCCCTCGCGCGATCCGCTGCACGGCGCTCGCTTTCGCGATTGCGTGCCTGTTGCTTCCTTCCAGCGCTGCGGCCTACGTGGGTCCGGGCGCGGGTTTCGCCGTCCTCTCGTCGTTTCTCACGCTGCTGCTGGCCTTTTTCTACGCGTTTCTCGCCCTGCTCACCTGGCCTGTGCGGCAGCTCTGGCGACTCCGCCGCGGGCGCAAGGCCTACCGGAAAGCTCGGGTCGAGCGCGTGGTGATCGTGGGCTTCGACGGCATGGATCCCGAGCTGGCCGCGCGCTGGATGCGCCAGGGGAAATTGCCCCACCTGGCGCGCATGGCCCGGAGCGGCACGTTTCGCCCTCTAGCCACCACCCATCCGCCCATTTCCCCTGTGGCCTGGTCCACGTTTCTTACCGGCGTAAATCCCGGCAAGCACAACATCTACGATTTTCTGAACCGCGACCGCGAGACCTATCTCCCGTTTCTTTCCTCTGCGCAGGTGGTGGGGCCTCGCCGCTGGCTTCCATTCGGCGGCCGTTCGATCCCTATAGGCCGGCCGCAAATCAAGGCTTTGCGGAAGAGCAAACCATTCTGGCAGTACCTGGGCGAGGCGGGCATTTTTTCCTCTATCATCCGCGTACCGGTGACGTTTCCGCCCGAGCCGTTCTCCGGTGTTCTCCTCTCGGGAATGTGCGTCCCGGACTTGCGCGGAAGCCAGGGAACGTTTTCGTTCTTCTCCTCCCGCGAAGGCACCGGCAGCAAGCAGGAAGGCGGCGTCCTTCTTCCGCTCGTTCAGGAGGGCGAGGTCTGGTGCGGCGAACTTCCCGGCCCCGAAAACCCGTTTCCCAGCGAGGGCCGCCGTGAGTTGACGTTGCCCCTGCGCATCCGCCCCGATGCCGCCCGCCGCCGCGCCGTGGTCGAAATTGACGGCCAGCGCATCACCATCCGCCAGGGCGAATATTCCGATTGGATTGCGGTGCGTTTCCGCGCCGGATTCGGAATCAACCCCCAAGGCATTTGCCGCATGTATTTGAAATCCGTGCAGCCGGATCTGGAACTCTACGTAACGCCTGTGCAGATTGATCCCCGCCAGCCCGCCCTGCCCATTTCCCATCCGCTCACTTATTCCGTGTACCTGGGAAAGCTGCAAGGGCCGTTTTCCACGCTGGGACTGGCGGAAGACACCTGGGCCTTGAATCATGGCGCGCTGGATGATCCCGCCTTCCTCGAGCAGTGCTACCTGATCCACGGCGAGCGCGAGAGAATGTTCTTCGACGCGCTGGATAAGACGCGCCGCGGAGCCTGCATTTGCGTCTTCGACATCACTGACCGCGTCCAGCACATGTTCTGGCGCCATATGGAACCGGACCACCCCGCGGCGCCGAAGCATGAGCCTCCGGACTCTGGCGTCATCGAAATGCTTTACCAGCGCATGGACGCTCTGGTGGGCCGCGTGCTCGATCGCGCTGGCTCCGACGCGCTCGTGCTCGTGGTGTCCGACCATGGCTTCAAGTCCTTCCGCCGCGGCTTCAATCTGAACGCCTGGCTGCATCGCGAAGGCTATCTGGCACTCGTTTCCGGCAGCACGGTCAGTAAGCCGTGGTTTCGCCACGTGGATTGGCAGTGCACTCGCGCCTATGGCATGGGAATGAATGGTCTCTATCTGAACCTCACCGGACGCGAGCGCCATGGCATCGTCCAGCCGGGAGAAGAGGCCGACGCCCTCCTCGCCGAATTGCGCGAAAAGCTCCGTGGCATCACCGATCCCGCCGGAGGCCAGGTGGCCGTGCGCGACGTCTTCGATACCCGCGAGGTCTACGTCGGCCCATATCGCGAGAATGCTCCCGATCTCCTCATCGGCTATGCTTCCGGCTACCGCGCTGCCTGGGAGTCAGTGAACGGCTCGGTGGCGGGCGAAGTCTTTCTGGACAACACGCGCCCCTGGAGTGGCGATCACTGCATCGATCCCCACGACGTTCCCGGCGTCCTCTTCGCCAATCGGCCCATCCTGGGAGACAGCCACGCCATCGCCGACGTTGCTCCCACCATCCTTCAGCTCTTTGGCCTTCCCGTGCCGCGCCACATGGACGGCAAACCCTGGACCGTGCGCATGGACTCGCCTCCAGCGCCCTCCGGGCCGGTGGCCGCTACGGCGCCATCACCGGGCATCTGACCAATGGCCGCCCCCGCCCGCAACGTGCCGGCTATCGCCTTCCGTGGCACTTCCTATCATGCTCCCGGCGGGCCGGTGCTGGTCGAATCGCTATCGCTCGAAATTCGCGCCGGTGTGACTCTCGTTCTCCTGGGGCGCAGCGGCTCGGGAAAGACCACGACGTTGAAACTCATGAATCGCCTGCTCGATCCCACCGCGGGCGAATTGTTGGTGGAAGGGAAGCCGGTGGGAGACTGGGACCCCATCCGCCTCCGCCGCCGCATGGGCTACGCCATCCAAGACGTTGGCCTGTTTCCCCATTACACGGTGGAGCGCAACATCGGCCTTCTGCCGGCCGTCGAGGGCTGGCCCGCCGCCCGCATTCGCGAGCGCGTGCGCGAGTTGATGGTTTTGGTCGGGCTCGACGCCTCTCTAGCTTCGCGATACCCGCGTGAGCTTTCCGGCGGCCAGCGCCAGCGTGTGGGTGTGGCGCGGGCCCTGGCTCTCGATCCCCCCATCCTTTTAATGGACGAGCCGTTCGGTGCTCTCGATCCCCTTACCCGCGCCGAGCTGCAGAGCGAATTTGCCCGCCTGCAGCAGCGGCTGGGGAAGACCGTCGTCCTCGTCACCCACGACCTCCGCGAGGCCCTGCTCCTAGGATCGGAAATCGCGCTGCTCGAAGGAGGCCATCTGGTCGGCGTGTATTCGCCCGGAGAATTTCTGCAGACCCGCGATCCGCTCGCCGCGGCCTATCGCGATGCCTTCTTTGCGAAGAACGGTGAATTCCGACTCCCGCAATCACCCATTTCTGGAGATGCGGCGTGAATCTCCTCGACTATCTCGTCGGCCATCCGCGCGAAGTGCTCACCCTGACCCTCGAGCACATTTCATTGGCCGGGATTTCTGTCGGTATCGCCATTCTTGTTGGTCTGCCTTTGGGAGTGGCCATCGCCCGCCGCCCGGCGCTCGCCCGCACCGTGATAGGGGCGGTCAACTCAATTCACGTTGTGCCCAGCCTCGCGCTGTTCGGCTTTCTCTTCGCGGTGCCCTGGATCGGCGACCGCGCCCCGCGCATGGCTATCCTCGCGCTTTCGCTGTACGCGCTGCTGCCCATCCTGCGCAACGCCTGCGCTGGGATCCTCGGCGTGGACCCCGCCGTCGTGGAGGCGGGCCGCGGCCTCGGCCTCACGGACGGCCAGCTCCTTCGGCGCGTCGAATTCCCTCTGGCTTTCGGTGTAATCGTGGCCGGCATCCGTGTGGCTGTTGTCCTCGCCATCGGCATCGGCACCATCGCGGCGGCAATCGGTGCCGGCGGCCTTGGCGAGCTCATTTTCCGCGGCCTGGCCATGGTCAACAACTCGCTGATTTTTGCCGGAGCGCTTCCCGCCGCCGTCCTCGCCCTCTTCGCCGATCTCTCGCTCGGCTGGCTGGAAGGCCGACTGCGGCAGCGCGTCTGATGCCACGCGGTCTGCCACTCCTACTCGCTGCGTCCCTCACGATTGTTGGAGGTGCTGCGTGCTGCGGCGGCCAGCATGTCCGCCCTGTAGTGGTCGCCTCCAAAAATTTCACCGAGCAGGCCGTCCTCGGCGAGCTCATCGCTCAGCGCCTGGAGCGGTCCGCCCACCTCCGCGTCGAGCGCCGCTTCTTTCTCGCCGGCACCTACATCTGCCACCAGGCTTTGATTTCTGGCCGTGCGGACCTCTACGTCGAGTACACCGGAACGGCGCTCACAGCCATTCTCAAGGAGCCACCGCTCTTCGATTCGGCTCGCGTCTTGGAGCGCGTGCGCGCGGAATACGCCCGCCGGTGGCAGCTCGCTGTCTTGCCTTCCCTCGGCTTTGACAACAGTTTTGCTGTTGTAGTCCGAGGCAGCGACGCTCGCCGCCTCAAGCTCTCCAAAATCTCCCAGGTGGCTGCGTACGCTCCTCAGTGGCGGGTGGGTGTCGGCTACGAACTCATGGAACGACCTGACGGCTACCCTGGCTTGGCCCGAGCCTACGGCCTCGCGTTTCGCGATCCGCCCCGTCTGATGGATTCGGGATTGCTCTACCGGGCTCTGATCGAGAATCAGTTGGATGTGGTCTTGGCGAATTCCACTGACGGCTTGATCAGTGCCCTCGGTCTCGTGGCCCTTGGAGACGACAAACACTACTTCCCGCCCTATGACGCCGTGCCCGTCGTCCGCCAGGAGGCCCTGCGCGAGTTTCCCGGCCTCCGCGCGGCCCTGGAAGGCCTCGCTGGGCGCATCAGCGCAGACGACATGCGCCGCATGAATTACGCCGTGGACGGGGAGCACCGCGACGTCGCGGAAGTCGTGCGCGAGTTCCTACGCAGCCACGGATTCTAAACTTGGCCTGGCCACCGCCCGGGTAGCTTTCTGCCTCGCTCTGCGATAGCCTGTATGTTTTACGTTGGGCGGGATGCGGCGAACCTGCCCGCGAATCGCCGGGAATGTCCAGCAAACGCGAATCCATCATCCTGATTGACTCGCACGAGCAGCCGCGGCANGAAGCTCGAGAGCGAGCTACGCGCCGCAGGTTACGAGGTGTATGCCGCCGAGACGTGCGCTGAGGGTGTCGAGGTCGCGCAGAAGACCGAGCCCGAACTCGTCATCCTGGATGCGGGCGAAGCCGGCAGTTGCTGGTCGGACACTGTGGCGCAGTTGAAGGGTGCCGCGGCCACTCGCTATGCCCGCATCCTCGTCCTCTCCTCGCTCGGCCCAGCCGAACGCGCCCGCGCCCTCGATCTCGGCGCCGACGACGTCATTTCCCGCCCCTGGGAACATCAGGAATTCCTCGCTCGGGTTCGCAACCAGCTCCGCACGCGCCGCGCGGCGCAATCCATGCTCGACCAGGTCCGCATTGCGGAAGAGGGACAGCAAATCGCCCGCACAGCCTTCGACGCGCTTGCCGTCACCGAGAAGATGACCAAAGACGCCTTCTCGCTCGACCGCCGCTTGCGCATTGGCCTTGCCGGAGTGCTCGGCGGCGCGCTGCTGATGGCCGGTATCTTTTACTTCTTCACCCGGCGCGTCGAAAAAGAAACGCGCCGCGCTTACCGGATCATTTCCCAGCTCGAAGAAAGCATTCAGGGCCAGGAGAAGCTGCTCACCAAGACCAATGCCCAGCGCCAGGAAAACCAGGCCAAGCCCGCCGGCATTGAAGACGAGATGCAGCAGCTCCGCGACCAGAGCGAAACTTTAAAGAGTCAGCTCAGCGCTGCTCGCGGCGACGCCGGCAACGTGGCCGAGCTCCGCCGCCAGCTCGACGAAACCACCGGCCGCCTCAATCGCATCGAGGGCGAAAGCAAGATTGCCCAGGGCATCATCCATTCCTATTCCCGCAGTGTCTGCCTCCTTCACGTGTCCGTGGCTTTTCGCGACAAGGAGAGCGGCTCCCGCGTGCGTTACGCCGGCCTCAACCCGAAGGGCGAGCCTATCGCGGACAGTGAGGGCAAGCCCGTCCTTTCCCTCGAAGGCCGCGGGCCGGAGGTTCGCGTCGACTTCTTCGGCAGTGCCTTCCTAGTTTCTTCCGATGGCCGTATGCTCACCAACCGCCACGTGGTGGAGCCCTGGTGGAAGAATGATGACCTCGCCGGCGTTTCCGAGGAGGGCATGGAGGCCGTCCTCGCCGACATCGAATGCTATTGCCCAGACTCTCCCCGTTCTCTGCATGCCTCGATTGACAAGGTCTCGCAGGATGCGGATCTGGCCTCCGTCAAGGTTACCCTCGACGATTCCAAACGTGTGCCCCTCACCATAGATTCGCGTCCCAGTGCCGCCGTCAGCGGCACTCCCGTCGTGCTTATGGGCTATCCCACCGGCCTCGATGCCATCCTGGCGCGCACCGACGACGAGACGGTCCACAAAATCGTCGCCTCGAACGGCGACAGCCCCACGAGCATCATGACCGCACTGGCCAGCCGCAAGCTCATCCGGCCCATCACCACGCAGGGCCACCTTGGCGACATCCTTTCCGACAAGCTCGTTTACGACGCCCAGACCACTTCCGGCGGTTCCGGCGGCCCGCTGTTCAATGAAGAAGGCAAGGTAATCGGCGTTAATTACGCCATCTTGAGGGGTTTTGGCGGCTCCAATTTCGGCATCCCCATCCGCTATGCAGAGCCCCTGTTGAAGAAGTGATCGTCGTCACGAATCACTCTGGTCTCTAGGATCGGCTAACCGCCCCGGGCCTTTCCGGTTCCTCTAACCAGTTCGCTACGGAACTTTTTGCTCTTCTCCTGCGTCCCTTTGAGTGAGCCAGGAGGAACGGAAGTTCGCTCCGCTGGCGTGACCTGAAATGAGCAGATCTATGAAATCCTGCAGATACCGTTCCGCTGGCCTGCTTCTGATCCTGTGCGCGGCGCCGGCCCTGAGGGCGGCTGAAGACCCGCAGACCCTGCTGGCTCGCGCAAAGGTAGCTGCCGGCGGCGAGGCGATCGACCGCGTTCGCATTACGGACACGCGCCTGAAGCTCAAAATCGGCGGTTTGGAAGGCACCGGAGAATCCTGGGAGGACGTGCATACAGGCCGCTTTCGTGCCGAGGTGCGGCTCGGCCCGGCCAGTGAAGCGGAAGGATTTGACGGCTCTACGCTCTGGTCACTCGATTCTTCGAACCAGCCCCGGCAGGAGCAGGGGGACGACGCACTGAAAGGCAACGCCGACGATGCCTACCGGCGCACCATGGCCTATTGGTACCCCGAGCGCTGGCCCGGCGTCATCGAATCGCTCGGGGAACGCCAGGATGGAGAAAGGAAGTTTCACGTTCTTCGCATCAACCCCAAGGGCGGCCGTCCGTTCGAGATGTGGCTGGACGCCAACACCTTCCTGATCGATCGCATTATCGAGAAAGGCGAGACCGAAACCAGGACCACTTTCTATTCCGACTACCGCGAAGTCGAGGGCGTGCGATTTCCATTCGCCCTGCGCTCCACCAACGGCGAGACCCGCTACGACCAATACTTCACGGTCGAATCCATCAAGATCAACGAGTTCATTGACGCTGTTCGCTTCGCGATGCCGCCCCCGCCCGCTGCCGACTTCAGCATCGCTGGCGCCAGCTCCGCGACTGTGCCCTTCGATTTGCTGAACAACCACATCTACGTGCAGGTGAAATTGAATGGGCACGGTCCGTTCCGTTTCCTGTGCGATACGGGCGGAGCGAACGTTGTTTCTCCGGACCTGGCCCGGGAGCTGGGACTGAAATCAGAAGGAGCGCTCCAAGGCCGTGGGGTCGGGGAAAAGTCCGAAGACGTGGCGCTCACGAAAGTGGATTCGCTCGCACTGGGCAACATCACACTCTCCTCCCAGGTCTTTGCCGTGTTCCCGTTGGCGTCGCTTTCGAGCGTGGAGGGCGTCAAGGTGGACGGCCTAGTGGGCTATGAGCTGTTTAAGCGATTCACCGTAAAGGTGGACTACCAGGAAAGCCGGCTCACCTTCACCCTGCCCTCCGCCTTCTCCTATACCGGCGGCGGAATCGTGGTGCCGTTCGTTTTCAATAACCGTATCCCGCAGGTGGAAGGGGAGATTGACGGCATCCCCGGCAGATTCGACATCGACACGGGTAGCCGTTCCTCGCTCGACCTGATGGGGCCGTTCGTGGAGGCGCACGGCCTGATGCTGAAGTACAGTCCGAAATTCGAGGCCGTGACCGGATGGGGTGTGGGTGGTGCGGCGCGCTCCGCCGTCGCCCGCGCCTCGTTGTTGAAACTCGGCTCGGTGGAGGTCCGCGACCCGGTCACTGAACTGACGCTGCAAAAAAAGGGTGCCTTCACCAGCCAGTACGCGGCCGGAAACGTGGGCGCCGGCGTCCTCAAGCGGTTCAACATCACATTCGATTACACGCACCAGCAACTCATTTTCGAGCGCAACGCCAAAGGCGCCCAACGAGATGCCTTTGACCGCGCCGGATGGTGGGTCAATCTTGGCGACGGCTGCCTCGAGGTGCTCGATGTGATTCCGGGCGGGCCCGCGGCGGCCGCGGGCCTCAAAGTCGGTGACCGCATCCTTGCAGTGGACGGGAAGCCGGTTGCTGAGCTCTCACTTCCTGCGCTGCGCGCGCGCCTGCGTTCGGACGCTCCAGGGACCAAGCTGAATTTGCAAGTGGAGAGCGGCGGCGCGGCCCGTGAAGTGACCCTGACGTTGCGCGACCTCGTCTGACCCGCCGGTATTTCCAACCGCGCTCATCCCATTCGAACCACCACTTTTTCGGCTGGGCGGGGGTGCCCAAACGCGCAGTTCGACTGCCGAGGATTCGGCCCCTTTTTCCGCCACAGCCGGCCTCTCTGGAAGCACGAGATTTCGGTGTCCCGTCCCCCAAATTGACATGCTAGGGGGCGGCCGATAGCATAATTGTTCCTGTCTCGCTGCACGAAGCGCCAGGGGGAGCGCCGGTCTGAACGCAGAAGCACAAACGGGGAGCATTCTGGACCGCATCATGGAGGCGCGTCGCGCCGCGATGGAAAAGCGCCGTCGCCTGCATCCCCTGCCCGTGCTGCGCATGGCCGTCAAGCAAGTTGCGCCGCCGCGCGATTTCCACGCCGCCCTGCGCCGGCCGGGGTTGAACGTCATCGCCGAGCTGAAAAAAGCTTCGCCCTCACGCGGTGTACTTCGCTCTGATTTCGACGCCAAAACCCTGGGCGAAGGGCTCGCCGCCGCCGGCGCTATCGCTCTTTCGGTGCTTACCGAGGAGGAATTTTTCCAGGGCTCGCTCGCCCATCTGCGCGCCACCCGTGCGGCTGTAACCGTGCCCGTCCTCCGCAAGGACTTTGTGTTCGACCCTTGGCAGGTGTGGGAAGCGCGTTCGGCGGATGCGGATTCATTTCTGCTCATCGCTGCCATCCTCTCCGATGGTCAGCTCGCCGAGCTTCTGGCCGCGGGGCGCGAACTCGGCATGGAACCGCTCGTCGAAGTTCATTCGCGCGAGGAACTGCGCCGCGTCCTTCGCGCCGGCGCGCGCATCATTGGCGTGAACAATCGCGATCTCCGCACCTTCGATGTCCGCTTGGAGACCTCCTTCGAGCTGATAGGCGAAATTCCGCGCGAGTGTGTCGCCGTCAGCGAATCCGGCCTGCGCGTCGCTTCCGATCTCGCTCGCCTGTGCGACGCCGGATTCAGCGCCTTTCTAGTGGGCGAGAGTCTCATGCAGGCACCGGATCCCGCTTTCGCACTCCGCGCGCTCCTCGGAGGCACCTCGCCGCAGGGCACTCGGCCCGCGGCCTCGGACTGAGCCCATGTTTCGCGTGAAGATCTGCGGCATCACCAACTGGGCGGACGCCCAACGCGCCATCGAAGCGGGCTGCGACGCCCTGGGCTTCAATTTTTACCGGCACAGCCCCCGCTATGTCACTCCGCAGGCTGCCGCCGCCATCCGCAATCGTCTGCCCAAAGAAATCGCCGCCGTCGGCGTCTTTGTAAATGAAGCGCCCGAAGCTGTCGCGGAGCTGGCGGAAACGCTGCGTCTCGATTACGTGCAACTCCACGGAGAAGAACGGCCGGCTGTCGCGCGCGCCGTGGGACGCGCCACGCCGGTCATCAAAGCATTTCGCGTCGGGCCGCGCTTCCGCGTCGCCCGTGTTGCCGGGTATCCCGCGGCAGCCTTCCTGCTCGACGGCGCTCCTGCCCGCGGCCGCCTCCGCGGTGGGACGGGATGCAGCTTCGATTGGAGCCTGGCGCGCGCCGCGGCGCGTTACGGCCCCATCGTGATCGCTGGAGGGCTCACCCCGGACAACGTCGCGCAGGCCATCCGCACCGCGCGGCCCGCGGCCGTGGACGTGGCCAGCGGAGTCGAGAGCGCGCCCGGCCGCAAGGATCCCAGAAAACTTCGGGCCTTCCTGGATGCCGTGGACGATGCGCGGGGGAGTTTTGCATGACCGCAGCATCACATCCCGTAGCAGGCGCCGAGTGGCCCGACGCCCGCGGCCGCTTCGGCCCCTATGGCGGCCGCTACGTCCCGGAAACGCTCGTCGAACCCATTGAGCAGCTCGAGTGCGCGTACCGCGAAGCCCAGGCCGATGCCGCATTTCGCGCCGAGTTCAAAAATCTTCTTCGCACTTTTGCCGGGCGGCCCACTCCGCTCGATTTCGCGGCCCGGCTGAGCCAGCGCCTCGGCGGACCGCGCATCTACCTGAAGCGCGAGGACCTGCTCCACACGGGCGCTCACAAAATCAATAACTGCATCGGCCAGGGGCTGCTCACCCTGCGGATGAAAAAACATCGCGTGATCGCGGAAACGGGCGCGGGGCAGCACGGTGTGGCCACTGCGGCCGTGTGCGCGCGCCTGGGCCTTGAATGCTGCGTGTATATGGGCACGGAAGACATGGACCGGCAGCGGCTCAACGTCGGGCGCATGCGCATGCTTGGCGCCACTGTCACCCCAGTGGATTCCGGCAGCCGCACCCTGAAAGACGCCATCAATGAAGCCATGCGCGACTGGGTCACCAACGTCCGCACGACGCANTTATCTGCTCGGTTCCGTCCTGGGCGCGCATCCGTATCCGCAGATGGTGCGGGATTTCCACTCCGTCATCGGCCGCGAAGCCCGCGAGCAAATCCTTGCTGCCGAAGGCCGTTTGCCCGCCGCCCTGTTCGCCTGTGTCGGCGGAGGCTCGAATTCCATCGGGCTCTTCCATGCTTTCCTGGGAGATCCCGCCGTGCGCATGGTCGGCGTCGAGGCCGGAGGCACAGGAACGCACCTCGGCGAACACGCCGCCCGCCTCGCCGCCGCAGCGGGATATACGGGCGCCCGGCCCGGCGTGCTCCAGGGCACCTACACCTGGGTGCTGCAAACCGATGCCGGGCAGATTGCGACCACGCATTCAGTCTCCGCGGGGTTGGATTACCCGGCCGTGGGTCCCGAGCACGCCTGGCTCGCGGACCGCGGCCGGGCCGAGTACACGGCCGTGAGCGACGCTGCCGCCATTGACGCCGCACGCACCCTGGCTCGCACTGAGGGCATTCTCTGCGCCCTCGAAACTGCCCATGCGGTGGCTGAGCTAATCCGCCGCGCTCCCGCGCTCCCGCGCGACTCAGCGGTCATCCTGAACCTCTCCGGCCGCGGCGACAAAGACATGGAAACCCTCTCGCGCTATCTCTGACCCCATGCATGCCCCCACCTATCTCCGTTTCCTATCTTCTCCGTGTCCTCCATTTCTCTGTGCTCTCCGTGTTAATTTTTTCTCTTCCCGAGCCAGCCGTCTGCTCGCCGCGAATCTCCGGACTAATTGTCCATGACGAACGCGCCTGCACCGTCCCGCACGCGAATCGCCTGCCGCTTCGAGGAACTGCGCAGCACAGGCGACCTCGGTCTTGTGGCCTACCTCACCGCAGGCGATCCCTCGCTCGAGGCCACGCGCGGCATCGTTCTGGCCGCAGCCGCAGCAGGGGCCGACGTCGTCGAACTCGGTGTTCCGTTCAGCGATCCCCTCGCCGATGGTCCCGTGATTCAGCGCGCCAGCGAACGCGCGCTCGCCGCCGGCACGACGCTCAGCGCGGTGCTCGACCTCGTTCGCGACATCCGCCGCGTGAGCCAGGTCCCGCTCGTGCTGTTCAGCTACTTCAATCCCGTGCTCCAGATGGGCCTCGAGTCTTTTGCCGCGCGCGCCCAGGCCTCCGGTGCCGACGGAGTCCTGATTACCGACCTGCCCCCCGAGGATTCTGGCGACTATCGCCACGCCCTCCGTTCCCACGGTCTGGACACCATTTTCCTGGCCGCTCCCACCACTGGCGACGACCGCATGCGGCGCATTGCGGAGGCCTCGTCTGGCTTTCTTTACATCATTTCGCGCACTGGAGTGACCGGGGAGCGCGACGCCTTGGCCGATGAGCTTCCGGCGCTATTGCGGCGCGCGCGCCAAGCCACCTCGTTGCCCTTGGCGGTTGGCTTCGGCATTTCGTTGCCGGGTCACGTCTCGCTCCTCGGCGGTCTGGCGGATGCCGCGGTGGTCGGATCTGCTCTCGTCGGGGAGGTGGAGCGCGCCGGGTCGGCTGAGGAAGCCGCCAGCAATGTCGCCGCGCGCATCCGCCTGCTCAAACAGGCCGGCCTGCGCGGGATGAGCCGTCGGGAAATAGCAGTCCCTCAGCAAAGTGAAAGCCCATGAGCGGGAATCGGACCATCCAGGACTGGCGAAAGAGAATTGATGAGATCGACGAGGAGCTCGTCCGGCTGCTCAACGAGCGCTCGCGATGCGCGATTGCGGTCGGCAAGCTGAAGCATGCCGCACAATTGCCGCTCTACCAGCCGGAGCGTGAGAGAGAGATTCTCGATCGCGTGACGAGGGCAAATCCCGGGCCGTTGCCCGACACTGCCATTCGCCGGCTCTTCGAGCGGATCCTGGACGAGGCGCGCGCCGTCGAGCGCGGCGCGATGGAGCCACAGAGAGACGGTCCGGCGGCGGGACAGAAATAGCGCCGCCTGCTGCCGGTGCTTATTACTCCGCACAGATGCGGAGACGAGGCGATACATGGTCATCGTGATGCATGCAGGTTCGACGGAGGAACAAATCCAGCGCGTAGTTGACCGCCTGGTCGAAATCGGTTTCGATGTGCACCGCTCGACGGGCGCCACCCACACCGTCCTGGGGGCCGTGGGGATTCCCACGGATTACGATCCCCGGGATATCGAATTGCTCGACGGCGTGCGCGAGGTCGTGCCCATCACGCAGCCGTACAAGCTCGCCAGCCGGGCCTTCCGTCCGGAAGGCAGCCTAGTGGACCTCGGGGCCGGCGTGCGAGTCGGCGGGACGGAAATCGTCGTCGCGGCAGGGCCCTGCTCGGTGGAATCGCCCGCGCAGATTCAGTGCATTGCCGAGCAGGTGGCGAAGTGCGGCGCGCGCTTATTGCGCGGCGGCGCCTTCAAACCCCGCTCGTCGCCCTACAGTTTTCAGGGCCTGGGTGAGCCGGCGCTGCGGTTATTGCGCGAAGCCGCGGACCGCAACGCCCTGCTCGCGGTCAGCGAGGTGATGGATCCTTCTCAGATCGAACTCATGACCCCTTTTGTGGACATCTTCCAGGTGGGCGCGCGGAATATGCAGAACTACAACCTGTTGCGCGCACTGGGCACCGTTTCCAAGCCTGTGCTCTTGAAACGCGGCATGTCCGCCACGATTGAGGAATTGCTTCTCAGCGCTGAATACATCCTGGCCGGCGGCAACTACAATGTCATTCTCTGCGAACGCGGCATCCGCACCTTTGAGAATTACACGCGCAACACTCTCGACCTCGCCGCGATTCCTGTGATCAAGAAGCTCTCCCACCTGCCCATCTTCGTGGATCCCTCGCATGGAACCGGCCGCCGGGACAAAGTGCCGCCCATGGCGCGCGCCGCCGTTGCCGCGGGCACCGACGGACTGCTGATTGAGGTCCACAACGACCCCGAACACGCCCGCTCTGACGGCGCTCAGTCACTCCGTTTTGAGCAGTTCGCCAAGCTGATGGACGAGATCCGCATGATCGCACCGGCTGTGGGCCGGCGAATCGCCTGACCAATGAGCGACGCAGCTCCCTTTCGAAATGTCGCGGTCCTCGGAACGGGGCTGATCGGCGGCTCGTTTGCTCTCGCCTTCCGCGCCGCATTTCCCTCTGTGCCGCTGGCGGGCTGGGATCGTCCGGAAGTCCTGAGCCGGGCCGCGGCGCTTGGCGCGATTACGCGAGCTGCGGCTGACCTCGCCGACGCTGTCGCCAACGCGGACTTGGTGTACATCGCCCTGCCGATTGGCGCAACACTGGATCTGCTGCCGGAGATCGCGCACCACACCTCCGCCTCGGACGCTCTGATTACCGACGCGGCCAGCACAAAGGCTGCCGTTTGTCGCGCCGCCGGGCAGCACTTCCGCGGTCGGGCGCGCTTTCTCGGCGGGCACCCGCTTGCGGGAAGGGAACTGAGCGGCATCGAGCACGCGGATGCGACGCTGTTCCGCGGGGCGAAATACGCGCTGATCGGCGAGGCTGGGGAGCCCGCCGCTGCCCGCTTCGAAGCCCTTTTCCGCGCCCTCGGCGCTGAACCCGTGTGGCTCGATGCGGAAACCCACGACTGGGCTGTCGGAATCGTTTCCCACCTGCCTCAGCTCGCCGCGATCGCTCTCGCCGGCGTAGTCAATGACGAAACCGACGAGACTGGCCTGCCGCTGTCGCTCGCCGGCAGCGGCCTGCGCGACGCTCTGCGTTTGGCCGGCAGCCCGTACGGCCTGTGGCGCGACGTGTGCCTCACGAACCGCGAAAATCTAGTCCGCTCCCTCGACCGCTTTATTCAGGCGCTCGAACATTTGCGCGGCACGCTCGCCAGCCGCGACCTCGAGCCTCAGTTCGACGCTGCCAACCAGGTCTACAAATCCCTGCGCGAACTGGATTAAACTTTCTTCTGCTTTCGATGGAGCCCCTCATGCCTGGCGAACCTGCCGCGCTGTGGACACCCTCTGCGGAGCGTGTGACCTCCGCCAATTTGACTCGCTTTATGAAAGCCGCTGAGACCGACTCGGGTCGGCGCTTCTCTGACTACCCGGCACTGTGGCGCTGGTCAGTGGAATCTCCCGCAGACTTCTGGCGGCTGGTGTGGACGTTCTGCGGCGTCATTGGCGACGGACCTGGCGACGTGGCGCTCGAGAACCCGGAGCAGATGCCGGGAGCGCGTTTCTTTCCCCATGCGCAGCTCAATTTTGCCGAGAATCTCCTGCGCCGCAACGACTCCTCTGACGCGCTGGTGTTCTGGGGCGAGAACGCAGTTCGGCGTCGGATGAACTGGTCCGAACTCCATGCCGCCGTTTCTCGCCTCCAGCAGGCGCTCATGGCCGAAGGAGTGAAGGCCGGCGACCGCGTGGCCGGAATCGTGCCCAATATGCCCGAGGCCATCATCGCCATGCTGGCGGCGGCGAGCCTGGGCGCGGTCTGGTCGTCCTGCTCACCGGATTTTGGCGTCCCAGGAGTGCTGGACCGGTTCGGCCAAATCCAGCCGAAAGTGCTGTTCGCGGTCGACGGCTATTTCTACAACGGCGAGAGGCACGATGCGCTGGGCAGGCTGAGGGAGATTTCGAGCCGGCTCCCCTCGCTCTCCCGCGTCGTGGTGATTCCCTACACTTCCGATGAACCGCCGCTCGGCAATCTGCCGGGCGCGATCACATTCCCCGGCTACGTAGCTGGGTATAAACCCAAGGCCGTCGAGTACGCGCGGTTGCCGTTCAATCATCCTCTTTGTATCTTGTTTTCCTCCGGCACCACCGGCCCGCCGAAATGCATCGTGCACGGTGCCGGCGGCACCCTTCTCCAGCACCTCAAGGAACACCAGCTGCATTGTGACTTCAAACGGGGCGACCGCGTTTTCTATTTCACTACCTGCTCCTGGATGATGTGGAACTGGCTGGTCTCGGCCCTCGCGTCCGAGACGACGCTCTTGCTCTACGACGGTTCGCCCATGCACCCCTCGGGCGGCGTGCTGTTCGATCTGGCCGATGCGGAGAGGATGACGCTCTTCGGGACCTCGGCTAAATTCATCGACGCCTGTGCCAAGGAGGGAATGGAGCCTGTCAGGACGCACAAGCTCGCCTCAGTGCGGACCATTACCTCCACCGGCTCGCCGTTGGCCCCTGAAAGCTTTGACTACGTCTATCGTTCCATCAAACAGGACGTGCACTTGGCCTCCATCTCCGGAGGCACCGATATCGTGTCGTGCTTTGTGCTCGGCAACCCCATCGGTCCCGTCTACCGCGGAGAGATCCAGGCGCGCGGCCTCGGCATGGCCGTTGACGTGTTCGACGACGAGGGCAAGCCGCTCCGTGGCGCCAAGGGCGAACTGGTTTGCGCGAAACCCTTCCCCTCGATGCCGCTGGGCTTTTGGAACGATCCCGACGGGAAGAAGTATCGTGCCGCCTACTTCGAGCGTTTTCCCGGCGTCTGGCGCCACGGAGACTGGATCGAGATCACCCCGCGCGACGGAGTCATCATCTACGGGCGCTCGGACGCCGTGCTCAACCCCGGCGGCGTCCGCATCGGCACGGCAGAGATCTATCGTCAGGTCGAACAGGTGCCGGAAGTTCTGGAATGCATAGCCATCGCTCAGGACTGGAACAACGACGTGCGGGTCGTGTTGTTCGTGCGTTTGCGCGACTCTTTGCGCCTCACGCCGGAGATCGAGCAGAAGATCATCGACCGGATCCGCAAGAACACCACCCCGCGCCATGTGCCGGCCAAGATTCTTCAGGTCGCCGATATCCCGCGCACCAAGAGCGGCAAGATCGTCGAAGTGGCCGTGCGCGACGTGGTGCACGGACGCCTCGTGAAGCACAAGGAGGCGCTCTCCAACCCCGAGGCGCTCGACTTCTACAAGGACCGGCCGGAGCTGAAGAAATGAATCCGGGACTCTTCTGCCCGAAGGTGCCCCCCAAGGTGTGCGCTCGCCACGGCACACACTCTTCTTTTGCTCGCCCTGCGTGACCCTTCGCCCCCGTTCGCGTTACACTCTGGCTGGCGGCACAGGGGCGCCGGCATGGAACTTCATTCCATCGTAGTAGTGAGTCTTCACACGCCCAAGGAGAAGGTTTGGGGGGAACTCATCGGGATCTCTCCCGCCGGCATCACCGTGCGCGGGGTGAGCCTCGAGTCCTTCGATGAGTTCGTCCGCCAGGCGCGCGACCCCGAAGGCGAATCCATCGGCTT
>OCOJ01033235.1_pt1 | contig 43657 bp, 57 predicted proteins | sample 1539251 | NCBI WGS metagenome assembly OCOJ01 (sample SAMN01911457, study PRJEB22624) | soil metagenome | biome: Soil | place: Malaysia | collected 2012-04-30 | depth RA_metagenome m
TTCTTCACGTTCAATTCGACTATCCTGACCCTGTCGTTCTCGAAGAGCACCTTCGTTAGTTCTGGGGCTGCCTGTGTAACATGTTTTGCCATGATAGAGCCTAGATGATTGTGATAATTTAAGTTCCAACGGTTAACCTGGAATACCATCGTCGATTGACGTGTCAGAATTTGTTGCCTCTCCTGAATCTCTGCTCCAATTCGCGATGAAGACTCCAATGAACATCATGACGCCCCCGATTACGGCCAGGGAGCTTGGCAGGGTGAGTGTCCTGATAGAATCAACAAGGATCGTCATCGCGGGCACAGCAAAAGCCATGGTTGTAATCCGGCCGACACGTCCGCGCCTCAGAAGTCCATTCCAAAGGACAAACAGGACCACCCCGCTGAAGAGAACAATGTAGACAAGGTCAACTGACAGATTGACCCCTGCCGAGATCTGAGGATAGAACAGAGAGCCGACGGCGCCCGGTATCGAACCGACCAAAAACTGTGTGGTGAGAATAGGAATCGGGTCCCTGCTTCTGAGCTTTCGATAGTAAACGCTGTACGCCGCCCAGAAGACAGCCCCGATGAGAGTGAACACTGCGCCCAGGGGTTGCGAGCCATGGTTCAGAGTGAGTGAATAGACGAAGACGCCGCTGAATCCTACCAAGGCGCCCAGCAGTTCACGAACCATGACCTTCTCCCTGATGACAACGAATGCAATTGGAATGGAGAAGAGGGGCATCGTGTAACTCAGGACGGCAGAGTCGCCCGCCGAAACGTAGGTGAGGCCAACCGCCCATAGGAGCGTGCTTGCGGATGAGAAACCGGCGACTAGCAGGGCGTCGCGATCAAGGGGAATCTTTCTTCCTCCGAGAAAGTAGAAGATGATGCCGGTGAAGACGTACCTGAACGTCATCAGGACGAAGGGCGAGGCATAGGAGAGCCCGTCCTTCGTGAATTGGTACTGAAGTGATGCAACGATTACATACGGAACAAGCCACTTGGCCAGGGTCGTATTTGTGAATCGAACTTGGTTCTGCAAAAGCCCGCCTGCCTCGGATTTCCACTGGTGCCATTCTTGAACTCTACCCAAACGGGAGACGCGCGGAAATGCACCACTGTTCTGAACCTTCGATAGTAACGCGAAGACGTAGCGACTAGCGATGGCGGCGCCTTCTTCGATTGAGGGCCACCACGTCGAACAGTATCTTCCTGAAGTTGACGGTGACGCTCCTAGCGTAAAATCGATCTTCTATAATCATGCTTCTCAGGTCGTAGTCGTCCTTTTCGTAGAAGTCGTACCTCTCGAAGGACAGGCAGTCTGCCAGGTATGCCTCGAGAAGATTGAGATCTGGGTCAACGACTACCTGCCTCGGTAGTGATTCGTCCTTCGACGCGAGAAGAAGATCGTTGAGCGAATCTCTCGCGGCCTCGAAGTTCTTCCAGGCTTCTTCTACGAAGCGCGGGAAGATACCATTGGCTGCCATCTTCGATTTGAACCGGCCATCCGTGTCTTCGGAGTACCTCTTCAGGAGATGCGCTTTGATGTTGAGCTCGTTGGACCCATCGAAGTTGTACAGGAAGTCTCGGGCCATGGGCTCGAAGTCGGTCTTGTAGGCGTGGTTGAGGNGAGTCTCCAAAGGATCCGCACGCCAGCAGAAACCTCGCCATCTGGTAGTCCCCAGAGATCACTGCGCCGGAGATCATGTGGGCGAAATCGGGCTCGTAGGGAATCTCGCTCATCAGGAGTCCTTTCCTTGTTATCCTATGGGGACGGGGTTTGATAGCCCCGATATCGGACAACCACCCTTCGGCGAATGATATCTCCTTGTGGTTCACTCTTGACATGAACTCCAATTTGGAGAGGTCGAGGCCATACTTGGACATCAGGAGGACAAGGTCGAATGGAGTCTCGGACTCGAGGGACTTGCGGACAGGGGTCGGATAGATTTCGTTGGGAATCGGCGAGTCGGTGAGGATGACCGCCCGGCCAGGCTTGAAGCGGCCAATCCTGCCCATCATCTGAAGGAGGGAGTTGTTGTCGAGCTTGCTGTATCGGAGGGTCTTCTGGCCCAGCCTGTCCTTGCTGTTGATTACATCGTTGAATATCAGGACGTTGTCTACGTAGATGTTTACAGACGAAGCAATGACGTTGGTGGCGAAGATTTTCAGGTTCTTGTCCCGTTCCGCTCTCCGCTGGATTCGGTTAACCTCGGAGCCTTCCAGCCCACCGTGTATGTACACACCTCCATAGCTCCCCGCGTACTTCTCGACGAGACGCCGCGTAGGCAGGAAGACCAACCAGGATTCGTCTCGGGGCTGGGTGTAAAGGTAGCTCGAGAGGGTATCGAACATCGCGTCCAGATCGCGGGTGAGCTCCACCTCAACGTTCACAGGATACCTCCTCCCGCTGACCGAGTGAAGCTTGGTGATCCCAAGGAAGGCGAGGAACTCTCTCGGGTCTATGGTGGCGCTCATCACTCTGAACAGGTTCTTTGCTGTCCCTTCGTCCTTCTTCGCCAGGGACATACAGAGTTCCAACTGGGAGGACATCTGGTGGCTCTCGTCGAAGTAGATTGAGGTCTCCGAGACCGAGCGGTCGGCCAGCATCCTGATCAGGACGCCATCTGTAACAATCTTGATTATTCCTTCGACGTTGACCTTGGTATCTTTGGTTATGATGGCCAAGTGCTCCTTGACCTCGGGATGCAGCGCTTCGAGTGAATAGTAGAGGGCGTTGCAGGAGGCCCTCGACGGCTCGCGAATGATGATGCGCCGGGTCCTCCCCGACTTCTCGAACTCATGAATTGGGACCACAGTGCTCTTACCGGTGCCCACTTCCCCTAGAAGGACGAAGTGATCCGAGAAATCTATCGAATCGAGTATGGAAAAGATCGGCAGGTCAGCGGGCGCTATCGGAGTTGGAGGGTGACGTATTCCTTCTGCTTCTTCGGGTACGACAGACTCGAAAGAGTCGTCTACGCCAGATTCACTCAACACACTCTGCCGTCCTCTCCGACTTCGGTCCGATTTGAACCTAGGGTACTACAACGCAGCTTGGCTGTCGGGGAGTGGAATAGCGAAGATAGACCTGCACTACAGAGCAGTAATCCCACTTGCGTAAATTCGCCTACTCCGGCTTTTGCCTACGACAGTGAACATCAAATCAAGCAGGGAAGCAGAAAGGACCGAAGCTCCAGGCTGCGAAACACACGCCAGGTTCGAAGGGGGTGTAACTGAAGATGGTTGACGCCCTGATCGAGACTCGCGGGCTCACAAAGACATACGGCAGCTTCGGCGCCCTCAATGGCCTAGATCTCAAGGTGATGCCAGGCGAGATCTACGGGCTGCTTGGGCCCAACGGGGCGGGCAAGACTACGACCCTCAGAATAACCGCTGGTCTGATCGAACCAACCGCGGGCTCGGTTGTCGTTTCGGGGTTCGATGCCACAAAGGATCCACCCCATGCGAAAGCACAAATCGGCTACGTCGCGGAGATTCCGATACTCTATGAATCGCTGACGCCCAGAGAGCTCTTGGAGTTCGAGGGTTCGGTTAGAGGGCTCGCCAGTGAGCCCGTTAACCGGAGAGCACGTCAGCTTGCCGAGGCTTTCGAAGTGGCGTCAGCCTTCGATGCTCCGATCGCCACCCTGTCCATGGGAACGAAACAGAAGGTTGCCATAATCGCCGCCCTGGTTCACCAGCCACCCATTCTCCTGCTTGACGAACCGTTGAACAGCCTGGATGCGAGAAGCAGCAGGATTCTGAAGGAGCTGCTTTCATTGCACGTGCAAAGAGGCGGGGCTGTCCTGTTCTCCACCCACGTCATGGAAATCGCCCAAAGACTCTGTTCAAGGATTGGGATTATCTTCGGGGGCAAGATCGTCGCCGAGGGAGATCTAGATCAGCTGAGGGCCCGGGCCGGGGAGAAAGATGCGACGCTGGAGGAGGTCTTCATGAAACTCACCAACGAAGCGTCCGAGGTCGAGAACACCGTAAGGATGCTAAGGGAGACTTTCTTCGACAATGAAGACCGCTGACGCCTGGCGCCTAAGCGCCGTTCCCTATTCGGAAATGGCGTTCAAATCGATACTTCAAAACAGCAGCAACATGTGGTGGGGATCCTTCGGTAGAGGCTCGCCGGAAGCCTCAGAGCAGGAGGACCTCGTCAAAAGGGCGTTACGAATCGCAAGATTTGACAAGCTCATCATAACCGTTTTTGTGATAGTCGCAGCAGGCGCCCCTTTCCTTCCTCAGGCTCTGGGAGCCTCGTACGGAATATCCGCATCAGTCACTTTGAGTCTCGCGGTCTCCTTCGCACTCGTCGTTCTTTACGGCGTCCAGACCCTTTCTTCTTTCGTGACCAGCGGTCCCTCTCCCGTCCTCTCGACTCTACCTCTGATGCGAAAGGACGTCTCGCTGGTCAACCTGTTCTCTTTTGTCAGGACTAGCGACTACTTGGTGGTCGGATCAGTAGCCTGCCAGGTATTCTTCGTCCTACTCGTGACGGGCTCCGCTTTGTCTGGGCTCTTCATGGTTCTTGCTGGAGCCGTGAACTCAGTAATGGGAGTCGGCGTTGCGCTCTGGCTTTCCAGTGTTTTCTACAGAAACATCTTGGGTTCCAAGCAGGGCAAACGAGGCGCCGCATTGCGTCTCGTGTTGCTCCTAGCGTGGGGGGTTGTGGTATTGGGTATCGGAGTCCTGTTCGCCGCAGCGGGATACCTGATCCCGCTTGTGCAAAGCGCCCTGGCCAGCCCGGACGCACTTACGGGATCAATCCTATCGTTGGTCTACCCATTCTCTCTGGGGATTAGTGTCGGGTCGATATCGCACGGCTTTACAACTTCATTGATCGAGAGGGTAGCTCTCGGAGCGACGGTGGGTTATCTCCTGGTGGCTGTCGCGATATCCAAGTGGAGCATGAGTTCCGTCGCCAGCTTTCCAGAGAGTGCGTCGAGCGTGAAAGGAGGCGAGCGTAACTATGATACTTCGGTGTCTTTGCATAAACCAGTGACTGCCTACGCGATGAAGGATCTGAGGATTGCCTCGGCAAACCTGCCGTCGGCCTTCCTGTTCGCACTGCCCGCATTCGAGACTCTCGTCATTCTCTTGATCAGAGCGTTCCTGCCCACTCTAGGGGCGTCAACCCTTCTCGTAGCGATGACCCTAGGGGGAATGTTCTCTCTTGTCCTGCCGCTGGTTCTTGTTAGCTCCGAGGGGACCGGTTTCGACTTCGCCAAGACGATGCCCCTGAAGATAAAGACAATCGTCTCCTCCAAGGCGCTCATCGCCACCTCCGTGTTCCTCTCGGCGGTCGCAATTGTATACGCCGAAAGCCTGGTGAAGCCGCTGACTTCGCCCTTCTCTATCTTGATTCCCCTTGCTTCGATTCTGGCAGTGGCCGCCGCGAGTCTACTCGAAGTCAGGCTTTTCCTAGGATTTGCTCCCAGCGGGCGAGCAACCTTTGCCCTGCAAGAACTTGCCAGAATGGCGGCGGGAGCTGGGGTGGTCCTTCTCCCGGCGGTAATCTACGTGCCTGTTTACATCTTCACGTTCAACCATGCGCTCGCAGCGGGAGCTATGGTTACTGTCGCCTCTACCGAACTGCTTGCAATCACCGAGTTTGTACGTCGGTCCTGAGCCTCGATCACGGCGAACCGACGCAAAATGCGTTGGAGGATGTGATAGAGCCTGCGGAGGTGGCTTCAAATCAGACTACTATCACGATAGCCAGGGATGCCCCAGCCATGCAATTAGTTTTGGTTACCTGCCCGAAAGGCTCGGCCGAAAGGATAGCCCGGGAAGTATTGAACCGTCGGCTCGCCGCCTGCGTCAGCACTCTCGACGGTATTCACAGCCGCTACTGGTGGGAGGGCAAGCTGGAATCAGCTGAAGAAAGCCTATTGCTCATCAAGACCACGCGGGAGCTCTTCGGCGAACTTGAGCGGACGGTCAGAGGAATCCATCCCTACCAGACGCCAGAGATAATCTCGTTGCGCGCTGAAAAAGTGAGCAGACCGTATTTGGAATGGATTTCGAAGGAAACCAGGCAGGCCATGCGGAAGAAGTCGCGTTGAGACGGTCACCAGAACAGAAACTCGATCCAGCTGAGATCGCCTTCTTTGGCGACCTCCAGAGACTTCTCTTGAGGGAGAAGGTGTCCCTCCCACGCGGCGTCTCAAAGATATGTGCCGTCGACGCTGCCTACCAGGGAGACAGAGTCGTCGCGGTAGCGTCGCTCTTCGATCACGGACGGTTGAAGGAGGCAAGCTCCTACTCTGGAAGCTGCAGCCTCCCCTACCAGAGCGGGCTCTTCTATTTGCGGGAAGGCCCTTTCGTCGTCCAATCCGTTAGAAAGCTGAAGGCCAGGCCCCAGTTGGTCTGCTTCGACGCGCACGGGGCGGCACACCCTAGATTCAGCGGCCTCGCCACCATCGCGGGGATGGTGCTAGGCATTCCGAGCATTGGCATCGCGAAGTCCCTCCTGGCGGGGGCGCCCATTCAGACCAAGAGTCTCGAAAGAATCGCGTACCGGGGGAGAACAGTCGGGTTCGTCACTCGGACGAATGGAATCAGGAGGTACTGGAGCCCCGGTTACGCTGTCAACATCAGGGAGCTTGCCTCGCTAATCCGGAATCACGCACAGTCATGCCTGTCGGCCATGTTGCACTCCCATGAAACGGCGACGGAGCGCATTCGCCTGCTCGGTGCGACGATGAATAGGCCTCCTTCAAGGGGCGGGCATTCTCTAGGCTTGGGTGGGTTCGCAGTCTAATATACAGGCGGCGTGCTTCGTCATCTGGTGTCGCCCAATGTCCAGCCATGAAGACTTCCAGCCAGTCAAACTGGAGAAGGTGGGATTCGCTGACGAGAACGGCGTCGAAGGGATAGCTGTCCTCGCTTCTATTTCCGACGGGCAGAGGAAGCTGTACATCAGGGCGTTCTCCGGAGAGGTGGCGACCCACATCGACAGGTTCTCGAGGGGAGACAGGTCCTCCTTGCCTTCCATCTACAACATAGTCGAGGACCTGGCCGAAAGAAACGGCCTCCACTTGGCAAGGGTCCAGGTCTACAGCTCGAACGACGTCCTGCGGGGAGACATCAACTTTGACAGCCGCAATGGACAGATCACACTTCATGGATACAGGGCCTCTGACTGCGTCGCGCTTGCCGCGCTGTACGACGCCCCCATCCTGGTGCAGTCATCTCTTCTGACTCCTGAAAGCTCCGGCGGTTGAGGAGCGGGGCTAGCCGATTGGCTCAGGCTTCCGCCATAATCGCCCTTAATCTTCTTCCCGATATTTCGAGAGGTTGGCTGGACATCGGGACTAGCGCAGGTCACGTACTGCGTCACGCGCTAACCACATGGTAGTTCGGATTTCTGACGTAGGCCTGACATGAACAGCCTTCAATTGTGCATCTTCCTCGCTTGATGGCATAAATCGTCTGGAACAAAATCTCGTGTGCCTCGGCCAAGTGCCGACAGTTGCATACCCCCGTCCCCGTCTTCTCGCGGATTCTGCCCAACTTCGCCTATCCTGCCATTCTTCAGCTGTTCAGCAGCTCATATGGTCGTGGACAGCCTATAGAACGTTACGGGTTCGGCTTCGGCCATCGGGTTGTGGGGCTGAATGGAAAGGATTACTCTTTCTTCTGTCGGGACCCAATCTCAACGAGTTGGAACTGACACTGGTATCTCTTCCCGTTGATCTCAAGCTTCTGGGTAACCCAGTAGCCCACAGAGCCTGTGCTGAACTTCTTCTCCGGGAGTCCGATGTCCGCGATCTTCTGAGTGCCTTCATAGAGCTCTATTCGAGGCATTTGTTCGCAACCGGATACGGAGATAATTAAGGATGAACAGCGTTTAGGCCGACTGTCTGCCGAAAGACTCGGCGCGGCTAGGTTCTGGTGACCTTCGAGAACCACGCTTCTCCTCCTTTTCCGTGGAAGGCAGACTCGAATCTTGTAGGACGAACGTAATCCACGTGCCATCCATCAGAGAAACTTGCCAGAATCTCGCGTTTGAACACTCTCCTCGGTCCTCCCCAGCCTACGGGCTCCTTATCCGAGAAGCATAGCATGTAATATCGCCCTCGGGGCCTGAGGACGGCCTTGAGGCTCTCAACGTAGGCTAACCTCTCTCTGTCGGAGAAGACGTGGAACAGGCCCGAATCGATTGCAACGTCAAATTGCCGGTGCAGCTCGGCGAGATGGAGGGCATCTGCCACCATGAACTCTGCCTTCGAGCCTCTCAGCGACGCCTTGGTCCTGGCCTTTTCAATTGCGAGTGGGGCCGAGTCAACCCCCAGCACCCTATAACCACTCGAAGCGAAAAGCATCGCATGCTCGCCAGTTCCACACCCAACATCGATTATTTCATCGCCCAAGTCTTCGCTGGCGGCGAGCCTTGCGAACACGGGTTGAGGCCGGCCGATGTCCCAAGGTGGGACACCCCGATAGGCCTCGTTGAAGAAATTCATAACGGCACACCCTCCGCTGTTCAAGACAGGCTTCTAGAAGAGACTTTTCCTGAAGAACCCGGCGCATTATCTTGCGTGGTGGGGCACGTCTCTTGGAAGCTCAATGACAAACTGCGCAACCCCGCCAACCCGTCCTCCATTCTTCCACTGGCACTGGTAGACGAGCTTCTTCTTCCTCGTCTCCTGAGTCGTGTAGACGTTCGGCCGACCCGAGGCAAGCACCTCCCTGAGCTTCGCCTGAGCGGCTGGGGGGTGACAGTCCATTAGATCCGTTCCGATTAGGGCCCTCCCTCCATCGTCGGCGTGGTCCTTGGCGGCCTTGGCGTTCATGTAGAGTATCTTGTACTTCCTATCACAAACCATTACCGAACAGGGAAGCTGCTCAAACCACTCAAGACGACTCGAACTCGCCATGGGCTGTGCCCGCTCTTTTTCTATCCCTTGAATCTGCTTAAGCCTTTCCCAATTCTGTGCCAGTGTGCTTACTACGAGGAACTTGGGCTATTGAACGTAAACGCCTCGGTGATATTCACTACCGTCAGCCGCTCCAGCGGCATGACTATGTGCGCGCCGCAGTTCAGGTTGGCTCCCTCAATCCAGATGACGTAGGTGCCGGCAGGGACGCTGATGGCGAAGCGGGATGAGTTCTGGAGACCGGTCGAGTACATCCAGCTGGACGGGTGGCCCTGGAAAACGACCGACGCCTGCTGGGCGGTAGCAACGTACAGCGTCACTCCGGGAGCCTCGGCGCTGAAGCCACCAGTAAGCATGGTCCGATCTTGGGTGCTGAAGGGCAACGAATAGTGGCCAGCGACGCAGTCGTAGCTGGACGAGACTNTGGATTACGGTGCCTGCGGGGAGTATAATCGTTCCTCCCGGTCCAGTGGAGACGACCTCAAAATGCCCGAAGAGGAGCGCCCCCCACTCGTCCCCGGCCACGATCGTGTACGCCCCGGGGAGGAGGGGCACAAAGGAACCCCCGCTCCAGTTTCCTCTGACCACGGCGGTCGTGTTCATGTCCTCACTGAAGCAAGGATTTTGCTCGCAGCTTCCCATCACCTCCGCCCTGTCGCTCAGTGGGTAGAAGGAGTATGAACTGATCACGCTCACGATCATAGGGCAGAAGTACGGCCCAGGCCCGTAGAGCTGGACCTTCTGGGCCGAATCCAGTCCTGCCGAGCTGTTGTAATATCCGGACAGGACCTCGAAACCAAACGGGTAGTTCACGGGCCCGCATGGGCCAACACTGAGCCCCTGGACGGGCCAGGCCTGAGACGCCTCCACATCGTTTTGGACGCCAAGGTTATTCCATTCCCCGACGGTCAGTGAGACTGAACGACCTTCGGAAACGATGGAGGTGTTCAGGCTGAGACGGAGAACGAGATGGTTCGTAGAACCGGTGCTGGTTGAGATGGTTGATGTGCCTGTCTGGGTCGTTGTCGGCTTCATCGGGATGAATGCCACAGCGGCCCCCACGACAAGGATGGCAAGAATCGCGACCCCGGCGAAAAGCGGGATGCTCCGGTCCATGGGCGTGCCATCGGAACCTTCGGTGGTTAAGACTACTCATGAGAACACTCCGTTCAGACTCTTGGAAGTCTCCAGCTCTAGCCTGGCGTTCGTTGAAGAAAGGCAATCCCGCTCCCGTAGCTGCGGCGGATGAGATTCGTTGTTCTATGACGTGAAAGAGGCTGTGGGAGGGGCGGGATGACCCTAGACGAACTTCCCGCCCAGCCCCAGTCCGCCGCGGCGTTGCGCTAAAATGCGCAAGCACCGTGCTGGATTGCAGAAGCAGACAGGGGTAATAACGAAGATGGACGTTCACTACAGAGCTGTGATACTACTCGTACGCATTCGCTCACCCTGACCTCTACGTTATGACCAGAAGGACTCGGTGTCCGTGTCAACCTCAGACTTCCGGGTGGTCCTTCCCGTCCGGCGACGTTCGGAGCAACAATCCCACGAGCAGTGCCAAAGCCAACGTAATCCCGGTAAGAAGCAAGAATCCCTCCTCACTCAAATCTAAGAAGGCCCACGCGAGCACGATGACTCCCAGAGCAGCCGCCATGTCTGCCAGAAGGACTAAACTGGTCCCTTTTTCGTTTCGTGTCAACTTCGAATCCTTCACCCTCGGGCTATTTGAGCAGAAAAATCTACACGCATTGCATGGCGGGGTTGTCCAGTAAACGCTTATGCACGGCCCTGTCCTAGCGATATGAGTTCGAGAATTTGGTCGAGTTGACTCCTGACGAGTTGCTTACGACCACTCGAGCCGTCAGGCGTCGGCTTAACCTCGCCCGGCCCGTTGAGCGTAAATTGATTGAAGAATGTGTCTCCATCGCCCTACAGGCTCCGAACGCAGGCAACAGGCAAAGGTTACACTTCGTCGTGGTTACTGACGCTGAGAAACGGTCGTCTCTTGCTGACATCTACTGGAAAGGATCAGAAACCTACTTTGAAATGAGGAAATCCAGCCTTGCAACAGGCACGGGGAATCCAACGAATGACCGGACTGAGAGGCGTGTGTACGACTCCGCTGTTTACCTTCGCAATCATCTCCGTGAAGTCCCTGTCCATGTGATCCCGTGCATAGAGGGCCGTACCGAAGGGAAAGACATCGCCACGCAGGCAGCGCGATGGGGTTCCATCTATCCCGCCGCATGGAGTTTCATGCTCGCTGGTCGGGCTAGGGGGCTGGGGATGACCTTTACGTCACTTCATCTGAACCGCGAGGAGGAGGCTGCAGTGCTCTTGGGCATCCCGTACGCCGAAGTCATGCAAGCTGGACTCCTACCCGTAGCACATTACCAGGGCGCCGAGTTCAAGAAAGCCCAGCGAATCTCCGCTGCTCAGCTGATTCATTGGGACACCTGGTAGCCCAAGTAACGTATTCTAGTCGCCATCAGTAGAGTAGAACTGCGGAAGGCTACCACCTGGCCAAGCCAAATTAAGTGGTCTGTCTGCGCTATATGTGTGTCCGGAGAGATTCAACAGATTAACGTGAAACCGCAGGTCAAAGGGGAACACGGCCTCCCCAAGAAGCGGGTAGATTCTGCGTTCATTGCTCGCGCAGGCGTCGAAGGGGACTTCAACGTCTACAGGCACGAGGAACGCCAAGACGATCCTGACCAGGCACTGCTCATCATCCCCATCGAGACCATCAGGGAGCTGAACTTGGAAGGCTGGCCGATTAACCCGGGGGATCTTGGGGAGAACTTCACCACCAGCGGAATCCCATACCAGGCGTTCGGTGTAGGGAAGGTCTTCGCTGCTGGCAGGATGCGTTTTCAGATCACCAAAGCATGCGACCCTTGCGATAACCTGTTTCTGCTCCCCTACATCGGGGCGTCGAAGGGACCGGGCTTCCTCAAGATCATGTTGGGGAGGCGAGGCTGGTATGCGAGAGTCCTCGAAGAAGGGCGGGTCAAGACTGGGGACCGTTTGACAGAAGAGAGCGCAGCATCGGCGATCGGCTAAACGCGAGAGTTCAGACTTGGAGCTCTCCGAGCAAGGGAAGAACCTGATTTACGCGGTCATTGGAGGGCTGGTCATAGGCACCGCCCTAGCTTTCGTATCGGTAGATGGCGAGCCCCTGACCAAATTCCTCCTCCAGTACAACAGTGCTGTTTTGGCGGGATGGGTTTGGCCGCTGGTCACTTCGATCATCGTAGCACCTCCAAACTATCAGGGAATTGGTGACGTTGCCTTCAACGCCATGGCCCTTGCCTGGCTGGACGGCATTCTTTCGTACACGTATAACAAGAGGCAGTACTACGGAGTATTCCTCGCCACGGGTATTGCGGGGAATATTTTCAGCCTGGCCAACGGCCCGAAAGCAATTAGCTTTGGCGCCTCGGGCGGGATCTTCGGGTTACTTGCAGGGGTAATCTCGTTCGATCTAGTGACGAACAGGAGAGTGAACGTGGGGCTGATGGTGTGGTTTGCGGCCATCTTCATTGTAAGCAGCTTTCTATTCGCATCAGTGGACTGGATAGCACACGCCGGGGGAGCCCTACTTGGGCTAGCACTAGGCTATGTGATTGGCATGCGCAGAGGCGCAGACCCGGCAACCATGTGAAAGTTCAGGAGCTGGGCGAGTTCGCTATCGTAGCCTCCGAATTGTGATAGATACGCTCTCCGTACTTTTGCTCGATTAGGCAAGCACCGGAGCCCGAGCGTAAATAACGCCCATCGGCAATCGATTTCAGTGGTCGATGACAAGGGCTTGACAACCACCCGAGAGAACGAGCCGACGAAGCTCATCGTCGCCTTCGGGGACAGCCTTACTGTGGGTTACCAGTCGCCGACGGAGGACGAGGAATTCCCTCGACCTGTCCCGTACACCACCTCCCTGAGCAAGAAAGTTGAGGCGTTGCTCCGCAAGAGAACGGCTGGCTTCAGAGTCGAATTTCTTAACCGGGGGGTCGTGGGCGAGCTCACCGATGACATGGTGGACCGTTTCGGCCGCGACGTTTTGGGACCTCGACCTGACGCGGTGATAATTCTAGGAGGGTCAAACGACCTGGGTTGGGGAATGGAGCCGTCGTCGGTAGCTGAGAATCTTGCGGGCATGTACGGCGAGGCGCTGAAGAGCGGAATACGTCCAGTCACCTGCACCGTCCCCTCCGTGCGCGGTTACGACGAGGGCATCGAACCCAGGTTGCAACTCAATGGGCTCATCAAGAGGCACAGCGGGACGCTTGGTGTCGCATGTGTGGACCTCTTCACAGCCACCGCCGACTCAGCCGGAAGATTGCGTGAAGAATACTCGAACGATGGCCTGCATCTGAGCCCCTTGGGCTACGAGACCATGGCTGAAGTGATATTCTCGGACGCGGTGCGTGGGATGATTGTGGACTATCTAGAGTCGGTCGGCAAGAGCTAGCTAAACAACAGTTTCCAGGCATCATCCCAGCAGCAGGTTTGGGATTCGCCGGCAGCGTTCACAAAGCATAGGCTCGGCAGCAACAGGTTCGACAGCCGTTCCACAGTTTGGACAGCGAGCTTCGCTCCAATCGCCCATTCATTCGTCCAAGAAAGGCCCCAGGCTAAGAAGGATGTCCCCTGGGTTTCATGTGGCCTCATGGGAATCATGACTTGACGGAGGACGAACCAGGGTCCGTCTCCATGGCAAGACAGTTGTTTTCCGGGATACCTCTCGTCAGCTTCTCTTGCGCGCTTGATGCTGTTGCCGTAGCGTACCGAGTGTGGATAGGAGTCAGGTCCTTATGATTCCCTCGGTGGTACCGCGCATGACCTCCTTTCCGTCCTGGTTGCGGCACACGAATGACAGAGAGACGTTCAGACGCCCCTCGGCGGGCTCCACCTTCTCAACTGTACCATCGCATGTTATCGTATCTCCTACGAAAACAGGGCGTGCGAAATCGTAGACGATGTGCCTGGCAATGTAGTTCATCTCCCCGCCGAGCTTCGTGGGTATGGTGGCCGTCAACAGCCCCTGGACCATGATCCTCCCCTGGATGTCAGCTACCACATGGTGGATTCCCTTGTCTCCAGAGAGCTCGGCGAAGGCCCTGACGTCCTCCGCGGTGAAGGTCCTCTGGTATGTCGACTTCTGGCCCGCTTCGAGCTTGGTCGTAGGCTAGGCCTGAATCCGGAGTTAGATTGAGTTTACCCTTGCACCCCTGAATGCATTCCGTGCTCGTCTCGTCCCGAACCTGGCACTGTCGAGGGCTGGCAACGCTTATTACAAATCACTCTCTGTTGTTGACCTATGATTTCGAAGGCCACCCAATTCGTGGTTCCAATAGCCAACAAACCGGGAACACTTGCAAGACTCTGCTCTGTATTGGGGGACGCAGAAGTCAACATCATCGGAGTCTTCGTCCCAGAGGCCAAGGGGAGGGCGCAGGCGGCAAGGGTGATGGCCGTCGACGTGGCAGCGGCGAGAGCAGCTCTCAGGAAGGCGAAAATTCCCTTCTCTGAAGAGGAAGTGCTCAAAGTCGAATTAGATAACAAGCCTGGAGCGTTCGGCGAGTTCGCAGGCAAACTCGCCCAGAAGAAGATCAACATTACGCACGCCTACGCTACGACTGCCCCCTTTGCGAGGGCTGGCGTCGTCGTGGCGGTCTCGGACATCGACAAGGCTCTGGCAGCACTAAAACAGAAAAACATCTGGGATTTAGGACCGCCCAAGTAGAACCGAACCCAATCCGCAGCTCCAATGAATCCTTCCGGCCAGATGCAACAGGATACCATACTCCGAGCCTCAAGAGGCATATGCTCCAAGGGTCTCGTCCTCTGGGCTTGAAACAGGCGAACAGCCAAGCTTATATCGGCATTATTACATATGTTATACTATGGTTGAAACATATGCTCATCCCGAAGTCCTAGTAACAACACAATGGGTGTCCGAGCACATTGAAGATCCCAAGGTCCGCATAGTTGAAGTGGATTACGACCCCGCCTCGAACTACCTTCAAGGCCACATCCCCGGGGCGGTAATATTTGATTGGAAGAGGGACATGAACGACCCTCTGACCCGGGACATCCTCTCAAAGGAGCAGCTCGAGGGTCTGATGAAGAGGAGCGGCATCTCCCCGGAAATGTCGATCATTCTCTACGGTGACTTCAACAACTGGTTCGCTGCCTACGCCTTCTGGGACCTGAAGTACTACAAAGTCGAGAACGTGAGACTGATGGACGGCGGTCGGAAGAAATGGCTGATCGAGGACAGGCCGCTGAGCAAGGAAGTGCCCGCATACGCGCCCAAAGAATATCACATCGGAGGGCCAGACACAAAGGTCCGAATCTACCGCGAGGGCGTAAGAGCCTCGATAGGAAAGAAGGGCAGCGTACTTGTCGATGTGAGGGGCCCAAAGGAATTCTCAGGCGAAATCACCGCCCCTCCAGAGTATCCCGACGAACAGTCCCAGAGAGGAGGACACATCCCAGGGGCAAGGAACATCCCTTGGGGTCAGGCGGTAAACGACGCCGACGGGACATTCAAGGGCCGTTCGGAGCTGGAGAAACTGTATCATTCGAAGGGGGTCGACAGGGACACGACTGTGATTACATATTGCAGGATTGGAGAGAGGTCATCCCACTCCTGGTTCGTTCTCAAGTACCTACTGGGCTACCCTGACGTCAGAAACTACGACGGGTCGTGGACCGAGTGGGGAAACTCCGTCATGCTCCCGATCGAGCGCTAGACCTCCTCAGCATTCAGGGGTTCCTTCCTGACGATGTAATGGAAGATCTTTCCTTCCTTTTGTATATCAACAATGGAGTTCCCAGTCTGATCAGACCATCGTTGCATTTCGATTTCGGCACTGCCGTCGTCAGAGACGACGTGCACTACTGTCCCCGGGGTGCTCCTCCCTAGAAGGTCGTTCAGCTTTGCGAGCACTGCCTGACACTCAACCCCTGTGTCGACAATCTCGAAGTCGGGGAAGGCGGCGAAGCAGTGCACGTGGCGCTCCCTGAGCAGCTCTGCTATCCTGTGCTTCACCTGAGGAAGCCTTCCTAGTGCTCCGAGCTCACCATTGTCCTTGACCCCGATTTCGGCGAACCATGCCTCCCCATAGGGATCCTTGTTCAGGAGCTCAGGCTCTTCGATGAGACGATCGTTGACAGCAGAAAGTGTCCCAGAGATGGGAGATCGGAACACGTCGAAGTGTCTCGACCCTTCCATGGTGCCCATGACCTGGCCCCGAACCAGGGGTGTGCCTATGTTCCTGAAGGTAATTGCAGAGAAGACACCAAAGGACCAGGAAAGAAGGCTGGTGATCCCCACTCGTATGACGTGGCTTTTCAAACCTGCCCAGGTTCCCTGTTCAACATCGTAGAGAAGCCCATCTGGAAACTCGCAGTGGTTTATCTTCAAGCGCCCGCCCAGGGGGAAGGAATCTAGTCAAACAAAGCTTGTCCCAAGGGTCAGGAGTTGATACTTACCCTGGATTCATCCACGAATCACGCCCACACGGAGAACGACAACCCCCATAAGACCGCGGAGATGACGGCGAGCCCATTGAAGGCCCTGGAACTCTTCACCCTTGAAGGAAGGAACGCCCTCGTGACGGGGGGCGGGAAGGGGCTTGGGAGGACGATGGCCCAGGCTCTCGCCGAAGCGGGGGCGAACGTCGCCGTCGCCTCGAGGGAGGAAGAGGCATGCACGATCGCCGCGAAGGAAATAGAAGAGACGACGGGACGCAGGGCAATCGCAAGCAGGCTCGACGTGTCTGACAAGGAGTCAGTGGACGCGGCGGTCAAGAAGACCCTGGGGGCTTTCGGTTCTATAGACATCCTTGTGAACAACAGCGGAGCCACCTGGGGCGCTCCCTTCGAGGAGATGCCGCTCGACAAGTGGGAGAAGGTGGTCAAGGTGAACCTTACGGGGACGTTCATCATGTGTCAGGCGGTCGTGCCGCTGATGAAGACGAAGGGGTGGGGGCGGATAATCAACGTCGCTTCTGTGGCTGGGCTCGTGGCTTCCCCCGAGTTCATGCAGGCGGCTGGGTATTCAGCAAGCAAGGGGGGGATAATTGCCCTTACGAAGGAACTCGCGGTAAAGCTGGCGAGACATGGGATAATTGTGAACGCCGTTGCTCCTGGCTTCTTCCCCACGAAGATGAGCAGGGTTCTCATCGAGAGGTACGGGGAGCAAATCAGGAAGGGGGTGCCTCTGGGGAGGACGGGGGTTGATGACGACCTAAAGGGGGTGACCGTCTTCCTGGCGTCGGAGGCGTCAAGGTACGTCACAGGTCAGGTCATACCCGTCGACGGAGGGGTTACGGCGGCCTAGCACCGAAGGGCGCTGCGCACGGGTCGACAGTCTAAAATAGACAATCTGCTGTATTGCTAGCCGTTGGAGGGGCACTCGTCCCCGGACTATCAGCTGACCATCGACAAGCTGCTTACCCAGACTATCCATCGTCGAAGCCAATCAGAGATCGTCTACGGGAAGACGAGGTACAACTGGGTCGAGTTCTACTCGCGCATCAGGAAGCTCGCAGCGGGCCTCGAAGCTATGGGAGTCAGGAAGGGATCGAAGGTCGCGGTCATCGATTTCGACAGCAACAGGTACCTGGAGGCGTACTTCGCGGTCCCAATGATGGGCGCTGTGCTCCACACAGTGAACATCAGGCTCCCTCCGGAGCACATAGGCTACACCATGGCCCACGCGGGCGACGATTTCGTGCTTCTCAGGGACGACTTCGTCCCGTTGGCGGCCAAGCTCGCAGGCGCGGTGACGTCGATCAAGGGGGTGGTGACCATGAGCGACACGGGGTCTGCGCCGTCGCTCCCTATCCCAAACGTGAAGTTCTACGATGACATGCTGGGGCAGGCGGACGGAGGCTACGCGTTCCCGGAGCTGGACGAGAACATGCAGGCGACTATATTCTACACATCCGGGACCACCGGGATGCCAAAGGGGGTGTGGTTCACCCACAGGCAGATCGTGCTTCACACACTCAGCTCGCTCATCGGACTGGGCAGCTCGGCGCCGCAGAACAGGCTGGATCCGAGCGACGTCGTCTTGCCGCTTGTCCCGTTCTTCCACGTCCACTGCTGGGGAATCCCATATGGAGTGGCGATGAACGGCCAGAAATTCGTCCTCGCGGGGCGGTACGACTACGGCAACATCCTCGAGCTGGTTGACCGCGAGAAGGTCACTTTCTCTGACATGGTTCCTACCATACTGAACATGCTTGTGAACCATCCCTCGGTTGAGAACCACAGGGAGGCGCTCTCGCACTGGAAGGTGGTCATAGGGGGCGCCGCTCTCCCCAGGGAGCTGGCGGTCAGGGCGAGGAAACTGGGAATCAAGGTGATGTCGGGGTACGGCCTCAGCGAGACTGCCCCCATACTCACCCTCGCAAACCCCAACGAACGGCTCAGGAAGCTTAGCGATGAGGATCTGCTCGACAACCTCCTCCTGAAGACTGGAATTCCGGTACCGCTGGTGCAGATCAGAGTGGTCGATGGGGAGATGAAGGATGTTCCCAGGGACGGAAAGATTGCCGGGGAGATTGTGGTAAGGGGACCATGGTTAACCAAGGAGTACTATAAGGAAGAGGCGAAGACCAAGGACCTCTGGGCAGGGGGTTGGCTTCACACAGGGGACATGGCGGTCATCGACCAAGAAGGCTACCTCACCATAGTGGACAGGATCAAGGATGCTGTCAAGAGCGGAGGGGAATGGATACCCACCCTCATCCTAGAGGATCTGATAATGCGCCACCCTGCGATTCTAGAGGCCGCAGTCATTGGCGCGCGTGAAGCGCATTGGGGAGAGAGGCCGATAGCAGTGGTGTCGCTGAGGGAGGGGCAGAAGGCGAGTGAGGAGGAGCTCTCAAGGCACCTCCAGAAGTTCGTCGACGAAGGGAAGATTGCGAAGTTCTGGATTCCTGAGCGATTCATAATCCTGTCAGAGGCGCTCCCCAAGACAAGCACCGGTAAGCTAGACAAGAAGCCCTTGAGGGAGAAGTATTCGGGCGTACTATCCGGCTAGGGCTTTCTATCCTCTTCCCCTGTACTCGACAAAAAACCAATTAGAGGCGGCAGACGGGTCTGAACAAGGATGACTCCGATTAAACCTATGATCACCAAAGCAGACCTGGACCGCATCGACATACGCGCGGGGACAATCGAGTTGGTCGAAGACATCAAGGGTTCCGACAGGCTTGTGCGGCTGACGGTTGACTTCGGAGACCACAAGCGGAAGGTACTCGCGGGAATGAAGATGGAACGAGCAGACCCAAAGGAGATACAGGGAAAGCAGGCCCTCTTCGTCGTGAACCTGGAGCCAAGGAAGATGATGGGGGAGCTATCCGAAGGGATGCTCTTCGACCTGGGATACGAAGACGGGATAACCCCAGTTCTCGCCGTTCCGGAGAAACAGGTCCCCAACGGGACGCGGGCGTCTTGACAACCCGAGGCAAGTCTCCGACATAAGGGGGACGGCTCGACCCCCCGACTTTTACATCGAGGGCTGAGCCGGCTGAACCATCGGCGTTGACGGAGGGAGTTGTGTNGAGGGAGTTGTGTGTTAATAGAGAAGAAGGCAACGATGAAGAGGACATCGGCTACCAAGATGAGCAGGAACCCGATCAGGATTATTACTAGGACGGCTCCGACGAGGTAGAGCAACGCCCCTGTGCCGAAGAGACTGACGTTGAGCCTCCTCCCAAGCTCCCCGTAGCCCCTTCTGAGAAATATGGATGACACGACGAAGCAGATCCAGACTGCCGCGAGGCCGATCAGGATTGTCCCGAGCATTCCCATTATGTCCCCGGCTGTCACGCTAGTGGGCCCAGTGTAGGCGAAGGAACTGGACAAGTAGCCCATGCCCATCGCCTGGAATACCGTGGCAACGACGGCGACGACGCCCACCACGAGGCCGATGATACCAAGGATTACCGAGTAGAGCACATTGTTGAAGATCTTGGGGTCGCCAAGGATGTCGGATGCATACTTGAATGCCACGAGGACGAGTATGAGGCCAATGATTGCGATTATCGCACCGACAGTTGGGACGAACCCGAGTAAGGTCAGGATGGAGCCGACGCCTCCCAGAGTCTTCACGCTTTCGAGGGTGTGAGATGAACCCGTTGAGCCAGTGCTATTCATCCTTCACATCGGCAGCAGGGTAGTCTGGGACCAAGATAACCATTGGCTCCAGGTACGGCCATCTTCCAGAAACGGACTGTGCATTCGCCTTGACCCTTTTCGGGGCTTCCAAAAACTCCGGCATCTTCTCGTTAGTGGCTGCCTTTCTGAAGGTTCAATAGCTCCCGAAGGCCTCGTTTGCCGTCGATGGCAGGCGGCGAGGAGCTCTCTCAACTGGATCTACAGATACTCCGTGCTCTTCCGCACGTCGGAAGCATAGAGAAGCTGGACAAGGTCACAAAGGTCCCTCCGGCATCTCTTGGCAGGGAGATTGCGAAGCTTCAGCTTGGCGGGTACATCGGGGATGACGGCAGGCTCACCGAAAAGGGAGTGAACGCCGTCAGAACCCAGTAAGCCGCTTCACGGTCTCTGGGTCCTTTATTCCGAGGACTTCGTTGACGTACTGCTGAACCTGGGTCTTCGACTGCTTTTCTCCTTCGTTGCTTGCGAAACGGGAAGCGAGGTACTTGCACCTCGTCGCTCCTTTCATGACTGGGAGGCTGTGCTTCTCGCAGAAAAAGCCCTCCGGGCGCTCGACCACTAGGCAGTCCTCGGTCAGCAGGAGCAGGGTGTCCCGAATCGAGAAGAGCGTCTCAGCATCGGTGCCGCCAGGACCCAGTAGGTCCTTCTGCGGCGTCCGGAAGGTGTAGGAATACGGCTTCCTGGTTCCCTTGTCCGCCGACATCGCGTGCTTAGCCCTCTCAAGTCGGCAGAAATATCTTATTGGTCGGTGATATGGAGGAAGAGGCCATTCAGGAGGGCGTAGAAGTCCCCGGCCAGGTCGAGAGCCCCGTCATCCTCTCACTTTCATCCCAGAGCTTCTTCGCCGCAGCTTGGTCGTACGATTCTGTCGAGGACTGCTTCTCACGCTTATGATCATAGTATTTTCCAGTAACACCCTCAACTTCTGGCGATGACGCCAGGTATACTGGCGTTTCCGCCCCCTTCTCGGGACTGATTAGGAACAGCCTGGAAATGTTCCCAAGGAATGAGAAAGGACCCATCGAGCCCTTCCATATGTTGGTCGCCACGGCACCGGGATGTAGGGCGTTCACCGTAACCCCGGTCCCTTCCAGCCGCCTCGACAGCTCGTGCGTGAACAGCACCTGCGCGAGTTTGGCCTGGGAGTAAGCCTTCATCACTCCATACCCCTTCTTCATCTGGAGATCGTCGAAGTTCAAGTGGCCCCTGTAGTGCGACGCCGACGAGACGTTGATTATGCGCGATGGAGTGCTCCTCTTCAAAATCTCCAGCAGGAGATTGGTCAGCAGGAAATGTGAGAGGTAGTCGACCTGAAAAGTGGTTTCGAAACCGTCAGGAGTCACCGAGCGCGTCACGCTGACTCTTCCTGCGTCGTTGACCAAAACGTGTAACGAATCGTGTTTCTCCAAGAACTCCTTCGCCAGCACCCGAACAGAATCGAGAGACGCAAAGTCGGCGAGCATGAGCTCGACGCGGGCCCTGTTGCTCGAGCCTTCGATTTCAGACATCGCTTTTTCTCCCCGTTTCTGGTTTCTGCACACCATTACCACCGTTGCCCCAAGTTCCACCAGCTTCTTGGAAGTCTCTTTCCCGATGCCTGAACTTGCGCCCGTCACCATGCAGATCTTCTGGGTCAACGGCTGCGACTCCAAGGTACTCGTGGACTAACGAATTGAGGTACGCTTTGAATTTATGGTGGGACGAGAGTAAAGTGCCTTAGAGAGTCGCCCCGCAACTTACGCAAGCCTTCGCGGTCTCGTCGTTCAAAGCCCCGCAGTACCTGCATTTGATCTTGACCACTTCTCTTTCGACCACAGTCGTTGGTCCAGCGGCGGAAGGAGCCTGAGCGGAAGATGCCTGCTGATATACGGGGGCGTCCATCGTTCCCTGGGAGAAGGGGGTCTGGTACCTGCTCAGGTTCTCCCGGATGAGGCCGTAGGCCCTTTGTGCGTCTGAATTGGGCAGGTTCTCTAGCACAAGCGGCTCTCCCCCGAACCGGAGGTCCAGCTTGAGGGTGGAACGCGTGAACCCCTTGTTCATTACGATATTGGTTACGTCCCGATAGTTGTAGTCGGTGTAGTCTTTCTTCAGTCCCATGGCGTGCGGGTGCCTAAGGATGATCCTCTGACTAGTGATGAGGATCGAGTCGATGCTTATCTTGGGGTGGTAGATTTTCTGTTCGATGTAGAGCTGGGCTTGCTCATTTGGGCCCAGAATCTTCTGCAGGTCATCGGGGAAAGGAGCGCTCAAACCAGGCTGGCAGAGGCGGGGGGTGGGATTTATGCAATACGGGATTTAGGCGATAAATACCTCTCAAACCAAGGCTCATTGTATGAGGATAAGCACCGCCGCAACGCTTAGAGCCATTGACAGGTGGAAGGAGAAAACGCATTCCGAAGCCTCCCGATTCTATATGTCGACGGGAGCTTTGCTCGCCTCCGTCCTGCCTGCCCCTGGGCGAGGGAGGCTCTTGCTTGCCGTAGTTCTTGTCGTAGCGACGATGGCCAACTTCGCCTTCTCTGAACTTGCACTGCTTGTCTTTCTCGGTTTCCTTACTGCAAAGCTGCACTGCTATCGGCTCGTGAATTCGTTCCTGAGGTTCATGCCTTTCACACGTTGACTTGCACGACGAGAGTTCCTGACCGTCTCCGATGAAAAGCACATCAGGTTAGGAAGATTGTGTAGCATGCCTTAAGAGGGCCTGCTCCTAACCCATTAGGGTTGGCAAAAGCGAAAGTAAAGAAGTTCGGCGCTCCCGACGAAACTAGGACCTTCGGCAGGGGCAGGCTGCAACTCGTCAAGTTCGGCGAAGCGACCGTCGGAAGGGCGGTCCTAGAACCTGGGTGGAAGTGGTCAAAACATGTCAAGCCCATCGCCAGGACGAAAAGCTGTGAGGCGGCGCACTTCCAGTATCACGCGACTGGTGTGCTTCACGTAAGGATGGACGATGGGACCGAAATGGATATTGGGCCAGGGGAAATCTCTATGCTTCCTCCAGGGCATGATGCCTGGGTAGTGGGAGTGGAACCCGTCACTCTAATCGACTTCCAAGGTATGGTCGATTACGCCACGAGTAAGAAGAAGTAGGGTTTCAGGCCGGACCTTCACCGGCTCGAGGGAGCCGAATCAGGGACGCTCAGGATTCTTCTAGCTGTCTGGACGTCTTCAGTGAGCAGTTCGCCACACACCGGGCAGTAGAACCCGGGCTCCTTCTTCAAACCTCCCCCAAAGTTAATCACTGCATCCCCATCTTTGCGCACTATTCCGGACAACCCGAACTTCCCTGTCTGGGAATAGAATTCCACATGCTCAATGGGCATGCTACATCGGGGGCACACACTCATGCATGCGATTTCGTCACCGGGTTGATTTATCCGTTCTGAGCCTCCCTTGTCTACAGCGACCAGCACCACAACGTCCACCTAACCACAGCTCCAAGATTACAGCATAAATGGGAAGGTCAGGGCTTGAGGCCCCGAACCAATATCACATCCCCGTGTTCTGCCAGAGGCCGATTACGTTTCCTTCGGTATCTTCGAAGTAGGCCGACCAGCCCATGTCTCCCACGGGCATCTTCTTGCCTACAGGCTTTCCACCGAGGCTCTTCACGTTCTTCAGAGCCGCGTCGATGTCGGGCACGCTGATGGTGACCGTCACCGCGTTCGGCGCCATCACGCCCTGCTTCCCCATCCCTCCATTGATCGAGCCCGGGGATTTCGGTCTCCCGTTCTCGTCCGAGTCGGTGGTGACGACGCTCCAATATTCAAAGCCAGGGAACTGGTTTAGGTTCCACCCGAAGGCCTTGGAATAGAAGGCCGAAGCCCTCTTGACGTCCTTGGCTGGGATTTCGAAATGGACTACCGAGTCCATGGAGGGGCTGACCCCGCCGGCTATTTAAGAAAAGACGTAGGTGAATACTGTTTCTATAGTTCTTCGTGAAAGTATTCTGAATCCGACTTCATCAATTTGCCGACAAAACCGTCTAGAACTTTCGACTTCCATGTGAAGCAATTCTATCATGTCCGGATTTACCAGCACCTGACATGTGACCATAGAATCAACTTGGGCAGGAAGGCGGCGCTGTTCGGCTTCTGGATAACTGGATTCTTGTTAGGCGGTTTCGCGTGGATGGTCAAGACGCCCGTGCTCAACTTCGTCCAAAGCATCGGTCTCAGTTCTGACACGAGCCAAGCCCTCATCGCAGGCCTCTTCGGGTCTACGGTGATGGTACTCTCCGTACTCGCCTGGAGTTTCCTCTCATCCTCGAGCTGAAGTTTGATGACGCTGAGAGACTATCTCGTGCCGGGAGAGGAGGTGAAGTTCTCGAGCAGGCGGAACGTCCGCTACGGGACCAAGAGGTATCAGGTTATACTCAGCGATAGGCGCATTCTGCTATACGCCGAGAGGGGGACCCTGTTCAAGAACGACGACGTCATCGTCCAGAGGCTCGACGACCTGCAAGGAGTGAGGTACAGCGAGGAAGGCATCATAGCCAAGAGGGGGACAATCCGTGTGCAAGGATTCAAGTCCGAGATGGACCTGTCGGGGCCGGCTGAGGAAATCAAGACGCTTTATCAGCAAATGATGCGATTCATGTAGCTGAGATGCTGTCCCAAGCTTCGAAAGAAGAGATATTCAGAAAGCTTGAGGCCAGTGTAGGTCATCCCGTAACCGAGGAAGGCCTGTCTCCTGGCAACAGGCGGGCCGTCGCGAACCTTGCCGAGATACAGCGCAACCTCTTTGCCATCTCCGAAGTCCTCAACGGAGAGCAGAGCCGCATCAAGCGCAGCGCCCTCCTGTCCTTTGCGTCCAAGCTGCACAAGGACGACGAAATGGAGAAGCACGGGGCAGAAGTCAAGTCGCTCCAGACAGAAGTGGACAACAAGATCTCCGAGATTTCAGCGCAGATACTTCGGGAGGACGAGGCCATGAGTTCAGGGCTCCCCCTGCCGGAGCGGCAGGGAGGTCTTGACGCCGTTGAATTGAAGTGTCCGAACTGCGGCGCGGTGCTGCCTATGCCCAACGGCCGATTCGTAAAGTGCCAGTATTGCTCGACGACTCTCTCAATCCAAGACGTCAGCTCTCAGATCAGGAGCATGATTCAGAGCATTTGAGCGAGAGCAGGTAGCCTTTTCCGATGAACGGATCTGCCGAGCCCGACCACAATAAACTACTGCGCCGGAAGGGCAGCGCAGCCAGGGCACAGCGATGTGGATGCTCTCTGTCCGTTTGACGCGCCTGAATCCGGCCACGACCTGACCCTTCTCGGAATACAGCGAGCCTCGAATCAGTCATACAGATGAAACGACGCCCCATCGTTTCTAACCGCGAGAATCGACTCCCTCCCTTATGAGGGGCTTCAGAAGGTTGGCCCAAACGGCCTTGAGAACAACGACGAGCATGAACGGGGCCCGTTTCTGGTCCGGCAACGAGGCGTGCGTCGAAGGGGCACTAGCGGCAGGCTGTCGCTTCTTCGCCGGCTATCCCATCACACCCGCCAACGAAATCAGCGAGCACCTCTCCGAGCGCCTGCCCGAGTTGGGAGGTACGTTCATGCAGATGGAGGACGAGCTGGCTAGCATCGGCGCAGTGATGGGCGCGAGCTGGGCCGGCAGGAAGGCGATGACCGCGACGTCGGGCCCGGGCTTTTCACTCATGCAGGAGACCATCGGCTGGGGTTTCATGACAGAGACACCCTGCGTTGTGGTGGACGTGCAGAGGGCGGGGCCAGGAACAGGCCAGGCAACGAAATCCGCCCAGGGAGACGTGATGCAGGCCCGCTGGGGAACCCATGGCGACTATGCTGCGATAGTTCTCTCCCCCAACTCCGCCCAAGAGATGTTCGAGCTCACGATACGCGCGTTCAACCTCTCTGAAAAATTCCGTACTCCAGTCGTCCTTCTGGCAGACGAAACAATGGCCCACGTCAGGGAACGCGTCAACCTCCCGCCTAGGGAGAACCTCGAAATCGTGAACCGCAGGCACCCCAACCAGGGAGACACCCGTTTCTTCGGTTACGAAGGAGTCGCCCCCATGCCCGCCGTTGGCGAGGGGTTCAACGTCGCCGTGACAGCATCGACCCACGACGAGGTCGGGATGAGGTTTACCCAGGGTGCGCCCGTTCATAGGAGAATGATTGAGGCGCTGAACGCCAAGATCTATGACCACGCGCAAGACATTGCGGAGACCGAGCGGCACAACGTCGAGAACTGCGACATCGGCATCGTATCCTTCGGGTGCACCTCCAGGTCAGTATACGAGGCGGCCGAACGTGCAGCGGCCGCAGGCGTAAGGGTGGGTTACGTCCGCCTCAAGACGATCTGGCCCTTCCCGGAGGAAGCTGTCTCGAAGCTGTCAGAAAGTGCGAAAATAATCATCGTGCCCGAGATGAACCTAGGCCAGATATCAGGCGAAGTGGAAAGGGTCGCGAGGCGGAGGGTCACCAAACTGAACAAGATAGGAGGAGGCGAGCTCATCACCCCCGAAGACATTCTAGAGTTGATCATGCGTGCAAACTGAAAGTACCGCTGGGTTCTCGTCGCGGACTTACATGCGGAACCTGAGGGTCCCCTTCTGCCCCGGGTGCGGCCTGTACCTCCTGAGCGACAACTTTCTCAAGGCTGTATACGAACTCGGTCACAGGAACCTAAACGGGTTCTGCTTCACGAGCGGCATCGGTTGCGCATCGTGGATCCCGTCTCCCTACTACATGGCCGATTCGGTACACACTCTACACGGCAGGAGCATCCCCGTGGCGACGAGCATCAAACTGGTGCGCCCCGACCTGAAGGTCGTAGTATTCGGAGGAGACGGGGACATCGTCGGGATAGGGATGAGCCACTTCATCCACGCCGCTAGGCGGAACACGGACATTCTTGTCATTATGGGGAATAACATGGTGTACGGGATGACCGGGGGCCAGGTGGCGCCCACGACCCCATTCGGCACCACTACCACGACCACCCCATACGGGAGTTTCGAGCACCCGGTAGATGCAGTGAAACTCGCCATGGCAGCGGGTGCAGCCTATTCCGCCCGGTGGACGACGGCTCATCCGAAGGAGCTCAAGGATTCGATAAAGAAGGCGCTCCAGCTGAGCGGGTTCAGGTTCATCGAGGCGGTGACCCAGTGTCCCGTAGGCTTCGGCAGAAGGTCCGGATACGGCGACGCGGGGGCGATTCTGAAGCAGTTCAGGGAGAGGGCCGTGTCTGTGGAGGAAAGCGGAAAGATGACCCCGGACGAATTGGACTCGAGGATAGTAGTCGGGGAGTTCCTCGGCAGGCATCGTCCCACGCTGAACGAAGCTATCGAGGAGGTTTCAAGGAAGGGGATAGAAGCTGGCAGGGAAGACTGAGATTCGGTTCGGCGGCAGCGGAGGCCAGGGGGTGATATTCGCGGCCCTGGTCTTGGGGAGAGCCGCCGTGCTTGATGGGAAGAATGTCCTGCAAACACAGGCCTACGGGGCCGAAGCCAGAGGGAGCCTGACCAAGAGCGAAGTGATAATCTCCGATAACAAGATTGGATTCCCAGCCGTGCGCAAGAGCGACATTCTCGTGACCATGAGCCAGGAAGCGACGAACGAGCTACTAAAGGACCTGAGGGAAACTGGCACCCTACTGGTCGACAGTACCTTGGTGAGGGAAGTTCCTCCCACCAATGCCAACGTTGTCCGGATTCCCGCGACGGAGACTGCGAAGAGAATGTTCGGAGAAGGGCTCTACGCAAACATGATTATGCTTGGCGCCCTCCTTCAGGTGTCCGGGCTCGTCGGAGCAGAATCGGTGGAGGAAGCAATCAGGGAAAGCACGGCCAAGAAGAACTTGGAAACAAACCTGAACGCCTTCAGGGACGGTCTGAAGCTGAAACCCATTCATTTAGAATGACGAGAAAAGGAGCTGCGTTCCGGATTAATGTCGACCATCCCCACGACGTTCTGACATCTTAGGCGTATTTGATTCTCCATGCCCCCGCCCCACAGTGCGGGCAGCGGTCGGGCCACCCAACCATCGACGTCCATTCCCAGTTGCAGTGGGAACAGACGAAATTCTGCAGGGTCTTCATCTCTCCACGCGCGTGATACCAGAATGCGGGGGCTATCTGTTTCGAAATCAACTTCTGGAAACCAACAGCATCAAAATCCCTCCCCTTCGATGTCCTTGTGGCAGGCGACAGGGTCATGGGCCCACAGCGGCAGTGTGAAATGACTAAGGGTCAGGAAGACGTCAAGCCCTATCGATTTCGCATAACGGAGGATGTCTCTGTAGTGCCTCACGGCATCCTGGTCTGCCAGCTTGGAAAGCTCAGCAAAGCCCTGTTCACTCACTTCGACTCCTTTGATGACCCCCCGGTCGTTCCTCATCACCTTCGCACCTACGGACTCCGTGGACGACGGGAATACCCGTGACCACTCAACCTCAAGTCTGATTGAGTTTGTCCCCAGATCCTTGGCTCGCCTCAGGTCTTCCTTGTAAAGATCCCAGAAGCCGTCCCCCTGCTCGGGGGTGTCCCCGCTCACCAAGCGCTCCGCAATGATTCCGGGAGAATGAGTCCACGCAAACCAGTCGGTACCGGGGTCGACGGCCTCCTTCGACGCCCCCATCTCTGACTGGAACCCCGAGATGGCGGTCCCCCATACGAAGTCCTTTGGGAATTTTAAGCAGATTGAAACCGCACCTGACGCACATTAATAGGTATGGAGTGGTCTCCGGCGAACAGAAATTCGGGGCTCAACCGGTCGTGTTCGGTTTCGACACCCTGCGGTGGGGAAGGAAGAAAGAGATTAGAGCGTTTGTGACAACCATCGCAGCGAGCCCCACGAAGAATGCAAGCACAAGCACCGCCCCATTGATTGCCTTCGCGTAGAACGACGAAAGGATGAAGGCAACATAGAGCGAAAACAATCCCCCGACGACCCCGCGCAGTGGCCTGGCGACCCGCCTTGTGAATGCCAACCTTCCTGCCGAGCTCAAGATGCCCCAGACTCCGCAGGCCGTGAAGAGGAAGATTATCACTTGCCCGAGGGCATGTCCAGGCAGGACTGGGTGGCCGTATGTCCCCCAGCTCTCGAGGTATTTCACAAGCAGAGTGAAAACGTCGGGATACCAGAAGATCATCAGCCCTATGATTATCAGGTAACCGACGGCGGTTATTGCGCCCCATGCCGCATCAATGGGCTCCCAGTCGTGCCGTTCCCATCTCTCTCTGCGCCAAGTCCACCACCAGTCGGCAGGGGAGTACTCCCCGACCTTCGCGCCGCAGTTCTGACAGTAAGCGGCGCCGGGAGCCAGCTCTTTCCCGCACCTCTGGCAGTACATCCCGGTTCAGGGAGCGAAGGCTGTGCCTTAACCCGACTCCCTAACATGCGCGCTCGAGTACTCTCACGCCTCCTGGCGCAGGTCTAGGCGCATCTGTTAGGGTCTACTCCCCTTCTGAAATGGTTAATACTTGGTAATGCGTTCCAATTATATTCGGACTGCCATGATGGTCATAGTCCGAATATTCCCGAGCGGCGAATTGGAGGAGAGCTGGAACCGAGTCATCGACAGCATTGAGAATCTGTCGAACCTGTACTGCACCCCTCTCTACCTTTCTCAGCGGGAAGAGGAGAAATTAATGACGCTCATCTATGACGTCAAGGACCCGGACCGTTTCACCGACATCGTCGTGAGGAAGATCCCAGAGCTGCTTAGTCCGGAGAAAATGAGAACCATCACCCTTCTAAAACCAGTCTTCTTTCCCGCGCCGAAGGACAGGCCGCAGAACCTAGAAAGGTACCAGGTCGCGGTGAGGGCTAACTGTGTAGAGTTCGAGAGCATCTTCAACCACCTGCTCCACCTGAGCTACCCTAACGACGTGTTTCCGACATACGCTGCTTACTCCTTTGGCGAAGACGACATCCTGTTGTCAATGCTCTCTACGAGCAGAGAAAGGCTCGGGCAGTTTCTCGGTGAGCACCTCGAGTCCCAGAAAGGGGTGATCAGCGTGGGAATCGGCCACATAAGTAGATCGAAGAGGGTCGCCCCCACACAGATGTGGAAGAAGTACAGGGAAAGCAGGTATCTCTCCAGGCCGACGGCGGAACAGGAAGAGTACGACTTCTTGGAACGTGAGGTCCTCCAGGGGGCACGAGAACGCGAAGTCGAGACTTCCAGCTTCTGGTAGGGATACCTCGGGCTTGTGCGCCTCCACTAAGCATCGCCGCTGTACCAGGCGTTCTCAGGCCTAACACGCGCTGGTCTTCTGCTTCTGGTCAAGTCTCCAGACTTTCTTCTGCCATTGCTTGCAGCGATTTGCCAATCAGACGAATCAGACGTCTTAGATGGACGTTCCGCAACGTCCACCGAACGGGATTGCCATCGTTTCTATCTGCGAGAACCGACTCCGTTTCTTAGGCGCCTGAGACGGGCGTCGCTCCCTCCTCCAGACCTCCCACCAGCCTCTCGAGGGCGTGCACTGTTCCTGACCTAAAATGGCCCTGGTTCCATTTCGAAGCGAGTCTAAAGATGCTCCTGAATCTCACGTCCCACATAGCGGTGATGCTGCTTTCGTCCACGGCTATGGTCTGCTTTCCCGTGAACGGCCCTGACGTGTAGTCTATGGTCAGCATCCTCTTCTCCCTGTCGATGAAGATGTCTGCCTCTCCGGACCCCCCAAAGGCAAACTTGATCTTCGCCCGTACCACACTTCCGTCGTCCCTCAAGATGTAAAGCGAGCGCGTCCCATGCCAGTACTTCGGAATGTCTTTGACTGTCGACGCCCTCTTCCAGACCTCTGCGGCGTTGCCTCCTAGCTTCACCGACTCCTGAAACCGCATTCCTGGTCCCGAGAACCCATGCGCTTAGAAAAGGAGTCCGTTCGAGGCTATGGTCTGTTTTCGTGCTACGCTACTGCCCTTACCTTGTCTTCCATGCGCCTTTCCTTGTCGCGTCTGTCGTCTACTCTCAAAATGAAGTCCACCCTCTTTGCTCCCAACCGGAATAGGGACTCGTGGGCTGCTTCCACTGCAGAAAGTATGTCGGAGAGCTTCTCCGCTTCGATTACGGTCGCCATGGGGGTCACCTGTAGCCTTAGACCCTTGGCCTTCTTCAGCTCTCTCAGCGCCCTCCTGACGTATCTGCTCAAGCTCGTCCCTTCGCCTATCGGGTGTATCGAGAACTCAGCGATGACGCGGTATCCTTTCCTGGCCATGCCAGTGGAAGGTTCAGGCCGAGCTAAAATCCGTTACTGACGAGTAAGCAAAGGTGCTGCCAAACACTCATTAACCTGACTCTGGTTTCAAAAAGGACATCGTTGAAGCTGGGCAAGGCACCGCCGAAGTTCGATCGCCGGACCCTGCTCCTCGCGAAGTACTTGACCAAGGGACTCGCTCCTCCACCGTCATCCATCGACTACGCCGCCAAGGTGAAGGTCTGGCCTCTATACGGCAACGACAAGTACGGCGACTGCACCTGCGCCGCAGCAGGCCACATGGTGCAAGAGTGGACGGCCAACACGGGCAAGGAGGAGACGCTTCCCGATTCCGCTATACTCGACGTCTACAACCACTTCGTCCACGGCAATCCCGACGAAGGGGTAAACATGCTCGATGTCCTGAAATTCTGGAGGAAGTCAGGTTTCGGCAGGGACAAGATTTTCGCCTTCGCGAAACTGGACCTGAACAACGCCCGCCAAGCCCAGGACGCAGTCTACCTCTTCGGGAGCTGCTACATCGGCCTGGCGCTCCCCGAGTTCGCCGTCCCCAACGGCGTGGGGGACCCAAGCGTCCCCTGGGTGGTGCCTTCCACCGGTCCCAGGGGGAATGCGGCCCCCAACCAGAGCAACGGCCACTGCGTTCCCGCGTTCGCCTACGACCAGAGGAGCCTTTGGGTGGTTACCTGGGGCGCTCTTAAGCAAATGAGCTGGCAGTTCTACACCACCTACTGCGACGAGGCCTTCGCCGTCCTGAGCCCTGACTGGCTGAGCAAGAGGCTGAAGCAGGCGCCCCCCGGGCTCGACCTCCAGTCCCTGCGGAACGACCTCTCTCAGGTGACCAAGGCCTAGGACACCAGGCCGGCCCGTCGCTCCATCGTGAGCAGCCTGGGGTCGGTCCAGTACTTCGCGAACAGCGGGACGCTCCTGAAATAAAGGAACTCGGGATCGTGCTGCTCGCATGCCCTCTTGAGCCATTCGAACCCAGCTACCTCATTGCCCAACGCCAGCTCGACGAGCGCCAAAGAGACAGGAGAGATGTAGTTGCCGACCTTTGAAGTGACCTCCTTCAGCAGCCGGGCTGCCTCTTCCTTCTCTCCTGCAACAGCCTTGGCGTAGGCGAGGTCGAGCTTCGAATCATCCGACCAGCCGTCCATTTCGACCTCTCTTTGAGCCTCCTCCACCGCCTCGCGGAACTCCCCGAGGGCAAGGTGAGCGACTGTCATCCAGTATCTGACGGCGACCGACTTCGGGTAATCAGGGGCCAGTATCTTCAGTTGATTCAAGGCCTCCGACGTCCTCCCGAGCCCCATGAGTCCGACAGCTATCGTCTGCTTCAGGACCCGTGAACCTGGGTCGAGTTCCTCCGCCCGTTGCATCATCTGGAACGACTCATCGTACCTTCTCATGTACCAGAGCATCAGGCCGTGCCAGTGGTATGCCGGCGCGTAGTTTGGGTTGAGCTCTATGGCCCGCTTGAACTCCTTCTCTCCTACTTCGAAATTCCAGAGGTGGTTGACCGACACAATTCCGAGCGAAGCATGGGCCTCGGCGAGAGAGTCGTATATCGCCAGCGCCTTCATGGCATTCTCCCTGGCCAGGGCGCCGGCCATCGCGGGGTCCATCCATCCATAGTCAGCCAGGACGGCATAGGTGTCGGCCAGCCCTGAATATGCCTCCGCGAACCTCTGGTCCAGCCGGATTGCCTCCTCGAAGCATGTGATGGCCTTCTCCGAGCCCTCCTTCGACCTCTCTCCCCAAAATACGCGTCCCTGCAGATAGTAGGTGTAGGCCTCAGTACTGACTGTCGCCCTTCTTTCCAGCCTCTGCTTCTCTTTCACCAGGAGCTCTACTTTAAGGCCCTCGGCCACCTTCTCCGCAATCTCCCCCTGGACCCCGAAGATGTCAGTGAGGTCCCTATCATAGTTCTGCGACCATACGTACTTGTCGGCCTTGACGTTCAGGAGCTGGGCGGCTATCCTTACCCTGTTCCCTACCTTCCTCACGCTTCCTTCCAGAATGGTCCCGACCCTCAGCTCCTGGCCGACTTGGTCCATCGGCAGCCTTGTGTCCTTGTATCTCATCGCGGACGAGCGCGAAATCACGCTGAGTTCCCCGATTCTCGAGATAGTGGAGATCAATTCCTCAGTGAGGCCATCCGCGAAGTATCCGTCGCTGGGGTCGGAGCTAAGATTGGTGAAAGGAAGAATGGCCACCCGGTGCGGATCCAGTTCATGCCTTCCGGTAGTCTCGAGGGCTGCTGGATGCGGGAGGACTCTGAATATCTCGACTCTTCCTGGGATGTTCTTTAGTTCGTGGAGGCCAATCGTGTTAATGCCGCACTGAACCTTCCCCTTCACTTGATCGAAAACCTGCCTTGTCACAAGAATACCGCCCGGGTCCGCAAGTGCTTGGACCCTCGAAGCGACATTGACCGCGTCGCCCAGGACGTCTCCCTCCGAATGGATAATGTCTCCGACATGAATGCCTATCCTGATCCTCAACATATCGTCGGCCGCCCTGTCGAGATTGACGCGCGCCAGATTCTTCTGAGCTTCGATGGCGCAGTCCACCGCTTCGACCGCGCTGGCGAACTCGACAAGGAAGCCGTCCCCCATCGTCTTAACCACTCTGCCGTTGAATTTTGAGAACACACCTTGGAGGAGGCTTCGGAGCTCGGCCACCTGCTCCAGGGCCTTCCTCTCGTTGCGAGCGGAGATGAGAGAGTAGCCGACTATATCGGTGAACATTATGGCCGCGAGTCTTCGCTCGCCCGCTGACAACTAGGTCTCCTCCACGCAAATCGTGGCAGAAGATAAAACCGTTTTCTGTCAGCTCGACGGCCCTGTTCCACACCAAGGACTCGGTCTTTCGATTCTTTCACCTCGAGAAACCTCATCGAACATCCTTTCTGTCGGTCCCAGGGAGGGACCTTTTCTCAGCGAAGGGTTGTTCTCCGAGCCAGGTTAGGAACCACTTTAATACAACAGGCTCCTCCGACAGATGGGTCGGTTCCAAGGTGTCATCCGAGGTTCCGAAGCTAAGCAGTAAAGAAGGAGATTCCAGGGCCGAGGCCTTCGAGAAGGAGTACAAGCAGTCTCATCCGGACGGCCCCTACCCTCCGGTGGAGACCAAGCCCAAGCCCGAAACAAAACCTACCTAATCGCTGGATCTGTTGGTAGAGCAGCCCGCTGACTACTCTTCTGTTTCCTCTTCGTCGCCCCAGCCTTCGTCTTCGTCCTCTTCGTCTTCGTCCAGTTCTTCGTCTTCCTCAGACATGACCGCCCGCCCATCCGTGGCCGGTATTAACGTCTCACCCCTGAGCCCGAAGGTATTCCTTAATGGGCATCCGTACCTTGGGCCTCAAGCATGCGCTTCGAAGTGTCCCTCGTCGTCAAGGTTCCACGCATGAAGGCCTATTCCTCCTACACGGACTTTGAGGCTATGCCTAGGTGGTCGAAGGACAAGCATGAAGTGAAGGTTGTAAGAAGAGAGGGAGACACCGTATACATCGGGAGAGTGCCTGGAACTGGAGCCATCCGTGGAGCCGGGGAGATGAAGCTCTTCCCTCCCGAAAGGGTCGAATCTGAAGGCGAGACTAGGTTCACCCGAACCAAGAGCATCGTCAGGTTCGAAGAAGTGCCTGAAGGGACACGAATAACGGCGTCATTGGACGTGGAGCTGAAGGGGCGCTGGTCTTGGGTCTTCAGGACAAAGGGGAAAGCCGAGGGGGAGTCTTCAGCCATGGAGGAACTCAGTTCCTTCGCCAAGTATGTCGAAGGCACTCCCAGTTCTACAGACCAGGTTTGAGTAGCCCGTATGCGAGTGCGTGCACCAAAGGGGTCACTGCCATGGCCAGCCCGAACGAGGGCCCGACACCAAGCCATACGATGGTGTTGCTTACTATCAGGAAGAAGACAGCGGGGGTGAACAGTCCCAGCGTGGCGCCTCGCACAAGTTGCGCCGCAGACGCCGCACCCTGTAGGCGATACGTCGACGATGCCAGCACGCTGACATAGACTGGAAATGGGGTCAGGAGCCCGCTCAACTGGGGACCGAGAGTTGTTGACGCCTGAGTTATGAGGAATACGAGTGCGGTGGCAGCAACCATCCTGAATGCGATTTCCCAGATGGCCACGGGGAGATTTGAGCTCCTAGTGTGCCGTGCCCTTGGCAGCCATCGGTACGCGAGAAGCAGGAACACCACCACTCCGATGAAAGCGGCGACCGAAGGCACGGGGACGCCAATGAAGACAAATGTCAGAAGAAAGAAGGCGCCCGAGCCAAGTAGCAGAGGGTAGGGCCAAGCCATGCCCTTTTGCCTCAGCGCTAGCCAGCAATAGGCGAAGGCGAAAAGAGTAATCGACGCCAGCCCCAGGATTACCCCCACAGACGCGTTCGATGCGAAGTTGTCTCCCTGCTCAATGGCGAGGAAGAAGATCACGGGAGCCGATGTGAACGGAAGGCTCACAAGCCAGCCGCTCACCTCCGGGCCCCATCGATTCCCCACGAGGCTTGCGGAGAGAATCAGCACCGGAACCAAGAGAAGCTTCAGAAGGAAAATGATGTCAACCAACCTGGCCCGTCCTCGCCATGTCCTCACTAGAGCTTGTCTGGCCTTCGACGAGCAAGGCCTTCCGCCGGCGCCTCATGGCGAAGAAGAGCACCACTACAGCAATCATTGCTGTCGCAGCCAGTGCTAGAATCAGGAGATACGATGTAGAGTTCAGAGTAAAATGAGAGGTTGTGCTTTCATTGACTTCGCCGAGTGTCATGATCTTCCCGGGGGTGCTCGGCGGCACAAGGAAGATTAAACGCAGGGGGCGCACGCCCACGCAAACGGCCTATCTCGATTCAAAACGTTTCTCCTGACTCGCCAATTGGAACCGATTTTCATACAGGCTTTCCAAGCGGTTGAACATACAGCGGCCTTTCGTTTGCCTCGGCGCCTAGAACCTTCCTAACAGCGGCTTCACCAAAAGCACCCATCACGACCGTTCCGATCCTCAAGGCAGTCGCCTGAAGGAAGACGTTCTGCGCAACATGGCCTGATTCCTGGAACATGTATTGAGTTCCTCTTCTGCCGTACTTCTCTGCTGTCCTGCTGAGCACACCGGTGATAACGATGGTAGCCGCGGCTTCTTTTACGATTTCCTGACCCCAAGTGGCAGCCTCCAAATCCTCAGCGAAATCACCATTTTTGAGGAGCGTCAGCATGTGTCCCGTGGGGATGTAATGGTAAACGCCTTCAGGGAGGCCCTCGACCCCCTCTTTTCTCGCCACGACGTAGACTTCGAGCGGGTAGAGAGCTCCGGCCGAGGGAGCCGTCCGGAACCCTCCATCTTGTTCCGTTATCCCCTGAGCAGCCCAGAGTATCTGTGCTAAGGAGCCGAGTGTCAGTGGCTTCGGACTGTAGTGTCTGATTGACCTTCTCCGAGCCATCACTTCCTCGAAAGAGACACTTCCTTTCGTAGCTGCTGGCGGAAGCTCCACCGTCGGGAGAGCTAACGAGTGGGCTGGCAAGAAGTGGTCGATCTTTCAAAGATTCGTAGGCAGTTAACACCGAGGGTCGATTCTCACTCCTGAGAAAACCCCAGTGCGTCCCGGGGTGGACCTTGACGCAGATTGAGTCTGGTCCTCACGAGTTGGCCATTTCGAGGAGGACGTCTGCGTGACAGTAGACCTTCTCCCATTTCGGATTGGTCAGCGGGCACCAGCAGGCCAGGTTCTTACCTCTCAAGGGTTCCAGGAAGTCTGGGTCCTGCTCCACCAAATGCTGGATGTGCAACCTATAGACATCCATGACGCCCTGCAACACTTTGGGAGAATGGACTCTGGTGCGGTCGGACAAGAACGGATTCGCCCACACGCTTGGGCGGCCTACGTAGACGGTGTCCAATCCGTTAATCTTCCTCCCCTCTGCTTGGAGATCGAAACCTCTGGTGCGTTTCCGCTGGATTCGAACAGGTCTCAAGACAAGGTCATCGGTTAAGTTGCTTGGGCCCTGCATAGATAAAGTTGGACTGGCTCCAGCTCATCGCGGGATTCCGTGTCCGTGTCTGGTTGGTCTAGGGTCCGAGTTAGGACCACGCGATTTCATGGCGTCTAGGAATTCTTCATAGCTCTTGGCCAAGAGTGCAGGATTCACTTTTGCCTCGGCAGACAGCTTCCTGAACGGAACCTCCCCGTAATCGTGCCCGGGGTAAATTACGGTCCCTGGAGGCAGATTGAGAATCACTGAATGCAGACTGCGGAACATGCGCTTCGGCGATCCTCCCACGAGATCAGTCCTCCCGCAGCTCCCAATCAGCAGGGTGTCTCCTGTAAACAGATGCTTCCCGTCGTACAGGCAGACGCTGTCTTCGGTGTGTCCTGGCGTGTGCAGAATCTTCACCTCCTTCCCGCCAACTCTCAGGGTGTCGCCGTCGTCGACATCCAGATCGTGGGGGAAGGGCGAACTCCTGTACGCCACGACCTTGGCGTCGAACATCCGGCCCAGCTGCCACAGGGTCCCTGAATGGTCCGAATGATGGTGGGTGGCGACAGCGTATTTCAACTCAAGCTTCTCATTTCTGACAAAAGACACTATTGGGTCGATCTCCCAACCGGAGTCTACCGCAATCGCTTCGCCACTGGGTTCGTCGATAAGGAGATAGACGAAGTTCTGCTGATCCCCGACCTTCATCTGTCTGATGGACACGGCGACCGGGGCTCCGAACCGGGCACTACCTAGGTCTTACCTGACCGCCGCCGAGCGCATTTCGAAGTCAGTGGCACTTGAAAGTCTCTGTCACGACCCGGAACACGTCGTCCCGCCCTGGCGCGCCGGGCCCTCCCCAGTCAGAGCTGGTGTAGATTACAAAGTACCGGGACGTCTTGTCGCAGTGGAAATGCACCGATACTATCTCCTGCTTCGGTCTCTGCGGGCCGATCATCCCCCGGGGCACCTCAATCTCGGCCCGGCTGTAGGCGGCCGGGTGCCCGTTGATCTGCACTTCTCTTTCCTCGACACGATTCATTTTCCCCCGGGCGCTCTTTGCGGCTCTTTCCATACTGTACCTAGAATGCTCCCTCGGCGTGGGCAGCTTCTTGACGACTCTTTCGAGCTCTCCCCAGGTGACAAAGACGACCGACTTCGTCGGTGACTTCACGGCCACGCTCCCTCCCGCCCGAGTGAACTTCGGGTCGAATTCTAGCTTCTGGGACGCGGGAAAATCGAAGGACATCCCGTAGATGCGGAGCGTGTCGTGCTCTGCTGCCTGCTGCGGCTCCTCCATCGAGCATTGGTCACCACACCGGCTAGTAAAACATTGGCGGCCCCACGGCGATTCTTCGTCCTATGGTACACGGAGAGGGTGCAAAGAAGGGCTCCCTAGACCTTCGAAAATCAACACGCGATTCGGAATCTCTCTGCCCATTCGCGACGTGTGACTTCCTGCGTCCATCAAAGATAAAAGAGGAGCGACTTGGCGATGCTCAATGCCTCCTCTTCAGAGCCCCGCAGAGGAAGCAGCTCGGGTCATAGATGCGGCCCAGACCAACGGTGTGGTGCTTCGGCTATTCGGCGGAGTCTCCTTCTGGTTCCGCTGTCCTTCAGCCAAGCTCCCCAGCCTCCAAAGGAAGTATGTTGATGTGGATTTCATGGGGCACTCGAAACAGTCCCGGGAAATCAAACAGCTCTTCGTCTCGCTGGACTACGTCCCGAGAGACAAGTTCAACGCCATACAGGGCTACAGGAGACTGATTTTCAACGACATGGCCAACCAAAGGCGCGTGGACGTGTTCCTCGACATCTTCGAGATGTGTCATAGCTTCAACTTCAGGGACAGGCTGGAGGTCGACGCCAAGACAATCCCGCTTGCAGACATGCTCGTCACAAAAATCCAGATAATCGATGCGAACGAAAAGGACTTGAAGGACTCTGTCTGCCTCTTCGCCGACTACGACGTAGGGACCGGCGACAAGGAAATGATTAACGGCGCCTACATCGCGAATTTGTGCGCCAGCGACTGGGGCGTCTACAAAACGTTCACGATGAACCTCGATAGGCTCCTGGCAAAAATCGATGATATCGGTCTGGAGGATAACATCAAGACCTCAGTCAGGGCCCGAGCGAACAAGCTCAGAACCATGATTGAAGATAAGCCCAAGGATTTCAGATGGAAAATGAGGGCTAGAATCGGAGAGAAGGTGAAATGGTACGAGCTCCCCGAAGCAGACAAAGAGGTCGTCGACTCGCGGATGGTTGGCGACGGCGCCCAAGCCAAGTCTTGAAACGTTTAATCAGCAACGAGACAGCAGCCGGCGCCATGACGAGGACGAGAGTGTACTTCGTCACCGATGTGCACGGCTCGGAGAGATGCTTCCGCAAGTTCGTCAACGCAGGGAAGTTCTACNGGAGTGAACGTCCTTGTGCTCGGCGGGGACATCACGGGGAAGATGATAGTTCCCTTCGTCAGGCAGCCTGACGGGACCATCGTTTGTAGCTACGGAGGAGAAGAAATCACACTGAAGTCTCAGGAAGAAACGGACAAGATGCTGAAGAAAGTGAGGGACTCGGGCTATTACCCGCACTTGACTGATCCGAAAGAGATGCAGGAGCTGCAAGCCGACAGAGCCAAGGTCGATAAGCTCTTCGAACGACTGATGAAGGAGAGTGTGCAGCGTTGGATGGAGCTTGCAGATGAGAGGCTTGGGGGAACAGGTATAACGTGCTACATCTCTCCCGGGAACGACGACTCATTCGCCATAGATGAGGCCCTCGACTCGGGGCACTACGTAATCAATCCGGAGGAGAAAGTCGTGAACCTAGACGACGAGCACGAGATGATAACGATGGGACACACAAACCACACCCCCTGGAAGAGCCCGAGAGAGGTTGACGAGGATGTTCTCGCAGAGAAAATAGAGAGGATGGCAGGCCAAGTGAAGAACATGAGGGGCGCTATCTTCAACCTCCACGTCCCTCCCATCGGCACAACCATCGACCAGGCCCCCATGCTCGACCCCACCTTCAAACCGGTGGTCTCCGGAGGGCAAATTCTCATGACCTCGGCGGGCAGCACTGCCGTAAGGAATAGCATCGAGAAATATCAACCCCTGGCAGGAATCCACGGCCACATTCACGAATCGAGAGGGGTGGTGAAGATTGGCAGGACCCTTTGTTTTAACCCAGGCAGCGAGTACAACTCAGGCATTCTGAGAGGGCTCCTATGCGAGCTAGATGGAGATAGAGTGAAGTCATACGTCTTGACCTCTGGATAGATTCTCCCGAGGCTGCTGGCTACTCTGGGGGTATTTCCTTGAAGACCAGGCTGAGGGGGAGTCCTCTTCTCTTGTTCCAGAAGTAGCTCACAACATAGACCACGATGCCGAGGCTGTATATCGCCCCGAAGAGCCCAAGTGCATAGTTGTCAAAGGGCAGGGTACCGGACGTGTGAGCGAGATAGGTCGAATAGATCAGGTAGATCCCCGTCCCCAGGCCAAGCCAGCTCAGCAGAGGCAGTACAAACTTCTTGGTGCTAAAGTTGGCTTCAAACATGTCTCTCCTCACATACGGGAACACTACGGCCGCTATCGCTGGTATTATGAAGCCGAATGAGAATATATCGAACGTGAGATAGGCGAACTCTGCATTACTGGCACCTAGGCCGGCCATGAGGGCAGCCCCGATTATACCACCGATGAGCACCAGCACAGTAGCGAATATGGGGGTGTGGAATCTCTCGCTCACAGAAGCGAACCTGTCGGGGAGGATTCTGTCGAACGCCCAGGCGAAAAGATACCTCGTTTGAGATATAATCACTGCAGGGAACTCAAAGACAGTCGGTATCCATAGCGCCAGAAAAGCGGCGACGTAGAGCCAGGGTGCTTTGTCGGCTATGAGGATGAAAAAGGGAACGAAATTACCCACTCCGGCGACGGGAGTCCCCGTGCTACTGGTGGCCAGGAAGCTCCAATTGTTAAGGAAGGGCTGGCCAAAGGCTCTGATTACGAGAACGCTGAAAATTATGTAGTAAACCGCGATTGCTATCAGGGCGACGATGATAGTTATTGGAAGTGACCTTTTCACGTTCTTGAGTTCTCCCGTCCATCCAAGCGAGAGATTGTACCATGTGTAGGAGAACCATGCGAATGGAAGGGCTGCGGCAGTGGCCGCCAGTGAGGCAACCGGCATGTTGATTCCTCCCTGGGTAATCACTGATGTGTAGGCGGTGGAGTTCGCCATGAACGAGTTGTACGCCGTCTGGAAGGAATCTGATGTGATACCTGCCATCGCCACGAACATTATTAGCGTCGCTACCATCGAGAGGACCCCGACCCAGAATATTATCCTCCAGACGTTCTTGGGCCGCATCACCGACATTGCGCCGAAAACGAGAATGATCAAGACGGCTATGGCAAAAGTCGGAATGGCACCAACGAGGTACGAGCCTTGGTTCGCGAGGTTGGTGTTGTTATAGAAGGCGCCCAACCCGGAAAGGAAGTAACCGAGATAAGACGAACCATAGTAGGCGAAAATGCCTATGTTCAGGATGAACGCGATGTTGAGACCCCAGTAGTTGACGAAGCCGATTATCGGTCTTGTTGCTCTGGTAGTGAATACATAGTCAGCACCCGCCCGTGGCAGAGACGAGCCGATGATGGTGAACATACCTCCCGCAAGGAGCGAAGGCAAGAAAGCGACGAACATTGCCAAGGGCCAGTTTGCGCCGGGCGCCGTGTACATTGTGCCTAACTCCAGTACAACGACGCCACCAGTTACCAGAAAGAACACTGCCATAAACGAGGACCAGGCGCCCACTTCGCGCACAAGTCCCGTTGCCTCTCTTACGAAGACCGTCGGTTTTGCCGACGCCATCGATAGGGCCTTGTGGCACGACTTCCCTCAAGTTGGTTATTTATAGTTAGACGAGGACTCCGATGGCCTATCCAAATCGCATTTAACCCTAACCTATGACCCATCGGTGCCGCAGGTCTAGCGCATGCTCCGACAAAAAAAGGGAGAGGGCGTTTATACAACATTACGTGGCGCTCCTAGGTGGTGGAACGGTGAAGAAGATTGGAGAGAGGGAGGTAGAGGCGCTGAAGAAAAGGACGAGGCGTTCCTCGAAGATATTCGAAGAGGCAAGTAAGTGGATGCCCTACGGGGTCAACAGCAACTACAGGTATCTGGATCCTTACCCCCTTTACTTCGCCAAGGGTCGCGGTTCTAGGCTATGGGACGCCGACGGGAATGAGTACATGGACTTCAACATGGCGTTTGGCGCCCTGGGAATCGGCCACTCCCACCCGACCCTCGTCAAGGCGATGCGAGAGCAACTTGGCAACGGGACAATATTCGGGTTCGAGGGAGAAGACGTCGCCGCCCTGGCGAAGACCATCTGCCAGAGATTCATGGTGGACAAGGTCAAGCTGTCGTCGACCGGACTCGAATCGACGATGCATGCCGTAAGGCTTGCACGCGCCTACACGAAGAGGAAAAAGATTCTGAAATTCGAGGGGTGCTACCACGGCTCTCATGATACTCTCATGGTTAACGTCAAGCCCTCTCTTGCGAAGACCGGGAACTCGGAAGTCCCTAACATCGTCCCTTCGTCGCAGGGGATGCTTGAAGAGATACTCCAGAACACAATCGTGGCGCAGTTCAACAATCTCGAATCCGTAGAGAAGGCTGTGAAAAAAGACAGGGACAACCTTGCGGGCGTGATCCTTGAGCCCATTCCGATGAACATGGGCTTCGTTCCACCGAAGCGGGGGTTCTTGGAGGCCCTGCGCCATCTCTGCGATGAAACAGGAGCTCTCCTGATCTTTGATGAAGTGAAAACGTGCGGGAAGTTCTACCACGGCGTCGAAGGGGAGTTCGGCGTCGGGCCGGACCTCAAGACAATGGGGAAGGCAATAGGAGGGGGCTATCCGCTCTCCGTGCTGGGCGGGAAGGAGAAAATCATGGATGCCATCGTACCAGGGGTCGTAGCCCACGCAGGGACGTTCAACTCGAACCCAGTGGCGGTAAGGGCGGGGCTGGTGACGCTCACTGAAATCCTGACCAGGGAAAAGCTAGCTCAGGCGGCCAGGCTCGGTGAAGAACTGGCTCACGGATACACAGACATCATAGAAGATACGAAGCTCAAGGCGAGAGTCCAAGCCATTGGCGTTAGCGGCACGATGCACTTCACAGACCACGAAGTGACAGACTGGAGGAGCTTCCTCGACGTGAATGTGGGCACATGGTGGACCTACTATACTGCGATGCTGAACCGGGGAGTGATCCCAATGGCCACGGGGCCCGACGAACAGTGGACCGTGTCAGTACAGCACACAAATGAGGACATCGAAAACCACCTTGAGGTCTTCAAGACCGTCGTGAAAGAGCTCCTGAAGTCAGAG
>OCOJ01035978.1_pt1 | contig 43530 bp, 33 predicted proteins | sample 1539251 | NCBI WGS metagenome assembly OCOJ01 (sample SAMN01911457, study PRJEB22624) | soil metagenome | biome: Soil | place: Malaysia | collected 2012-04-30 | depth RA_metagenome m
CGGTGATCAACGAAGGATCGATGAAGACAATTCTCGAATACATCGAACAGGGCAAGAAAGACGGCCGCCTCATCACGGGCGGCGAGCGCGCCACAGAAGCCGGAGAAGGCTATTTCATTCGTCCCACGGTGATCGCCGACATCGCGCCAAAGTCGAAGCTCGAGCAGGAAGAAATTTTTGGACCCGTGCTTGCTGTCATCAAGGCGCGTGGATTCGACCATGCGCTCGAAATCGCCAACGACACCGAGTTCGGCCTGACGGGATCGGTCTATACCAGTTCCCGCGACAAGATCGAGCGCGCGGTGCGCGAGTTCCACGTCGGCAATCTCTATATCAACCGCAAATGCACGGGCGCGATGGTGGGGGCGCATCCCTTCGGCGGCTTCAACATGTCGGGAACGGACTCCAAGTCCGGCGGTCCCGACTACCTGTATCTGTTCACGCAAGCAAAGGCAGTTGGGGAAAAGATCTCCTGAGAACGTCGCTGTGAAGATGTGGCGGCGAGGCTATGCCCTGCGCAGTTGCATGCGTTGCTCAGATCGAGCACTGGAGGCGATGACTGTGAAAACTTGTCTGCTGAGGTTGGCATATTTCATCGTTTTCCTTTTTTCGTTCAATCTCTGGGCGCAAGATGCTCCCGAGCGTACCGCTCTGGCCACCGCGAGCAAGGTGATCCGTCCCGAGGAGATCCGCGCCCACATCCGCTTTTTGGCGGACAGTCTTCTGCAAGGGCGTGCCCCTGGCACGCCCGGCTACGATATTGCCGCGCGATACGTCGCCGCCGAACTCGAAGGGATGGGACTCCAAGCGGCCGTGTCGGGCAGCTGGTTTCAGACTGTGCCTTTGCAGAAAGCTATTACTGATGCAGCTGCCAGCTCGCTGGTTCTGACGGTCAACGGCAGAGAACAGAAGCTGATTGACGCCAAGGACTACATTCTTTCCACCTGGTTTGCGAGTCCAGCTCCCATGAATGCAGGCAGGGCGGAGGGCGATGTCAGCGCCCCGGTCGTGTTCGTAGGTTTCGGGGTGACCGCTCCCGACCGGAACTATGACGACTTCGCCGGCATCGACGTGCGCGGCAAGATCATCGTGAGAATCTACGGCGCACCTTCATCTTTCCCCTCTACTGAGCGCGCATATTACTCCGATGGGATCGTGAAAGCGAAAAACGCGTTGGCACACGGCGCGATCGGGGTCCTGGAGATTATGCTGCCGGAAGACTGGAAACGATATCCCTGGGACTGGCTGGTGCCGCAGATTCAGGCGGGGGAGATGCATTGGCTCGACAAAGACCGGGTTCCGCATGATTTTTTCCCCGAACTGCGAGGCGGTGCGCTGTTTAGCCCGGAGGGCGCGAAATTGCTTTTTGCCGGCGCGCCGAAGACCCTGGATGACGTGTTCGCTACGGCGCGGGCCGGCAAGCCGNAAGCCGCAAGCGTTCGCTCTGCCCGTGAGTGCGCATATTCACACCGTTGCCAGTCAGACTGTGATAAAGAGCGCGAATATTATCGCGGAGCTAAGGGGCTCCGATCCTTCCCTGCGCGACCAGTACGTGGTCTACACCGCGCATGTCGACCACCTGGGGATTTGTCCGCCGGTCAATGGCGACAATGTGTGTCATGGAGCACTCGACAACGCCTCCGGCACCTCGAGCTTGCTGGAAATCGCGCGAGCCTATGCCAGCTTGCCCCAACCTCTGCGACGGTCGGTGCTGTTTGTGTTTGTTACAGGAGAGGAAATGGGACTGCTGGGTTCCGATTACTTCGTGCATTTTCCACCCTGCCGCTGAAGTCGATCGTAGCCGATGTCAACATTGATGGCGCTCCTGGAAGTTATTTCTCGATGCGGGATGTCGTCGCGCTAGGCGGGGAGCATTCAACTTTGGGCGAGGAGGTTGCCTCTGCAGCAAAGGGGACGGGCTACGACGTGACTCCCGATCCCATGCCCGAGGAGGTGGGCTTCATCCGCAGTGATCAGTATTCCTTCGTGCTGCAGGGAGTGCCTGCCGTCGATGTTCAGGATGGTATCCACGCGACCGATCCCAAGATCAACGGGTTCGAAGTGATCAAGAAGTGGCTGGTCACGCGCTATCACACTCCGCTCGACAATATCGATCAGCCCATCGATTTCGATTCAATGGCCAAGGGAGCGGTGATGAATTTCCTCGTCGGCTACCAGGTGGCCCAGCACGATGCCGCCCCTGCGTGGAACAAGGGAGATTTCTTCGGGACCACGTTCGGACCTCGACACGCAGGTGTGAGCGCAGGTCCGTGATCCGTGGCGATCGGAAAAAGACAAAGGCCGCCGGCGAAGGCGGCCTTTTCGGCACCCTCAATTTCCTACGGCGTCACTCCCGCAGGGGGCTGTGGCGCAGGCGTACCCGCTGCGGTAGCCGCGGCGGCTTCATTCAAGATTCGGTGATGGATGGTGAACAGTGCCAGCTCCAACCGGTCCGACACGCCGATCTTGTCGTAGACGTTGCGCAGGTAGTTCTTGATCACCTGCTCGGTGGTGCCGAGCTGGGTGGCGATTTCCTTGTTCTTGTAGCCCTGGACAATCAGCGCCACGATGCGCAACTCTTTCGCCGTCAGGCGGTCGCGCACGCGCAGTCCGACCATATCGTTTTCGGTGAGCTCGCTGGGCACGGCAATGTCCTGCACCCAGGTCTCTCCGCGGGCGACCTTGCGCACGCAGTCGACTAGAGCTGCGCTGGTTACGTTGCGATAGACGACGCCATGAGCCCCGTTCGACATATGTCGCTGCGCGCTCTCGCCGGTGTCGGCCAGCACGACCACGCGAGTTTTGGCGCGGTTTGCGGCCTGCACGATGGCGGCAAAGTCATTGTGAAATCCCGCCGCCGCCACCAATACGGCGGCACGGAACTTGTCGAGGGCCATGAACATTTGTTCGGGCGTCTGTGCCTGGGCCACGATGCGCATTTCATCCTCCACCGCCAGCACTTTGGCGATGCCCGCGCGGAAGATCGCCTGGTTATCGGCCAGAATCAGTTTGAGCATTGGTCAGCGCTCCAAGAATTCCATTCACAGTACGTTACGACCTCACGAATTCATAGGTGTCGATCACACAGGCCACGCCGCGTCCTTTGTCGTCGCTTGCGCTCTCATCGGTGCGCACGACGCGTCCCTTGCACTGAATCTTCACATTCTCGGTGCCACCCGTCATATCTGCGGGCAGCGTAATCTCGAACTCGACGGGGGAACCGACCTCGAGCGATGCGTCGGCGCGAATGTACACGCCGGCCGCGCTCAGATCGCCTGTGACGCCCTTGGCTTCGCCGCTGGCTTCGGCCTGATGAATCTTGATGGGCAAATGCAGGGGAAACCGTTTTCCGGTCCGTGCTTCTTCGGACACAGTGCCTCCNTCTGTGCTGGTCTGGTCTCGGCTGTGCGGATGAGGCCAACACCGTCAAAACAAGCTCCTGGCGGGCGGAAAGCCCGCTTCGCCGCAGCCTGACTGCAGCGCGACTACTCACGGGCGGTTATATCACGGATGGTTACGCTTGTAAAAGCCTGATAACTCGTTAGTTAACGGTAGCAACTAGGTTCCCCCTCGGTCGGCGGCAGACCATCACGCCGCGCTGACCCGCGACCCTTGCTGCTTTACATCCCAGAAGGCATTTGGATCGACCACCACCTCTCCGGGAACGGAGACGGGCGACAGCAGAAAATCGGTCAAATCCCGCTCAAAATCAAAGCGCGAGACCCGAATATAGCCGGCAGGAGTAATCCAGTAGGGCGTGTAATCAAGCGCCTGCAGAATCTGCCGCGTGCGCTCGTTTTTGTGCTCCCGATTCCGGGGAAGGATTTCGCACACGATAAACGGCTGGTCGCGGCGGATGATTCCCGCCATGCCGGCCAAAACCTCGGCTTCAAAGTCTTCGACGTCAATCTTGATCAAGTCGACCCGCATCGGATGTGTCGACTCATAGTCGTCGAGCCGCACGGCCTCGACCTGCAGGGGAGGCGAATTGTGTCGGACCTGCCAACTGTCGGTGGCCAGAGTTCCTGTCGACTCCAAGTCCTTGCCCTCCGCGGCCGGCAGATAGAGGGTTGCCGCGCCGGAATGGCTGCTCAGCGCCATATTCTCGCAAACCACCCGGTCTGCGAGCCGGTTGATCTCGACGTTCTTCTTCAAGCCTTCAAAGATCGGCTGCAGCGGTTCAAAGGCGACCACACGGAGGGATGGATTCCAAAGCGCGGCCAGCACGGAATACAGTCCGTAGTTGGCGCCCACGTCCACAAACACCGAAGATCGTTCAAAGAAAAAACGCAAGGTTCGTGAGGTCTCAGGCTCAAAACCGGCCAGTCCGTGCCAGAACAACGCGGACGCAATACCGACCCCAGCGTCCCTGGCGAAACGCATGGTAGCTCCGTTCGGCAACCGAATCACGGTGCCATTCCGCCGCACCTTCGCCTGAAGCTGACGGGCGCACGCGACGCAGGCCGCATGGATAGGTTTGGAAACGGAAGACAGAATGTGGCTGAGGTAGTAGTCTTCACGCGACCGTTTCAGTCGTCCAACCAGAGATTTGCTCATCCCAGTTTCATCTCCGCTGCATCGTGCAGTGTACATCGAATCAGCGCCACGCAGGGGCAGACGGCCTTGCAGGCGCGCACGCTCAGAGCGTCCCATGTTAGCTTGGTTCAATTAAATTCGAAACGAGGTTGAAGTTATGAGGACTCCTTGGAAATCCGAGATGGAAGGCGGTCTTCGGCAGGTCGGCCCGACTGTTGTTGCGGTAGCCTTCCTTGTTGCCGGGGTGTGGGCGCAATCCGCGTCGAACGACAAGCGGGGCTCGCAGGCTGACAAAACCCAAGCTGCCAGATCGTCAGCCCAAAAATCGAATCTGGAGACAGGTGAGGATGCCTCCCAGTCGCACGAGGTTTTGGTCCATCTCAACGACGCCTTGCAGAACCTTGCCGCCAAAGTTTCTCCCGCCGTAGTGCAGATTCTCGTCACCGGCTACGGGCCGCTGCGTGAGGAAGATCGATCCCAGACGGCGTTGATCATCCGCCAGCACGCTGTCGGCTCAGGAGTGATCGTCGATCCCAGCGGCTACATCATGACCAATGCCCACGTGGTCAAAGGCGCGCAACGCATTCGCGTGGCTCTGCCGCTGCCNTATGGGCGACTCCAGCGGCCAGATACCGATCGGGAAACGCCGCGTTCTGGAGGCGCGCCTGGTGGGCCAGCACCAGGAGACCGATCTTGCGCTTCTCAAGATCGACGAAACCGACCTGCCTACTCTTACTCTGATGAGCCAACACCGGCCGCAAGTAGGACAACTCGTGTTCGCCATCGGCAGCCCGGAGGGCTTGCAGAATTCGGTGACCATGGGCGTGGTCAGTGCTGTTGCGCGCCAGCCCGACCCGGAAAAGGCGATGACGTATATCCAGACCGACGCACCCATCAACCCCGGCAACAGCGGCGGCCCGCTGGTTGACATGAACGGCGACGTCCTCGGCATCAACACGTTCATTCTTTCGCAAGGCGGCGGCAGTGAAGGCCTGGGCTTTGCTATTCCCGCGCGCGTGGTCGATTTCGTCTACCACAGCCTGCGCAAGTACGGGCACGTGCATCGGGTCGAAATCGGCGCGGCGGCGCAGGAAATTACTCCTGCACTAGCCGAGGCCCTGCACCTTTCCCAGCATTGGGGAGTCATAGTCGCTGACGTGAAGCCGGACGGTCCCGCTGCCGCAGCCGGCTTGCAGATTCAGGACATCATCCTTCGCGCGGATGAGCGGCGCATCGAAACCTTGCCGTCGCTTTCCGCCGCTCTCTATCTCCACCGAATCGACCAGGTGGTGAAGCTCGAAATTCTGCGTGGCAACGAGAGGAAGACTCTTTACATTCCTGCGATTGAGCATCACGACCAGATGGATCAGCTGCTCGATGCGGTCAATCCGGAGAACAGCCTGGTTGCGCGACTGGGCGTCCTTGCCATTACTCTCACCAGCGACCTGCGCTCGCAGCTGGGCTCGCTGCGGATTCCTTCGGGCGTCGTCGTGGTTGGCCGGGCCGCGGACCTGATCATGCCCGACACAGGTCTCGAGGCAGGCGACATCATCCACCAGCTGAATATGAAGCCGATCGACTCGGTGGATACGCTGCGTGCCGCCCTCAGCGAGCTGAAGAGCGGCGATCCGGTCGTCCTGCAAGTCGAGCGCGATGGCGGCTTGATGTATGTGAGCTTCGAGCTGGAGTAGGCGGGTGGAAATCAGTCAGGAGGCGGGTTGGCAGTTTGTCTGCGTCGTCAGAACGCGCTGCCTCCGCCGCCACCGAATCCGCCGCCGGAAAAGCCGCCTCCGCCCCCGAACCCACCGCCACCTCCAAATCCTGAGCCAGAAGAGCTTGCCCGCGGCGCAGAGACGAAGACCTGGTGCATGTCGGTCGCCATGCTGTGCATTGAACTCGAAAACAGGATCGGGTTGAAAGTCGACCCTGCTGCATATCCTCCAGGCGCCACATACCAGCTCGGCGGATCTTTGATGATGCCCGCGAAGGCCTGCGCCCAATGGTGCTCCACGCCGAGAGCCATGGCATAGGCGAGAAATTTTTCGAAGGTGGTGGGCGGCATCAGCTTCAGCCGCTCGCCGTCCACGCGATTCATGAACTCCTGGAAGCCGAGCACGGCGATGCGGGTGCGCGCTCCTTTGATCGTCTTCGCCGTCATTACGCGGGCAAACAGCCACCAGATCAGGGCCGAGATCAGCACGCTCACAATCAGCAGCGGAATGGAGTTGAAAAAGTTGGCCCAGCCCAAATACTGGATGACGCCAAACAGCGCCACAATCGCGACTGCGGCGCCGACACTGTAGGCGTTCGCGGATTCCGGATCGAGTAGGTAGATGCCCTTGCGTTTCAGCTGCGACATGATGTCCTGGCGGATCACCGGAACCGCGGTGTAGAAGCGATTCTTCAGATTCGAGAGCCGCGTTTCCGTGCCTCCGGCAAAAACGTTTTCCAGCATGACGCGCTCGTGCGGGGCGAGCTCCGCGGTCCATTGCGCGTTCGGCTTGAGCAGGTGAAGGAGATAGTCTTTGTGGCTGAAGAGCAAGCCCTTGTCGACCACTTCTTCGATCTTGATGTAGCCGCGCACCGCAAGATCGACCATCGTCGAAGTGATATCGCGTGGGTGGATGCGATCGTCGAGCAGCGTGCCCGCTTCTGCCGGCGAGATGCCGGGAGGCGGCTCATACATCGGCGCGACCGACATGCCCGGGTCGGGGTCGCGGCCCTTATACCACCAGAGCACGAACATCACGGCAAGCGTCACCGGCGGCAGAAGGACGATCGGGTTCCCACCGATGAACCAGAAAAACTTCGTTAGCGTGCCGGGTTCGGTAAGGATGTCTTTCGGAATGTAGATATCGATGGTCAGTCCGCCGCGCATGGGCAGCGGATTGTTGGTTTCGAAACTGACGTCTCTGCCATTTACTTGAGCAGTCGCGTTACGTTGAGTTGAGCCGTAGACTCCGGTGAATGCCTGCGCGCGCAGCGAACCCGCGGCTGAAGCAGGGAAGTGCACGGTCGCGGCGGCGTGATCGATGGGCACGGGCCAATCGTTGCCCGTGACGTTCCAGTAAAACTCGTCGTGGCTGTCGAAAAAGCGGGTTCCATTGCGGACGTGGTACGTGATCTCGACGGTGCGGGTTTCGTCGACCGCGTTGGGGATGTAGATCTTCAGATCACGGAAGCCATTCGAAACCGACGAATCATATTTCAGCTTGCTGCCGTTGCCATTGGTAACGCCTGTGACGTTGATGAATAGTTCGTAGTTCGTGCCGTTCGGTCCCGGATACTCGATCGGAATCGTGCGGTGAATGCCGTGGAACTCGCCCTCGAACACGAGCGTAATCTTCTCGTAAACGAAGGCGCTGCCATCCTGCTCGACGTCGATTGTGTCTTGAAAATCCGCCACGCGCCAGGACTTTGCGGCCGCGATGCTGGCCAGACAGAAGAGAAGGAGCGCGAGAAGAGGAATCTTGGTTGCGGTTTTCAAATGATTCAAATTTCCTAGTTACCGAACTGCACCATCCGTCAGAACTTCACCGCGACCGGCTCGCGGTCGGCTGCGGCCGTCTCGAAGAACTGGCGCAGCGTAAAGCCGAACATCCCCGCCAGAATATTCGTCGGGAACGACTGAATCTTCGTATTCAGGTCGCGCACCACTGCGTTGTAGTAGCGGCGGGCGTTCTGAATCGAGTCTTCGGTCTGGTTCAACGATCCCTGCAGTTGGGTGAATTCCTCCGAAGCCTTGAGCTGCGGATAATTCTCCGCCACCGCGAACAGGCTCTTCAGCGCGCCGGTCAGCTGATTCTCGGCCGCGGCCTTGTCGGCGGGAGTAGTCGCCTGCATCGCCTGCGAGCGGAACCTGGCAATGTTTTCGAATGTCCCTTTCTCGTGTGCGGCGTAGCCTTTCACGGTTTCGACCAAGTTGGGGATCAGGTCATGCCGCCGTTTGAGTTGCACGTCGATGTCCGACCACGCCGAGTCGCAACGCACACGCAGCTGCACCAGGCTGTTGTACATGCCGATCAGCACAACCGCGATCACAACGAGAATAACGAGGAAGATGATGCCGGTCATGAGCGTCTCCTCGGGGGGAATCTCAAGTCGACTTCCGAGAATCATTGGGACGGTAGCACAGCAAGGCAAGAGGCGCAACGACTGCTGCGGCCGGCTTCCGGATATCGGAAGCCGAGCTCTACTGCTGGGGGGCGAAATATCCTTTGCGGGCGCGGACCTGCAGGTCTTTCTTGAGGGTCGAGATTTGGATCGTGCGGTAGCGCCCGTCCGCATCGAAGTTGGCGGGCTTGTAGGAGACCACGTATTGACTGCGCAATTCGTCTTCAATCGCCGCGAAGGAATGGGTAACGTCCTTCATCCGGTAAGGGAAAAAAGCTCGCCCGCCGGTGGCGTCGGCGAGTTGCTCGAGCNACTCGGTCACCGCGCATCACCAGGCCGCTGTCGTCGGTTGAAATCGCGTAGATGATGACTTCAGCACGCTGCGCCATCTCAATCGCCTGCGCGCGGGAGACCTCGCTCTGGTTGTCTTCGCCGTCGCTCACGATCACGATGGCTTTTCGCACGGGATGTTCCGGACGATCCTTCAGAAACTTTTCCCGGCAGGCTCGGTAGATGGCGTCGTAGAGGGCCGTGCCGCCGCCATCGTGCAGCTTGTGCACGCTGGCCGCCAGCAGTTGCACATTATCGGTAAAATCCTGCGCCATCTGGCTCTGGCTGTTGAAGCCCACCAGAAAGGCCTGGTCGAAGCCCGCACGGAGCGTGTGCTGCAGAAAGCTGATTGCCGCATTCTGCTCGAAGTCGAAGCGGCTGTCCACCGAACCGCTGACGTCGATCAGCATGCCGAGGTGCAGGGGCAGATCGGTCTCGCGGCGGAAGTTCACAATCGCCTGCGGCGGTTTGTGATCATCGAGAATTGTGAAATCGTTCTGGTTCAAATCGCGGACAAATTTCCCATGCTTGTCAGTCGCAATGAAGAGAACATTGACCTCGTTGACTTGAGCCCGCAGCGTGATCAGGGGGCCCTGCGCATCGTCAGAAGCGGTCGGGACCACGCTGACATACGAAGAGGTGCTTTCCGCACCCGACAAGTAAGAGGCAGATTGTGCTTGCAGCTGGGCGGCCAGGGGCGTTGCGGCCAGAAGAAGGGGCGCAAATCGAAGAAAAACATTCGTGTACTTCATGCCCGATGAGTCCAAAATTTTCACTCTCAACCACGGCCAGAGGTACTTCCAGCCTATTAGATGCACGCCGCTTGCCGAAATACCTAATGCGCCGGCCTCTGTCTGATTGACTTTAGGAGCGCGCCGTGCCCCTGCCAAGTTACAAAAGGAGCACACGTTTGGTCATGGCTAAACGCCCGCAGATTGTGCCACTTACCGTCCTTGCCCCGACCCAGCCCCCGGACCGGAGTGGTTATCCTACGGCATGATGAGGCCCACTCAGGGGTTTAAGATGGAGGCAAGCTTGCTATTCTTTTTGGCTATCACTTTGGAGGAGCAATGAAGAGAGGAGTGGTGGTTTTGCTGGCAGCAGTTCTGCTGGGGCCGTTTGCGTTCGCGGCCAACGACGAGAGGGAAGAAGAGCGCGTGAAGGACGCAGGCGTCGTGATGAAGGAGATCCTCGATATTCCAGACGACATTCCGCAGGATCTGCTGGACAAAGCGGAGTGTGTGATCATCCTGCCTTCGGTGAAGAAGGGAGCGTTTGGCATCGGCGGCAGCTTCGGCCGCGGCGTGATGGTGTGCCGCAGCGGTCAGCACTACACGGGACCTTGGGGCCCTCCTGCGCTCTATGCGCTGGAAGGGGTGAGCATCGGATTCCAGTTGGGTGGTGAGGCGACCGATTTTGTGCTGCTGGTGATGAATCCCAAGGGCGCGAAATCACTTCTGTCGAGCAAGGTGAAACTCGGCGCCGACGCTTCCGCCGCCGCCGGTCCCAAGGGACGCACTGCCGAAGGCGCGACCGATATTGTGATGAATGCGGAGATCCTCTCCTACTCGCGCAACAAAGGCTTGTTCGCGGGAATCTCGCTGGAGGGCTCGACTCTGCGCTCCGATGGCAGCGCCAATGAGAAGCTCTACGGCAAAAAGCTGACCGCCAAGGAAATCATCCGCGAGGGCAAGGTCGGCATTCCCGCCTGTGCGCACGATCTCGTTGCGCTGCTCGACAAGAAGTCGCCCAAGAATAAATCGAACCCGAAGTCACTGCAGTAGTTGAGGCGCGCGTAGCACGAACCCGCGGGTGCAACCTCGACCGCGACGTCTAGTGGCGAAGGAGAGGGACCTTTCATCCTAGCGTAACAGAAGGGGTGGCGCGGATCCGCTACGGAACTGCGACGGCAGTTTGGTATCTGAAGGAAGAGCACGTCGAGCGGAGCTTGGAAGCCTTAGGCTACTGCGGCCGCAGCCAGCGCCGGACCGAGCGCCACAACTTTTCCCGGGCCTTGCGTCAGGGACTGTGCCAAGGCGTGTTCCACGCGGTTGATGACTTCGGTGACGATGTCGATGGGATCGTATTCCTGCTTCGCCACAGCTTCTGCGAGCCCCGCGGAAAACTGCATGGGCTGCGCCTTCTCCGGTGATTCCTTGGCGGACAGTTTCACTTCGCGAACGATCTTGCGCAGCTTCTCCACTGCCAGCATGCCTTCCTTTTCGGCGGTGTCGCCCAGGATCAACGCGATCGCTGTCGTGTCGTAGCGAAAGGCCAGGTCGTTCGAGCGAATGTTGGCGGCGAAGAGCTGCCCGACCTTTTCCATCGCCGCATCGACTTCGGCCTCGCCATATTCTTTCACCATGGCTGCGCTCTTGCCGAATTGCACCAGCAACACGGAGAGGGGAGCGGCATTCTGAATGGCGCGCTTGCTTTCGGCCAGCAGCAGATCAATGTAAGAGGCGCGTTTCAGCAGCCCGGACTTTTCGTCCGTGACCGACAGATTCTTGACCAGGCGGCGCAGGCCGGCGTTGTTCAAGGCGATCACGATCTGCTCGGCCAGCGTGCGCAGCACCAGCACGTCCGCCTGCTGCCAGGTGTGCGGCCGGTTGTGAATGAGCAACAGCATGCCCACGGGATCTTCGCCGTCGGTGAGCGGAACGGCCAGCATGGTGGAGACGCTCAGCTCCGTGACTACCTTGCGTACCGCCTGCAGTGGGGCTGCTTTTTGCGCGTCCGGTAGAACCAGCGGCTCGTGGCCCGACACGGCCGAATGCAGGCCATTAAGGATCTCGGCCAGCGCAGGCGCGCTGATCTTCTTGTATCCTTCGACGCAGAACTCCTCGACTGCGGTCGGCGAGAGACCAGGCTTCCCCATCACAGCCACGCAGCGTGTCGCCTCCCAGTGGCTACCAATCTCCTTCACGGCGGTGGTGAGAACAGCCGCCGCAGTTCCCTGGTGATAAAGTTTGCGCGTGATCTCGGCCACGCGGGCAAAAGTGCGAGCGTCGGCGGCGGGATCCGCGGGCGCGGCCGGCGTCGCCGGCGTCGTGTTGGCTGCTGCCGGAGGCAACGGCGCACTTCCTGCATAACGCGGCGTCACCCCTGCGGCCAGATACAGCCGCTGTAAGTCTTCGTTGCGCTCCTCTTCCCGCGGGAAAAGCTCCTGAATGCGCTGCAGCCGTTCCACTGCTTTATTGCGCATGCCGTACTGCACCAGAATCTCCGCCTGCAGCATCAAGTCCTGCAGTGTCGCCGCGCCCAGCGTGGGTCCCTCGACCTGGGCCGGCTCTTCCGGCGCCTTGGTCGCAGGGGCGAAGCGCGAGGCGATGACCTTGAAACGCTTTTCGTCGACCTTCCCTTTGAGCATGTCCAGGCGTTTCAGGTGCCCGGACTCATACGGGTCGACTTCGGCGGCGCGATCCAGGCATTCGGCGGCCTTGGCAAAGTCGCCGGTGCTGCAGTAGAGATCGAAGAGCTTCAGCAGGGTCTGGCAGTAGTCGCTTTCCCGGTTGGAGGAATTGAAAAGCTCGCTCAGGAACTCCAGCATCGGGGGTGAGGCTTTGTGGGCGGCCGTGATGTCCTGCATGATGGCGACGAACTGCCGCCGCTCACCCCGGCGCCGCTGAAATTGCTCCAGCTTGCGGGCCAAGGCCACCGCCGCGTCGTCTTGCGAGGCGTCCAGCAACTGCCCGATCAGCCCGATCACCTGCTGTACCCGTGAGGGATTCTGCTCGAACAGCTGCCAGATCAAGGGCTCGGCGTCGGTATAGCGGCCTGCCGCCAGAAGGGTTTCCGCGTAGGTTTCACGCAGCTCGAGCGACGCCTCTCCCGCGTTTGCCTGCGGTTCCAGAATGAAGATTGCCGCCCCAATCTGTCCCTGCGCCAACAGGCTCTTGCCGTACGCCAAAGCGATTGCAGGATCGGACGAATCCTCCTGATAGGCCCGTTCATACCACTGAGTCGTGTCGCCGCCGTCAGCGGCCGCCAACTGCGCCACGCGCTGGAACGCTGCCGCTGCCACTTTGCGGTTGCCCACTTCCGAAGACATCTCGGCCATGCGCAGGAAATTCGCCTGGTTCGGTTCCGTGGCCACAATGCGTTCCAGCACCGTGACCATTTCCTGTTTTTTCCCTAACTTGGCAAGGTCGGCCAGCGCGGTTTCGTAAGTGCCAACTGCGAGTTTCTTGTTCGACCCCTCCAGCAGCTGGCCGAAGCGGAATTTCTGCTGCCAGGTCGGGCTGCCATGCCGCATCAGCTTCTTGTAGGTCAGGCTGGCACGCGTGGCATCGCCTCCGCTCACTTGGCGCTCAAAAAGCTCGCCCAGAAGCCGGACCGCATCCGCATTCCGGCTCAGCGATAAGGACAAGTCGGCGGCCAGCTGCCGCACCACATCGTTTTCCGGATCATCTTGCAGCACCAGCAGATATTCCTCGAGCGCTTCGGCCGTCTTGCCCTTTTGCAGAAGTTTTTCCGCGCGCTCGACGCGCTTGGCGATTTCGGCTCGGTCCACGCGTCTGGTGTTTTCAGGCATGGGTAACTGGCGGAGTAATCCCTCCCACGATTCTAGGAGTGCGTCCGGGGAGCGGCAATGCGCTTGGGGTCCGCCGCGATTACGAAGGTCATGTTTTGGTGAGTCGTGCCATTTCTGGTATGGTGCCGCATGCCTTCCGGCCAGGCTGCACCCCAAGCCGTACACGAAGAGGGACTTCGCCACCAGCTCACCGCAGGGCAGATGGCCATGGTCGCCGTCGGCGGCTCGATCGGGACGGGGCTTCTACTGGGCTCCGGTGCCGCCATGGAGATTGCCGGTCCGGCCGCCATTCTCAGTTTCGTCGCTGCGGCGTTTATCAACTGGACCGTCGCCATGGCTCTCGGGGAACTCGCCAGCGCTCATCCTGCTGCGGGATCTTTCGGTGTCTATGGCGATCTTTACCTCAACCCCTTCGCTGGATTTGTGGCCCGCGCTGGCTATTGGATCGGAATCGCGCTGAATATCGGGGCTGAAATGGTGGCCGCCGCCACCTACATGAACTATTGGTTCCGCGGCGTGCCTTCGTATGTTTGGATCGTCGTTTTCTCGGTGGTGCTTCTCCTGGTAAATCTGCGCAGTGTCGGCTCCTATGGGCGATTCGAGTTCTGGCTCTCCATGATCAAGCTGGTGACGATCCTGGCGTTTATCGCCATCGGTGCGTGGCTGCTGCTTGCCGGCCGCGTCGCGGCGCAATACAACGCCCAAGGAGGATTCCTGCCCCGCGGCGTACTGTCACCCCTGGTCGCCATGACCTTCGCCATCTACAGCTTTGGGGGAGTGGAAATGGTCGCGGTAACCACGGGCGAATCGCGATCGTCGAGGGAAACTCCACGCGCCGTGTGGCTCACGTTTCTCACTCTCACATTCGTCTACCTTGGCGCCATCATCGTTTTGCTGGGCGTGATGCCGTGGAATCGTGCCGGCGTGACGGAGAGTCCGTTTGTAACTGTCTTCCGCACGGTGGGAATTCTTCGAGCCCCCGGAGTGATGAACTTCGTCGTGCTCTCGGCCGCGCTCTCCGGAGCCAACGCCGCGCTCTACGCCGGCTCGCGCATGATTTTTTCTCTCGCGCGCACGGGATGGGCGCCGGCTCGCCTGGGCCAAGTGAATCAATCAGGATCTCCGCAGGCTGCGGTGCTGCTGTCGGCGTTCGGAATCCTGTTTGCGCTCGCACTCGTTCTATGGGCGCCGCAGAATGCTTTCCGCTACCTGGTGGGCGCAGCCTTCACCGGGATGATCTGTTCCTGGCTGGTTTCGCTCGCCGCGCACGTGAGCTTCCGCCGGCGTCATTCCCTGGAAATGTTAGCAGCTCTTCCCTTGCGCTCACCGCTGGGAACCTGGGGATCGGTACTGGGCTTCGTGCTCGTCAGCATCGCAACCGTACAGACCTGGCTCTTTCCGCGTGTGAATCTGTGGAGCGGCCTGGCCTGCCTAGCCTTGTTGATTGTGGCCTACGCTCTCATCAAGCCGCGCCGCGACATAGCGGAATATCCTACAAACCATCCGTGACTAGATAATACAGGCGCCCCATTTTGACACCTGTTCCGGCGAGGTCGCAGCAGAGCGAGCTGCCCCAAAAGTCGGGTCCGGTCTTAAGTTCGGATAGGAGCCAAAAGCCGCGCCCATTGGCGCTTTCCGGCCCAACAGGGTAGAATTCGGGCGCCATGGGCCCACTACGATTGCTGTCACGCCACGCAATCCCTGCGATATGTAATCTCCTGATTCCCGCGGCTTTTCTTTTTGGAGCCGCAGACCTGGCAACAGCGCAACAACCACCGGTGATCATGGCGATCGATGACTCCGATCGCGTAACCCTGCCGCACACCACGCATCCTCTCGCGCGCGCTGTTTTCGACGCGGGACCGGCAGAATCGAACCTCCGCATGGAGCGCATGCTTCTCGTGCTCGGCCCTAGCGACGAAGCGCAGCCGCAGTTGCGCACGCTGCTCGACAGCCAGCACGATAAGCAATCGCCCAACTACCACAAATGGATCACTCCCGAGCAGTTCGGCGAGCGATTCGGCCCCTCGCAGCAGGACCTCGAAAAGATTACGACCTGGCTCCAGCAGAAGGGCTTCGACAGCATAAAACCAGCGCGCGGAAGGGGGAGTATCGAATTTTCCGGCACGGCACAGATGGTGCAGACAGCGTTCGCGACTCAAATGCGTTACTACGAGGTGGACGACGAAAAGCACCTAGCCAACAGCAGCGACATTTCCATTCCCCGTGCGATGTCTGGAATGGTCCGTGGTGTGAGCCTCGAAAATTTCTCTTTCGCCAAGCCGACCTTGAGGGGTGCCTACCCGGTGACGCGTGATGCCGACGGAAAGTTCGTTCGCATCGATCCCCAGGCCAACTTCAATGGCAACAACTTCCTTGCGCCGGGCGACTACGCCAAGATTTACGACCTGGCATCGCTTTACAAAAATGGAGTTGACGGATCGGGCGTCACCATTGCCGTGGTGGCCCGCAGCAACATCGTGCTTTCCGATGTGGAAGCCTTTCGCCAGGCGTTCAACCTGCCCTCAAACGATCCCCACATCGTGGTGAATGGTCAGGATCCCGGCCCGGCTCTCAGCCTCGATCTGTTGGAAGCCTCGCTGGACACCGAGTGGACAGGCGCCATCGCGCCCAAGGCGACTGTAGATGTGGTAGTCAGCCAGTCCAGTTTCACCACCGACGGCCTGATCCTTTCCTCGGCGTATATCGTCGACAACAATCTGGCCGACATCATGNAGCGTCAGCTTTAATGCCTGCGAGCAGAACTTGTCGGCCTTCGGACTCAACTCCTTCTTCAATGCTCTGTATCAGCAGGCCGCGGCCGAGGGCATCAGCGTGTTCGTGGCGACTGGCGACGCCGGCGCTGCGGATTGCGACGCCAGTTTCCCTTTCCCACCAGCTCAGGACGGCATAGCCGTGAACGGCCTGGCCTCCACTCCATTCGACACCGCCGTGGGGGGAACCCAGTTCAATGACACGGCCAACCCATCGAGGTACTGGGGACCAGTCGGTCCGAACGAAGTCAGCGTGTTGGGTTACATCCCGGAGATGGTCTGGAACGAGAGTTGCGATCCCAGCACGAGCTCTTGCTCCAGCCCCAGCCTGGCAGCCGGTGGCGGAGGTGTCAGCACCATCTACTCAAAACCGAGCTGGCAGAGCACAGGCATACTCGGCGTACCCAACGATGGCAAGCGCGACCTACCCGACGTTTCCCTCACGGGTGCGGTCCACGACGACTACATCTTCTGTGTCGCGCTCTTTGCACCCTGTTCCGTCAGCGGCAGCGGAACACAAGCGCAGCTTCTCTCGGCCGGAGCCATCGGCGGAACTTCAGCGTCCGCTCAGGCCTTTGCGGGCATCATGGCGCTGGTGGACCAGCACCAGGGCGGACGCCAGGGACTGGCCAATTACGTCCTCTATAAACTGGCGGCAAAAGAGACCTTTTCCAAATGCAATTCCAGCAACCGTACCCAACCCACGAAACCAGCCCCTTCGGGATGTGTCTTCAGCGACATCACCGCAGGGAACAACGGTGTTCCCGGCAACGACACTTTGAGCGGCACGGTGCCGCCGGGAGACGTTGACGGTCAGCTGGGATATAACGCCGTTCCCGGCTACGATCCCGCGACCGGCCTGGGTTCAGTCGACGGAGCCAACCTCGTGAGCGCCTGGAGTTCAGTGAATTTCCGCGGCTCGACGACGGCGTTGACCACCTCCGGATCGACCTCCGTTAAGCATGGACAGGCCATCTCGTTCAACGTCAAAGTGAGCCCTCTGGCAGGCTCTGGGACTCCCACCGGCCCAGTTGTGCTGATTGCGCAGAACGCACCTGCACCATTTAATGGCACAGCTGTTAGCAGCGGCATCCTCAGCCACGGCGTTTTCAAAGCGGCGATCAATTCTCTCCCCGGCGGACACTACCAAGTCGTGGCTCACTACGGCGGTGACGGCGTCTTCGGCGGAAGCGAGTCGGGAGCGGTCGACGTCAATGTCACAAAGGAAAGTAGCGCGGTTGCGTTGTCGACAATTGACCAGAACGGCAACTCGTTCTCAGCACCTGGCTCAGTCAATCTTGGCTATGGTTTTGGCTGGCCGTTGGAGATCACTGTTACTACGGCATCGGGTTCGGGCACACCCACCGGTAAAGTCGGCCTGCTGGATGGAGGCACCCGGATCGCCCAACTTCCTCTGAATAATCAGGGGCAAGCGATATTCAACAACTGCGACGAATTTTCCGCGCAATTCTGCCTTTCTCAGGGGCAGCACGCCATCACTGTTTCCTATTCCGGCGACAGCAGTGTCAGTCCGAGCTCCTCGTCGGCGCTGAACATCTCCGTTGTCAAAACTCCGGCAGTATTTGAGGCAGGATTTTTCTGCTGTTTTACGCCGATCACCATCGAAATCGAGGTTGACTTCGAGACCGGCGAGGCTGCCCTGGGCATCGCACCCACCGGAACCGTGAGCTTCCTTGACTCGGTGAACGGGGGCTCGCCCAAGGCTCTGGGTCCGCCCGTTTCTCTGGCTCAAGGTCCGATTATCTTCCGCTATTTCGATCTCGTCCCCGGTCAGCACATCATTACGGCTCAGTACAACGGGGACAATACGTATCTGCCCTCAAGCACCACCAGTCCGCTGATCGTGATCCAGGGGTCGAAGCTGCTTCCCACTCGGACCAGGCTGGAGGCCCTCACGAGCCACATCGTCGAGGGGCAGCCTGTAAAGTTCAAGGTCACGGTGACTTCGCCGGGCTCCAAGGCCGTGCCCACTGGTGACGTCGTGGTCCTCGCCGGGGCATCGTTCGTCAATCTGCAGGGCAACTTCCCCTTGAAGAACGGCTCCGCCATTGTCGAGGAGATCATGCCCAACGCGTCTCCTGCGGTGCAGGCTTTCTACTTTCCCAACTCGAAGTTCAAATCAAGTTCGAGCCCGCCCGTGGCTACATCAGCTGCCAAGATCACGGCAGCGTTGACCATTACTTCGAATGTGTCGAGCATGCAAGCGGGCAGTCAGGTCAGCCTGGTAGCCACGATTACTCCGCCCGTCGGCCTGGACCAGCCGCAAGGAACAGTCCAGTTCTTTGATTCGCTGAACGGCGGGAAACCCACCCCGCTTGGGCAGACCCAACTGGTTCTGCTCGGGGGCAGTGCTGTGGGAGCTCAGACGGGCACGGCGGCCATCGCAGCTGTCCTGTCCACCGCCGGGGTCCATACCATCACCGCGGAGTACTCTGGCGACCCCGATTACAACCCGGTCTCGGAGTCGCTGACCGTGACAGTCACTGGCGGACCGTAGCGGTCAGCTGTGCGCTTGGGATAACTGTGGCACATGGCAAGCTTGGCCACAAAAAGGGCGCCAGAAATTCTGGCGCCCTTGGTTTTTCGCGAGGTGCGTCCTGGGCGTGCTTTCCGTCGTGAACGCACTGGGCTGATTGCGTCAACGATGCTCTAGAATGGGCACCCAACACTTGACGAACTTCCCGTTCCTTGGAGCGCATCATGTCGCCAGATGCCCGTTTGATGTGTGGAATCAGTTTGATTCTTGTTCCTTCCATCGTTTATGGTGGCTTGACAATTCTTGGCGTGGTTTCGAATGGAGGATTCGGGACGCCCGGACCGAAGACTCTATCGCCAGCTCAGATTGCGTTTTACCGGGCAGGCCATGCTCACGCCGGGGTCCTCACCTTACTGGGGTTGTTTCTGCAAATTGCAATCGACGACGCCGCTTTGCCGACGTCGTTTGTCTGGCCACTTCGAGTAGGAGCGATTGCCGCCGCACTGCTGGTCTCCGGAGGATTTTTCGCGATCGCCCACGTTCGTGCGTTGCGCAGCTTGCTTTACGCTGGCGCAATTTTGCTGGTGGCAACCACGTTCACGGTTGGAATCGGGCTTGTCCTTGCCAGCTGACTATGGGCAGCCGCTAGAAGAGCACGGCACGTAGGGAGGAAAATCTTTCCCGGCGTGACAAACGTCCGACAATCTTTTTACACGCCGAGGACAAGTGAGCGATGGGCAACAGCTATAAAGAGCCGTCTGATCAAAAGGGATGCTCATGCTGAACCAAACGCTGCTGCCTGTTTCAAACCAAACCACCGGCGTGAAACCCGCCCTGCAGGCTTTGACGAAGAGCCTCGCGCCAGTGCACGATTACCCCCCGCAATCGGCCCGCGCATTCACGCGCCTGTTGAAGCGCTGCAATTTATCGACTCTGGGTGCGCTGGCCGCTCTTGCCGTCGCCCTTTGCCCTTTGCCAGCGAGCGCCTCAACTTCTTTCAGCGGATCGGTGAAAGGCGGGCTTTCGCCCATTTCTGGCGCAGCGGTTAAGTTCTTCGCGGTAGGAAACTCAGGCTACGGTTCGGCCGCGACACTCCTGGCGCAAACGACTTCGAATAGTTCGGGCGGCTTCACCGTCAGCGGCTACACCTGTCCGGCCGGTGATCCTCAGACTTATGTTTTGGCGACCGGGGGCAACGCCGGCAGCGGGTCGAACGCCGCTATTGGTTTGATGGCATTAACAGGAACATGTCAGACCCTGGGATCCACTTCCTTCATCGCGGTGAACGAGTTGACGACTGTGGCTTCGCAATGGGGACTGGCGCAGTTTATCGATGCAACCGGAATGCAAATTGGCACCTCCCCGGGCAATGCCAGCGGACTTACTAACGCCGTCGCGGGCGCCATGGCAGACCTCGTCACCAGCGTAGGGACCGACTCCAGCGATTCGGGCGTGCCGGCAAAGTTCCTGCCAACCGGGTCGCAGTGTATGACCAGCTCGCCGCCCACCAACTGCGATGGCCTTCGGCGCCTGAACTCGCTCGCCAACATTCTGGCGGCTTGTGTGATGACCTCCGGGCCTTCCTCGGCGGCATGCAGCTCGCTGTTCAAGAACACGAGCACCCCCTCCAGCAGGACCACGTTGGAAGCCGCACATCAGGCAGTGACCAACCCCGTGCGTAACGTGAAGGCGATTTTTGCGGTGCAGCAGATGCTGGCCTCACCTCCTTACCAGCCCAGCCTGAAATCGGCGCCTGACGGATGGGAACTGGCCCTGCTGTTCGTTCCCACAAATGCGAAATTCAATTCGCCGGTGTGGGTGGCTCTGGACGCGCCGGGCAACGTGTGGATCGTCAACGGGGGCTTGGGCGCGGGCAGCGTGAGCGAGTTGCCGGCAGGCAACTACAACGATGGTGCAGTCAATCTTGCTCCCGCCGGAGCAGCCTTCAACGTTCCCTTCGCAGTTGCCCTCGATACCGCTGGCGACGTCTTTGTGGCCAACGCCGCAGACAACGACATCGTCGAATTGCCGGCTGGTAACTTCGACGCTGGCGCCACCCACTTCTCGCCGCTTGGAGCGCGCCTCGATGGCCCGGCCGCGCTTGCGCTGGACGTCTCGAACAACCTCTGGGTGGCCAACTTATTTGGCGGCGCTGGGTGCCAGAAAAACCCGCCCGCAGTCCCTTGCGGCGGCATCAGCGAGCTGAAATCCCGCAGTTTCACGGCCGACGGATTCCACTTCGTTCCTAGCGCCGCGAAGTTCGACAGCCTGCTCACCATCGCCCTCGATAGCACCGGCAACGTGTGGACGTCCAACGAGTTCGGCAACAGCGTGTCGGAGCTGACCGCACCGCACCACGTTGGGCTCAACTTTGCCCCCGCATCGGCCGCCTTTAACCGCCCGATTGCGCTGGCGCTGGACGCATCCAGCAATGTTTGGGTGGTCAATTCCCAGGGAGGAAAAGGCTGCGACGGCGCACCCCCATGTGGCAGCCTCACCGAGCTGCCGGCAGGCAATCCTAACGGAGCCGTCAACTTCGCTCCCGCCGCGGCCGCGTTCCTTCAGCCCAACTCGGTCGCCGTCGACAGCAACGGCAACCTGTGGGTGTCGAATGCGGGCCCCAGCGTTTGTGAAGCAGCCATTTGTGGCAGCGTGAGCGAGTTGTCGGCGTCCAGTCCCAATAATGGCGCCTTGAATTTTGCTCCTCCGGGCTCGGGCTTTCAGCAGCCCACCTTGCTTGCGATCGATACTTCGGGGAACGTCTGGGTATCGCAGCTCGGCGGCTTGACCGAGTTGGTTGGGATCGCCGGTCCGGTCTCGACTCCGATCCAGGCCTGCTTGAAAGCAGGCAAGAACGTATGCCGGCCGTGAAGCCTCTCCGTCAGCAGTGCCGAGCATTCTCGTGATCGAAGAAAGGGCGCCGGTCTGATGCCGGCGCCCAGGGTTCTCGCGAGATGCGGTTCGACTGCCCTTCCGGTTGTGAATGGAGGCGCCTGTCAACGACAGTTTCGCTTACGGCTTAGACTCTTGCAGGAGAACGACGTCAGAATCCCAGTGGCCGCGCAGAACCGCGAGGTTCTTTCCGTCCGGCGACAGGCTGAACGACCAGATTTGCTCCGACTTGAAGTCTGTGATCGCATGTCCCGCAGAGCCGTCCAGCGGCTGCACCCACACGTTGTCCACCCCGTTCTCCCGGCCCACATATGCCACGGACTTCCCGTCAGGAGTGAATTGAGAGCCGCCCGAACTCGAATAGCGGGCTGCATCGAGCATGCGCGGCGGGCTCGATGATCCGAGTTCAAATACTGCAATCTTCGCCGCTCCTTCCCGCGCTTCACCTTCTTGTCCCTTCTCAATGACGGTCGCTAACCTCCTGCCGTCGGGCGAAAGACTTAGCCCTCCTCCCGCAAGGAAGTAATCTTGGGGAAGAGTCAGAACCTGCTCCGACTTGCCGGAGCCATTTAGTGGCACACGGAAGATGCGATTGTCAGCCTCGTCGAAGTAATACACCCATTTCTGATCGGGCGAGCAAACTGGCCAATGATCAGCCTTTCCTTCCGTCAATTTCAGCGGGCTGGAACCGTCTGCATTGGTACGCCAGATGTTGTCCGAGTTCGTAGACCCGTGAAATCGCCAATTCAGAACAAGATAGTTTGTGCCGCAAGAAGACGGGGCAAGGATTAAGGCGCTGGAATCCGCCAAGAGCTGAGCTTGATTCTTTCCGTCGGCTCCCAGTTTCAGCAGGCTGGCAGTGTTGCTGACAAACAGGTTGCCATCCCCACTCCAACTCAACGAGCCATAATCGTTAAGCTCGTTTGTTTGCGAGAGCAGTGACCGAGGCGCACTGGACCTGTCGCCCGTTTGCAACACGATGGAGACAGTTGCGTAACTTCTCTCCAGAACCGTGGCCAGGGTTCTTCCATCGCCAGAGAGCGTGAGGGTCGTGTATCTGTTTGTGTCGCGAGTGATAGGCTGAATGTCTTCTCCCGCGCCGCGAAGAAACCCGATCTGCCCCCAAGTACGATTTGTCCCTTTTTGCGCGTAGTTGGCCAATAGGACGTGACCATGCGGTGACCAGCGGATGACCCAAGGAAACTTGTCTTTGAAAGTAGTGAAGCGATGTGATTTGCCCGTACCAGCATCGAGAATGTCAATCGCGACGACGGCTCCCTGCCCAGACAAGCCCACCGAGTACGCGATTTCATCGCCCCCCGGTGACCACGTCAAGGAATAAGGTGTTTCCGAAGCGTAAGAGCGAGTCTGCAAGACCGTCTCGTTTCCGCCTTCCAAAGACGCGGTGAGGATGCGGTACTTGTTGACTTCCGGGTCATTCGGGCGAATGTACGCGATGCGCTGCCCGTCAGGAGAGAATGCAATGTGCCCGTCGGTGTTCCGCACAATGGTTTGCGGAGCGCCCCCCAATATCGGAGATCGATACAGGTCGTAGTAGCTCTGGCTTGGGTCTGTGACCTTGCAGAAGTAGATATAGTTCCCGTCCGGCGAAAAGGCGAGACTTTCATACTGCGAGGCCGAGGGCGGGATGACTTGGGTATCGCTGCCCGTGGGCACGTTGCGCAGCCACAAGCTCTGCATCCCATTGTCGTCCATCACGCTGAGCACGTACCTGCCGTCGGGCGAAATGGCCGCTCGCGCTGCCTTGCCCGTATTCGTAACTTGCGTGACAGTGAATTTCTCGAAAGGCATCGGGGCGGGACGATGCAGTAGGGAGTAGATGCCCAAGCCTGCCGCCCCCAGCAGGATTAGCGCTGCGAACATTCCCGCCGCGAACCCAAGTTTGTGCTGCTTCGCGGCGGCGATGGCGGCGGAACTGCTTGTCTGCGCGGCCTGGGGCGCTGACGGCGTGGCCGTGACTGGTGTGACTGGTGCCACGCCCGCCGGGGCGGGGACTTTCCCACCGGATTCCAGGTCGCGCTTCAGCCGCTTGAGATCAGCCCTCAACTCGGCGGCCGACTGACAGCGAACCTCGCGATCCTTCTCCAGACATTTGTTGATGATCCGTTCCAATTCAGCCGGTACGTCGGGGTTCAGTCGGACTGGCGATGTTGGCGTCCCATCCAGAATGGCTTTGAAGACTACGCCCGAACTCTCGCCACGAAACGGCATGGTACCCGTGGCCATCTCGTAGAGAACCGCCCCGAAAGAGAAGAGATCGGTGCGAGCGTCCAATTCCTTTGCTCGCACCTGCTCGGGTGACATATAGGCGATGGTGCCCACTGCAGTTCCCGGGCTGGTCAGGTGTTCGGCGCTCGATTCGATGGTGGCGGCGGATCCTCCGGCAGCTTCGTTCCCCGCGGACGTCACCTTTGCCAGTCCGAAGTCGAGAATCTTGGCGTGGCCGCGCTTGGTGACAAAAATGTTGGCGGGCTTGATGTCGCGATGAACGATTCCTGCGGCGTGCGCAGTATCGAGAGCATCGGCGATGTCGATCGCCAGCGACAGAAGAGGCTCCATCTCCAACGGTCTGCCTGCGATCCGGTACTTCAGGGTCGCGCCGTCTAGATACTCCATGACGATGAACGGCTGCCGGCCCTTCTGTCCGATTTCATGAATGGTGCAGATGTTGGGATGGTTTAGGGCAGATGCGGCCTGTGCCTCCCGATGGAACCGGGCCATGGCTTGCGGATCGCGGGCGAGATCTTCGGGTAGGAACTTCAGAGCGACAAAGCGGTGCAGGGTCAGGTCTTCGGCCTTGTAAACGACGCCCATCCCGCCACCGCCCAACTTCTCAATGACACGGTAATGCGAGATGGTCTGGCCGTTGAGCGAATCCCGGACAAGCGTCCGACTCGCCATGGAGAAGACACTCCTTCTCCCCGACCCACTCAGGCAAATCGTAGGCCCGACTCAGAAGCAAGTCAATGCAAAGGAATCACTATAAAACACGCTGTTTCGAGAATCGGTTTTGCGGCTGCGACAGCTCAATTGGGGAGACAGCTCTCTTCTATTCCACGCATCATCGACGATTCTCTACCCGACAAAAAAGGCGCCGGTCTAATTCCGGCGCCCAGGGGTTTCTCGCGAGATGCGGTCTGGCGAGAAGTTTTCCCGGCAGCTATTCGCTGCCGGTTACCTACCAAAACTCATTTGCTCTCCGCCACCGAGGGTGACGGGCTGGCTCCAAAGTCGCGACGATTGTTGACGGCGGTGCGTGCAGCGCGGGCCGTCGGCTGGCCCACCGCCGCGGCTCCATAGCGCTCCAGCAGCACCGGCCCCATGGTGTTTTCCGATTCCTTGACAAAGATCATCTTGTCTTCGGAGGCCATGTCGATGCGCACGAAATCGCCCAGCTTCACTTGTCCGGTTGCGACCAGATTCGCGAGCGGAAACACCAGATTCCGCTCGATGGCCCGCTTCAGGTGCCGCGCTCCATATCGCGGATCGGTGCCTTCCTTCAACAGATAGTCCTTCACCTTTGCGGTGCAGTTGAACACAAACTGATTGGTGCCCGCGGCCATCAGCACGCGTTGCTGCACCATCCCCAGCTCAATGTCGAGAATCTCCGCCAGATGCTCGTCGCGCAGCGTCTTGAACACCACCGTTTTGTCGATGCGGTTCATGAACTCGGGCGTGAACTTGCGCCGCGCCGCTTCCACCGCCGTGCGCTGAATCTTATCGTCGAGCGAGGCGTCCACTTCTACCGCTTTGGGCGCAAAGCCAAACCCTCCGTCCACCAGGTTCGTCATCTCCCCGGCCCCGAGGTTCGAGGTCATGATGATGATGCACTGCGAGAGGTCAACCCGGCGGTTGTCGCCCAGCGTCAACGTCGCCTTGTCCAGAATTCCCAGCAGCAGCTGCCACAGCGAATCGCTCGCCTTTTCGATTTCGTCAAACAGCAGGATCGACAGCTTCAGCTTTTCAGTGAACCACTGATTCAGTGCTTCCTGAGTCAGCAACGGATGCGTCTCGCGGTGCCCGAGATATCCCGGAGGCGAGCCGATCAGCTTGGCAATCTCGTGGGAATGCTGAAACTCGGCGCAGTCGATCTTGATGCAGGCGCGGGAGTCTCCGAACAGCGCCTCAGCCATGGCTTCGACCACGCGGGTCTTGCCCGAGCCCGTGGGTCCGAGAAACAGCAGGTTCCCCACCGGACGCCCGGGAGGATTCAACCCCGCCAGAAACATCTGGTAGATCTCGACCACCTTTTCGATGGCCTGGTCCTGACCCACAATACGGCGGCGCAGGGCAGCTTCAAACTCGGACGCGTCGTTGCTGCGGCGGTTCGGATCGAGAACAGCGGCGAGGTTCGTTCTCATAGGGTCACTTGCCCGGATTCTAGCGGCTCCGTTCCTTTCCTTGGCTGTTTTCTTTGGCCCTTTGCCTCGTTTTTCCCTGGCCTGGTTGGCTGGCTCCGTGTCCTTGGCTTGTGTTGCAGACCCGGCGTAGCACTGCCCGCCCTACCCCAGTGTCGCTAGTCGCGGCATATCGGGAATCAGCAAGCTTTTGGCCACGCAATGCGGTCCCCCTGGTTGAGCCGGAAGTCCCACATCTAAATAGACTTAGATGCTGCCTGGGACGATTTGCCACCACTTAGACGAGAACCCCACGGGCAGGATGAGCAATTCTTTGCAGCATCAAGGAAGGAAGCCGTACCGCTCATCGATAGAGAATGAAACATCGGATGTGCACAACCCAGGTGGGGACAACCGCCCTCGCTGTCCGGCCGCCAGTCGTATCAGGCCGCGGCACTTTCCCATTCCTCAAGGCCAGTCTGTCACGCCGAAAGGTCGAGGCCTCCTACCTTGGTGACCCCATTTCGCTGAGTCAACCGTGGTTGTCCCCTGGTAACTGGCGGCTGGCAGAGGTGAAGGCTTAGTATCGGGATGAGGTAGACTTTTCTGGGAGGACCCTTGCGCCGTTCGTCCGTTCGCGTTCTCACGGCCATCTTATGCCTTCTTTTCGCCGCGGCTGCATGGCGGTTGAGTCCTGGATTCTTCGCAGCCTTCAGCGCACAGGCGCAGACGGCCCAGTCTCTGAAGACGGCCGCCGTGTCCTCGACCACAGGCCAAGCCGCTCATTTGCAGCCAGTTACCGCGTCGATTCCGGCCGACGTGAAGGCGGCGAGCGTCCCCGCACCGCATCTTGTGGCGGCGCCCGGAACTGAAATCTATACCGCCAAGCGCGGCGAGACGATTCCGGCGATCGCCCACCGCTACCTGGCCAAGACCTCGTACCTGACTTCTTCTGAGCTCGCCGATGCCATCCGCGCCGCCAACCAGAAGGGCACTGCCAACGTCCTCAAAGCCAACGAAAACATCGTCATTCCCGGAATCCTCTCCGCGCCCATTGCAGAAAAGACCATCCCCGTTCCGAAAGATTTTGAAGTCCGCGCGGTGTACCTGACCGGCTTCATGGCCGGTAGCGACCACGGACTCGCCGTCATCCGCCACTGGCGCCAGGTCGGCGGCAACGCCGTCGTCTTCGACATCAAAGACTCTGACGGCAGCGTCACCATTCCTTTCGAGCACCCGCTGCTGGGCAAGCATAACGTCTACATCCACGATGTGCCCAAGTTCGTCCACTTCCTGCACTCCGAGAACATGCATGCCATCGCCCGCATCGCCATTTTCCGCGATGAGCGCCTGGTGACCGAACATCCCGAGCTGGCCGTGCAGTCGAGGACGACGCACCAGGCTTGGCGCGAGAACGGCAAGCTCGTCTGGACCGATCCCTCGCAACCGAAGGTTCAGGAATACAACATTGCGCTGGCGAAATATGTGGCGCAGCTTGGCGTCGACGAGATTCAGTTCGATTACGTGCGATTCCCTGCTGAGGGCGACCAGAAAGACGCCAGCTTCCTGTTCCAGCGTGAGCGTCCGGATGCGGGAGCTGCAACGGCTCATGCAGGAACCGAAGCCTCGTCCGCCGTTTCCACCGCCGCAGGCGGATCAAACGACAAAGATCATGCCATCCCGACGACCGCCCCCGCCGTCGGAGGGACCTTACCTCAGTCTGCATCGGCACCGGCGCAAGCAGGGTCGCAACCAGCGCCGCAAGCGGCAGAAAAAACTGGCACGAAGTCCGCACACCACAAGCCGCGTAGGGAGAGCCGCCCCGTCGAAGCCAAGCAAAACGGCCCCCAGCGCGCCGACGTCATCGCGGACTTCCTGAAGAAGGCCTACGCCGAGATCCATCCCACCGGAGCTCTGTTCTCCCTCGACGTCTTCGGCGTGATGGCCTGGCAGCGCCAGATCGACCTCTCTCACACCGGGCAAGACATCGTTCGCATGGCCCAGTATTGCGATGTGCTCTCGCCTATGATCTACCCCTCGCACTTCTTCGGCATGGACAACATCAAGCACCCCGGCGACGCCCCCGAGCACTTCATCGGCGAGTCCATGGACCGCTTCATGCTTATCACCAAGGGCAGCGGAGTCGTCATCCGCCCCTGGCTGCAAGCCTTCCATTGGCGCACCAAGACCTACTCGCCCGAATACATCAAAGTGCAGGTCGCTACCGCGCGCGAAAAGGGCGGCGTCGGATTCTTGTTCTGGAATGCTGCCAACGACTACTCCAAGCCGTTCGTCGCCATGCCTGAGATGCGCGCGACGAATTACCAGCCGGACCCGAAGCCGGCCGAGGCATCGAAAGAAGCCGAAGGATCAGAGGGATCCACGGCCCCAAAAGCCATCGACGGCGCAAAAGCAAGTGAAGCAGTTGCGGGAAGTAACGCTCCCAAAGACGGTGACACCGCGAACTCCGCCGACACCGTAAGAGCCGCCAATCCTGCAAAGGCAAGCGGAGCCGGGACGGAAAGCGACGCAGACAAAAGCGACCACGGAGTAAGAGGATCCTATAGGTACTTCCGCGGGGACGAACTGCCAGCCGCTTCCGTCCGCGCCAGCCTGACTCCGGCCAACTAAGCTGCTCATCCTGAGTTCGCCGGTTTTGAGCCGAGCCTGCCCTGGCGAAGAGGCCCGGCCCGACCGCGGGATGGCCTCGACTGCAATCGTGGAAGCCATGGAACTGATCACAGCCGACGCGCGCATCCGCTAGTCCCAGATTGTAGCGACGATCTGGCAGACACTCACAAAAAAAGCGGGATAGCTGGCGCTATCCCGCTCATTCCTCAGGCTTACATTAGAAACGGAACATGTCGACAAGATCACTGATGGCTGGGCTATTGAGCGGCACATAGGGATTGTCGCTGGCGGAGATTGGATTGGGGAAATTGTCCCGGCTCCGGGCCGTCAGTGGCTTCAGATTCCAATTGCGCTCAATGAACTTCAGGATCGAGACGTGGTCGGCGTAGGTGTGGTTGACATGGCCGCCCCTGGTGAAGGGAGAGACGATGATCAGCGGAACGCGCGGCCCATCGCCGAAGAAATCCAGCGGCTGGATGTAGCCGGAGTCGTAGAAGCCGCCGCCTTCGTCCACGGTGATAAACAGCGCTGTGCTCGCGAACAGGCTTGGCTGGGCCAGAAGGTGGTCGACGATATCCTTGGTCATGCCCTCAAATAGATCAAACTTTGAGGAAGCCGGGTGACCGTCAAGCAGGCCGTCCGGCTTTACGAAAGAAACTGCTGGGAGGGTTTGATTGTCGATGGCGGCGAAGAAATCCTTTGCATCTTTGATATGCGCGGCCCGTTGCGTGGGGTCGCCCATAATCGCCGTGGCATACGATTCGAAGTTGCAGATGTTGCAGTAGGCGGCGCCCACCAGCACGGTGGGATCGGTGCTCGTGGGGTCGTGCTGAAGCGCAACCGCCGCATCATAAGCGCCGCCGTAGTAGGCCCAGGAGATGCCCTTTTCGTTGAGTGCCTCACCGACCGTGCGGACTTTAGTCGGCGGGACCGAGCCACCGGAGGCGATTCCGGTGGTATCGACCGTTCCGTCGGGCAGGAAGCCCGGGGAATCGTTGTTCACCATGTAGAAATGCCCCGGCTCGCAGTTTGCTTTCGGCTGGTAGGGCAGAGACAGCAGGTAGTCGTGGATCGGCTTGATGCCCGGTTGTGAGAGATTAGCGCACTCGGTGAAGTTGCCGTCAAAGTTCAGGTCCACGGTGTAAACGTCATCGGTGCCCGGCAGCGGATTCGGGTTGGCGATATGCGAAGGCGGCTTGGTCGGGTGTCCCATGCCATCGCTCCAGAAGATCGCGTCGCCCGTTCCCAGCATGACGTGGTTGGCGCCGGTGCCTCCCATGAAGGCCTGATGATAGTTGTCGCTCATGGTGTACTGATCGGCGAGGCTTTTCAGGAAAGGAACGTCTCCGTTCTGCATGTTGTAGAACGCCATCGAATTGCCGCCGCCGTTGTCGTCAATCTGGCCGCCGGCAGCGGGATCGGGCTGGTTGGTGTAGTTGGTGATGACGAACGGATAGAGGTCGCTCAAGCAGCCAGAGGGATTCTCTGGAGTCGCGTTGAAGACGTTGCAATCCGATTGCTGCCACATTTCGAAGAGCCGATGGGTGGTGTCGCCGGTGTAGGAATCGTAGGGCAGTTTTGCGCCCTCGAGCGGGTAGGGGCCGTTGGGCAGGTGGTTGTAGTTCTGCACGCGGGTGTCCGGGTCCGGCAGCTCGAAGGTCTGCTTGAATTGCGTAGCGGCGCCGGTCGTCAGAAGGTGCAAGCTGGCCTTCTCCAGTGACGGCTCGACCGCAGCCATCAGACTGAGAGGCGTGCCCTTGGGGAAGATCGGCTTCGTCGGCGCGAAGTTCAGAGTTGGACCGGGTAGAGTGGTGTAGGGAGCCTTCTCGAGTGGGTCCAGGCTGATGAAATACTCGGTGCGGAATGGCGCGACAGCCTGGAACTGCTGTGCTTTGGTGAAATTCTCTCCGGGCGTGCCATCGGCATTGATGATGCCTTTGGACAACAGGTTCGACACTGAATCGCCGCTGGGTGAAACGTAAGTGGCGAACAGATGGTCGAAGGTGCGGTTCTCGCCGATGAGAACGATGACATGCTTGATGGGAGTGGCAGTCGGCGGCGCTTGCCCAGCTCCAGTTTGGCCGAACGCGGTAAACGAGTTGGACAGCAGCGCGAACAGTGAAACGCTTACCAGGGCACGCTGCCGCCATTTGCTGAGATTCGACAAAGGCACCATATTTTTCCTCCGTAAGGTTGGGGGGTTGAGTTAGCTCACGGCGCAGGGGAACCACAGGAACCCTAATGGAGGGGTGTTACCCGACCATGAAAATAGGATTAACCGCGGATGAAAACTCTCGCGGAAAGCCATCCCGTGATCATTTCACCTGGAGGAAGCGGGTCAAAGGATTGCTGAGATAGGACGAGTTCGTGAGGGTCGTCATCTGTGACTCGAAGGGTGACGTCGGCTACGAGATAGCGCTCGCAGATCCGGACGTTGTGGAAAAGATCCCTTGCAGTTTGCTGCTGCCTGTGCGAAATTTAAGGCCCCCCTCCCGATCCGCGTGCAGTTGTGTGGAAATTCTGATGCCGAAGCCTTCTGGTGCTGTCGGAGCCAAGTCCGCGCCGAAAGAATATGGCAGCCAGGTCCCGATTGCCCTGCTGAATTGCTTCAACACGAATAACCGGATCAATCAGTATCTGATCGATAACATTCCCGCGCCGGCGTGGCACGCCAAACCGCCGGATGGCAAGGGGCGCACTATTCCCGCCATCGTGGCGCACATGCACAACGTGCGCGTGATGTGGCTGAAAGTCGCGGCAAAGGGCAGCGAGATTCCGGGGCAGCTGGATCGCTCGAAGGTTACCCCGGCGCAGGCACTGCGAGCCTTCGAGGCGAGCCGGCATGCGCTGAGTGTAGTGATGAACCAGGCACTGGCCACCGATGGGCGGATCAAAGGTTTTCGCCCGGATGTGGCGGGATTTCTCGGCTACCTCATCGCGCACGATGCCCACCACCGCGGTCAGATCGCAATGATAGCGCGGCAAATGGGGCATCCGCTGCCCCAGAAGGCGATGTTCGGGATGTGGGAGTGGGGCTCGCGCTGATCCGCCATTCAAGGCTGAATCAGAAAAACCTTTGGTTTCTTTGGATGCCTCCAGGTCCGTTGATCTTCCTTCCATCACGCTTCAGGTAAAATCCGGCCAGCTTTTGTCGAACTCAGGTCAGCTATGCGCAAGGCGGCATTGCTCTACAATCCCGACTCTGGCGGCAGCGGCCGACGACGCAGGCACGAACTGGAACCTGTGCTGGCCGTGCTGCGAAGTGCAGGAGTGGAAGCCGAACTGGTTCTTACCGACTCGAGCGCACATGCGGTAGAGCAGGCCCGGCAGGCGGTTTCCGTTGGATGCGACACGATCTTTGCCTGCGGAGGGGACGGCACCATCCATAGCGTGGCCCAGGTGCTGGCCACAACAAATGTGGGACTGGCGATTCTGCCGATGGGTACGGCCAATGCGCTCGCGCATGACCTGGGAATATCGACTAATCTGACCGAGGCCGCACGCGCGGCTGTGAGGGCCATACAGCGCCGCGTGGCTCTTGGGCGCATACAGTATCTCGACCTAGAAGGCAAGGCCGGAGCGCGGTACTTCGTGGTGGCGGCTGGCGTAGGGGTCGATGCCCATCTCTTCTACAAACTCCACGCGGGCACCAAGCAGCGCATGGGCATGGCCGCGTACTATGCCAAAGCCTGGCGCCTGTGGTTCACCTATCCGATGACACGCTTTCTAGTGGAGTACGTAGAAAACGGCTGGGACGAGATGAAACAGGCGAACGTCACCGAGCTGATGGGAGTTCGTATCCGCAACTTCGGGGGAGTGCTGCAGGAACTGGCTCCGGGCGCGTCTATGGATCGGGATGACATGCGTTTGATTGTTTGCCGTACGGCGAGCCGGATGGCGTACCTGGCCTACGTGACGCGCGGACTGCTGCGGACGAGGTGGAAGATTCCGGGAGTGGATCTTGTCTACAGCGATAAGGTTTCTTGTCGGTATCACAGCGCGGGTGGGCCAGCGCAGCCGCGAATTTATGTTGAAGCCGACGGCGAACTGCTGGGCACGCTCCCGGCGGAGATCACGGTCGTGCCGGACGCGCTAACGATCCTGGCACCGTCCCCCTGAGCCCTTGTGAGGCCAGCCGTGTAAGAATAGGATTCTAGATCAGTTGGAACCCATCACCCACTTTCTGACCGGCGCGTGTATGGGGCGCGCCGGGTTGAACCGAAAGACGGCCCTGGCCACGGCCACATTGACGCTCGCGGCGGAAGCTCCGGATTTGGATGTTCTCGGCAGCTTTGGCGGTCGCGCGTTCGGCTTCGCGCATCATCGCGGGTTCACCCATTCCTTCCTTGGCATCCTGATCACTGGAGCCGTGGTGGTGGGCTTCATGTACGGGCTGTGGCGTCTGCGCGGGTGCAAGACGAGAGACCCGAACCTGCCGCCGCGCTGGGGGCTGCTTTACTTTTATGCGGTGCTGGCCGGGCTGAGCCACATTCTGCTGGACTTCACCAACAACTACGGCGTGCGCCCGTTCTGGCCGTTTTCAGAGAAGTGGTATTCGTGGGACATTGTCTTCATCGTTGAGCCGGTGATGTGGGTTTTGCTGGTTCTGGGACTGATTGTTCCGTCACTGTTTGCGCTGATCGACAAAGAGATCGGTGTGCGCCAGCGCAGGCCGCGGGGCCGGGTCTCGGCTAGCGTGGCGCTGATGGGAATTGTTCTCATGTGGGGACTGCGCGACTACGAGCATCGCCGCGCGGTCAATGCGCTGGCGGCGCGCAGTTACGAAGGCGTGGACCCAGTGCGAGTCTCGGCGTATCCCACCTATGTTGATCCATTCCACTGGTATGGAGTGGTGGAGACGCCGGCTTTCTTCGCTCTGGCTCCCGTGACTTCGCTGGAGCCGGAGGTCGATCCGGAGGAACGGATGGAAATTCGGTACAAGCCGGAAGAAACGCCAGTCACGTTGGCCGCGAAGAAGTCGTATATGGGACGCGTGTATCTGGATTGGGCACAGTATCCCATCACGGAAACGGAGGTCCTGCAACCGCCACGAAAGGGCTACATCGTGTACTTCCAGGACCTGCGCTTCGTCGGTATCCCGGGTCCGCTAAGCCGCGGGAGGCGAAGGCGTGGTGCGCTCGGCGCAGGCGTGGAACTGGACGAGAATTTGCGCGTGATTGGCGATGTCTTCGGCACGGAGAAAAACCAATCGGTTGCTCCGGAGCCGGATTAGAGGATCAGCCGCTGACGACCCGCGCTTGACGTGCTCGCATCGAGCGGCGAGAATACTATTTCGTTCGCCCGAGGTGCTCATGCTGGCTTACATCTTTGTGCTCTTAGCCATTGGAGTCAGATTTCTTCCCTTCGCAGGGCCGCTGAATTTTGTGCCGCACGCGTGGCATTTCACGCCGTTGGCCGCGTCGCTCTTGTATTTCGGCGCGCGTGGTTCGAGGCGCCAGATGTGGGCGCCGTGGCTGATGCTGGCTGTGACTGACGTCGTGCTAACGAAGGTGATGTACTCGTACGTCTTTTCCTGGGATCACTTTGTGACCTGGGCCTGGTACGCGGCAATTCTGTGGCTGGGGACCGGTCTGCGCGAAAAGTCGGGACCGGCGCGGGTGGTCGTCGCCGCCTTGGCCAGTTCCGTTTCGTTTTTCCTGATCAGCAATTTCGCGGTGTGGGCGGCATGGCCTGGGATGTATCCCCGCAATTTCGGCGGCCTGATGATGTCTTATGCCGCGGGCTTGCCCTTCTTCCGCGGAACGGTGACTAGCGATCTGCTTTTCTCAGCCGTATTTTTTGGAGCGCCGGTATTCGTGCAGGCGCTGCAGCGCTGGTTGGCTCACGACCAAGCCGCGGCGGCGTAGGTGAATCGGTCTAAGGCGAAGCATNCGATCCGACGCTTCGATGATTCAAGCGGTTTGAGTCTTCTTGCGACCTCGTAATACCAGCCACAACAGACATCCCACAGCAGCCGCACCCAGCACCCAATAGAAATGCCTCCGGAAAAGGTTTCCCGCCAATTCGACGATTTGCGGCCCGTAGATCAGCGCCAAAGCGGACCAAAAACTGAAGCGAACCAGTCGTGCGAAGAAAATTGCGGTCAGGAAATGCGTCCAGCGCATCTCGAACACCGCCGCTCCTAGCACAAACAGCTTGAACGGCGTGGGTGGCGGGAGCATGCCGGGCAGCATCAGCGCCAGGAATTCGTGCCTCTCGAACGACCGATGGATTTTCTGGAACCGCTCTTCGGTGATGCGCTTGCGCAGAACTTCTTCACCGCCGAAATATCCGACCACGTAGAGCGGCAGGCTCCCGAGCGCCGAGCCCAGCGCGGCCATCACAACATAGAAGAGGAAGCGGCGGCGATCTTGATAGACGTAGCCCACTACCACCGCGTCGACGGGCATGCCCAGCAGCGAGGAATCGATCGCAGCGATGGCAAAGACTCCCCACACGCCCAAGGGCTTAAGCAACGCCCAGATCCACGCGGTGTAGCGCGCCAGAATGTGGCCGATCTTTTTCAAGGAAACAGTTAGTGTACGTGAATGAAGAAGAGCGTGTCAGGGCGGAGTGCGAATGTCTCCGTTCGCCGGGGGAAGCTGCTAACATCGCTAGCTAGTCATTCACCAACGATTCAGATTGGAGTCTGCTTGCGCAAGCTGATTCTTTCGCTCTGTATTTTCTTTCTCGTCCCACGCGTCGTTGTAGCCCAGCAGTACGATCTCGTTATCGAAGGCGGACGCGTGATGGACCCCGAGACGAATCTCCATGCCGTGCGTAATGTCGGCATCCGCAATGGAAACATCGTCCGCATTTCTTCCGAGTCTCTCACCGGGCGGCGAGTCGTGAATGCCCACGGACTCGTAGTCGCGCCTGGCTTCATCGACCTGCACCAGCACGGCCAGGATTTCGCGAGCCAACGAGTGAAGGCGCTCGATGGGGTCACCACGGCATTGGAATTAGAGATTGGCGCTCCGGACGTAGCTGAATTTCTGAAAGCTAAAGCAGGCCGTTCGCTGATCCACTACGGCACTTCAGCCAGCCACGTGGCGGCGCGTGCGTTGGTGTTCGGCGTGCCGTTGCCGCCGGGGACGATTCTGCCGAAGAGCGGTCCGGCGACGGATCAGCCAGCGACACCCGATCAAATCGAGCACATCAAGGATCGGCTGCGCGCGGAGCTCGATGCGGGCGGGCTCGCAATCGGCATGGGCATCCAGTACACGCCCGGGGCGACACGGCTTGAAGTGATCGACATGTTCCGGATGGCCGCGGAGCGCAGGGTGCCCGTCTACACGCACATGCGCAGTGCGGGGCGAATTGAGCCGGGGTCTGCGATTGAAGCGACCAGCGAGGTCATTGCAGCGGCCGCCATCACCGGCGCCTCGCTACACATAGTTCACATCAACAGCACCTGCCTGCACGACTCGCTGGATTGTCTGGCCATGATCGAAGGCGCGCGCGCCCGCGGACTTGACGTAACCACGGAAGCCTATCCGTACATCGCTGGCATGACTGCCACTAACTCTGCGCTATTCAATCCCGGGTGGCGCGAGAAGCTCGGAATCGACTACGGCAACCTCGTGCTTCCTGATACCGGTGAGCATCTTACAAAAGAGCGCTTCGACGAATTGCACAACTCCAGCACGCAGCGCTGGGTACTGGTGTTTGCCAACACGCAGGAGATCGTCGATCAGGTAATCCCGCATCCGCTGGTGATGATTGCGAGCGACGGAGCCGAAGGCCATCCGCGCAACGCCGGCACTTACTCGCGCGTGCTGGCGCAATATGTCCGCGAAAAAGGTACGCTCACGCTGATGGCCGCGCTGCGCAAAATGACTCTGATGCCGGCAGAGATGCTCGAGCGTTCCACGCCCGCCGCGCGGCAGAAAGGACGGCTGCAGGAAGGCGCCGACGCGGACATCGTAGTTTTCGATCCCCAGACCATCGCCGACCGAGCGACGTTTCAGAAGCCAATGGAGCCGAGCGTGGGAGTTCATTTTCTCGTGGTCGGTGGAACGCTGGTCGTGGACGACGGGAAAATTGTTCCGGATGTGTTTCCGGGCCGGGCGTTACTCGGCCCAGGCAAAGCTTACGGACGTTGACGACTCTCTCGACAATAGCCCCGTCGACCATCTTCGCCGCCTGGACGGGAGAGGCGCCCGCCCCAAATGCGCAGGGATGGTTTAATTCCTCCGCTGACGTTTTCTAGGAGCTATTTGTTTTTTCGGCTTGTGGGCCGTTTTCCCCTCGAGCAGTTCGAGCGCATGAGGAATGATTTCGATTACGGCTCCCAGTGATTCCACTGCCCCGGTCGGGCTCCCTGGCAAATTGAGGATCAGCGTCTGGCCGCGCACTCCGCAAAGTCCGCGGCTGAGCGCGGCGAATGGTGTCTTCCTCGCGCCTTTGCTCCGCATGCGCTCGGCGACGCCCTCGAGCAGGCGGTCGCAAACCGCGCGAGTCGCCTCCGGAGTGACATCGCGGGCGGCGATGCCGGTGCCGCCGGTGGTCACGATCAGCCGCACTTCCTGCGCCAGGCGAATCAGGAGATTCTGAATCTTCAGGGAATCATCGGGAACGATCTCGCGAACCGTGACTTGGAGGTGGGATTTTTCGAGAGCCTCTGCGACGGCAGGACCCGAGAGATCTTTGCGTTCGCCGCGCGCGCAGGAATCGCTGACCGTAACTACCGCGGCAGTAAAGACCGGCGAGGCGAACACCTCAGCCGAGGAGGACATCTTCCTCTTCTTCCTTGCCACCGCCAGCCGAAGCAGGAGAGGCGGGTGCCGCGGGCGTGGGGGGCGACGTCGCGATTGACTCGATCGGCTCTCCTCCGGCGTCGCGCTGCGATTCGTCAAGCAGGCGCAAGCCTTCCATCAGCAGACCTTGTGTGTTGAGCTGCGTGGTCTCCTGATCCGTCTTGCCTTCGAAGTCGAGCTCGAAGTTGCCCTCGGTCCAACGCAGCACTTTGAAGACGGCTTCGTCACCGATGAGCGATCCGTAGGTGGCGTGCTTGACCTGACCTCCGACGAAAAACACTTCGCACTTGTCCGCGTCTTTGGTGAGAGTAAGGCGGCAGCTCTTGCGGCCCATTTCGAGCGACTGCATCAGGTCGATCACGTTCATCTGGGAAAGATTGCCGCGCACGACGCCATCGGAAGGAGCGGTCTTCGCCATTTTCTCCAGCGCGATGCGGTCGATCATGCGCTTGACGCGACGAGTCGCATCTTTCAGGAAAAAGGGCTTTTCGAGATAATCGTCGGCCGCATCCTGCGGGGACAACCGCTCGGCGATGTCCGCTTTGCTGGCCATCAGCACGGTGGAAAAATTCGCGGTGGCGGGGCGGCTCTTGAGCTTCTCGACGAGCTGACGACCATCCATGCCCGGCATGCGGTAATCACAGACCAGCAAGTCGGGCGGATCGTCTACAGCCTTCAGCAATGCGTCGGCGGCATCGGTCGCGGTGGTCACGGCCGCCAGCGGCGAAAGCGCCTGCTGCAGCATGCGCAACACCATCGGATTGTCGTCCACCAGCAGCAGTTTTACGTCGTTCGCCATAGGTGATGAAGCGAATGAGCTATTGAGTGCGTGAGCGCCGGTAGTCTCCGCTTCTGCCTCCGCTCTTGCGTTCCAGCACTACTTCGCGAATCTCGATGCCCTTGTCGAGGGCCTTACACATATCGTAAACCGTAAGGGCAGCTACGCTGGCAGCCACGAGAGCTTCCATTTCGACGCCGGTTTCGGCGGTCGTCGCGACTTTGGAGGTGATGGCGACGCCATTCTCGCACAGCCGCACGTCGACATNCAACGAGCGCGAGCGGAAGTGGATGGCACATCGGGATCAACTCCGCGGTGCGCTTGGCGGCCATAATGCCCGCGACTCGGGCGACTTCCAGCGGATCGCCCTTGGGATTGCTTGCCAGCGCCGCCAGCACCGCAGGCTTCATGGCGACCAGGGCGCTAGCTTCCGCCTCGCGCCGGCTTGCTGATTTGCCCGAAACGTCGACCATCCGGGCGCGCCCGGAGCGATCATAGTGACAGAGCTTTCGCGCCATCGTTGAAACTCTATCTTACACGGGTGGCGGCAGCATGAGAGTAAGCGGCCTTTCGGGTGGTCACGACTGTTTCCGATGCGCGCGAGATCCCTTCGACTTCGCTCAGGGCAGGCTCTTCGCTCCGCCTGAGGTCCCTCGCTACGCTCGGGATTTCGGCGCGGCTCGAACGCCGCGCACTTGCCTCAAGCTTCGCTCAGGATGACCCCGGAAGGTTACCCGGCATGTGAAGTTCAAGCCAGCGATGGCACGGTTCAAGTTGGAAGCGGCGTAACTAGCGCGGAAGGACGGCCACCCATTCCCCCGCCGCGATGCACTCGCGGTCTGCAGGTACGACGATGTAACAATTGGCTCGCGCCGTCGCGGCCACGTCTCCGGAGCCTTGCCAGGGCACTCGTTCGACGCTTGCGTCCTCAAACTCGCCCGAGAGAATGGCGGGAAGAAAACGTTTCAAGCCCGTCTTGACGCGAATCTCACTCTTCAGCCGCGCGTGCAGAAAGCGCAACTCTTGCGGCGCAAGGCCCGTCAATGCCTCCACCATCGGCCGGGCAAATAACTCGAAGGTCACCATGGTTGACACCGGGTTCCCGGGCAAACCGAAGAAATATTTGTGTGGCCCGGCTGCTCCCACGTCGACGTCACTTGGGGCGCGGCCAAAAACGACGGGACGCCCCGGCTGAATCTGGGCCCCGGTGAAAAAGAATTCGGCGCCCATTTCGGCGAGCACATGTTCGACCACATCGTAACGCCCCATGGAAACGCCGCCGGTCAGGATGAGGAGATCGGCTTGCAATCCGCGCTCGATCAGCCACTCTAGCCGCTGCGGCTCATCGGGGGCGATGGGCAGAAGAATGGGCTGCCCGCCAGCTGCGATCGTCTGAGCGGCCAGAGAATAGCTGTTCGAATTGCGAATCTGGGTGGAGCCGGGCACGGCGTCGACCTTGACCACTTCGTCTCCGGTGGTGAGCAGCGCAACTCGCGGACGCTTGTGTACTTGCAGTTGCAACTTGCCGACCGACGCTGCCAAGGCGATGGCCGCGTCGTTCAGGCGGCGGCCTGGCTCAAGCAGGCGCGTGCCCTGTGGGGCTTCTGCTCCCTGAGGGACGATATTTTCTCCGTGTGCCGCGCCCCGGATGATCTCGACAAACTCGTTTCGTCGCGAGGCATGTTCGATCATCACCACGGCATCAGCGCCCGCGGGCACGGGCGCTCCGGTCATGATCGAGATGGCTTGACCGGAATCGACGGCGGCTGGAATGTCGCTGGGCTTGGCACCGGCCTTAATCTCGCCGCTGACCACCAGCAAGGTTGGAAGCTGATCGAGATCGGCAGTTCGAACAGCGTAGCCGTCGCGCGCCGAGCGGGGAAAAGGAGGAAGGTCGCGATCGGCGAGCAGCGGTTCGGCCAGCACGCGTCCGAGAGCATTGAGCAAATCGACATTCTCGGTGCCGCAGCTTCGGACGCGCGCGGCATGGTCCTCGACAGTTCGACGCGCGTCTTCAAAGCTCAACACTAGGGACGAATCGGCGGGTGCAGGCATCGCACGATGATAGTAGAAAAAGCGGACAGAATAACTGATTTTTCAAAGGAAGTTGAGGGAAGTCCGGGTAGGCTGGGCACTGGGAGAGATGTCAAAACGCTGGACCGCAAAGCGCGCGAAGAGAAGCCGCAAAGATCGCGAAGGAGCTACAGAACCTAGCGCGCCAACTGCTGGCCCAGCACCGCCGGATTGCTGGCAAAGGACAATCCGGTCTCGAGATCAACCACGCGATCGCGGACCAGCTGTGCGATTTCCCCGTCGAAGTACTGCATGCCTTCGGAGACTCCTGCCTTCATGGCGTCAAGCAGCGTCTTGTCTTCGCGCTCGCCTTTCTCGATGCACTCGCGGGTGCGGGCGTTGGTTTTCAGGATCTCCACCACGGGGACGCGCCCGCTTCGGTCAGACTTCGGCAACAATCGCTGGCAAATGATGTAACGGAAACACTTGGCGAAGCGCTCGCGTACCGACTGCTGCTCGCCGGGAGCGAAGGAGCTGACGATGCGCTCCACGGTCTTCGAGGCGTCCATGGTATTGAGGCTGGAGAGGACGAGGTGCCCGGTCTCAGCGGCTTCGAGAACGATCTCGATCGTCTCGCGATCGCGCATCTCGCCCACCATGATGACCTTCGGGGCCTGGCGCATGGCGGAGCGCAAGGCGTGGGCGAGGTTGGGCGTGTCGCTGTGCAACTCACGCTGATGGATGGTGCAGCATTTGTGATTGTGCAGAAACTCGATGGGGTCCTCGATGGTGATGACGTGGTAGTACTTCTCGCGGTTGATGCAGTCGAGCAGCACGGCGAGCGTCGAGGACTTGCCCGATCCCGCGGGGCCGGTGACCAGCACAATTCCATCACGCAGTTTAGTTACGTCAGACAAGGTCTGGGGCAGGCGCAGGGATGCAAAGTCGGGGATGGCAGTGGGAATCACGCGCATCACCACGGCGCAACTGCCGCGCTGAATAAAAATGTTGACCCGGAAGCGCGCCAGCCCGGGCAATCCGAAGGAAATGTCGCAGGCCCCGTGCTCGCGCAGAGTGGTGATCGCCTGCTTGTTGTCGCCAATCAGATCGACGGCGATGTGGCGAGTGTCATCGGCAGTGAGCAGCGTCAGCCCGGGCACTTGCACAGGGATTAGCTGGCCGTAGACCTGGACTTGCGGCGGACGTCCGGGCGAAAAAATCAGGTCGCTGATTTTCTCCGCCGCGCGCAGCATGGCGGAGAGCAGGGCGGGCGTGGCGACTCGGCCGGTTCCCGAGAAGCCTTCCAATGAGACGGAGAGGGGCGCAATACCTGGTGATGCCATCCAATCCTCACACTTCGGAATCGCACCACCACAGAGGAGGGAGAACTGCCTGCCTTAACTGTACCCCGCTGGAGGGCCAAATACGAGGACACGAAGTGCATATCCCTTCGTAACCCCGCTTTAACAAAAAGAAAAGGGCGGCCGACGAGCCGCCCTTGATAGACGTAAGTCACTGAATCTGAAGCAGATCCTACTTCTTGGTTGTTTTTTTCTTGCTACCGAAGCTGGTTTCCACAGAAGCGCCAATGCTGGCTAGCATGGCCTTGGCCTCTTCGGAATGCCCGCCCGTGGGCNACCAGTTCCAGGTATTTCTGGAAGGCCTCGGCAGTGCCCGGCACCGCGACCATCTTTTCACCCTGCAGCGTGGCCTTGCCCAGCATGTTGACGCCCTTCTGGTAATAGGCTTCGGCCCGGTTGGGATCGGCGGCAATGCATTTGTCGAAGGCCACGATGGCCTCGTCCGCCTTGCCGGCATTGGTGAGCACCGCGCCTTCGTTGAAGTAGGCCTGGGCTGCCGAGCTGGGATCGGTCTTGACGGCAAGCTCATAGGTCTTAATCGCGTCGTCGGTTTTGCCGGCCTTGGCATAGGCCTCAGCCAGGTTGTTGTAGTAGGCTCCCAGGCTCTTGGCCGCATTGGGGTCATTTTCCTTGGTAGCGGCCTGCTTCAGTTGCACTGCTTTCTGATAGGCCTCGACCGCTGAGTCCAGCCTCTTCTGCTTTTCCGCAGGATCGGTCTGCTTGTTCACCGACATCCGATAGTAGTCGCCCAACTTGAACCAGATCAGATCGCGGCTGGGATCGACCTGGTTAGCCTCGTTCAAGTCGGCGATGGCGGTATCAAAGTCACCCGCGTCGGCCGCTGTCTTGGCTGCACTCAGCTTTTCGTTCAGCGACTTGACGGTGTTGACTTCTTTTTCCTGCTTGGCCTTCTGTTCCTGCATCTGCTTGAGCTGTTCCGGAGTGAGGCCCTGGCCCTTGGCCTGGCTCTCGTGCTCCTTCTTCAAGTCGAAATCCAGAGTGTTCTCGTCGAGCTGAACCTGAAACTTGTTGACGTGGAACAAGTCTTTGTTCGCTTTGACGTCGTCGGCCGACTTGTACAGCGAAACGATGTAACTGCCTGGCGCGATGCCCAACGAAAAGTACTCGCCCTTCTTGTTGGTCTTAAGAGTGTACTTTTGGCCGTTGTCCTGGTTCGCCCACACGACGAGGCCGTCTACGATGGGATTGCCGTCGGCGTCCTTGCACACGCCTTTCACCGTTCCCGAAGCTTGGGCGAACACAGGAGGCGCGCACAATCCCAGCACCAGGATTACAAATACGATCATTGCCAAGTGTTTTCTCATCCTGCCCTCCTGGCCAAAATCAACTTAGATTGTCGAATTGTTGACAGTGATTGGGCCAATGGGCATCCTTCTATGGAGCCCTTTCCAATCCCTCATCAGCAAATCAACAATCCGCCATTATTTCGCATAGGGAATCGGGTCAGCTACGCCCGCAGCCTGGAAGGCCCGCAGGCGCAACACGCAGCTATCGCATACGCCGCACGCCCGATCCTCGCGACTGTAGCATGACCAAGTTAAATCGAAGGGCGCGCCCAATTCAAGGCCAAGGCGGACGATCTCTGCCTTGCGCATGGCAATGAGCGGCGTCACAATTTCGATTCGCCCTTCCTTCGTGCCTGCTTGTATGACTTCGTTGAACGCCTTGTAATACGCTGGGCGGCAGTCGGGATACCCGGAACTGTCTGGCTCCACGGCGCCAATATAGACCTTTTCCGCGCCCAACGCTTCAGCCCAGCTCACCGCGACTGCCAGAAAATGCGCATTGCGAAACGGCACGTAAGTCACAGGGATGCCATGACTAAGAGTGTGCGCTTCAGGCACGGCGATATTCTCGTCGGTGAGCGCGGATCCGCCGATGGCCCGCAACGCTTCGTTTCTTACGATGAGTTTGTCGCGGATGTTCAGCCGTT
>OCOJ01039883.1_pt4 | contig 43087 bp, 42 predicted proteins | sample 1539251 | NCBI WGS metagenome assembly OCOJ01 (sample SAMN01911457, study PRJEB22624) | soil metagenome | biome: Soil | place: Malaysia | collected 2012-04-30 | depth RA_metagenome m
TGTGGCTCGCGTGGCGCCGGGGATTCTCGCCGCTGGAGATGATCTCGGAGAAGGCGGATGCTGCCGTCGTTGGCACCCTGCGGCACCGCTTCAGGGGAAGTAGCGCGGACTGGGATGGATCGTTTCCATGGCGCGTGATCCGCGGTCTGTCTCCGGCTAACCCAGGAACTGCAGAAACTTTCGCGGCTGATTGTCGAAGCCGGGAAACACTGCCGCGAGATTCTGATTTCCCATGTGTCGCGCCACGGCCTCACCCAAAACCTGGCGGAAATCCGTGGTGAGCGCGAGGTCCCGCCCTTCATATAGCTGAGATTGGTCAAGCCCGGGCCAGCGGCCATAAACTCGGCCGCCCCTCACCGGTCCGCCCAAAATGAACATCACGTTGGCGTGGCCGTGGTCGGTGCCGCGGTTGCCGTTTTCGCGCGCGGTGCGGCCGAATTCCGACATGGTGACGATGACGGTATCTTCGCCAAGATCGCCGAGGTCGATCCAGAAAGCGGCGAGCGACTGCGAGAACTCCGTGAGCACGTTCGCCAGTTGGCCTTCGGTCGAACCTTCGTTCACGTGATGGTCCCAGCCGCCGATGTCGGCAAACGCCACCTGCACACCCAGATTTGCCTTGATTAGCTGGGCAAGCTGGCGCAGGCTGTCGCCGAATCGTCCCTTGGGATAGTTGGCGCCGGGGGCGGGGGCATATTTCGTGGGATCGGCGGTCTTCAGCATCTTCATGGCATCGAAAGTTTCCTCACCGGTACCGTGCAGAACTGCGTCGGAGGAGTGGTCATACATCGCTTCAAACGCGCTGGCGATGGGCGAGGCCTTCGGATTTCGTCCGCCGATCGAGAAATCGTTGATGTTATTCATCGCGACCGCGGGCTCGGAGCCGCTCAGGATGCGCGGAAGAGAAGGGCCCAGGGCGATGGCGCGGAATGCCGACGGCGTTGCAGGCTGAGGCATCGCGTGAAGTGAGCGGTTCAGCCAGCCATCGTCAGTTGCCTTCAGGCCGGGGGTTCCGGATTCCATGAAATCCTGCGCGTCGAAGTGAGAGCGGGTGGGATCGGGCGATCCCGCTGCGTGCACGATTGCCAGGTGCCGTTGCTGCCAGAGAGGTTGGAACGCCGCGAGCGAAGGATGCAGACCGAAGAAGCCGTTCAGATCGAGCAGCGCTTTGCGGGGAATGTTGATGCTGGGGCGCATGGCATAGTAGTGCTGTTCGCCGTGCGGAACCACGATATTGAGGCCATCCGCCGCTCCCCGCTGAAAAATGACGACCAGCCGCTTGTTGCGCGCGGCCGGCTCAACAGCGCCGAGCACGGCGCGAGTGAGGAAGCTTGGCACTGCGGCCGTGCCGACGACAGCGAGCGCTCCGTTGCGAAGAAAAATGCGGCGAGTGATCATAGAAAGCTCCTGGCTCTTGCCCTTTGGCTCTCCTTGCGACGTCACGGTCTTTTGTATTTTGGCTCCAGGCTAAGAGCCAACAGCCAATAGCTAAAAGCTATCTCCTCTGAAACTCCGGCGAGCCCAGCAGCAGGCCCGCGATCGTGCCGATGTCCGCAGGCCGCGGAAAGCCGCCAGGTTTGGCTGAGTCCGCTTTCTGCACATTTGGCTTCTGCGGCGCGCCGTTCCCTCTCGCTTGTTCGATCTGGCCCACGATCGAGTCGTGGGTCTGCTTCGAGACCTGCCCCGCAAGCAGATTGGCCTCCATCGCCGTGAGCGCGACAGTCGCACCCGACGGCGAACCGCCTCCTGACAATTGCGCCGCATCTACCTTCACACCTCGCACTTTACCCGCGGTCAGAGCCAGCGCAAAATTCATGCGGTTGAGCAGCGCCGCGGAGCTGACCCAGGTCTCCGCTTTCATCGAGTAGCCCGTGGGCGGCTGCGCGCCATAGAGCGGCATCCCCATGTTGTTAAGCTGGCGGGTCAAAGGAAGCGCATCCTCCACATCGGCGCCGGTAGCGCGCACCGCAGAGGCTACAAACTCCAGCGGCGTTTTCACCTTCGCGCGATAAGCTTCGTCGGACCAAAATTCCAGCGAGTGAAACAGCGTGGATAAAACCTCGCGAATATCGCCCTTCTTCTTCAAAAATGTCTTCGTCATGCGATCGACCAGCGCCGGTGGCGGATCGTCAGAAACGAAGCGCTGTGCCAGTTTCAGCGAAATGAAGTGTGCGGTCTGCGGATTCGTGGCCAGCAGATGCAGCAGTTGGCGGCCTTCGTCCTCACCCTTCGGCTTGATGCGGTGGTTCAAGACGAACTTCGGCCCCGGCTCGTGCATGCGCGGATCGAACTTGAACCCTCCGCCATCATTCGGTTTATCGATGGTCCAGCCGGTGAAGACCTTGGCCGCTTCAATCACATCGCGTTGCGAGTATCCGCCGTTCACGCTGAGCGTGTGCAACTCGAGCAGCTCGCGGCCATAGTTCTCGTTCAATCCGGAATTCTGTTTCCGATTCGGCTTCGCAGCACGCGGCGGGTAACGGTAGGGGCCGTAGCGTCCCGGGTGCGCCGGAATGCCGAGACCCTGCATCGAGTTCGGGCCAACGCTCAACCAGTTGTCGAGATAGAACAACATCGCCGGACTCTTGGCCGTCGCGACCAACAAATCCTCAAACTTGCCCAGAGCGCGCGGCCGAATCACATCCTGCTCGTAGCTGGTCAGGAATTGGCGATCGACGCCTTTGCCGATGTAGACGTTGAAGTGATTGAACCAGAAATCGGTCATCACCTCTTCCAGCTGACGCTCGCTGTAGATCGCGCGCAGTAGCTTGGCCTGAACCAGTTCATCGGTGACAACTCCCTGAGGATTGTTCAACGCCAGCAGCGTTTCTTTTTGCTTTGCGTCCATGTCGGCAAGGAATTCCTGTCCCTTGCCGCCGCGCAGCGAGTCGGCGAAGGCGAGCTTCTCCTCGGGAGTCATGGCAAGCACGCTCTTGTAGCGCTCATCAGCTGGAAGATCGAGCAACTGCTGCGCCTTCAAATCGGCATAAAGGCGCGCTTCGCGGCGCTTGGCCTCAGGGTCGTCAATTGGCGCAGCAGTCGTGGCGGCGGGCGGCGCCATCGAAGTATCCGCCACGTTCGATGTTTCTTCCTTGCCGGGCGACAGGGAATTCATTGTGGCATTGTCAGTCAGCGCGGTCGCGGCATTCTCCATGGATGTTCCGGCGGGCGCCGACAGCGAAGTCGCTGACGCAGCCGCCCTGCCAGCGGAAGCCGAACCCACAGCGTTGCTGCCGGCCGCCTCTTCCTTGCGCTCTTGCCGCTGTTCGAAGCGCGCTATCTGAACCTGATACACGGCGCGTTTTGCTGGATCGGAGGGCATCGGCTGCTTGCCGTCCATAACCTGCTTGATCATGGCACCGTCGGGGAAGGTCTCGGCGGTTTCGCGCGGACTCATGCGCAGAGTGCGGAACGCCGCCAGTCGCGATTCCAGGGCGGTGTCGTTGATCTTCTGCGGGTGCAGCTGCAGGTCGATCCACTGATCGACACCCATCGCCATGATGCGCTGCACATCGCCGGGGCGGGGTCCGAAGGCGAGGCGGTTGAGAGCATGAACGGCTCGTTTCTGTTCATCTGGGGCGTTGGATTTGTCTTTCTTTTTCGCGACCAGCGGTGGGACGGCGCACGCCAGGCTCAGAGCCAGCAAGAACACGGCAAGCTTGGCGGGGCTGGAGCGCATGCGGAGTCCAGGAAGCCTCAAGCAGCGAAGCTCTCATGATTATCAACCCAAACCGGGGAGAAAGTTGCTGTCGGAGTGGGTTCGACGGCCACGGGGAACTGCTTGTGTAGTATGGACTTGCCACGCGGCCCCCGGGGAAATCATCGCCTCTAACAAGTCGACTGGCTGGGAGCCAAACAACCAAGAGCCAATAGCCAAGAGCTTAAGAGCTCAAACCGAGCCGTTCGTCGAATACACTTTCCCGCGCGAAATCTTATGCTGCAACGTGGCCGCGAGATGATCGATGTCCGCGGCTGCGATATTCACCGACGCACGGTCAGCCAGGAGCGGGGCGCGGTTGCTACCTACCGCGTCGCGCCGCACCTGGATCAGAAGCGCTTGCATTGCGCTGGGATCGTACTTCTGTGGGGTCATGCGTACCAGGTCGTTCAGCGCGCTTCCCACAGACATCGGTTCGCGATAGGGCCGCGCGCTGATCATGGCATCAAACGAATCAGCCAGTCCTACGATTCGCACCGGCATCGACAAGTCATCTGTCAAAAGCTTGTCAGGATAGCCCGATCCATCGCACCGTTCGTGGTGCCAGCGGACGATCTCGGGAATTCTCGGCCATGGAAAATGCACGCTGCTCACGATCTGGTGGCCGACCACCGTGTGATCGGCCATCTCGCGAAACTCCTCGGGATCCAGGGCTCCGGGCTTGCCGAAGAGCCGACGATCGACGGCCACCTTGCCGATGTCGTGCAGATAGCCGGCACTGCGCAGGGCCGCAACGTCGCTGGGTTCCATGCCCATCGCCTCGCCAATCGCTGCCGCGTAGCGGCCCACGCGCAGCGAGTGTCCGTGGATGTTCACATGCTTGACGTCGATGGCGGTGGCAAAGGCTTCCAATGCGTTGTCATAAAAACCGTGCAGAGAGGCCATCAGGCGCAGGTTCTCCGAGACACGCTGCGCGATTGTTTGAGTAAGCGCGTGATTGTGGACGGCAAGCGCCACATAATTGCACAGCAGTTCCATGGCGTCGAGCTCGCTATCTTCGTAGAGGGCGTCTCCAGGACGGCGGCCCAATGCGACCACGCCAGCGAGCTTGCCGGCAGCCTTGAGCGGCGCGAGGCACTTGAATAGCTCTGGGGCAACATTGCCATTGGAGCTGAGGAACACCGAGTAGGTCGAAGCATTCAGGACGATCGGGCCACGGGCCGCCGTGAGCGCATGCACGTGCTTGGGAAGAAGAGGAATGAACGCGGGCTCGGGCATCAGGGCAAATCCCTGGGATGCCGCCGAGGTCAGCATCGTGGGTTTTTCGCTGAAAAGAAAAAGAGCGCCTTCGCGCGCGCCCGCGGCCTCCATCAGGGCGGAGAGCATGGCCCGCGAAGTCTCGGAAAACTCGCGCCCCGCGGTCAGTTCGGGGCCGAGCTCTGAGAGCGCCTCAACTGTGCGCAACAAACGCCGAAAGTTATCGGTCTGCACTGCCACGCGACGAAGTGGGAGCCAGATCGCAGAGCAAGTTGAGCCTAACACGCGGCAAATCGCGGCGCGAGGGCCGTGTGTTGGTTAGTTTGGTGCTGTGGTGGCACGAGTGGAAACAAGTCGGCGAGAATTACTCGAGCGACTAAGGACCATAGGAGCGGCGAGACGAACGCCATGAGTGACGGATCGGTGCTGGTAACGGGCGGCTGCGGATTCGTCGGCCAAGCTCTGTGCAAACTTCTACAGCGCAAAGGTCATCGGACCCTGGTCTTGGATCAACCGCCTGACCCTGACACGGCCGAGCAATCGCGGCGTCTGGAGCCGGAAGTGCCTTGCGACATCCGGCGAGCCACACATCTCTGGACGGTATTTCAGGCGGAGCGAATTGAGAGCATCGTTCATCTGGCAGCGGTTCTTCCCACCGCGGCCCAGCGCGAACCACTGCGGACGACTCAGGTCAACATCACCGGCAGTCTCAACTTGCTGGAGATGGCGCGGCAGTTCGATGTCCGACGGGTGGTGTTCGCTAGTTCCTTGAGCGTCTATGGGACGTGCCCACCAGGTGAGGCAGTCGCAGAGACGCATCCAGCCGCTCCCGAAGATCTTTACGGCGCGTCCAAACTCTATGTTGAGCAGCTAGGGGCCTCTTACCGTGTGCGTTTCGGTGTGTCTTTCGTGAGTTTGCGCATGGGACGAGTGATTGGGCCCGGCGCGCAGTCGAGTTCATCGGCCTGGAGAAGCCGAATCTTCGAAGATTTGCGATCCACAACTGCAACAGAAATATCCTTGCCCTACGCTGGACAAGAAAGACTCCTGCTGGTGTGCGTGGACGACATCGCCAAGATGCTTGTCGCTCTGCTGGAGGCGCCACAGCTTGCACATTCGATCTATAACGCAGTGTGCGAATCGATGCTCGTGTCGGAGCTGAAGCAAGCGGTCGAATCGCTGAATCCCAATGTCCGCGTTCGGCTGGGCCAGGAACATGTGGCGGGAAATCCACAACGGTTGGATAGCGGACGGTTTGCGCGGGAGTTCGATTTTCAGGCGGACCGCATCGCACACCTATTGAAGCGTGTGGCGGGAGCGTGAGGTCCCCTGCGCGGGGTTGCAGCTTGGCATCTCGCCGTCAGAAATGTTCCCGCAGATCCGCGAACCTTTGGACCACCAGCAATTGCTGCGGAGGCTTGGCGGTCTTCACTTCTTCGTGTTCGAGAATCCAGGTATCGCCGTGCGGCACGAAGACCGCGTGCAGACCCACGGCCAGCGCAGGATTGATGTCGGACTTCGGGCTGTTGCCGACCATCCAGGTGGAGTCGTGCGCGAGTTCGTACTTTTCGATCACGTCGGAGTAAGCAGCGACGTCCTTCTCGGTCACGATTTCGACCGCCGCGAAATATTCTTTCAATCCTGAACGCTCGATTTTTCCCGTCTGCTCCGCAAAAGCGCCTTTCGTCAACAAAATGAGATGGTGGCGGTCGCTCAAGTACTGCAGGGTTTCGGGCACTTCGGAAAGAATCTCCACGGGATGGTCGGCGACGGTGTGGGCGAAACTGTTGATCTGAGCATGCAGCTCAGGTGTGACCGGCTCAACGCTGAGCCGTTCGAATGTATCCACCAGGGCGTGGGCGAAGCTGTGCAGGCCATAGCCGTGTTTCACAATGCATTCGCGTTCCACGTTGTTGAGGACTTGGCGCACCTGCCCGGGAGAAAACTCCTGATGATTGAGGAAGGTGATGAAGCGAGCGATGGCGCGCTCGAAGTAGATGTTGTTCTCCCAGAGCGTGTCGTCGGCGTCGATGAGGAGGGTTTGAGCGCCGTTCACGCGACCCAGTCCACGTGCGCCTCCGGCCCAATGATGCCCGCCTTGTGTCCCATATCGAGCAGGCGGCGCACGGCCTCGCGGCCGTCGGGGCCGTAGTCGAGCGTGCGCTCGTTCACGTACATCCCCACAAACTTTTCCGTTAACTGCATATCAAGATCACGGGCGAACTGCATGGCGTAGGCGAGCGCTTCTTCACGGTGATCGAGTCCGTACTGAATACTCTGGCGCAGCGCAGCCGCCACAGCCGAGATGATCTCCGCACCCAGCGCGCGGCGAATCGCGTTGCCACCGAGCGGCAGGGGCAGACCCGTGATCTTCTGCCACCACCTTCCCAGATCCACGATCCGGTGCAGGCCGGACTTGTCATAGGTTAGCTGACCTTCGTGAATGATCAGCCCGGCTTCATGCTTGCCTTCGACCACCTGCGGAATGATCTGATCGAATGGCACGACTTCCGTTTCCACGCCCGGCGCGAAGAGTTGCAGAGCCAGGTACGCGGTAGTGAGTGTGCCCGGCACCGCGATGAGCTTCTTCTTGATCTCGCTCTGCGTAAACGGGCGTGCCGATACGATTGTTGGCCCGTAACCTTCACCTAGGCTGCCGCCGCAGGCCAGCAGCGCGTACTTATCCTGGATGTAGGGATACGCGTGGAATGAGATCGCGGTCACATCGTAAACACCATCGCGCGCTTTTTGGTTCAGGGTTTCGATGTCGCAGAGGGTGTGCGAGAAGCGCAGCCCGGTGGCGCGAACCTTGTTCGTGGCCAGGCCATAAAACATGAACGCGTCATCGGAGTCCGGGCTGTGAGCCACGGTGATTTCACGCTGGTCAGCAGATGGCCCGCTGCTGCTGGTTTTGGCCGATTGCTCGGAGACTGTGGTCATCGATCAAACTCCAGCCGGGTCACGCCAGACTTTTGGCCCGCGACTCCAACGGGCCGCAATGGCGGCGAACATTACTTTCATTACCTCAGCGGCAACGAACCAATACAGTCCGAGATACGCGGCTCTCGTCAGCGAGTGAGTGAACACATAGATCCATGCGAGGCCGCTGCTGAACAGCAGAACCTCAGCCAAAAACCCGGCGACGGCGGCACGGGCGAAACTCCGTACTCCGCGCTCGAAGATGAACCCGGACAGGCCCGCCACGAATGGATAGGCCAACAGGTATCCGCCAGTAGGACCGAAAATCTGAGCAATCCCGCCCGGGCCCGTGGGACTGAACACCGGCAGACCGATTGCACCCTCGGCCAGGTAAAGCGCCAACACAGCGAAGCCACGACGGCTGCCTAGCAGCAGACCTACCAGCAGCACGGCAAAGTTCTGAACGGTCAGCGGTACCGGCGTAAACGGCAAGGGAATCGTGATGTGCGCGCACACGGCGACAAATAAACTGGCGCCCACAACCAGTGCGACTTGCCAGATCGCGTGCAACCGCCACTCCTGGTGACGGCCAAAAACTTGAGTAACTGAGCCCGTCATGGCAACGCCTCCACAATCTTCAATGCTCGATCGTTCCGGAGTGACGCTCCTGTTCCACTTCATTCATGGTTCCTTCGTGCGATGCGCGCTGGGCCTGTAACCTGCTGCGCAAGCGCATATACAACGCGATCGCTACGCACACCACCACCAGCGTACTGACACCCAGGATCAGGAACCACCAGATCATCCGCACAGCGAACTAGGATAACAGAACACAGTCGCGCTACGAGACGGCGCGGAGCGTCGGTGCTGTCCTAATTCGGCAGCGAATTAGGACAGTATCGGAGCGGCCGCGAGAGCAGATGGAATCGCGTGCAGTGCGTCCGCGCGTCCGAAGTGTCTGTGGGTTCGCGCAGACTCAGCTCAACTGATCCCCGTAAAATTGCGCGAGGGGGAGACTAATCCGCCGCCTTGGCGCTGCCCAGCCGCTCGCGCATGATCTCGAGGCGCTTGATCATGAATTGCAGGCGGTTCTTGCCCCATTTCGTGCGGGTAACGGCCTTCTCGATGTTGAGAAAGCCCTCGGGGTCACCAAGTTTCTCGCGCAATTCCTTGACGAAGGGATGAATCTTCGCGTACATCACAAACAGCTCGCCGCTGAAACCGGGCTGCAGAAACAGGTCTTCGTTCAACACGCCCTGCAACACGAACGAGGCGACAATGTTCCAGTAGCCGCTCACCTGGCGCAACCAGGCATTCTCCTGCGTGCCAATCGCCCACGCGACTTTCATGAAGTCGTCGGCCGTCCTCGGCCAAAACTCGGCCATCCACCAGTTGCGTGCCTTGCGCATCTCGGCTTCGCGGCGCAGATCATAGAGTTGGAGGATCAGTTGAGCATCCGCAGCAGTCGCTTTCTTAGCCATGTTGCCTCCGTCGGAATTGGACAATACCGAGAAGTTAGACGATGGGAGGCCTCAGCAAGAATCAGAAAATCTTCGGGGAGATCCGCGCTGGCTTACACCCCGGCCGATGCCGCCTCCGGTGGCGGAGCTGGCCGCTCGTACTCGCACTCCTTGTTGGGGCACGCGATCACCGGGCCGGCCTTCAGGTTCTTTTCCACCAGATACTCGCTGTCGCCCCTCGGGCACCTCTCGGCGATCGGCCGATTGGCGGACGTAAACTTGCACTTCGGATAATTCGAGCAGCCATAAAAGGTGTTGCCCTTGCGTGCGCGCTTCTCGACCAGTTCGCCGTCTTTGCACTCGGGGCATTTCACTCCGATGAAATTCTGCTTCACGTACTTGCAGTCGGGATATCCGCTGCAGGCCGTGAACTCGCCGTAGCGCCCGTGGCGAATCATCANGATTCCGCCCACACTTGGGGCAGGGCTCATCGAGCGGAATGTCGGGAACTTTCTTCCCCTGATCCAGCCTGCGCGTGGTCTTGCAATCCGGATATCCCGTGCAGGCCATAAACTGCCCGAACCGGCCGCGCTTGAGCACCATGACTCGGCCGCAGTTCTCGCAGTACTCCTCCTGCGTGGTTTCCTGCATGTCAGCCGAGTCGAGATCGGGCAGGTTGATCGGATTCTCTTTCGTGAACGTGCACGAATTCGGATCTTCCTTGTCGTACGTGCTGCAGGCGTAGAACGAACCGTGCTTGCCCCACTTGATCACCAGCGGCGCGCCACAGCGCTCGCACTTCTCATCTGTGGGCTTTTCCATCCGCTTGATGTTTTCCATGTGCTTGGCGGCATACTTCAAATCCTTCTGGAATTTCTTGTAGAACTCGGCAAGAGCGTCGGTCCACTTCTCTTTGCCCTCTTCGATCTCGTCGAGCTCCTCTTCCAGACGCGCCGTGTATTGCACATCGAAAATATCGCGGAAGTTTTCCACCAACAGATCGGTGACTACGAGTCCGATCTCCGTGGGCACGAATTTTCCGCCAAGCTTCTGTACGTACTGCCGTTCCTGAATCGTGGAAAGAATCGCCGCGTAGGTAGAGGGCCGGCCAATGCCGCGCTCTTCCAGCTCTTTCACCAGCGACGCCTCGTTGTAGCGCGGCGGCGGTTCGGTGAAATGCTGCTCCGGCTTGAGCTCGCGCAAAGTCAGCTTCTGTCCGGCTTCGAGCGCGGGCAGCTTATGCTTGAGTTCCTCGTCCTCTTCGTCCTTCCCTTCTTTCGATTCTTCGTAGACCTTCAGGAATCCGTCGAACTTGAGAACCGATCCCGTGACCCGGAACCAGAACATCTCGCCGCTCTTTGCCTTGGCATCGATGTCGACGGTCGTCTGATCAAAAACCGCCGGTGTGATCTGCGACGCCACGAACCGCTGCCAGATCAGCTTGTAGACCTTGTATTCGTCTTCTTTCAGGTACTGCTTGATCTGGTCCGGATGCCGCAGCACCGACGTCGGCCGAATGGCTTCGTGCGCAGCCTGGGCTTCTTTTTTCTCCTTATATGTATTGGGTAGCTGGGGCAAGTAGGTCGCGCCGTATTCCTTGTCGACGTACTCGCGAACCTCGGCGATCGCCTCGGGCGCAACGCGAGTCGAGTCGGTGCGCATATAAGTGATCAGGCCGACCATGCCCTCTTCGCCCAATTCCACGCCCTCATACAGCCGCTGCGCGATCATCATGGTGCGCTTCACGCTGAAACGCAGCTTGCGCGAGGAATCCTGTTGCAGCTTGCTGGTGGTGAATGGAGGCGCGGCATGACGCCGGCGTTCTTTCTTGTCGACCGCTCGCACCACCCAATCGGCAGTTTGCAGTGCGGCGCGAATCTTCTCCGCTTCCTCGCCGTTTGGAATCTCGATTTTTTCTTCGACCCTGCCGAGGAAGCGCGCATCAAATGCCGGCGGCTTGTTGGCGGCGAGATGTGCATCGATCGTCCAATATTCTTTCTTCTCGAACGCCTTGATCTCGCGTTCCCGCTCGACGATCAACCGTAAGGCGACGGTCTGCACGCGGCCCGCGGAAAGACCGCGACGCACCTTATCCCAAAGCAACGGTGAAACCTGATATCCCACGAGCCGGTCGAGCACACGCCGCGCCTGCTGCGCGTCAACGAGGTTCTGATCGATTTCACGGGGATGCTCAAACGCGGCCTGCACCGCCCGCTTCGTGATTTCGTTGAATGTGACGCGATGAACCGACCGGGCGGGTTTTTTCCTTTTCTTGCCTCCGCCGTTACCGCTGAGTTCGTCGGCCAGATGCGCGGCAATCGCCTCGCCTTCTCGGTCCGGATCGGGCGCGAGGTAGATCGCATCTACGGAAGACGCCAGCTTTTTCAGTTTGGCGACAACCTTCTCTTTCCCAGGGATGACGATGTAATCCGTCTCGAAGTCGTGGCTGGTGTCGACACCCAGCGTGCTTTTGGGCAGATCTTTTACGTGGCCGAGCGAGGCCTCAACCGTGTATCCCTTGCCCAGATATTTCTGAATCGTCTTCGCCTNTGGCCGGCGACTCGACAATGACTAACCCTTTGGCCAATGTACCCTCAGTTCTTGGAATGTGATTTTGAAGCTAGCACGAATGTCAAGCTGGCAACAAGTTACCGGCAGAAAGCTGTGAGCTTCGAGCCACGAGCTCTGAGCTAAAAACGCTAGTTCGCTTTTGCTTCCTCAAGCGCTCTTTGGAGGCCGAACGCTTTGGATAAGCCCCGTCAACATACGCTGTAGCTCGTCGGCTTGCCGTGTCAAAGACTTGAAGTCCTTCTCGTCGAGAAACTGCAGATCACGGGCCAAGAGAAAGTGATACCCGATTTCGCAGGCAGACCCACGAGCGATCTGCAGAAATCGGCACATCTCCCCATCCGAACGTCGACCGCAGCCTTCGGCGATATTGGCTCCGATCGAAGCCGCCGCACGGCGGAGTTGACTCGTCAAGCCATACATCTCTTCCTTGGGAAAAGAGGTTGTCACGCGGTACGTTCCCATTGTCATCTCATGCGCCTTCTGCCATACCTTCAATTGCTTGAGATCCTTCATAAGGGCGCCTCCTGATTGCCCGGTCAACGCCTTCGGCTCGCCGCTCGTAGCTCGAAGCTCATAGCTCAAAAGCTCTTCACAAAATTCTTCCCCGGCATCTGCCGCACTTTGCCGGCGAGCTCCAGCTCGAACAGGGCCGCAAAGATTTCCGAAGACGACAGTTCTGTCTCCAGCTTTTCCACCAGTTCATCGATGTGGGTGGCTTCGTCGGCCTTCAGCAGGCTCAGGATTCGCTTTTCGTGGGGAGGAAGTCCTTCGTCCGGGAATAGAGATGCAGAAGAGGCGTTGGCGGATTCAGGCGCAGTCCGAGGAGTGAGGGCAAGTCGTACTTCGGTCGGCAGATCTTCCCACACATCTTCCCAGGTGGCGACCAGCTTCGCGCCCTGCTTGATCAAGGTATTCGGCCCCCAGGAATTTTTGTTGGTGACGTTGCCCGGAACGGCGAAGACGTCGCGGTTCTGTTCCAGCGCGCAACGAGCGGTGATGCGTGTGCCGGAATACTCGGCAGCTTCGACCACCAGCACTCCGACCGACATGCCGCTGATGATGCGGTTGCGGATGGGAAAATTCTGCGGCGCGGCGAATGTTCCGAGGGGGAACTCGGAAATTAGGGTGCCGCCGAGCGCCAGAATTTGTTCCGACAGGCGCGAATTTTCCTTGGGATAAATCACGTCTACGCCCGTGCCAAACACCGCGATGGTCTTGCCTTTCGCCGAGATCGCTCCCCGATGACTTGCGGTATCGACTCCGCGTGCCATGCCGCTGATAATCACCAGCCCATGCGTCGCCAAGTCGCAGGCCAAACGCTCCGCCATTCCTGAACCATAGGGCGTAGGATGCCGTGTCCCGACCATCGCTATCCCGGGGTGCGTCAGCGCTTCCAGATTGCCGCGAACGTAGAGCACCAGCGGTGGGTCGTAGATTTCCTTGAGACGTAGCGGATAAGAGGGATCTTCGAGCGAGATCAGAGTAGCGCCACCCGCGGCCGCACGCGCCACTTCCTCTCTCGCTAGTTCGGCTGATTTTCCCGTGGCCAGCGACTGGGCCGAGACGGCCTGAATCCCCGTGCTCTCCAGTTCTGTGAGCGAGGCTTGGAACACCGCTTCCGCCGATCCGAAGTGGTCCACCAATTTTCGCGCTCGGGTCGGCCCGACGCCCGGCGTCAGCGTAAGGGCAAGCCACTCCACTAAGTGCGTTGCGGCTGGCGATGCGGCGACGGCATTGGACACAAGCGACTCCCGTCTGGGCGATCGGTGCGCGCTGCGAAATCGCATCCCGCAAGTCCAGATCGCCCTCCGACTCGCGGACTCTAACCACGCCGAGAAACTGCTGTCAAGGGAAGCCGTCACAACCGTCTGTTAAAATCGAGGCCAGGCATGAGACGTCTGCGCATTTCGGCCATTTCGTACCTTAATACCGCGCCGTTAATGTGGGATTTCGAGCACGGCCGTGCCGGTGCCCAATTCGACGTTTCCTACACTCTGCCTTCCGACTGCGCTCGGTCGCTCGCAGCTCGGACTGCCGACATCGGCATCATTCCGGCAGCCGCATATGCGCAAATCCGCGGCCTGCAGGTCTTGCCCGGAGTGGCCATCGCTTCGCGCCGGGCAGTGCGCTCGATTTTGCTGGTCAGCAAGGTGGCGGTGGAGAAAATCCAGACCGTCGCTCTCGATACTTCCTCGCTAACTTCCGTAGCGCTGACGAAGATTCTTTTTGAAAAATGGCTTGGCGGCGGAAGAGCATTCACCCCGATGGCCCCTGACATAGAGCAGATGCTGTCAACTTGCGACGCCGGCCTGCTCATCGGCGATCCTGCTCTCCAGGTCGACCGCTCGCGCCATCACACGCTCGATCTCGCCGAAGAATGGATCCGTTACACTGGCAAACCGTTCGTCTTCGCTTTCTGGGCCGTGCGCAGCGAGGCGCTGCGGGAAGCCGAGTCTTCACTCGATTTGCCCGCGATATTTCAGGATTCGCGCGATCACGGCCTGCAGCCGGAGAATCTCAAACAGATTTGCCGCGAGTGGGCGCCTCGCCTGGGGGTGAGCGAAGCCGAGATCCGGGCTTACCTCACCGAAAACATCCACTACGATCTCGACCACGGCTGCCTGGAGGGCTTGCAGTTGTTTTATCGCTATGCGGCTGAGATCGGAGCCCTGCCACTTGCCCCGGAGTTGCACTTCGTCGAAACCGCGAAGGCCATCGCGACGTAGAAACCCACGCCGACCTGCCAACCGCTCCCTTGACGATGATCTCCACGTCGTGCTCCGTGTGATCCACGTGTGTCACCATGGGCACAATCATCGAGGTCGTTCCCTTCTCCGCAGCCGAGGGCGCGATGTCTACGGTGTTGCTCGCAGGGTCACCAGTTCGGCCATTCCGAGCACGAGCGCGTAAGTGGCAAACAGAAAGGCTCCGTATTTACCTCCGGAGCTGGCCTGCAGCCTCGGCATGAACGTGGACAGGTTGGAAAGGACCACTGCCTCGCCGATCATGCCCGGAATCGCCAGCAGGAGCATCGCGGACGCCCAATGCGCGGCGGGGATGTGCCGCCACCGAAAGATCGCCAAACATAAAAGGGCGGAGGTAATCGGCGAGAGCGCAAACGCGGTCCAGTAGCGCGCAATGGTAGTTTCCAATATCGCCGGACCGTAGTACGCATAGTAAATCGTCCCCACTACCCAAATGATCAAACCCAGGGCCAGCAAGAGTACAACGTCGTGTCCTTTCATACGATTTTCACCTAGCGTTATGATGTACCAAGCGGTACATGCTTGTAAGATGTACCACATGGTACATTTCCGTGCAACGGAAAAGAAAGCCGAGCCGAGAGGAGCTGGTGCAGCGCTCCCTGGCGGCGTTCATTCAGGCCGGGACGATTGAGCTCAGTCTCGATCAACTGGCAGACCGCGTCGGAATCAGCAAGCGCATGCTGGTCCACTATTTCGGCGGACGCAAGAATCTGGAAGAGAAAGCGATGGCCCTGCTCGAAGAAAGATTGCGGGCGCAGTTTGCCCCCGAATCATTTCCTCCAGGAGTCTCGCTCGAAACGGTTGTGGCGGCACTCTGGCAGCAAACTACCGCTCCGCAGGCCCGGGGCGTTCTGTTGCTGGTGATGGATCTCTCCCGGCGCGCCTGGAATGGCTCGGCAAGGGCCAAAGCCTTCTATTTGGGGCAACAGCGGCTTTGGGTAGAACTGCTGACGAAGTTCCTGCCGGATCCAGCTCTCGTCGAGGAACTACTGCAACTGTTTCAGGGGGCTGTGCTCGCCTATCTGATCACCGGCAACCCCGAGCCGGGACGGCGCTCTTTGAGACGCTTCTTGTCTGCCCGTCGCGCGATGAGTCCAAGTTCGACCACGCGCCGAAACGCCCACGCACGCAAGTAAAGGGTGCATGCCGCGCCCCTTGCCACTATTAGTTAAGAGGGATCCAGCAACCGCGAGGATCCGCATCCATCCTCGCCTCACGGCCATTTCACCGTGAGTGCGTATACTTCCTGCGTGCCCACGTCGCGAGTCACCACTAGCGAGTCATCCGCACCCACGCTGACCTGGGTGCTCGTGTAGGGATCATCGACTCCATGGAAGTCTTTGAGACTTGTGAGCTCCTCCGCGGCGTGATCCGCCNAGCCTCATGCGCGGTCTGCATTCCGTACTCGACCGCTTTGCGCACCAGCAACGCGTCCCGCATCAATTGCTCTCGCAGCGTGCTGCCCTGGAGCAGCTCGGAAACCAGGTAGGGCGCCCCTTCGTAGGTGTCCATCTGCTAGATGGCGAGAATGTTGGGATGGTTCAGCGCCGCGGCCGCCCGTGCTTCCTGTTCAAAGCGCCGCAAGCGGTCAGGATCGCGTGATAAGAACGAGAGCAGAACCTTGATCGCCACGTCGCGCCCCAGTTGGGGGTCACGGGCACGATAAACTTCGCCCATACCGCCCGCGCCCAAGGGCGCGATGATTTCATACTGGCCGAGTTTGGTGCCGGGAGTCAGGGTCACGGGTGGGTGTCATTATAGTCTGTGGCCCGTCCTCTCCCTGAGCGTCTCCAAAGGCGTCATCCCGAGCGTAGCCGCTTTTCAGGCGGAGCGCGGGATCTCGCGCGGATCGCCCATCTGCTGCGATGAAGACCGGAGCTCCACGCCGCGTCAGCCTGGGCGGACTTCAGGCCCCGGTGTGCGCCCCGAGTTCAACTTCCACCCTGCTTCCGCTAAAATCAACGGAGAATGACCCTGACCAAAGCCCAAGCCGTCGAGATGTTCGAATCCGATGACCTGATCGGCATTGGTATGGAAGCCGACGCGGTGCGCCGCAAGTTGCATCCCGAGGGAGTGGTTACCTACATCATCGACCGGAACATTAATTACACGAATTTCTGCACCGAGTACTGCACCTTCTNGCGCCTTCTATCGTCCGCTGAAAGGACCGAAGGCCAAGGAAGGGTACATCCTCGACTTCGACACGATTTACGAAAAGATTCGCGAGACCGTCGAGCTCGGCGGCACCGGCGTGCTCATGCAGGGAGGCCTTCATCCCGATCTCAAGATCGACTGGCACGAGCGCATGCTGCGCGGCATCAAAGAGCGTTTCCCGAAGATTCACCTGCACTGCTACTCGGCGTCGGAGGTCATCGCCATCGCCGAGTACAGCGACCTCTCGATTCGCGACACGATTCTCCGCCTGCGCGATGCCGGACTCGACTCCATCCCCGGCGGCGGCGCCGAGATCCTCGACGACGAAGTCCGCTACAAAATCGCCCGCCTGAAGTGCCTCACCGACGACTGGATCAACGTCCATCGCACCGCGCACCAGATCGGCATGCGCACCACGGCGACCATGATGTTCGGCGTAGGAGAGAAATACGAGCACCGCGTCAACCACTTCCAGCGGCTCTACGATCTGCAGGAAGAAACCGGCGGATTCACCGCCTTCATCCCCTGGAGCTTCCAGCCCGCCAACACGGCGCTCGGCGGCCGCCACTGGGACGAAGCCACCGCCGTCGAATATCTTAAAGTTTTAGCCATCTCGCGCCTGTACCTTTCGAACTTCCTCAACGTGCAATCGAGCTGGGTCACCCAGGGACTGAAAGTCTGCCAGATGGGACTGCGTTTTGGCGGCAACGACGTGGGCTCGGTCATGCTGGAAGAAAACGTCGTCCGTGCCGCCGGAGTGACCAATTGCACGACAGAAGAAGAGCTGCGCCGCATCATCCGCGACGCCGGATTCCGCCCCGCCCAGAGGGACACATTGTATCGGCAGTATTTTCTGAACTAGAAGAGTCTCTTTAATGGAAGCCGTCGCGATTCCCGATTGGGAGACCTTTGAACGTACGGTGCGACAGCTTCGCGCAGAATATCCCGACGAGACTTCTCCGTTTCTTTTTCGGGGACAGGGCAATTCCAAATGGTCGTTGAAGACTACCCTAGAAAGGGGCGGGGCCGAGCGTATGCTTTTTCGGGAATACTACGAGCTGATCTGCGCCAGCATGCGGCCCGAAGTTAGAACGTTCGCTCGCGTGGACGTTCCTGCTTTCGATCCCAAATGGTCCACCGAATACTTTCTCAAGCCCGAGCTGCTTTACAGGCTCGGAGACCTATTTCCCCCTCCCCTCTATCGATATATGGCATATTTGAGACATTTTGCGTTCCCATCCCCCCTGCTCGACTGGTCTCGCTCACCGTTTGTCGCAGCATTTTTTGCATTTCGCGACGATCCGTCGGACGAAAAACCTGAAGAGAGGTCGATTTTCGCCTACTGCGAGATGCCAGGATCAGTAAAGGGCGGAACGATTGGGCAACCCTATATACGAGCTATTGGTCCATATGTAGAAACTCACGAGCGGCACTTTCGCCAGCGATGCGACTACACAATCTGCGGAGCGTTTGATCAAAATTATGGGTGGCGGTTTGCATCTCACCAGGACGCCTTCGATCGGCAGCGCTCGAACCAAAATCGCTTGTGGAGATTTGACATTCCGTCGTTTGAGCGCACAAAGATTCTAGGCGTACTCAGTGACTACAATCTGAATGCGCTTTCATTGTTTGGCTCAGAGGAAAGCCTGCTAGAAACGATGTGGCTCAGAGAGTACGTCCTGCGAATCGCTAGGAAACGTGACTAATCGCTGGCGTCTATTTGCCAAAATGCAAACGGCCCCGGAAGCCCGAGGCCGTTCGCTAGAGCCTCCCGTAAAGCAGGTTCCTCACCGAGCCTGCGGGCTCGACTCGGAATGACATCACTCGGAGTAAGAGTAAGGCTTATGCAGAGTGAAAAACCGAGCCAGCGTCTCTTGGCTTGGAGTCAAGCTTGGATCGGCTTGGAACTCATCGGAAAGGCGTGAATGTTCTATCGATGTCATTCCGAACGGCCGCGAAGCGGCGGTGAGGAACCTGTTCTTAGTTTTTCCCACCCATCCGAAATGCATACTCTCATTCCGAACCGTGCCGCAGGCCCGGTGAGGAACCTGCTTCACGAACCTTCATCTCCGCCGGTCGTCCCCACTCGGCAGCCAAATCCTCCCATGTCGGATTGTTCCCCGCGATCAGCGCCACTTTCTTTTCCCGCCTCCACTTCTTGATCTCCGTCTCACGCGCGATCGCCGCCGCTACGCTATGAAAAACCTCGTAATAGACCAGCCGATGAATCCTGTACTTTCGCGTGAACTCGCTGCCTTCACCGGCCCGATGACTCAACACGCGGGCCATCAGGAATCCCGTCACGCCGACGTAGATCGCGCGGCTCCTGCTCGCAACGATATAGACGTAATACAGCTTTTCTTCTGGCATGGTGTCCAACAGCAGGTTCCTCACCGAGTCTTCGACTCGGTTCGGAATGACATCTCAGGTTGGATCAACCGGTCGAATCCATGCTGTGACGGTCTTCACACTGAGTCTGTGGAAAATACCCCGGTGGGAACACATGGTGGCGGCAGAGACTAAGATCGAAGACCCAACCAACAAAACACTTCCCATACGTGACCGGGACTCCACTCTACCTCCGATGGGCCTGCCCGAATGACATGATGTCATTCCGAACGGCCGCGCAGCGGCGGTGAGGAACCTGCTTACGAGCTACAGGCCGCGACTCCTGAGCTCAGCGTCCTCGACTACGGGGCGAGAGTTGCAGCAAAAACCGATGTCATTCCGAATCGGGCCGAAGGCCCGGTGAGGAACCCGCTTTTACTTTCTCCCATCCGCCCAAAAGCCCGGTGAGGAACCTGCTTTTCGCTTTCTACGCTGGCCCCGTCCCCAAACCCCTTGGTGCGCGGGCGGTTTGCCGGTAGAATGAAGCAGGTTGGCCTACCCTCAAGGCCGACCTAGGTTACTCCCAGCCCCCCACCGAAACGAATGAAGCTTCCTCTGGCGCGTTTCTTGTGGATTCTCGTCCTGGCCGGCACGCTGGCCGCGCAGAACATTTCTTCGCCCACGAATTCCGTCCCACCCGCGCAAGCCAGCCTGCAAGGCATCGTCACCAAAGATCCGGGCGGCGAACCGGTGAAGAAGGCATTGATCGAACTGATCGCCGAGAATCAGGACGGCGGCACAAACTACACCGCTGTCACGGCCGCCGATGGGACGTTCCACATCGACGGCATTGCCGCCGGACGCTATCGCCTGTTCGCGGAACGGCCCGGATATCTCGAAGCCGACAAGCGTCACACGCGCTCCGACGGCCGGCTGTTGACCCTCGCCGCCGGACAGGAACTCAAAGACATCCTGATTCGCCTGCAGCCCGCCGCTGTCGTGGAGGGCCGCGTGACCGACGAAGATGGCGATCCCTTGCCCAACGCCGACGTCGCCGTGCTGCGCCAGACCTTCGTTGCCGGCCGCAGCCGCTGGGAACAGGTGGGCGTCGAGCGCACCAATGACCTGGGAGAGTATCGCGTCGCCGGCCTGGGCGCGGGGACGTATTACGTCTCGGTTAGCCCGCCGCCCGATTTCAAGAACCTGATCGAAACCGCCGGCAGCACGCCAAGTCCTCACACAGGCGCCGCCGGCACGGAGAAGCAGGCCGCAACGTCNGTATATGACGACGTACTATCCCGGAACCACGGATCGCGGCCGGGCCGCTCCCATTCAGCTGCACGCGGGCGACGATTTCCCCGTCAACTTCACGTTGACGCCGAGCCAGAGCCTTACCATTCGCGGCTCCGTGGCCAATGTTCCCGCGGGCGCATCGGCTGTGGTGATGCTGCAGTCTCACGATTTCAGCCTGGTGCTCAACGGCGGCGAGATGCGCAAGGATGGCAGCTTTGAGATTCGCGATGTCTCTCCCGGCTCGTATACCGTCGTCGCTACGGTCAGCGGTGCGGCCGTGCCGATGATGGCCCGGCAGCCGCTGCAGGTCGCGTCAGACAACGTCGAGGGTCTGCGCCTGACGCCTCAACCCGGCGGCACGATTCGCGGCTACATTCGCATCGAAGGCAAGGGACGCGCCGGGCTTGACGGCAGCGGCCTCGATCCGCGCCAACTCTTTCTCTCACTTCGCTCGACCGATGGCGACGATGCTTTGCTTGACGGGATCTCGCTGGGCGATGGCTTCTCCACGCTGGCCCACGTGAACGCTGATGGCAGCGTTGAGTGGAAGGACGTTCCGCCGGGGCGTTATTTCGTGCAGCTTGCCGGGGACGCCGTCTCGCCCGACTGGTTCCTGAAGTCGGCGGTGGCCGGTGGCCAGGACATCAGCGCGAATGGGATCAGCGTCAACGGCGGGTCGGTCACGCTTGATCTCGTTGCGAGCGCGAATGGCGCGGTCGTGGACGGCATCGTCGCGGACGCCAAGGGTGAGCCCGTGGCGAACGCCGTCGTTGTGGCCGTTCCCGAGCCGCGCTTTCGTCAGCGCACCGACCGCTTTCACAAAACGATGACCGACCAGAGTGGGCGCTTCGGTCTCCACGGCATGGCCCCCGGGGACTATACCCTCTATGCCTGGGAGAGCGTCGACGCCGAGGCCTGCTACAATCCAGAATTCCTGCGCAGTTATGAGGGGCAGGGAAGCGCGCTGCACGCGGGCGAAGGCGAGCGCAAGAGCGTGCAGCTACCAGTCATTCCCTCAGCGGAAGATCAACAGTAGTACAGGACGGCCTCGCACCTCCAGACTCCAGGGCCGCTAGCCTGCTCCGCTTGGCGATCCGTTCACGTCCCGAACCGCAGCGATGCGCGCGCCTTTGCTTTAGCGGCTTCATCCTCGCGATTTTTTGGCGGGGCACTGGTTTCGAGTGAACCAAGCAGCCGCATCGAGACCGCGGCTACTTCATCCACGGCTGCTTGAAACGCTGCTTCGTTCGCCTTGGACGGCTTGTTGAAGCCGCTGATTTTCCGCACGAACTGCAGCGACGCGGCCCGGACCTCCTCCGGCGTAACCGGCGGATCAAAGTTGAAGAGAGTCTTGATATTCCGGCACATTTCTCCACGACCTCAGATTCCGAGAAGCCATTGTAACCAGCCTTGCCCCGATTGTCCCGGAGTGAGAGGCTGCGAACGTCAAGTGGAAGGGCCAACCCGGGAATTGTAAAATTTAACCCATCCGTTAAGTATTTCCTTGGCATTACAATTGCCATCGGCCTGATCTACAGGCCTGCAGCGAAGTGACGGAACCCAGCTCCGACCGACCCGCTTCGCCAGAAGCGGACGATCCTCGCATGGCCCGAGGCGCGGAGCGAGCGGGCGCAGCGCACACGGCCGCGGCTGTAGCTGCAACACGAATCACTCGCGCGCTATTTCGCCGGTGCGATCGCAACCGGCTTTGCGCCATAGCGATCGTGATGGCGTACCCACGCCATCGGATGCGGCAGGCCGTCTTCGTCGCGTCCCTTGGCCGTGAGGTCGAGGAGGTTGTAGGTCGGCACCAAGATGTCGAGTCCTCGGGCATAGGTGGAATACGTGTGTAAGACTTGCCCGTCTTTCTTGTAGAACACGCTGGCGCCCGGCCGTTCCTCGGAGGGAAACTCCGTTAGCTCATAGTTGTAGTACACCTTACTCTTGCCGAGTTCGTCTTTCGAGGCGGAAACCTGGAAGTCGTAGTTGAAGTCGCTGCCGAACGAAGATACCCACTTGAACTGCCAGCCCATGCGCTTCTTGAAGGCCTCGATCTCGGCGAGCGGCGCCCGAGATACCACCAGAAAGGTTGTGTCGCGAGCGGCCAGATGCACAACCACGCCGTCGAAAGAGTCGGCCAGGTACGAGCAGCTCGGGCATCCTTCTTTCCATCCCGGACCCAGCATGAAGTGGTAGATGATTAGCTGGCTGCGCCTGTCGAACAGGTCGGCCAGCGTCTCCTTGCCCTTCGGTCCGTCGAAAACATATTGCTTCTCAACTTTTTCCCACGGAAGCTCGCGGCGCTTCCGCGCGAGTTCATCTCTCAAACGCGTGAATTCCTTCTCCTTCTTCAGCAGTTCTTTGCGTGCCGCCAGCCATTGCGCCGGGGTTACTACTCTTCCGGCCAGTTGCTCGTTGATCGCCGTAGCCATTAGGGTTTCTCCTTTGCTGTAAATCGGTCGTTGTCTTATTGGCGCGGAACATCTTGACCGCCAGGGCGCTCACCCCGCCGGTCGAAATCGCGCCGCTTACGATGAGTGCTGCGCTGGTCAGGCATTCTGGACACATAAGTCTTCCCGACTGCTTCACCGCGAACGGGCTTCCGCTCGAGTGCGGATACGCGAAAGCATATGCGCCCAGCCCGTTGCCACATTCTGCCGGTGCTCGTCCTGAATGACGCCAAACGCCTTGTGATGAAACCGGATCAGCGTCCCGCCGTCGGCCTCGCTCAGTCGGTACTGCAGGTTCGACACCACGGCATACGACATGAACAGCGGCCCCGTGATTTCTAGCAACGTCGGCCGTTTGATCGCCTGCACGTGCCCCCAGAAATGTCCGTTGCCACCGCCCAGGTCGCGAAACCATCGCCCGCCCGGCCACGGCTCGATTTTCATTTGCAACTTCTGACCCTCGGGGGTGTCATTCTCCGGCCCGATCTGCTCGAGCAGCGCCGTAAACGTATCCTCAAGCGTCGCGCGCACGTGGACTTCTCGAGCGATATTCAAGGTCAAGCTCTCAATCCCCAGTGCTGTTGAACCCATGGTTCCTCCTGTCGATCGTCTGCCTAGGCGTTGCCCGGTTCTTTGCTTTTGGCCTCGGCGCGCTCCTTGACGCGCAGTAGTTGGTGCGCCCAGAAGCGCTCAAATGTCTTTGTCCACTCGTGAAGCGGCCGGATGGCCTCCGCGTTCGTACGGTACAGTATGTGTCTGCCGTGCCGGCGCACCCGAACCAGACCGACGTTGCGAAGCACTTTCAGATGCTTCGAAACGGATGGCTGCTCCATGTTTAAGCTGGCAACAACCTCACCTACGGACCGTTCGTCGGTGGCCAGGAAGTTCAGGATTTGCCGCCTCCGGGGCTCGGCCACCGCGTTGAAGGCATCGGAGGTGGTCGCCGCGCGTGGCATGAAGGCCAAGAATACATTCCTATATGGGAATATGTCAAGCGTTATCGAGACGTACCGGAGGCGAGGCCGACCGCCAAATCCGATAAAATGAAAGTTTCATCAGGGACTCGCGTTGAATTCTGATCTCATCCTGGCCGCGTGCGCCGCCCCCAGGGGCATTGGGCCCTATATCCGCCAGCACTTTCTCGATAACACATTTCGCGGACTCTATCACGTCAACGGATTTGACCTCGCCCTGCTGATCCCTTATTTCGTTGTTCTCATTCTGCTGGCGGGCTACGGAGTACACCGTTACATTCTGGTGTACCTCTACTACAAGCACAGCGAGAATCGCACGGCCGCGCCGCTTGCATACTTCGAAGAACTGCCGCGAGTCACGGTGCAGTTGCCCATCTTCAACGAGCAGTATGTCGTGGAGCGTCTGATCGAGGCGATCTGCAAGCTGCAGTATCCACGCGAGAAACTCGACATTCAGGTGCTCGACGATTCCACCGACGAAACCGTTGAAGTTGCCCGCGGCCTGGTGGAGCGGTATGCCGCGCTAGGTCATTCCATCAGTTACCATCACCGCGCAAACCGCGAAGGCTTCAAGGCGGGTGCCTTGGCCGAAGGCTTGAAGAGCGCACAGGGCGAGTTCGTCGCGATCTTCGACGCTGACTTCACACCGCCGGAGGATTTCCTGCTGCGCGCGATTCATCACTTTACTGATCCCAAGGTGGGAATGGTGCAGACGCGGTGGACGCACATCAATCGCAACTATTCTTTCCTCACGCAGGTGGAAGCGATTCTGCTCGACGGTCACTTCGTGCTGGAACACGCCGGGCGCGCCCGTACCGGCTTGTTCTTCAACTTCAACGGCACGGCCGGCATGTGGCGCCGAACGGCGATCGACGAGGCTGGCGGCTGGCAGCACGATACGCTCACCGAAGACACCGATCTTTCCTACCGCGCGCAGCTCAAGGGATGGAAGTTCATTTACCTGCAAGATGTCGAGTGCCCTGCCGAATTGCCGGTGGAGATGACGGCATTCAAGACTCAGCAGGCGCGGTGGGCCAAGGGGCTCATCCAGACGAGCAAGAAAATTCTGCCGCGCGTGTTGCGCAGCGACGTGCCGCTGCACACCAAGATCGAAGCCTGGTATCACCTGACGGCGAATCTGAGTTACCCCCTCATGATCGTGCTCTCGGTGCTGCTGCTGCCGGCGATGGTGATCCGTTCTTACCAGGGCTGGTTTCAGATGCTTTACATCGATTTGCCGTTGTTCCTGGCGTCAACATTTTCCATCTCAAGTTTTTATCTGGTGTCGCAACGGGAACTCTTCCCGCGCAGCTGGCCGCGGGCGCTCTTATATCTTCCCTTTCTGATGGCGCTCGGCATCGGCCTGACGATCACCAACACCAAAGCCGTGATTGAGGCGCTGATCGGCAAGCAGTCTGCGTTTGCGCGTACACCCAAATACCGCGTCGAGTCGAAGCGGGACAAAGTCGGCGCCACGAAATACCGCAAGCGCCTGGGATGGGTGCCCTGGGTTGAGTTGCTGATCGGAGCCTACTTCGCCCTCACGGTCTACTACGCCGTCGATAACGAAAACTACATCACCGTCCCATTCCTGCTGTTGTTCGTTGTGGGCTACTGGTACACGGGTCTGATGTCGCTGCTGCAGGGGCGCTTTGGCCGCGTTGCGCTCGGCACCACCGCGCACAGCAAGCCATTTCCGGTCGGAGTGTAGGGCTGACGTACTAGATCGCCTGTAACTTTTTCCTAGGTTGCACGTCTGATGCAACACAACGGGGGAATGAGTTCATGAAATCGTTTGCTTTGTCGGTGGTGGTGCTCATAGCCACCACCGCTCCGGCACCCGCGGCGGAGAACCTCAAGCTGAACTCCAAGCTCGACTACTCCAGCGACAGCCAGGACGGTCCGCTGATCACGGGCGACAGCATGGACGCGGGAGTCAAGGCCGGCAAACCGGCCTATGTCATCCTGTATCAGGAAGGATGCTTCAACTCGAAGCGCCAGGCCCGTCGCACCGTGGACCTCTACGAGAAATACAAAGGACGCGTTCAGTTTGTCCTGATCGACTTGGATCATCGCCTTTCTCCATCACAACAGGAACTGGAAAAGAAATACTTCCGCGGGTATATTCCCCACGTGGTTGTGCTGGACGCATCAGGCGCGGCACTCTACAACTCTTCCGGCGAGGTCGAGGAGAGCGTGATCTCGGGCCTTCTCGATAAGGCGTTACCTTAGCTGGTGGCGCAGTCTTCAGAGTGCCTTGTCATCCTGGAGCGAGCGCGTTTTGCGCAGCGAAGAACCTGCCCTGAGCTTGCCGAAGGGATCCGGGCGATCCGCCCGAAGCAAGCCTGCCCTGAAAGCGAAGCGCGCCTAAGGGCGTTGGGCGACCCGATAATCGCACGCCTGGATCGCTTCCCCTGTCAGACTGAACACCAGCCCTCTGGCCTGGGCTTGACCCCTCGTTTACAATCCAGACTCGCGGAAGTTCTCATCGGGCGGCCGTGTTCTACTTTCTACTGGTTTCCCCTGATCGAAGGAGGATCCGATGCCCCTCTCGCGCAGGCTTTCCCTCTCCTCTTTAGTTGCCATTCTGCTGCTGACTGTCCTAGGCTGCGGTTCGGCCCACGATTCCGACGAGTATTACGTCTTCGTCTCCGCGAACCTGCAGGTTCCCTATTGGCAGGCTGCGGGTGCGGGTTTTTCCAAGGCGGCGGAGCAGATGAAGGTCCGCGCCGATTTCGTGGGCCCGCAGACGTACGATCCCAAGGCCGAGCGCGACGCCCTGGACCAGGCTGTACAAAAGAAGGCGACCGGCATCCTGCTGGCCGTGACCGACCCCGACCTGCTCAAAGACAGCATCAACAAGGCGATCGCCGCAGGCATTCCGGTCATCACCGTGGACTCCGACGCGCCGGCGAGCAAGCGACTTTTTTTCATCGGCACCAACAATTACCAGGTGGGGGTTTCCGGCGGCCAGCGCCTCGCCCAAGAACTCAAGGGCAAAGGGAACGTCGTGGTCTTCACCATGCCCGGGCAGCCGAATCTGCAGGATCGCCTGCGGGGATATAGAGACGTCCTCGAGCACTCGCCCAACATCAAGGTGACACGCGTGGTCGACATTCAGGGGGATCCGCGCATTGCCTTTGACACGACGACCCAGATCATCGGCAAAGAAAGGGACAGGGTCGATGCTTTTGTTTGCCTGGAAGCGCAGTCGGGCAAAGAGGTGGCCGGTGTGCTCAACAGTTACCACATCACCGGCAAAGTGGTGATGGCGATGGACACCGATCCCGAAACCCTGGAATGGATCCAAAAAAGCGGGATCGCCGCTACCATCGCGCAGAAGCCCTACACCATGGCCTTTGTCGGCCTGCAGATGCTCGACAATCTTCACCACAACAAGCTGTCTTCGCTCGATACCGACTGGTCGAAGGACAGCTTTGCGCCCATCCCCAGCTTCGTGGACACCGGTTCGGACCTGATCGACAAGAGCAACGTAGATTCCTTCCTTCAGGCAAAGAAAGGCATGAGCGGCGCGCAGCAATAAGAAGCTGCACGCCAAACGAAGACGAAAGACGCGCATGCGGAAGTCAACGGCTCTTCTGTTTGTAGGTTTATTCCTTGCCGCCTCGGTCCTCCGAAGCGTTGCTCTGGACCGCCAGCCTAACGCCGACTATCGCACCCGNCGCCCCCGCCGTGAGGCTCTGGCCAAGAAAGCTGGCGGCGTGGTCCTGCTGTTCGCCCCGCTCGAGGAGAAAGACGCCGTCTATGGGTTTCGCCAGGACGATGATTTTTACTATCTCTCCGGACTCACCGATCCTGGAGCAGCGTTGCTGATCGCGCCCGCGGTCGAGGCGAGTGGCGATTCTCCTGCGCGCCCCTACTCGGAGATTCTTTTTCTCACTCCTCACAACCCGAGAGCGGAGAGGTACACCGGCGCCAGGCTGGGCGCGGAGAATCCGGACGCTCCGAAAATTACCGGTTTCGATCGTGTCGAAGAGATGGGCAAGCTGCCCGATGAAGTGTCGAAGCTGATTGTGGTCGCTCGCCCAGTCGTCTATACCGATATCGCCTCGCAAGAAGGAACTTCAGACAGCACGACACCGCTGACTTTTCTGAAGCGCACCAGCGCCGTCATTTCCTTTCAGGACGTCAAGCCGATGTTGGCTTCACTCCGCATGTACAAGGACGCCGGCGAAATGGCGCTCATTCGCAAGGCGGTCGACGCCTCGGTGGCCGCCCACTCCGCCGCCTTCCGAGCCGTGAAGCCAGGCGTTGCCGAATACGAGATTTCCGCGCTGATGCAATACGAGTGGGGCAAGCGTGGTTGCGAGCGTCCGGGCTATGCGCCCATTGTCGGGGCAGGCCACAACTCCACGGTGCTGCATTATTCCGAGAACTCCAACACCGTGAAGGCCGGAGACGTGGTCGTGATCGATGCGGCCGGAGAGTATTCCATGTACGCCGCCGACATCACGCGCACACTTCCGGTGAATGGCCACTTTACCGCCCGCCAGCGCGAAATCTACGACATCGTGCTCGGCGCTCAACAAGCCGCGATCGCAGCGTTTCGATCTGGCAAGTCTTTGCTGGTGGGGGATTCCGGCGATTCGCTCTATAAAATCGCTAAAGATTACATGCATTCGCGCGGCAAAGACCTGCACGGTCAGCCGCTCGACCAATATTTCATTCATGGCCTGGGCCACTACATCGGACTGAAAGTGCACGATNGATTACATGCATTCGCGCGGCAAAGACCTGCACGATCAGCCGCTCGACCAGTATTTCATTCACGGCTTGGGCCACTACATCGGACTGAAAGTGCACGATGTCGGCGATTACGCGACTCCGCTTGGCCCGGGCATGGCCTTCACCATCGAGCCCGGAATCTACATTCCTGAAGAAAACATCGGCGTGCGCATCGAGGACGACTTCTATGTTGATCCCGACGGGAAGCTGATCAAGCTCAGCGCCGCGCTGCCGTCGAAGCCGGAAGACCTCGAAGCCGCCATGGCAGGGAAGTGAGCAGTGGCTAGTGGGCAGTGGTCAGCGCGCTGCGCTCCTCGGAATGACAAGGGAGAGAACTGACTACCAGCTACTGACCACTGGCCACTGACTACGAAATGTACTCGCGAATGTACTCGTTCTTGGTGCGAACCAGTTCCTGCACATCTCCGTCGAAGATTACCTTGCCGTCGCGCAGAACCAGAAAACTCATGGGAACCNTCGCAGCGCTGACCGGGGGGCAGGGAACGCATCTGATTCGTTTGCTTGTCGAACTCATGCGTCGCCATGGTGAATGCATCCTGCAGTCGGTGGGAGACCAGCAAGGAGCTGGTTTTGTAGACATCCCGCTGCTTCATGATCAGTTCAATGATGGTATTGGAAGTCACGGGATCGAGTCCGCCCGTCGGCGAATCATAGAGCAGCAACTCCGGCTGAGTGATGATGGCCCGGGCAATGGCGACGCGACGCCGCATGCCGCCGGACAACTCAGAAGGAAGCATGTCGACTGTGTGTTCTAGCTCCACGAAGCGCAGCGCCTCCCGCACCCGGTGGTCGATTTCCTCATCGTAGATGCCGCGCTCTTCCATCAGACGGAAGGCGACGTTCTCCGCGACCGTGAGCGAGTCAAACAGCGCACTCTCCTGAAACACCATGCCAACCTTGCCGCGCAGCTCGAAGAGATCTTCTTCGCGCGTCTGGGTCACATCGTTTCCCAGCACCGTGATGCGCCCCGCATCGGGCTTGAGCAAGCCCAGAGTGAGTTTGAGGATCGTGCTTTTCCCCGAGCCCGCCACGCCGAACAGCGCTTTCGTTTCGCCGTAGGGCAGGCGAAAGGAGACTCCGCGCAGGACGTGGTTGTCTTCGAAGGCGAGTTCGACCTCCTCGAACACAATGGCAGAGCCGTCGCGTGCCGGCGTGCAGCTGGCTGCGGAATCGAGCGGCAAAGTCGGAGTGGACATGCGCCTATTTATACGGCAAAACGTTCAACAGGAATTGCGTCACGAAGAAATTCACCACAATGATCATGACCGACGCAGTGACCACAGCTTGCGTTGTGGCGCGGCCCACACCCTGGGTGCCGCCCCGCGCCGTGATCCCATAAAAGCAGCCTACGCTGGCCAGGATGAAGCCGAAAAGTATCGGCTTCACCAGTCCCATGAAGAGATCGGCAAACACCAGCGCCTGCCAGGCGTTACTCCAATACTGGCGAGCGTCGAGGTTGAGGAAGACCTTAGCGACCATCAGCCCGCCCGCCAGCCCCACCAGGTCCGAGATGATGGTCAGAAAAAACAGCATGAAGACGGTCGCCGCAATGCGTGGCGTGACCAGCTTCTTCGTGGGATCGGTGCCCAGGGCGCGCATGGCGTCGATCTGCTCCGTCACCACCATCGATCCCAGTTCACTGGCCATCCCTGACGAATTGCGCCCGGCCACCAGGATTCCGGTCAAGACCGGCCCCAGCTCGCGCACCATGGAAAGCGAAACCAGCTGTCCGATCAGGGTGAGGGAGCCAAAACGCTGAAGGGTATTCGCCGTTTGCCCGGCCAACACCGCGCCCGTGAAGAACCCGATCAGCACCACGATGGGCAGCGAACCCACGCCGATCAGGTCGGCCTGCTGCACCATGTCGGCGAAGTAGAGGGGCTTGCGAAACAGATTGGCCACGGCTTGTGCGGCCAGCAGAGTGTAGTCCTGAACCGCTTGCACTTTCTCTTTCGTGCGCGAGATCAGGTCCATGCGGAATCCCGGCGCGCTGTTCCAATGCCGGCTGGTCCGAACTATAGCAGAGAAAGATGTTGTGGATCAGCCCTGGGCCGCGACTTTTCAGTAGTCAGCCGTCACAGCACTCAGCATTCAGCCAAACGTGCGGTTGGCAGAGATTCATGCGATCGGGAAGGGCTTCGGTCTGTGAAGACGATCCGTCCGGATTTGCCCAAGCCGGAAACTCCGGAAGCCGTAACTGGAAACTAGAAACCGGAAACTAGAAACTGAGAACCGAGAACTGAGAACCGAGAACTGAGAGCTGAGAGCTGAGAACTGCCCTGCTATCCTCTCCCCTTCTTCCTGATCTCAATGTTCAGGCGCCGAATCTTCTGATTCAGCGTGGAGAGAGGCACGTGGAAGCGTTCGGCGGCCTCGGTCTGATTCCAGCCGCACCGTTCCAGCATGTCACTGATGATGCGCCGTTCGACGTCCTCCACAATCTCGAACAGCGAAGCATCCGATGGCGGCTCGTGCAGGGTGAGCGATGATCCTCGCCCTAGCATGGAGTCGGGCAGCAGGTCCACGTTGATCTCAGGCCCGGAGGAAAGCACGACGGCGCGCTCCACAATGTTCTCCAGCTCGCGCACATTGCCCGGCCACGAGTAAGCCAGCAGCGGACGCAGCGCCTCCGGCGTAATGCGGCGAACGGGCCGGTCGTTTTCCTCGGCGTACTTTTTCAGAAAGTGCTCCACCAGCAGCGGGATGTCTTCTTTGCGCTGGCGCAGCGGCGGCAGATCGATCGTGATCACGTTCAGGCGGTAGAACAGGTCTTCGCGGAAGCGCCCCTCCCGCACCATCTGGCGAAGGTCCACGTTGGTGGCCGCAATGATGCGCACATCCACCTGGATCTCCTGAATTCCGCCCAGGTGCATGAACTTCCGATCCTGCAGCACACGCAGAATCTTGGCCTGCGTTTCCAGGCCCATAGTGGCGATCTCATCCAGAAAGATCGTGCCTTTGTCCGCGACTTCAAACAGGCCCTTCTTCGAGGCAATGGCGCTGGTGAATGCGCCCTTCACGTGGCCAAACAGCGTGGACTCAAGCAAATCCGCCGGCATGGAACCGGTATTCACTGGCACGAAGGGCTTGTCGCGCCGCGGAGAATTCAGGTGAATCGCCTTGGCAATCACTTCCTTGCCGGTTCCGCTTTCGCCCTGCAGCAGTACGGTCGAGCGGCTGGTCGCCACCTGCGCCACCAGGTCGAAAATCTTCAGCATAGGCTCGCTCTTGCCCACGATATTTTCAAAGTTATAGCGCTGCTTCAGGGCGCGTTTGAGCTGGACGTTCTCTTCCTCCGCCCGGCGCCAGCCTACCGCCGCCCGCACGTCGGCCAGCAGCTTCTCATTGTCCCAAGGCTTCTGGATGAAGTTAACCGCCCCTGACTGCATGGCGCGCACCGCATTCTCCACGGTGCCGAAGGCGGTGATCATGATGACCGGCAGCTGTGCGTCGTGGGAGCGAATCTCCCCCAAGACGTCCATCCCATTGCGCCCCGGAAGCGTGAGATCCAGCAGCACCAGGTCGAACGGACGCTCGCCAATTCGCAGCATGCCCTCCTCGCCGCTGGCGGCACCTTCCACCTCAAAGCCCTCCATTTCGAGCAGCGTCTGCAGCGACTCCCGAATCTCCGCCTCATCGTCGACGATGAGCACCGAGCCCACGGGAAGTGCATTCCCATGCACTGGGTTGCGCGAAATGACGACGGCTTCAGACATGTACGGCCTTTCTGCTCAGAGGAAAATCCAGGGCGAATGTCGTCCCGGCTCCCGGGCGGCTCTCCACGCGAATCTTGCCCGCATGCTCCTGGATGATGCCGTAGGTGACGGAGAGCCCCAGCCCTGTGCCTCGGCTCTCGCCCTCCCGGGGCGCGGTCTTGGTGGTGAAGAACGGATCGTAGATGCGCTGGATGTGCTCGGGGGCAATTCCCGAACCGGTGTCGGAGACGCGCACGCTCACCGAATCGCCATTGCTGGTCGCCACCCTCAAGATCCCGCCCCCGGGCATGGCGTCCTTGGCGTTGAGAAACAGATTCAGAAACACCTGCTGCAGTCTTCCCGAGTTGCCCTGGATCGGCAGAACGTCAGGCGTCAAATCCGAATGCACTTCGATCTTCGAGGTCTTGAACTGGTGCTCCAGCAGCGCCAGCGTGTCACTGATGACTTTGTTGATGTCGATATTGGTGAACTCGCTGCCGCTGGTCCGTGAAAAATTCAGCAGGTTGTTCACGATCTCCGAGGCGCGGAACGTCTGCCGCGTGATCTTCTCCAATAACCCTGATTTCTGCACGTCACCCTGCAGCTGCTTGGCGAGCATCTGGGTGTAGGACGAGATCACGGCCAGAGGAGTGTTCACCTCGTGAGCTACACCCGCCGCCAGCAAGCCAATCGACGAGAGCTTGTCCGCTTGCGAGAGCTGCACCTCCAGCTCCACGCGCTCGGTGATGTCGTCCATGATGACCAGCCGTCCCACCACTTCGAACTTGCGCGTCACCAGCGGAGCGATCGCAACGTTCACCGTGCGCGCCTCGCCCGCCGGCGTTTTCAGCCGAAACTTGTAAAGGTTGTGAATGCCCGCGTCCTGCCGCACGCGCCAGAACTCCTCCACGAACTCGGGCGGGAAGATCTTCTGCAGGGGCTGGGTCAGGGCCTGCCAGCGCGGCAGCGCATACATCACCTCCATCTGCGCGTTCCAGCTATCGATCCGGTCTTTCATGTCGAGCGCCATCACGCCCACGTTGATGGATTCCACGATGTTCTCGTTGAAATCCTTCAGCCGTTCGTACTCCGCCGCCTTCTGCTGCAAGGACGCATATAGCCGCCCGTTCTGAATCGCGGTGCCAAGATAGCCGCCCAGCGTTTCCAGCAACTCCACGTCCTCGCTGGAGAGGAAGTCGCCTTCCGCCGTCTTGCCCAACCCCAGCACCGCGACGGTTTTCTGTTGCGCGCGGCAGGGGATGTAATAGTGCAGATCGAGCCGGGCAATCGCCTCCTGCGATGCCGCCGTCTCGCGCGGCAGCTGGTGCGTATTCTCGAAGAACAGGTGTCCCGCCTGCTCGGGGCGCGGCACGCTGAGGAAGCTTAGATCGAGCTTGGCGGGAGGAATCATGCCGAACGACTCGCGCAGCTCGAAGCGCGCCGGTTCTTCGCCGGTGCTCAGAAAGATCGCCATGCGATCCACCCCCAGCGTGTGCGAGAGCCGATCGACGATCGACTTCAACATCCGCTCCAGGTCGGTCTCCGAGCTCAGCTCGCGGCCGAACTCAATGAGCGTTCGCCGGTAGTCGTACCGCGTGCGATAGAAGAACTGATCCACCCGGTCCTGAATCCACTTGCGCACGGGATCGAACAGCAGCGCGGTCACCACCACGGCCAGAATCAACCCGGCCGGTCCCGTTCCCGGCTTCTGCATGTGTACCAGTTCCGCGACTCCCGCGACCAGCGCGAAGTACATGCCCACCACCGCTGCCGCCGCCAGCGTGTAGACCACGCCGCGCTTGAAGATCAGGTCCACATCCATGAGCCGGTAGCGGAAGATGGCGTAGCCGAAAGTTAAGGGCAGCACACCCAGCGAAAGTACCGACACTTTCATGCCCGTGCCGGTCGCGAGATAGGGGACCACGTAAAACGCCGTGTAGGGCACAATCGCCAGAATCGTCCCCCGTGTGACCCACTTCAGCTGCTGCCGCAAGATGGTAGTGCTGGCGTTGCGGTAGCTGTACCAGAGCACGATTGCAGCGGCCACGAAAAATGCCGCGCCGCTGAACATGTCGAGCCGGTTCAGATTCCATTCCAGCCGCTCGCTCGCCTGCAGCAGCCGCATGGCACCCACCCGGATCGCCAGCAGGAGGATTCCTGGCAGGTAGGCGAAGGCCAGCAGCCACGGCCGCTTGCGCACAAACTCTCGTTTTTCGGGGAAGGTCAGAACGAAGTGCAGAAACAGCGCCGCCTGCAGCGCGCCCGCGACAATGTTGCTCCAGTAAATCGTCCAGTCGAAATCGTTCAGTTTGCCCGTGTACTTGAACGAATACGCAATAAACGAAACCAGGCAAAAAATGTAGAAGTGCGTCGATCCGGGCGCCGTCCAGCGGCGCAGCAGGACGTACACCCCAATGCTCAAGTAGATCAGCCCGATCAGTCGCAGCCAGTTGTTCAGCGATCGGTCCGCAGGGGTGAGAATCACGCTGGAATCGAGTGTCACCGACCGCCGCACCAGCGAGTACGCCGCCTTCGACCATATTCCACTGCGGTCAAGCTGGCGTTGCAACCCCGGCGTGCTCTTGATTTGCTGGCCATTCACCGCGGCCAGCTGGTCGCCGGGCTTGATGCCCGCCTTGGCGCCGGGACCGTTAGGGTCCACGCGGTCGGCCACCAGTCGCCCATCATTTTCCACCCACCACACCCCATCGGTGGGGACTTGGAAGTCATGCTCTTGCTTGAGATTGAACCCGGCAAAGACTACCGCCGCCAAGGTCAGCAGGAACAGGAGGACAGCAACGAAACGGACTTGGCTTTCCCGATTCATGGGCTTCGGCAGCGGCCCAGAACCCCTCAGGCCCTGGATGGGCGTCCGACCGACGCCCCGCGCATCCGCAATCAGCAACTTCGCTGCCACGCTTGGCCCCATTTCGGGAAGGCTAAACCCCGCAGATCAAACCACTTCTGAGATTATAGATGCGTTTTCGAACGCCAACTATGCCTTTTTGAATGTTTCTCTGGGATTCTGTATCCGCTTCCCCTTGCAATTCTTGGGTTTACACGTCCACGGACTAGGCCAACGGGGATGGGCAGCAGTCCCCTACCAATTACGGAAGCTGTTAATTCTGGGAGGGATACGGATGCCATCGCAGGTTCTGGCGCGTTCGGCAGCCCTCGCTTGACCGGCGCACCGCATCAGGCGCGTAAGGTTTTCAGTGCCCGTGAGACTACCTGTATAGGAGCGAAAATCATGAACCGCAAACCCAACGATCGCGTAGCCGTCCTGGCAGGTTCGCTAAGCGGGATCGCCGCATCCTCGCTAATCCTCTTCCAGGACATGGGACCATCGCGCCACTTCCTGCTGACGGGAATTGCGATCGCCTGCGGCGCCATGTTGATCTTTGTGTGTGCCGAATATATGAGGAGCAAGCGCAGCGCGAATCATCCTGGCCCGCAGTAAGGGGATACAAATGAAGAGGATACGAATGAATACGGATAGACGAAAAACGGGAGCCCTCATCGCGTGTCTGGCCGCCCCGATCACCGGGAGCGCCGCCCTGTCGGGCAGCATTGCCAGAAATCTGGGGACATCTCAGGCCAGCTTGCTGGTGGCGGACGGGGTCGCGGTGATCGTCCTGCTCGTCATTCTGGCGGTTAGCCGAAGGCGCGGGAGTCGGACATAGTAGTCCACTTTTTGGCGTCGCATGTTCGCATTTGCTGCACAATGAGCCATGCATATTCATCAGCTCCCCTGCTTCCTGCCGGGCAGGCCACCGTTGTGAGCGAAAGCCGCCGCGCATTGGAGGAGCAGTTCGACCGCATCCTGCGGGAGCATGGTCCCGCTATCTCGCGCCTGGCTGTCGGCTATGAGGCGGTCGCCAACACGCGTGAAGAACTGGTGCAGGATATCGCACTGGCGATCTGGCAGGCGCTGCCTCATTTTCGCGGCGAATGCTCGGAGCGCACGTTCGTTTTCCGCATTGCGCACAATCGCGGCTTGAGCCACGCCTGGAAGCGGCGACCGGTGCATCAGCCGCTCGATGAGATTGCGGAGTCCGACCAGCCAGTTGATCCTCGGCCCCACCCGGACGACCAGGCGGCGCAGGCGCACCAGCGCGCACGCCTGATGTCGGCTATTCAGTCCCTGCCCGTGGCGCATCGGCAGATGATCGTCCTCATGCTCGAGGACTTCTCCTACGCGGAGATGGCGGAAGTGCTGGGGATTACCGAGAACAATGTAGCGGTGCGCCTGAACCGGGCCAGAAAAGCCCTAAAGGAAGCGCTGGGAGCAAGGCCATGACGAAGATCGAAGATCGCGAACTGGAAACCTGGCGTGAGCAATGGCGCAGTGTCGCTGAGCCATTGCCGGAGGTCCAAAGCAAGCTCCAACGAAGGATCAAGCGCCAGAGTNCTTTTCTTTGTGATCAGCAACCTGGCGGCTGCGATTGCGCTCGTCGGAACTCTTGTGTTCGCGGCGTGGGCGGTCCGGCAGGAGCCGAGCCGGTTGCGAATCGGCTGGGCCATCGGCATTTCGGTGCTGGTGTTCGTAGCCGCCGGTTATCGCTTGTGGATGCAACGGGGAACGTGGCGGCCTGAGTCCCAGTCAACCCGCGCGTTTGTCGAACTTTGGCACAGAAGGGTCGTGGCCCGGATTCGACTGATCCGCGTGGCCTTCTACCTGATTCCGGCGTGGCTGGTGTTTTGTGCGGTCCTCGCGGCTGTCAATTGGGCGGCCCTCGCGCCGGACGTGCGCGCCCATCCCATGGACTGGGTCGAGGCTTTGGGAATCGATGTCCTTGTGTTGCCGGTTCTGTTCTGGTGGCTGTTCTGGTACCGGCGCCGCAAACGCGCCGAGCTGCAAGAAGTAGAAAGAATTCTCGATGAAATGAAGGATTCGCAGTGACGAGTATCTCTCAACCTTCCGGACTGCAGGATGAGGGGGGAAAATGCCGCCCGCAGATACGCTGAAAGCCGCCGAAGACGTGCCCCCGTTGCCGACGCAACCGTCTGAGACACGTCCCCGTCCCGCATCCGGTTTGAAAACCATCTTTGTCGGACCCAACGGTCCGCGAGCGGGATGGCGGTTACTCATCTTCCTCGCGCTGGTTGGAGTTATGGTTGGCACCCTTCTTGCCATCTCCCATTTTCTCAATCCTTCGGGATCTCAAATCGCTGCTAACCAGGTTACGATCACTCCCGCACTGTTGAGCGCCGGTGACGCCGTCCTCCTCCTGATCGTGTGCATCGCCACGTGGGTCATGGCGCGAATCGAACATCGCAAATTCAGCGAATACGGTTTGCCCGCGCGTCAGGCCCTGCGCAAGGAGTTCTGGTTCGGGTCTCTGCTGGGCTTTCTGGGGATCAGCGGCACACTGCTGGCGATGTTTCTGCTTCACGGGTTCCGCATTATCGGCCTCGCTCTCCACGGTACAACAATTCTGTCCTCGCTGGCCGCATGGAGCCTAACGTTCCTGCTGGTCGGACTGTTTGAAGAATTTGCTTGTCGTGGATACATGCAGTACACCCTTGCTTCCGGAATCGGCTTCTGGCCGGCGGCATTGGTGATGTCTGGCGTGTTCGCTTTGGCCCACGCCCGCAATCCGGGCGAAAGTCTGGTGGGTCTACTCGCCGTGGTGATGTTCGGACTTCTCCTCTGCCTGTTTTTGCAGCGAACCGGAAACCTCTGGTGCGCCGTGGGCTTTCATGCGGGCTACGACTGGGGAGAGACCTTCTTCTACGGAGTCCCTGACAGCGGTCTCGTGCCCAACCATAATCTGCTCCATTCCACTCTGAGCGGGCCGCGCTGGCTCACCGGAGGGACCGTCGGTCCAGAAGCCAGCGTCCTGACTCCTTTCGCGTTGCTGGTGATCGCACTGGTTTTCAGCCGCTTCTATCGCGAGAATCGCTATCCGGTATTCAAGGCAGTGAACAGGCCCAGAGAGATTTCTGGATGAGAGAAAGGATTCGCCGAGCAGCGCAAGATCTTTCACAGGAGTTGCGTGTTAGCGAAAAGGAGATGCTCGATGCTTCACACGTTGTCGATACTCGCTGGATTCATCCTGGCAGTTTTTGTCGTCTGGGAAGTGGTTAAGACGTACCGCGACTACCCAAAGTTCAAGCAAGCCCTCGCACAGGGTGACCCGCAGGCCCGTCCGCGCTTCTACATGAGCATTCTGCGCTTCGAATGGATAAGCGCTCTGTTGGCGCTGGTGGCGCTTGGCTTTGATAGGGCGAAAATGACAGCCGCCCCGCTGCAGATGGGAGACACAGCGTTCGCACATTGGCTGTCGACATCGCAGCTGACCGGCAGCGTCGGAATCGGCGCTCTAACCGGGGGCCTGATCCTCGGACTGGTGTTGATGAGTGTGCTCCGGCTGCGCGCCCGGCGCAGCGCTCCCCCGCCGGCCGAAAATCAGGCGAAGCCGTGGTGGCGGAAGCTGGTGCCCGACGTGATGCCGCTCATCCCCACGACCGCCCGCGAGCGCTGGCTGTTTGTCGCGGTGGCGATCAGCGCCGGCATTTGCGAAGAAATCGTATTTCGCGGATGGCTGCTGTTCACATTGCACATGCCCTTCGGGTTGAGTGGAACCGCGCTGATCGTGCTCGCTTCCCTACTCTTCGGCTTGTGCCACATTTACCAGGGCCCAACGGGTGTATTCGGTGCGACCTTGGCCGGAGCGCTCCTGGCTGCGCTCTACATCGCAACCGGCACGCTGCTGGTGCCCATCGTGCTGCACAGCCTGATCGATCTGCGCGTGGCACTCCTTCCGAGCAGCAGCCCCCGCGTCCCGCAGGCACAAATGCAAAAAGAGCCGGCATGAAGGCTCCATCGAGCGTTCGGCTGATTCGTATATCGGCGTGTCTGTTTGTGCTCGCCTTTATTTGTTTCTCGCGCAGACCTGCCGGCAGGCTGCTGCAGTGGGCGGGCGCGGGGACGATGTTGCTCGCCCTCGCGGCGTTTTGCCGGGAGAAAATGCGGAGGGCTTAGACCGCAAGGACCGTTGGTTTGGGGTGGCGCAGCGCTTCAGCGCTGCGAAACGAGTCTTTCCTTCACAGGTGGCTTTAGCCTCTGAGGCACGTGGTCGAGCCGCTATGCGACTTGCGCGACGCGCGGTCACTAACTAAGCTCAAGCGCCCGCTTCTTTCTCAAACATCTTCTCGGAGGAAGTTTCTCCCGGCGTCTGTTCGCTTTCCTCGTCCCAGTCAAACGACAGCGCCCGCGCGGTAGTTTCAATCGGCTCGAGTGCTGGAATGTCTTCGGCCACCGATGCTCCGAGCTCGGAAAACTTGCGCGCCGAAACCAGCACGCGGCTTTCGAGCGATCCCACGGCCTTGTTATAGGAGTCGACCGCGCGATCCAGGCTCGATCCCACAGCGGTAATGTGGCTCGCCAGATTGCGCAGCCGGTCGTGCAGTTCCTTGCCCAGCGCACTGATCTGCTGCGCGTTTCGTGCCAGTTTTTCCTGGTTCCATCCGTAGGCGACCGCCTTCAGCAATGCAATCAGCGTCGTCGGCGAAGCAGGAATCACCCGCTGCAGCACGCCTTGCTCAATCAGCGCGGGATCCTGCTCCAGCGCGGCGCTGAAAAAAGTTTCTCCCGGAAGAAACATGACCACGAACTCCGGCGTCGCCTCGAACTGCTCCCAGTAATTCTTGCTGCTGAGCGTCCGCATGTGGTCGCGGACTTGCCGGGCGTGATTCGCGAGGCTCGACCGCCGCGTTTCTTCATCTTCCGCCTCGAACGCCTCGAGGAAAGCCTGCAGCGGTGTCTTGGCGTCGACCACCACGTTCTTTCCGCCTGGCAACTTCACGACCAGATCAGGACGCAGTCTCCCGCTGTCACCCACAATGGTTTCCTGCTCCGCAAAATCGCAGTAGGGGAGCATGCCGGCGATCTCGACCACGCGGCGCAACTGAATCTCCCCCCACCGTCCGCGCACATTGGGAGTGCGCAGCGCCCGCACCAGGTTGCCGGTTTCTGACTGCAGTTCTTTCTGCGTGGCGATCAGCGATTGCACCTGCGCGTGCAGCGCGCCGTAAGCCTGCCCGCGCTCTTTTTCCATCTGCTGAATCTGGGTGTCGACTTTATCCAGCGACTCGCGCACCGGCGCGATGAGATCGGCCACCGCTTTCTGCCGCGCGTCGAGATCGCCTTTGGCCTCGCCCTGAAACCGCTTCAGGGTCTCTTGGGCGATCTGCAGGAAGGAAGAATTGTTGCTCTTGAGCGCATCGGCCGCCAGCGCCTTGAAGGCGTTCTGCAACTCGACACTGGCCTGGTTGATGAGGGCGATCTTTTCCACGCTGGTTTCTCGTTCGGTCTCGAGCGCGGCTTCCAGCCGGGCCTTGCCTTCGACCAGGCCGGTGTAGGTTTGTTGCAGCCGAGCCATTTCTGCTCGCACCGAAGCCAAGTCCCTTTCGGTCAGCGATAAGCGGGCGCGCAGGGCCGCCCTAGTCGAGCGCAGCACGAGCCACGTGATCACGCTTCCTAACACGAGACCAATCGCCGCACTGATCGCCAGATCCATAGCGCCGGTAATTCCTAGGGAGATTTCGTCCTCTAGCGTAGCACTAGAGGCAAGGGATGGCGCGGGGTCGCGCTTAGCGGAATCCACTCATCATGACCACATCGGTTTTGCGCTGCCCGCGCGAAAAGGCCAGCTGCCGCCCATCGCTCGACCAATCAAAGGCGAACATGTCGCCGCTGGGAAACTTGGTGATCGGGACCAGACCCGTGCCAGCCAAAGGCAGCTCCCAAATGTTGGTCGCCTTGTTACGTGACAGCAAGAACGCGATCGCCTTGCTGTCAGGCGTAAAGCGAGGCCCCTGCATTCCGTACGGGATCGGCAGCGTGTACAACGGCCGCCCGCCGCTTGCGGGCTGGACTACGAAGTTCGATTCCATCCCGCCCGCTACGGTCTTCAGCAAGGTGTAAAAAACAAGCTTGCCATCCGGAGAATATCCGATTTGGGCGAAAGGAAGGTCGAGCTTTTCGGGTGTGCCGCCATCAATGGGGACGCGCCAGATTGCCCCATCGGCTCCGTACACCGCGAACTTCGAATCCGAACTGCACATGCCCTGGCCCACCAACGCCAGCGAGGTTAACTTCATGGGATTGGAGCCATCCCCATCGCTACGCCATAGAGAATAGTTCCCTTCATGCCACGTGCTGTAAACGACGTGCCTGCCATCTCTGCACGCAGAGAGCTGGAAATGCGGGTCGCGGTCATTGGTGAGAGGAGTCTTGTTGCTTCCATCGGAATTGATCAGGAACCACTGGCCAAAGGGATCTGCCGTAGCGATCCGGGCGCCGACCCAGGCCAGGCCCAGTCCGTTAGCCTCGCCAGAGGTGACTTCGGCGGCGTCCGATCCGTCCGCCCTGCCAACCCAAATCTGGCTCGAGAGGTTGTTTTGCAATGCCACGAGCGAGTCGCCGTCCTGAGTGACGGCCAGACAGCACACATCGTAGTTGGTGAGATCGTTGGTGAAGCGGCTGACCTTGCCCTCGGGATAACTGACAAACCAGATCTGGCCGCGAGCGCTTTGCTGGTCGAGTCCCACCGCCAGCAGGCCGCTACCATCCGGCAGCCAATTGACCGCTCGTGCCATCACCGGCAGCGAGGTCAGGTCACGCACCGCGCCGGTTTTGCGCGAAATGATCTCTACGACCCAGCGGCTGACGCCATCCCTTGTTTCAGGAGAAATCGTGGCCAGACTTTTGCCATCGGCGGACCAGGACACGTACGCGGTGCCCGCGGAAAAGCCCTGTCGTTCGACTAGCACGCGCTCGCCGCTGCCATCTGCTTTGGCGACGAGGATCTGATTCCCCAATGGCTTTAGAATGCCGCGCGTAAAAGCAAATTCCTGGCCATCGGGCGAAAACGCCGGAGGGGAATCAATATCGCGAATCAGCTGCTTAGGCGTTCCGCCGAGAACCGGAATCTGGTAGAGACAGCGAAAATTCTTGGTGGCCTTGTCGGAGCGCACAAACATCACGTAGTTGCCATCGGGCGTGAAACTGACGGCAACATAATCGACCAGGTCGGGTGGCTGAATCTGCACGTTGCTTCCTGTAGCCAGTTGCTGCACCCACAGGCTTTCTTCCGCGCCATCGTGCAACACGTAAACGATGTAGCGGCGGTCCTGCGACAGAGCGGCCGCGCCCGCGTTCCCGCTATTAGTGACCTGCACGATCTTCATGTTCTGCAAGTTGAAACTCTTCGGCCGGCTGCGCCACAGATACGTGCCTAAAGCGGTGACGACCACAGCAACGCAGGCGATCGCCGCGCCCATGGCGAGCTTTTTTCCCGTCTTCGCCGGGCGTACCGGCGGGGTCACTTTTCCGGAACCGCTGTCGCGCTTCAGGCGCTGCAGGTCGGCGCCCATGTCGGACGCATGCTGATAGCGCAGGTTGCGGTCCTTCTCCAGCGCCTTGTGAATGATTTCTTCCAATTGCGGCGGCAGATCGGGATTGAGACGACTCGGAGGCGCCGGGGCACGATCGAGGATTGCCTGGAAGATCAGCGCCGGCGTGTCGCCGCGAAACGGCAAACTGCCGGTCGCCATTTCGTACAGCACCGCGCCGAAAGAAAAAAGGTCGGTGCGGGCGTCGAGCTCTTTTCCCTTGGCCTGCTCGGGCGACATGTAAGCGATCGTGCCGACAGCCGTCCCCGGACTCGTCAGATACTGGTCATCGACCGTCCGCGTCGGCTGGTCGCCGATTGTGCTCTGAGTCGAAAACCGGTTCGGCGCGACCTTCGCCAGGCCGAAGTCCAGAATCTTGGCGTGGCCGCGCGAGG
>OCOJ01037194.1_pt5 | contig 42505 bp, 36 predicted proteins | sample 1539251 | NCBI WGS metagenome assembly OCOJ01 (sample SAMN01911457, study PRJEB22624) | soil metagenome | biome: Soil | place: Malaysia | collected 2012-04-30 | depth RA_metagenome m
TTCAGGCCCTGATACTGCCCGATCCCGTGCTCGACGTGGACGACGTAGTCGCCGACCTGCAGATCGCGGAAATCGGAGAGGAATGCCGACACCTTCGATTTCTGCCGCTGCGGACGCAACGCCACGTCAGATTCGTCAAACAGGTCGCGTGCGCCAAAGATCGCGAGGTTCGCCTCCGGCAGCAGAACACCGTCGGGAACGTAGGCCTTGGCGAGCGTCGTGGTGAACACCTCGCCCGCGAAGTAGCTGGTTTCGTCCGCGTAGCTCTCCCCGCCGCGGGTGCGGCTTCCCAGGCGGAAAGAAACGTTGTACTCGGTGAAGACGTCGGCCAGTCGCTCGACCTCGCCGGTGTTGGGAGCGGCGAAGAGAACCTGCTTGCCATCGGCAATGAGTTTCTTGACTTCATCGAGCATCGCCGGCACGGCTCCATGGAAGCGCGGAGCCGGCTGCGAGAGAAACGCGATCGTCGAATCATTTTCACTGCGGGTGATGCCCAGGTGCTCAACGTCGGCTCCGGGAAGTGCGGCGATCTTTTGCCACCACGGATCCGGCGGCAAGTACAAATCTTCCGGGCGGACGAGATTGCCGACGCCGCTGCGTTCATGCATGTCGCCCACGCGCTCCCAGAAGCGATCGAACTCCTGGCGCAGCTGATCCGGTTCGTCGAGAAGAACCGACGCGCGAGGAAGCAGATCGAAGACGGTGCGGTCAGCTCCGGCGACGGGAGCGTAGAACTCCCAGCCGGGAAACGTCGTGACTCCGCCGGCGCGCACGGCCGCTTCGACGACTTCCTCCGATCCCGGTTTTCCCGAGCCGACGATGCGCTGGCCCGAGAGCCGCGTATGAATCGCGCCCAACAACTGTTCGCTGACCGGAGTTTCGGTGAGCGGCAAAAGAAGTGCCTCGTCCACCGGGCTGGAAGAGCGCTGCGAGGCAGGATCGAAGCGGCGGATCGAGTCGACCTCGTCGCCGAAAAACTCGATGCGTACTGGCCGCTCGGCCTCAGGCGAGTAGACGTCCAGAATGCCGCCGCGCAGCGCATACTGGCCGGGCATTTCCACGACATCCGCCGAGCTGTAGCCAACCGTGTTCAGATGCGCCAGCAGGGCATCGGTATCGAAGGACTCGCCGCGCCGAACCGTGCGGGCCAGGTCGGAGTAGTATTCGGCTGAACGATGAAGGATCGCTGTAGCTGCGATGGGGGAAACTACGATCGACGCCGTTCCGCCGGCGATCTTCCACAGCGCCGTGGCGCGTTCCTCCTGAAGCTCAGGGTGTGGCGACAAATTCTGAAAGGGCAGCACGTCGCGCGCGGGCAACGAGACCACGGCATCCGGATCGCAAGCGCCGGTGAGTTCACAGAAGCTGCGCAGCACAGGGACGAGGTCTTCAACGGCGCGGTTGTCGCTGACCACGAAAATCAGGGGCCGCTGGGCGGCGCGCTGAAAAAGCGCGAGCAGCAAGGCTTTGGCGGTAGGTGTGACTCCGGACACACTAATCCGCCCCGTGCCCTCTTTCAGATGGGAGGCCGCACGCGTGAAGGCTGGAAGTTTTTCCACGTCCGCGAAGAGTTCGCGAACGAAGGGAAGCAGCATGCGTTCTTGATTTTAGCAGGATTGGGAGCAACTGTTTGACCCGCGGAGTTGGACCAAGTGGCTCTGGATGACCCCGGATTGCGTCGAACACGTCCGGACCTCGCCGTTATCCGGCTAAAAACGCCGAACACGGCGCAGCTGTTCCAAAGATCCGCTCTACGCGTCCAATCTGGTTCACAATGTTTGTAGTGCCAAGGAGCAGCGATGCCGTCAGCCGTCAAGGACTATGGGGTGATCGCCAAGTACTACGATGGCGCCTACGCCACGAAGAAGGACCTGGTTGACCTTCCCTTTTACGTCGAACTGGCTGGACAGTCGGGCGGCCCCGTCCTGGAGATCGCCTNGCGGCACGGGCCGCGTTCTTTTGCCTATTGCTCGCAAAGGCATTGAGATCCACGGCGTCGACAACTCGGAGCCGATGCTGACGGTGCTACGGGAAAACCTTGCCAAGGAGACGCCCGACGTGCGCCGCCTTGTGACTCTTCATGAAGGTGACATGCGCGACTTCCGCCTGGGGCGCGAGTTTCCGCTGGTGATCATCCCATTCCGCCCGATGCAGCACATGTTCACGCTCGCGGATCAGGTGAGCGCCCTCAAGACGGCCGCTGCTCATCTGAGTTCAGGCGGGAAACTTGCCTTCGACGTCTTCTATCCGAATTTCGAAATGATCCCGGCCAAAGTGGGGGAGGAATTGCTGGAACTGGAGTGGACTGATCCCTCGGATCCCAACACGATTGTGCGACGCTACTTCCGGAAGCAGGCGGTCGACAAGATCAATCAGTCGTTTCAGTTTACTTTCATCTTTCGCACGTACCGTGATGGCAATCTGATCCGCGAGGAAGCTGAGCCGTTCCGCATGGCTTATTACACCTATCCGCACTTGAAGGCGCTCTTCCTGCTGGCAGGACTCGAGTCGGTTGCCGAATACGGCTCATTCGATAAGACTCCGCTCGACAACAGCTCCCAGCAGATGATCTTCATTTTGCGTCGAGCCTAGGTGTGGGGCAGCCATCGTGTAGGGAGGACGCCTTGGTGCAGCCCGGTTGGCCGCTCAGGAAGAAAACGACACCTGCTGGAACTTTGAGTGTTATTGAGATTTCTCAACAGTTGACTCTCAGGGGTGGATTTGGTTCGCGTCTTAGTTCGCAGGCAAGTAGACTGTACGGCAAGCTACCGCGATGCTTGCTCGGCTGGAGAACGTTCATATAGGCTGCTAACCAGCGCGGAATCACCCGTTGTCCGCGCCGGATTGTATGCTGCTGATGTCGGCAACAAATTCTGTCAAACTTCAGAGCGCTTTTAACCATGTGCCATCCCGGCTCGGGTTCCGGCACGTTGGCGACATAGAGGCATCCTATGGCTACTTCGCGGCGTACTTTTATGGGAGTAACCGTCGGCGCGGCCGCGTCGATGATGGTTCGCCCTCTGGCTGATGCAGTCGTTCCCTCTGATCAAAATGCAACTTCGCCGCCAGCGATTCCCGCGGTCGCTCGGGTACAGGCAGCTCGAATCGTCAACTCCTTCGATCCCGATAAGAGCCTCGCGACATCGATGGACATTCAGTCACGCGAGTCGATCAATAAGATCTACACGCCCGAAAACATAAACGTTTGCTTGTCTGCGGGGTGGGGGCCGATCAGTTATCGCCTGCATACTCCGGAGACTATCGACTATTGGCACTGGAATCCCAACGGCCGTTGGACGGATGAAGCAAACCAACGCGGATACTTCGTGGGCAGCTCGGAATTGGATGAACCCATTCGCGATTCCTTTGGCTACAGCCTCCCTCACCGCGGCTGCACGCACAACGGCGGCACCGACCGTGGCTATTCTCGCCTCACAGATGGCGATCCCAACACTTTCTGGAAGAGCAACCCTTACCTGACCAAGGCGTTCACCCACGAAGACGACTCTTTACATCCGCAATGGATCATCGTTGACCTGGGCGAATACTACGACGTGAACGCGATCCGCATCGACTGGTGCGAGCCGAGCGCCCACGAGTACGAAGTGCAGTACTGGGTCGGAGCCGATCCCATGAACTGGGAAGAGCCCGCCATGGACTCTACGAATCAGGGCGGCGAATACCTTCCTGTTGCCAATCAGGCCATGGGCAACTGGCTTCGTTTCCCCAACGGTGCAGTTCACGAGGGCAAAGGTGGAAGCGTAACGCTAAAGCTTGCGGACAATCTGATTTCAACGCGTTGGGTTCGCGTCGTGATGACGCAATCCTCCAATCAGCCGGGGCCGCACGGAAACGATGATGTGCGGCACCGAGTGGGATACGCAATCTATGAAGTTTACGTAGGCAGATTGGAGGCCGATGGTAAGTTTGCCGATTTCGTGAGACACGCGCCGGACGGCCGCCAACAGACCGCTACCTATTGCTCTTCTACCGACCCGTGGCACACCGCCGCAGACCTGAGTCCGCACGGGGACCAGACCGGCTGGGACCTCTTCTTCACCAGCGGCATCACCAACGGTCTGCCCGCGCTGATCACCGTTCCTCTGATTTACAGCGTTCCCGAAGATGCCGCCGCTATGGTCGCTTATCTGAAAAAGCGAGGGTATCCCATCAGCTGGGTCGAAATGGACGAAGAAGCCGATGGGCAATACTACATGCCCGAAGACTACGCCACGCTCTACATTCAATTTGCGGACGCGATGCTCAAGGTCGATCCCACCCTTAAGACTAAGTTGGGCGGGCCCGTCTTCCAGGGCATCAACCAGGACGTCTCGGTCTGGCCCAATGCGCGCGGAAACAAGTCCTGGTTCGGCCGCTTTTACGATTATCTGAAATCGCACAACCGTCACGGCGACTTGTCGTTCGCTTCGTTTGAAATTTATCCCTACGAAGCCTGCACCATGAAATGGGACGATCTGTACCGTAACCGCGAACTGACGCGCAAGACTCTCCAGGCTTTTCGCGATGACGGATTGCCGGCTTCAGTTCCACTGATGAACACGGAAAGCAATCTCTGCGGCTCGCTTTCGGTCTACATGTCCGATATTTTTTCGGCTCTATGGCTTGCCGACAATGTCGGCAGCTTCTTCGCCGAGGGCGGCGCGCTTTACATTCATTCGCCCATCGAACCCAGCGTCATCGAGCATGGCTGCCAGGGCTGGGCAATCTGGGGCAACGTCCTTTGGGACCGCGATGCAAAGATCATAGGCTATACCGCTTTCTACCATGCCAGCCGGATGATCAATAACGAGTGGGTGACGCATCGCAGCGGCACCCATCACCTCTATGCCGTCGATGTCGGAATCGAAGACCGCGCCGGGAATGCTCTGGTCACGAGCTATGCCGTTCAGCGCCCAGACGGCCAGTGGGCCTTGCTGCTCATCAACAAAGATCGAGACAATGCGCATGCCGTTCGAATCGCCTTTGAAAGCGGTGGCGGGATCGGACATTTCTCCGGCACAATTCGCATGGTCACATTTGGCAGCGAACAATACGTTTGGCACGGCGCGGACTCGACCGCTCACGCCGATCCAAGCCTGCCGCCTGTGGTTTCGTCAATCGACGCCTCTGCACAAACGGTGTTCACACTCCCCAAAGCTTCAGTCACCGTTTTGCGCGGCGAAGTCGCAGGCCTCACGGCCTAGGAGGAAAGTGTTGTAATCCGATAGCACTCATTGACTACCCTATCGCCGACTCCGGTTGAGTGAGAAGCTCCCCTCCAGAATCCTCAGGCATTACCATGTCCCTATGCCCGCACCATCTGACTTGGCCATGGTTAAGGTCTCCCCTCGTGGCGTAAGCCGCCTGAAATCCGGCCACGTATGGGTTTACCGTTCCGACATCGTCTCGGCCGACGGCGTGCCTCCCGGCGCATTGGTCGGTGTCACCGACCAGCGAGGCAAGTCCCTCGGCACGGCGCTCTATTCCAGCGCATCCCAGATCGCGATTCGACTGATCTCGCGCGACCCGGTCGCCGACTTCACCTCTCTGCTCCGCCAGCGACTCGCCGATGCGATCGCCTACCGTGATGCGATCGTGCGCGACACCGACGCCTACCGCGTGGTCTTCAGCGAGGGCGACTTCCTGCCCGGCCTGATCGTGGATCGCTACAACGACATTGTTTCTTTCCAGGTCCTCACCCAAGCCATGGACGCTGATTCCCTGCGCCAGGTTCTGCTCTCCGAGCTGAACGAACGGCTTCACCCGGCTTCCATCGCCGAGCGCGTCGACCCGCGGGTGCGCGAACTTGAAAAGCTGCCGCCACGGGCTCCAGCACTCGTGCAGGGCGAAAAGGCTGCCACTATCTTCACCATGAACGGTGTGCGATTTCACTGCGACGCGCTCGAAGGCCAGAAAACCGGTGCCTTCCTCGACCAGCGCGAGAATTATGCGGGCGCGGCCCAGTACGCCCGCGGTGAAGCCCTCGACGTCTTCTGCTATCAGGGAGGCTTCGCCCTCCACCTTGCCCCGCGCTGCGCACAGGTCACTGGCGTTGACAGTTCCCGCCCTGCCTTGGAAGTCGCCGATCAGAATGCCGCCCTGAATCAGCGCGAGATCGAATGGATCGAGGCTAATGCCTTTGACCTGCTCAGAGACTACGCCTCCTCCGGCCGCCGTTACGACACTATCGTCCTCGATCCTCCTGCCTTCGCCAAGAGCAAGCGCGACCTGGATTCGGCCCTCCGCGGCTATAAAGAACTGAATTTGCGCGCTCTCAAGATGCTGCGCCCGGGCGGTGTCCTCGTCACCTGCTCCTGTTCCTATCACATGAGCCAAGTTGATTTCCTAGAAATGCTGGCCGTCGCCGCCAGAGACGCGCATCGCACGTTGCGCTTGGTGGAAATTCGCGGGCAGGCAAGGGACCACCCAATCGTGCTGAACGTCCCCGAGACTGCCTATCTGAAGTGCGTCATAGCGCGCGCAACTAATTGAAAATAAATATGAGTATGTAGTTGACAATACTGCGCTCAACTTTTATGCTTCTTTTACGCTAATTATGCGTCTAACGGAGTGACCGTGGGCTGAGGCACCAAAAGCCCCGTCACGAAATCAAAATCTCTAAGCAAGAAATCTCGAAGGAGGATTGAGCCATGACCATATTGACCCGTTGGGAGCCGTTCCGTGAGTTAGCCACCCTGCAGGACCGCATGAACCGCCTGTTCCGCGAATCCTTTGCAGGGGCCGGCCGGGATGAATCCCTGACCACCTCGAGCTTCGCTCCCGCTGTCGATGTCTATGAAGACGAGCACAAGGTCGCGCTGAAGATCGAAGTGCCCGGAATCGACGAGAAGGACATCGACGTCCGCATCGAGAACAACACCCTCACCGTGCACGGCGAGCGCAAGATCGAAAAGGAAGAGAAAGAAGAGAACTACCGCCGTGTGGAGCGCCAGTATGGCAGCTTCACCCGCACCTTCACCCTGCCTACGACCGTAGACACGGAGAAAGTTTCCGCCGACTACGACAAGGGCGTGTTGAAGATCACCCTGCCCAAAAAGGCCGAAGCCAAGCCGAAGCAGATCAAGGTCCATGTTGGCTCCGAAAAGCACATCGAAGCCAAAGGCCCCAGCAAGGCGGCGTAAAGCGCTTGCCAGTGATCAGTAAACCAAATTGTGGAGGCCGGGGCTTTGCTCCGGCCTCCCTGTTTGGTTAACAATGCTGGCAGGATCACCTTTTGAAAGAGACGCTCGAACTCATCAACCAGACGCAGGCCGACGGAGTCATTGGCGAATACGCCATCGGCGGCGCTGTCGGCGCGATGCTTTACCTGGAACCAGTAGCCACTGACCACTGACCACAGGAGTTCTCCATGCCGATTCGTTGGGACAAATTCACCGTCAAAGCGCAGGAGGCAGTCCAGCGCGCCAGTGCGCTCGCCTCTGAGCATGGCAATCCCGANACTGCTGCCGGCGCACCTTCTCGCCGCACTGCTCGAAGATAAGGAAGGCATCGTCCCGCCTGTGCTAGAAAAAATTGGCATCGGTCCGCAAGCCGTGCTGGCTGAGGTTTACAAGGAACTCGACAAGCTACCCAAAGTGTCGGGCGAAGCTGCCCAGCCTTCGCTCTCGAACAGCACCAACAAGCTGCTGGAACAGGCTTTCAAAGAGGCCTCCAACTTCAAGGACGAGTACGTTTCTACCGAACATCTGCTGCTTGCCATCACGCAACTCAAGCAGGACACGGCCCAGCAAATTCTGAAGCGTCACGGCGCCACCTACGACGCAATTCTGAAAGCGTTGACCGCTGTCCGCGGCTCGCAGAAAGTGACCGATCAGAATCCCGAGGCCAAGTACCAGGCTCTCGAACGTTACGCTCGCGATCTGACCGAGCAGGCCCGCCGCGGCAAGCTCGATCCCGTCATCGGACGCGACGAGGAAATCCGCCGCGTAGTGCAGGTTCTCTCCCGCCGCACAAAGAATAATCCCGTGCTGATCGGCGAGCCGGGCGTTGGCAAGACGGCCATCGTCGAGGGCCTGGCCCAGCGAATTGTTTCCGGTGATGTGCCCGAAGTTCTGAAGAACAAACGCGTAGTCGCGCTCGATCTCGGAGCGATGCTCGCCGGCGCGAAATATCGCGGCGAGTTCGAAGACCGGCTCAAAGCCGTTCTCAAGGAAATTGAAGACTCCGAAGGCCAGGTCATCCTCTTCATCGACGAACTGCACACGCTGGTTGGCGCCGGAGCCGCCGAAGGTGCGATCGACGCCTCCAACATGCTGAAGCCCGCGTTGGCCCGCGGAGAACTCCGCGCCATTGGCGCTACGACGCTCAACGAATATCGCAAACACATCGAGAAAGATGCCGCGCTCGAACGCCGCTTTCAGATCGTTTTCGTTGGCGAGCCCAACGTCGAAGACACGATCGCCATCCTGCGCGGCTTGAAGGAGAAATACGAAGTTCATCACGGCGTGCGCATCAAAGATTCGGCGATCGTCGCGGCGGCGACGCTCTCGCACCGCTACATCTCGGATCGCTTCCTTCCCGACAAGGCCATCGATCTGATCGATGAGGCCGCTGCGTCGCTGCGCATCCAGATCGATTCCCTTCCTACCGAAATCGACCAGCTGGAGCGCAAGGCCACGCAGCTGGAAATCGAGAAGCAGGCGTTGAAGAAAGAAGACGACCCGAATTCGCGCGAGCGGCTTGCCGTGCTCGACCGCGAACTGGCCGAGATTCGCGAAAAATCGAATGCGCTTAAAGCGAATTGGAAGGAAGAAAAAGAACTGATCGGCCGCGCGCGCGAACTGAAAGAAAAGATCGAGAAGCTGAAGGTCGAAGAGCAGACGGAGGAGCGCAAAGGCAATCTGCAGCGTGTGGCCGAGATTCGTTACGGTCTGATTCGCNCAGGCCGAAGACGAACTGGCCAAGCTCACCAAGCAAATGGAGAGCAAGGGCCAGGCTCGCATGCTGAAAGAAGAAGTCGACGAAGAAGACGTCGCGCGGATTGTCTCCAAGTGGACCGGTATCCCGGTTTCGAAGATGCTCGAAGGCGAAGTGAAAAAGCTCGTCAACATGGAAGATCGCCTGCGCCTGCGCGTTGTCGGCCAGGATCCGGCACTGGAGCGCGTCGCGAACGCCATCCGCCGCTCCCGCGCTGGACTGAGCGATCCCAAGCGGCCCATAGGTTCGTTCATTTTTCTGGGACCGACCGGGGTGGGCAAGACCGAACTCGCCCGCGCCCTCGCCGAATTTCTCTTCGACGACGAACACGCGATGCTGCGCATCGACATGTCGGAGTACATGGAAAAGCACTCGGTCGCGCGTCTGATCGGCGCACCTCCCGGCTACGTCGGCTACGAAGAAGGAGGCCAGCTCACCGAGCAGGTGCGGCGCCGTCCATACGCGGTCGTGCTCTTCGATGAAATCGAAAAAGCCCACCCGGACGTCTTCAATGTGCTCCTGCAGATGATGGACGACGGCCGTCTCACCGACGGCAAAGGCCGGGTTGTCGACTTCAAAAACACGATCATCATCATGACGTCGAACATTGGGTCAGCGTTCTTACAAGCCGACGGGCTCAAGTCCGAGCAGGCTTTCGATGAGTCCTCGCAGCGTGTGATGGACGCGCTGCACGTCCACTTCAAGCCGGAGTTCCTGAATCGTGTCGACGACATCATCATTTTCCGGCCGCTCGGCAAAGACCAGTTGGTCAAGATTATTGAGCTGCGGCTTGAAGATGTGCGGCGCCTGCTTGCCGATCGCAAGATTTCGCTTGAGTTGACCGACGCCGCGAAAGATCTGCTCTTCTCTCAGGGCTACGATCCGAACTACGGTGCGCGTCCCCTGAAGCGCGCCATTCAGAAGCTGATACAGGATCCGCTGGCACTGAAGATTCTCGACGGCGAAGTTCTGCATGGCGACCACGTCATCGTCGACGCCGACAAGAAAGCCGGCAAGATGAAGTTCGAAGTCAGCCCGCGCGTGGGCGAGAAAGAGACGGCCAAAGCGAAGCGCTAAACAAGTCGCCACGGATCTTCACGGATCAATACGGATACCCCGATGATTTATCCGTGGAAATCCGCGTTCATCCGTGGCGAATGAAGTTGCGTGTGGCACACTGGAACCATGCATCGGCTCGCTCTCGGCGACTTCGAACTGAGCATTTTCTCCGACGGCACCTATCCGCTAGACGGCGGAGCCTTCTTCGGCGTCGTCCCAAAAGTCCTCTGGTCGAAGAAGGTCGCCGCGGACCAGAACAATTACGTCACTGCCGGGCTGAACTCGCTCCTGATTCGCACCGAACATCCGCGCACCGGCAAACACACCGTGCTGGTTGAGACCGGTATGGGCAACAAGCTCTCCGAGCGCATGATCAAGTTTTATGGACAGCCTGCCAAGCTGCTCGACAATCTCTCTGCTGCCGGCGTTTCGCCCGACGATATCGACATCGTGATCAACACGCATCTTCATTTCGACCACTGCGGATGGAACACCGTCCGCGATAAGACGGGCAAGATCGTCCCCACGTTTCCGCGTGCGAAGTACTATGCGCCCGAGGGCGAATGGCAATACGCCCGCCGTCCGAGCGAGCGCGACTCCATCAGCTACATCTCCGACAACTACGATCCGCTGGTCGCCAGCGGACAGATGACGTTGCTGAAGGGCGGGGAAGAAATCGTGCCTGGAATCTCGGTGCAGACGTTTCCCGGTCACACGGCGCACATGCAGGCGGTGATTGTGGGGGGAAGTCAAAACCCCCACTCTGTCGCAAAAAGCGCGACAAGGGTGGGGCAGCCGTCGGGTTTCCTTCCGACGACTGCCTGCTACATCTCCGACCTGATCCCCACGACGGCGCACATCGACCTTACCTGGGGGATGTCGTTCGACCTGTATCCGCTTGATACCATCGCGAGCAAGAAGCGCTACTACGCGCAGTCAATCCCGGAGAAGTGGCTGACTGTCTTCACGCACGACCCGAAGACTCCATGGGCATACGTAGAGAAGGATGAGGCGGGGAAGATGGTGGCGACAACGGTGTAACTCGGCTTGGATTGGAATATCGTCACCGTTGTGTAGCGTTCTTGGGTTTGAAGAGTTTCAAGCGGCTTGGGACTTTGCTCCCCTCATACGTAACGTCCAGCTCAATCTCTCCCTTGTTGACGCAGACGACTCCAAAGTGTGTGTCATACCCTCCACGGAACAAGTTCGCGGGAAATGGTACGCGGGCAAGGGCATTGTGCCAGACGATAACCCGAGGGACCTCAAAAGCAGCATCGAAGCCAGGGATTCTGCTACGAATCTCGATTTCGTTGTCTCTTCTGGGATTCTCCCGAACCATGTCCAACAACTGCAGCAAGTGTGGCTGAATTCTGACTAGAACCTATCTCATAAGTAGCAAGCGTATTCGCCTCAGCCTTTCTTGAGCGATTAATTTTGCACAACGGAAAGGGCTGATTTTGCCCCTCGATCGACTACGCGTCGTGATCGAGAAGTGGCTCAAAAGCTGTAGCGGAGGGCGAGTTGCATGATGCGGGGGTGGGTCAGGGTGGAGGTGAATTGTCCGAACGTCACGCTGTTTGTGAACAGGAGATTACCGAACCCATTACTGCCGCCCGCTTGCAGTGATCCTACGTCGAAGCGTGGAGTGTTGGTGAGATTGAAAGTCTCCCAACGGAACTTGACCGCTTGGGATTCGGAAATCTTCCAGGTCTTGCCTACGCCGAGATCAATTCCGAAATAGCCGGGGCCCCGCAACGTGTTTCGCTGTCCCGATTCGCCAGGATAAGCAAACCGAAAGTCCTGGATGGCAGCAGTCGGATCTCGGAAGAGATTCGGGATTCCATTGACAATGAAAGCGCCCGTGGAGCCCGTGGGACGAGTCTGAACCGCAGCCGAGGTAAGAGCATAGTTCGTTGACCAATTCGTCCCCGGTTCGACCGTCGCTGGAAAGCCACTGGTCCAGTGGAACACGCCCGAAACCGACCAATCGGCACACAAAACGCTCTTGAGTCCGTGGGATGCAGTTCCAAAATGCCTGCCGGGACCGAAAGGTATGTCATAGACCCAGTTGGCATTGATCTGATGGCGCGTGTCAAAATCAGACACCGCGCGCAACTGGTTCGGCGACCAGGCATTGATAATCTGGCTGGCAAAGCCCTGCCCCTCAAAAGCATTAATGCGTTCTGCATTGGATCCAATGTCGATGGACTTGGAGATCGTATAGTTGACGTCGGTTTCCAGGCCGCCTATCCGATGCCGCAGGCTGAATTGTCCGCCGTTGTAACTGCTGTTGCCAATGGTGCGCCAAGCCCACAAGGAGGCGTATTGCGAATCAAAAAACTGAAACGGGGCAGTCGTGCCATTGATGGTGGCGCAGGCCGGAAAGCAGAGAACGTCCGCGTAATAGAGTGCTTCCATCTCATTGTGCGCCCGGCAGCTGAACATGTCATACATGTTTTGGGTTGCGGTGAGGTTTCCGGGTGCAGTTCCCGTCGCACAACCGTTCGACTTGCGCGGACCGGCAGCCATCGGGAATATGTGCTCCCAGAATGGAATCGCGGTCATCTTCTGAATCGGAACCTGCGCTTCGGTAGCCTTCGTGAACATTGTTGCCGCGGTGAAAAAGTCGACGCCGGACCGCGGATCACGAATGTCCAACGGCTGTGCCAAATCTTCTTCCTGCAGCAACCAGTGCGCAAAACGGCCCGTGTAGGCTGCTTCAATCACGAAATTGTGGGGCAGCATACGCGTGATGCTCAAGTTGGCAACGTGTGAGTATGGGGTTTTCAGTCTGTCATCCAAACCCCACTCGATGGCAAACGCGCCAGCCGGCAGTGCTACAGGAAAGGACTGTGGAGGCGGCCCGTACAACGGACACGGAGGAGTCTGACAGCCTCCTGCCGCGAAGGCAGGTATGGTATTCAAGCTGCTGAAACGGGGCGCGTCGTCAACGCTCAGACTGCTGGCGGGATTGCCAACATAGGTCGTCAGGCCAAAAGATCCGTTCCGGTTGAAGCTATTTACGACACCTTCACCGAAGTGGTCGTAGTAGATGCCATACCCGCCGCGAACAGAACTCTTAGCCGCCCCGCCCCATACTCGCTTCGATAGAGGGCCAGCGGCTCTGGGTGACCAGGCAAAGGCAACTCGGGGAGCGATATTTCCATAATCCCAGGGCCAGTATGGCGGCTTGCCATTGGCTTGACCCGCCAGACCAAAAGTGACCGTTGGCGCGTAAGTTTGGCCAGTCACCATCGCCTCGCCGCGCCTTTTAAAGAAGTCGTCCAGGCTGGACGTCGGAGCAACTTGTGTACCTGTCGTTTCGTAAGGTGGCTGCAGGAGCGTGTAGCGGGCGCCAAAGATCAGGGAGAGACTCGGTGTGGGCCTCCACGAATCCTGCGCATACCACTCCGCTTCGATTGCTCTGAAATGGCGGGGGACCACAGATCCCTGCGGCAACAGGGAAAGTGTCTTGGTTTCGTTATAAACGACCGCGACTTGGGACAAGATGCCCGTAACATTCATCAGTGCCCCGTCGTAGGAAGTCTGGAACCCAGGTGCAACGGCCGGAAATCCGAAGATTGAAAATTGTGGCGCGCCTGGATCCAGGCTCGAGCCCGTGCCTGCGATCGCTCCAAGGTCCAACCATGACCAGTTCTCCCAGGCGAAGGGGAACGAGTTGTTGTTGGATTGGTTGACATCATCAATGCGGCGAACGTCTGCGCCAAACTGCAGGGTATGCCGGCCCTTGGTCCAACTGAGGTTGTCGACCCAATTGTGCACCGGGATGGTAGTTACGAATCTAGTCCAGAATTCATGCGAAGTGTCCACGCCAATCCCAACAAGTTGGGGTTCGGCGACGTTGTGCGGAGCCGAGCCGCCTCCCTGCCGGATAAACCCATATCGAAAGTCATTGATGAGATTGCTGCGGAACACTGCCGTGTAACCCACGGTAATGCTTTTGTTGTTGCCCGTGAAGAATGCAAACGGGGGATATCCGGGGAACGGCGGGGCGGATGTGGAATGGTCGTTTTGCAGAGCGCCACGGATGAACAGTTTATGGTTGCCATTGCGCGTGGTGTTAAAGTCCAGTTTCGCGATATAGGTGTCGAGCTTTCCCGGATTAGGCGCAGAAAACGTATAAGTCTCGATGTTTAAGCCATCCCCCCAATAACTGGAGTTGGGCAAGGGATCGCTCTGAAAAACAGATAGGATCGCAGGGTTCGCACCCGGACCTAAAGGACAAGTTCCTTTCGGAAAACCGGCCACCGGCATTGAGCAGTTGGGATCGAGGGCCGCGAGGTCGGCACGGCTTAACGTGAAAATTCCATCTGAGCGGCATCCCCTCGTTCCCGGAGTGCATTGGTAACTTAGGAGCCCCTGTTGGAAATTGCTAGTGGCAACGCCTCGGTTCTCGATGGAGTTTTCCCGCGTCCGCTGGCCTTCGTATGAGGCAAAGAAAAATAGACGGTCTTTCTCAACAGGCCCGCCCGCCGCTGCACCGAAAGTGTTGCGGACCAGATGGGTGGGAACATTGGGCTGCCCTGCCTGGAGTTGCGCGTGCTTTAGGAACCAGTCGTTGGCCTCACCCAAACTTGACCGGTTGTATTCATAAAGCGAACCGTGGAATTGATTGGTTCCGCTCTTAGTCACCAAGGCGACTTGGGCTCCGCTGGAACGTCCCGTGTCCGCGTCGCCATTTGTGGTAACGACCCGGAATTCTTGAAGGGAGTCGAGGGTGGCGCGCAGCGCTCCTTGGAATGCGACACCATAGATCTGATCGTTGTTGTCGATTCCATCGATGGTCACGTTGGATTGGTCACTTCGCGCCCCAGCGACGGTGCCGCCCCTGCTGTCGACAAACTGATTCACCTGGTCACCCACGAAGACGACATTTGGCTGCAGGTTCAGAATCGCTACCGGATTTCGGCCTTCGGAAGGTAGGTTGTCGATCTGCCGGGTGTCGAAAGCATGACCTTGCGTGGCGTCCTGTGTGTTGACCAGAGGCGGAGCATCCAGCACCTCAACGATTGTGGTGCCGCCTTGTACTTTTAGCGTTTCATTGATCGTGACTGGAGTGTTGACCATCAGCCGCGCGCCTTCAATTCGCAAAGCGGCAAACCCAGGCGCCTCGATGGTCAAGTTGTAAGTGCTTGGCGGAATCTCAAGAAATTGATAGACGCCTCGATCATCGGTCTTTACCGTCCGGGAGAATCCGGTTGCGGGATTGGCCAAGGTCACTTCCGCGCTTGAAACGACGGCGCCTTTTGGGTCAACAATGGTTCCACGCAGAGATGTACTGGATGACTGCGACCAGGCTGGTGAACCCGGTGCGAAAACCATGATCCAAACTGACAGCGCGACCAGACGTCTGCCGATGCTCATGGGACACCACCCACCAGTTCTCAGACAAAGATCAAAAATTCTCCATCATCCAGTTGTTTTGATCCATGGTGACCACCGACGGCCGTCGGGGACTCCGTCCTCGACGAGCATTTTCTCGGTCCAACAAGCCTGGCGTATTGTCCCGTGTGGCATGACCCAATTGAAATTCGCGATGCGCATCTTATCGTTACAATTAAGCTCGACTCACGCCGATGATGGAGTTGCCTCGTGGGGCGACTCATCAGAAGTTCTCTATCATCCAGAGGTTGGAAATGAACTTGTATTCGTCAATCTTAAATTGGTGTCCATCCGGCGATGCTTTTCCGGAGCAAAAGCCGTTACCGCAGTTCCAGAGCACTTTGACCTCGCCCTGTAGATCCACGTAAGAAACTCCATTCCCGTCTTTCGTTTTGCCGCCTACCCAGAAGCCCTTTCCATCGTGTTTCCATGCCAGTGCCCCGATCCCGATTTCATTCAAGCCCCTGGCGTGAATGACCTGCTGCTGCCCGGTCCGCAAGGAGCGAACTTGAATTGGTCCATCACGTCCCGGTGCAAATGCGATTTTCGTTCCGTCGTCGGAGATTGCCCAGATCAGCCCAAATCTTCTCGCCTGATACTCAGCGCCAAGATCAAATCTTGTCAGTTCTATGCCCCGCCCCTTGATAGGATCGAAGGATGTGATTACCGCCTGTTTGCGATCGGGAGTTTGTTCGGCAACGGCACACAGGTTTGAGGGAGATCTCGCACAAGCGAACGAGTTGAAAATGGCGAGCGTGAAGATTAGCTCAGGAGTTCCGCCTCCAATGGGAATCCGTACAAGTTTTTGAGGCTGGTCTGTGTCTGACATTGGCACCGAAATCTGGGCAATAAGCCATTTGCCATCAGGGCTCAAAAAAGCGAATACCTCCAGCCCTGGAACCGTTGCGACTGTTTCTTTCGCACCGGTATTCAGCCATAGCTTTTGGAACGTAGTATGGTCGCCACGATTCGAATTGAGAAGGATCGCCTTGCCGTCGGGACTCCAATCGACGACGGTGTCACTATTGCCTTCATCTGGCATAAAGGGCTTGGGGTTAAGCAAGCGTGCCCCACCATCAAGATCACTAAGGTAAGAGGTGGTGCGGTGGGAGTACCGTAAGATCGTCACGCGGTTGCCATCTTTCGTGGCACTTGGGTCATCCATCCCCAGTCCAACCAAGTTTGTAATTTGTCTCGGTTTCTCGAGGAGTTTGCCGGTGATCGTATCAAACCGACTGATCCAAAGGTTGCACGGAGTGTCGGGCCTCATATTGCCGCCATCGCACACGTCGGCGGCAATCATGCGTCCCCCGGGCAACCAAGCGGGATTGCCCAGGTTCCTGCCCTCCCCAGGTCCGAAGAGTTTTGCAATCGGCCCACCCGCGAGATCTCTCGTGACAACCGTGTCTGTGGCGTCGTCGCTGATAAAGTAAGACGCTCGCTGACTACCCGGAAGGAAGTTCAAATCCCAAAGCCCGGTTTTTTCCTCTGCCTCATAGAGCTTGCGCACGTTCTCTCCGCTGGGAGACATTACCCAGATTTCTCGTTCCCCTAACGTGGCCAGCCCCCGCACCGGCTCCGACAACTTGGGGCTCGGATTCTGGCCAAACGAAATCATGGAACCATCCGGCGAAACGGAAAAGCCCACAGCGTTGTCTCTCACCTTGAGCGGTACTCCTCCAGTCACAGAGAAGGCCCAAATACTGGTTGTCTTGGATGTCCACTCTCCGAGATCCTCGCTCTGCGGATGCGCATTGGCTAGAAAGCGCGCATTATCAGGGAACCAGGCCTGTGGGAGGATCTCCCACGCGATATCCTTACTCTTGAGCTCATCCGGCTGAAGAAAAGACACTGCATCGTCGCTCCCGATTCGCTTCACGTGGACACCTTTCTGGTCGTTGTACGCCAGGTATGTCCCGTCCGGCGAAATTGTCCCGCCCAATACACGATTCTCAGCGGAGCTAAAAGTGAGTTGTGTGAGCTTCAGGTCTGCGGGAGGTTGAGACGGACGGCTCACAAGCCAAAAGCCGGCAGCGACAGCACAAAGAGTGATTACGCCAAAGACGGCAACCAACCAGCGATCGCGCGTGGAATACGTTCGACTCTTTCGTCCGCTCAGCTTGTCGGCGGCCGCCTTCAGGCTGGCGCGCATATCTGATGCTGTCTGGTAGCGCTTCCCTCGCTCCTTTTCGAGCGCTTTGTTGATGATCGTTTCCAGTTCAGCAGGAATGTCTGGCTTCAGTTGCCCAACCGGCATTGGGGAGTCATTCAGAATCGCTGCGTGCAATTCGGGAATCGTTTCTCCCGGGAAGGCCCTTTGACCGGCGGCCATTTCGTAAAGCACGAGGCCGAAGGAAAAGAGGTCGGTACGCGAATCGACCTTCTCGCCACGAACCTGCTCGGGTGACATGTAGCCGGCAGTTCCGATCGTAGTTCCGGTCCGGGTCAGGTTCAGATTCGCAACGGAAGGAAAATCTGCCGCGCCAGAATGCTCCGCATCAGCGATTTCGGACTCTTGCGTTTTAGCCAAACCGAAATCCAGAATCTTGGCCTGTCGCTGCTCCGTGACGAAGATATTCGCCGGTTTGATATCGCGGTGAATGATCCCCTTCTGATGCGCGGCGTCCAAGCCTTCGGCAACTTGAATGGCAATTTCGTACAAACCGTCGAGCGGCAGCGGTCCTTTGTGTTTTTCGGTTCCCGATGAACGCTCAGCGCCGCCAATGAGCTCACGCAGGGTTTCGCCTTCCAGCAATTCCATGGCGATGAATGGCTGCCCGTTATATTCCTCAACCGCGTAGAGGATACAAATGTTGGGATGGTTGAGCGCAGCCGCGGAGCGAGCCTCGCGTTTAAACCGCTCCATGGCCGCGACGTTCGTCGCCAGCTCTTCAGGAAGAAACTTGAGCGCAACGCGGCGGCCGAGCTTGATGTCTTCCGCCTTATACACAACTCCCATCCCGCCGCCACCTAGGATTTCGAGCACACGATAGTGCGAGACCTTTTTCCCAAGAAGTTGGGCCGCGGCAGCTGGCGCTTCGGGGTGTTGTGCTGGCGTGGCAGATTGTTGGGCAGTCCTTTCTTCTATCCACTGGACGGACACCATCCAGCGATAACCTCGGCGCGCCAAAGTTTCGACATACCGGGGTTGCTCTGCGGAATCTCCTAAGGCCAACCGCAGATTCTTGACCGCCGCATTGATGCTGTTTTCGAATTCGACCACTGTGTCATTGGGCCAGAGTCTCTTTTGAATTTCATGCCGCGTGACCACCTCACCCGGTTTGGTCAGCAGCATCGCCAGCACCTGGAACGACTGCTCCGGCAGCTTGACCTTCTCGCCGTTTCTCCGCAATTCCCCCGTGCGCAGATTGACCTCAAACGATTCAAAGCGGACTAGGCGCGGCGGTTGCGCGGCTTGCGTCACAGAAATTCCTGAAAAACCCGGCGCTAAGGGAAGGGACAGGTGTGCCGGGGGATTTCAAGCCCCGCAAGAGTTTAGCACCCATTCCCGTGAAATTGAACGGGCAAGCTTCAGGTGGAAGTCCTGCGTTTGCTGGCAGATAGGTTACGTCGACGTTCGAACGAGGCGGCTCTGATCGGTCCAATTCATCCCAATTTCACTTACTTATCACACGGAACACATTGAACCGGCGCGCCAACTGGAGCACAGTCGCGGCGGCTGCAGAGAATTGTGCCGCGGCCTGGGGGAAACGTGAAAAAGAATCTGATAGCTGCGATTGCAGAGCTTGCATTGTTCTTCGGTCTGGCAACACAGTCTGCATTGCTCGCACAAGAAGGTCAGGCCAAATACCATCACTACGCGATCGTTGACTTGGGTACTTTGGGCGGCCCAAACAGCTATGTGTACGGCTTGGGAGAAAGTTCGGGTACGCTCGAAGCTCTAATGCTGAGCCAGCGAGGAACCGCCACGGGCATAGCCGATACGAACGTTCCTGACGTTTTTTGCAGCACCTCGGAGTGCTTGGTACTTCACGCATTTTTTTGGAAGGACGGGGTGCTGACCGATTTGGGGTCACTGCCTGGAATCAATGACAACGATAGCTACGCGGAGTCCATAAATGCCAAGGGGGATATCGCGGGTGCGTCGTACAACGGGCTCGACGCCGGTACTGGACTGCCGCTCCTCGAGGCCGTGCTCTGGAAAAATGGGGCAATCACTGACTTGGGAACGCTTGGAGGAAATCAGAGTTGGGCCAATGGAATCAATGACCGTGGTGACGTAGTTGGCGGGGCATTGAATGGAACTCCCGACCCATTCCCGGGAGCTTGGTCCTCGCTCTTCTTCTTCAACACCACACAAATACACGCTTTTCGCTGGCGGAACGGCGTAATGAAGGACCTGGGCACCCTGGGTGGACCCGACAGCCTCGCGATGTTCATAAACCAAAAAGGGCAAATAGCGGGGCAGTCTTTCACGAGTTCCACCCAGAATCCTCCCATCAACATTTTCCCGTGCAGCAGCTCTGCAGGGCTTCCGACGCTCGACCCGTTTCTGTGGGACGAGGGAAAGATGCGTGATCTCGGCAGCCTGGGAGGAACGTGCGGATTCCCAAACTACCTCAATAATCGCGGCCAGGTTGTTGGTCAGATGAATTTAGCCGGCGATCAAACGTTCCACGCATTCCTCTGGGATCAAGGATTACTCCAAGACCTGGGAACTTTGGGTGGAGACACCAGCTATGCGAGTTGGATCAGTGAAGACGGGGAAGCAGTCGGAAGGGCCGACCTGCCCGGCTCGCAGGTGCACCACGCGTTCCTCTGGAAAGACCACGTCATGACCGACTTGGGAACACCGGATGGCTTCGCGTGCAGCACGGCGGAAAGCATTAATTCGAGACATCAGATCGTAGGAGATTCAGGTGTTTGCTTCGTCGGAGGTAACGGATTCCTTTGGGAAAATGGAGGTCCCATTGTTACGCTGCAGTCGCTCGTTGTTCCGGGTTCTGACATTACTCATGTGGAGGGGGCGTCTTTCATCAATGATCGCGGAGAGATTTTCGCCGGCGGGACACTTGCGAACGGTGATACGCATGACATCCTCCTGATCCCGTGCGATGAAAATCATCCGCTCGTCGAGGGTTGTGACTACGCTTTGGTCTCCGGACCAGGTCTGATTCAGGCCCATCATTCTGTGGGTACGCCGCTCCCTTCTCCGGTGAACGAGAACGTTCATGTGGGATCGGGCGAGCGACGGGCTGGAATGCCATTTCAGCGCCGCAGTTCCGCCTACTTCTCGGGCCAGAGATAGCAAGGAATCCAAAATATGAACTATAAAATCTACACGAGCATTCTTCTTGCCCCCGTTTGTCTTGCTCTCGGGCTGCTGACGGGTTGCAGCAACAATAGTTCGAGCACAACTCACACCATTGGGATCGCGGCGGTGGCAGCCGATGCAACGCAAAGCACGGTGGTCGGCGCGGCGTTCCCCAACCCTCTGGGAGTGACGGTAACCGACAACGGCTCTCCGGCGAGCGGCTTGACCGTGACATACTCGGCGCCATCATCTGGCGCAAGCTGCACGCTGTCGGCCACGACGGCTACCACCGATGCCAACGGCCAAGTAACTTCGGTGACCTGCACCGCGAACGGGACGGCCAGCTCCTACAACGTGACAGCGACGGTCAGTGGGGCAGCAACGCCCGCCAATTTCTGTCTGAACAACAGCCCAGTGCCAGGCGGCACCTATGTGTTCACGGTGAGCGGCATGGAAGCTCCGAATATGTACAACCAGAACAGTCTCAATTACTACGCCATCGCAGGCGTCTTCACCACGGATCCCAATGGCAACATTTTCAGCGGCGAGCAAGACTATAACGATGGCTTTGGCATCACCTCACAGCAGCCTTACGGTGACTCCATCACCCAGGGAACGATGATGGCACTCCCTGGAATGGTCCCCGGTCAATACCAACTGACCCTGGTCACGCAGAACCTCGCCATCGGCGAACACCAGACCGGAGTCGAGAACTTCATCGTTCAGTTCGTTAACACGAGCCATGCCCTCATCACTCAATTTGATGGCTCCGCAACTTCTAGTGGGAGCATGGATCTTCAGACGGTGACAAGCATCTCTGCTGGTTCATTCGCTCTTACCATGGCGGGCGTAGACATCAACTATTTTCCTGTGGGGTACGGCGGTGTTTTCTCTGTTAGCGGCGGCAATATCGTCGGCACGGTGGATGCGGACGACGACGGGAGCGTGACCCTGGGCGCGCCTCTTGCCGGCGTGGCCGGGGAGACGGATCCTCTCGGCCGAGGGCAGATTACCGGGGTCAGCATTACAACAGCCGCCGGGACTGCAGCCCTCTCGCTCAACTACTACGTCATTAGTCCGAAAGTGATTCGGATCATCGACGTCGATCCGGGCACGACGGCCGGCACCGGCAACGCGATGCTGGGTTCAGCGTTTGGCCAGGGCTCTGGCAGCTTTAGCACGAGCTCTGTCGGGGCTTCAGTTTTTGGCATGGAACAGGTCGACCCGTTCGGCTATCTCTATGCCACGGCGGGGATGTGGGGGAAGCCAGTTTCCGGCACAAGCAACATTGCAGGCTTCGCTGATTTGGATGCGCAGAGCGGAGTGTCAAGAGCGAGGCAATCGCCGGCAGCTTTACGGTTCAGAACACAGGATACGGCAGCCTTACGATCGCGTCCGGACTAGGCGGCGTCACCATCCTGGGGATGTACTTGACCGACCCGAATCTCAATTTGCTCGATCCCAACAACACGACGGGTGGGGGAGGAGCTCTGCTCCTCGATTTGGATACTGGCACATACTTCGGGGGGCAAGGGGTCGCTATTCCGCAAACCGACACCACCGTTGGCAATTTCAACGGTACCTATGTATTTGGAGCGCAGGACTACAACGCCACGGGCCTGAAGGGACCCGAGTTCAATTTTCTAGGACAGGGGTCGCTCACAGCGTCGACCGAAGGTTTCGCGGGGACAGGAGTGGTCGACGACACGTTCGAGTACTTTGCTGCAAGCAACAGCGGCTACACCGGCGTCCCATTCACAGGAACCGCAGCGGTAGACGCAACCAACGTCGGGCGCTTCACGATGGTTCCACTTGACATCAACGTCACTGGCACAGCATCTCCGTTTACGACGGTCATCTACCAGGCAAATCGCGGACAGCTCTTCTGGCTGAATGAAGACGCCAACACTCTGTTCCTAGGGCCCATTGAAACGAGTTCGTTTACTGGTGTGCCCTCGGTCCGAAGCCGCTTTTCGAAAACTCAGGTGAAGCGGAAGCAATATCCGGGTGAAAGCACAGCCGGGCACAAATCCGGCCGTGGCCATCAGTCAAGCTCCACGGTGCAGTAGCGTGGGCGGAAAACTCCAACTGGAGGTGAGAAATGATAAAGATCAAGCGAAGCAAAACAACGATTGTTGCTTCCGCGCTCGCCTTGTTCGTGGTGGCCGCGGCCGTGTCCCAACTGGTAGCGCAAGTCGGCGTCAAGTACAAGCATGAGCAAGGACAGATCGCTTTCGTGAGTGGTGTAGACGTTTATACCGTCAATCCAGATGGCAGTGACCTGAAGCAACTTACGAACTTTGGCGCGAGCGGCAACGCACAGATTCCGAGCTGGTCATCCGACGGCGAGAAGCTTGTCTTCGGGTTCGCCTCGGCGGAACAGTTGGAACTCCCCAGTGGATCAACAGTCGCGGCCAGATCGTCGGTTCCTCAAATCTTGCAGGCGATTCGGGCGTCCACCCATTTCTGTGGAGTCACGGGATCATGACCGATCTGGGTACATCTGGCGGCCTGTTCGGCGTAGCTTTCTCTATTAACGATGCCGGCGAGGTGGTGGGACTTTGCAAAACACCGCACAAACTGCCATCTACGGCTTCTACTGGAAACATCTAACCGGAGCAGAGGTCAGTTTGGCAATGACTTCTGCTCCATCCTTTCTTGATCTGCCAGTTTCAAACGCCCATAGTTCTGGAGGAAATCCCATTGCCCATTGCCACAGAGCGGGACCTCACTGATGTTCAATGGAAGATTCTAGCCGAGCTTATTCCTGAACTGGGGCGGCGTGCAGATGGGCGCGGGCGACCGTGGAAGGATCGACGTGCGGTTTTGAATGGCATCCTGTGGGTACTGCGCACGGGCGCTCCGTGGTCGGATGTTCCGGATCGTTATCCGTCGTGCCAGACCTGCCATCGCCGATTCCAGCAATGGGTACGGTCCGGAGTGATAAGAGGAATTCTGGAAGCACTTGCCGCGGATCTCAAAATCCGCGGCCTGCTTGACGTGAAAGAAGCCTTCATCGACGGGAGCTTTGCCCCAGCGAAAAAAAGGGGCTCCAAGGTCGGCAAGACGAAGCGCGGCAAAGGATCGAAAATCATGGCTGTCGCAGACCGGCATGGTCTCCCCGTTGCCGTCTGTGTCGAGAGTGCTACGCCTCACGAAGTGAAGTTGGCCACCAACACGCTTGTCCAGATGGTCGTCCCGGACGCGCCGCAGAACCTCATAGGTGACAATGCCTACGACTCCGACAAGTTGGATTGTGAACTTCGGCAGTACGGCATTGAACTGATCTCTCCCCACCGCATTGATCGAAAAAATACGACCCAGGACCTGCGTCGCCTGAGGCGTTATCGCCGGCGTTGGAAAATCGAACGACTGTTTGCTTGGCTGCAGAACTTCCGCAGGTTGGTTGTTCGCTACGAACGATACGCTGACAACTTTCTTGGAATGCCTTACCTCGGGTGCTGCTTAATCTTGTTGAGGCATTTATGAGATGGTTTCTACCGTAATCAGAGCAGACAGGGTCGTATTCTGTGCTTGGACCAATTTGGTCTAATCATCTTTCCTCTTCCCAGAAAGGCCCGTTTTAATTGGCCTGCATCGCCAACCCCCGTGCTTCTGTCAAGCGGGAAGGTGAACCCAGCATCTCCGTACATCGCACCCAACATAATGTTCGGCTCGTGAAGCGAGACCAAGGGGTGCCCGGCGTTATGCAATACAAGACCACAGCAGCATTCTTTGTACTGCTTGAACTTGTCACGCCCCTGGTCGATCTTCTCGCGGATACGCGTATAGGGATCAACAAAGCCGAACCCAGTGGAAAACCTCTCTGGTGGGTCGAAGTCCTTCACGCCGAAGACGACAACCCGACCCTCCCATCCGATCGTGTAGTCGGGCCGCTTAGCTTTACCGGCGTGTTCTTTCTCGAACTCAAAGGGAAGACCTTGAGATTCGAGGTATTCCTCGAAAAGAATCTCGCCATTTGTGCGGAGTCCTCCCGTCATCTCATCTTCCCCGCATTCGCGAGCGGAGCGAGCCTCTGCCTGGACGGCGAGTCCTCGAAGAATTCTTCCACTCGCCCCAGAATCTCTACTGCGCTCTTCGACTCGTAGATGGCCTTGCGCAGAGCAGCTCCGCCGGGGACCCCGTGCGTGAACCACGAGGCAAACTGCTTCATCTTGCCGACGGCGTCCGGCAGCTCTTCTTCGATCAGCATCTGGAAGTAGGTGCGGATCATCTGGTAGCGGTCGGCCTCGGTGGGTTCGTCGTAAAGCTTGGACCCTGCCGTCGGCCATGTGGGGACAGCCGCCCCCGGCTGTCCGTCGGGCCGAAGGCCCGAGGTCTCACTATCGAGTCCATTGCCGGTCTCAAATCCTGTCGAGCTTCGCTCGACCGGACGGCCCCTTCGACTTCGCTCAGGGCAAGCTTGGGCGGCCGTCCCCACATCGCTACTGCTAAATTCCGAACTGCTGCCGAGGCGTCCAGTTCGTGCCGCTGCGCAATATTGCTGAATCTGGCGGAAGATCCACGGATTCGACGGCGCGGTGCGCCCGATCATGACGGCATCGCATCCGGTCTGCGTCACCATCGCGCAGGCATCTTCCGGCGTGCGGATGTCGCCGTTGCCGATCACGGGGATTTTCACGGCATCTTTGACTGCGGCGATCCATTCCCAGCGCGCCTGCCCGCTATATCCCTGCTCGCGGGTGCGCGCATGCAGCGCCACGGCACACAGGCCGCACGACTCCGCCATGCGCGCCAGCTCGACGCAGACAATCTCGTCGTCGTTCCATCCCGCGCGGAATTTCACCGTGAACGGAATCTTCACCGCCCCGCGCACCGCCTCGAAAATGCGACCGATCGCCGGCAGATCGCGCAGCAGTCCCGAACCGCCGTTGCACTTGACGACTTTCTTCGCGGGACATCCCAGGTTCAGATCCACCAGATCGAATCCGAGTCCCTCGACCATGCGGGCGGCCTCGGCCATGACTCGCGGGTCGCTGCCAAACAGCTGGGCCGAAATCGGATGCTCGTCCTCATAGAAATGCAGATAGCGCTTGGCCTTTTGGTCCTTCTGGCGTAGCACGCCGTCGGCCGAGGTGAACTCGGTCATGATGAGACCGCATCCACCCAGGTTGCGGATGAAGCGACGAAACACCGTGTCGGTCACGCCGGCCATGGGCGCGAGCACGGTCGCGGGAGTGATGGTGACGCTTCCGATGGAGAGGCTGGGCGGGACCAGTTTGACCTCCGAGACTTCGCGGGCGAGAGCTTGCCCTGAGCTTGTCGCAGGGGCGCCCGCGCCACACTGGCCCGCGTCATGCCTGACATCGGCCGCGTTGTCCCAGAATTTGCGCACGACTGTATTTTACTTGTTCTTGCTGCTCCTTCTGATATGCGAGAATCGGGGCGGCTTGGAGTCTCCTATGCGAACGATTCGTGAGATTCTGCTCACCGAGTATATCGGAGCGATTCTTGTGGCGGTGCTGGTGGCTGATGCTTTTTCCGCACTGATCACAACCGCTGTCGCGCAGATTTCCCTCCACGTGCAGCTCAGACACAACCCAATGCTAGACACGCACAGGCTGTCCACTACCTATTCGTTGCTGGACGCGCTAGCGAGAATTGCGCTCTATCTGATCTCAGCCTACCTAGTCGCGCGCTGGCTTTACCCTGCCAAGCGCGCTTTGTCGAGCTCAGAAGGCAGCAAGGAAATCTAGGAGCGTTGCCGATGGCACAACTCAAGCCCCTGGCTCGAAGATTCGCCGCTCCGGTAATCGCGGCGTACCTGGTGCATCTGGGAGTGTGGTTGCTCTTGTTTATCGGAACGCAGGTTGTCATGGCCCTCCTGACGAGAACCGTGAACTGGTTAGCAATGGAACTGTTTGGCCAATTTTCGGTCGTCGAGCAGGAGGCGGTGCTCGTGCGTCTTCTGCCGGGTGAACTGGCCGAAGGGATCGTTCCGATCATTGCTGGATTGCTGGTCGGATGGTGGGTTCTGTTCAGAAAGCTGAGAATTCCGCGGCCGTCTCCCTAGCCTTTCAGCCGATGTGAAGCCCCCGCCAAAGCGAGGGCTAATCTTAGGCCTAATCGTGCGAAGCGGCGAGGTCTGCGGCTTACTTCTTCGCCGTCTCCGCCTTGGCGTACTTGCGGCGGAAGCGCTCGACGCGGCCGGCGGTATCGACCAGCTTCTGCTTGCCGGTGAAGAACGGATGGCAGTTCGAGCAGATTTCTACGTTGATGTCGCCCTTGTGGGTTGATCGGGTAGTAAACGTATTGCCGCAAGCGCAGTGCACGCGCACTTCGTTGTATGCGGGATGAATGGCAGCTTTCATTGGAGTTCTGACCTCAGGATCAATCATTAGATTCTACTGGATGGGCGCGGGATTCGCCAGTGCGCGGCCGCCCCAGCAGCGGAGCCGTGTGAAAACGCGACGATCGAGATGACGCCCCTGGTTCGCTGGCCTGGGTCCCTGGATCGGTCCGTTGAAGGTGCACCATTACGGCCTACCGCGGGGGAAGCTTTTCTTGCATCCAGTTGAGAATGATCGGGACCAACGGCTCGTGGAACTTGCCGTTCACGTTGAAGCCGTGCGCCATATCATCAATCTGCAGGTATCGCGCGTTGCCGGGATGAGCTTGGTTCACAATCTGCACGATGGCTTCGCTGTCCGCCCGGCTCATGATGGTGTCGGCGGAGCCCCGAATTACGAGCACTGGCGCAGTCACGCTCTGCCACGCTTCGCCGAGGTTCAAGCTCTGCAGTTGCTGATAAAAGGCTGCGGGACGGCCATACTGGCCGTCCGGCGTGTAGTCCGGCGATTCCCCCCAAAGCTTCTTCCATTCGGGATGTTGCGCGATCACCTGGCCCGGAGTCATCCCTTTCATCAGGTACAAGGTATAGAACTCCGCAAAACTCTTCACCGCGGAGTTAACCTCGGCTGGAGTTTTCTTCTCAGCGACTAAACGCCGGCGTTCGAGCTCCAGCATGTGTTCATACCAGGTGCGGCCCCAGGATCCGCAGGAGATGAAGCCGCGCACGGAGTGATTGCCCGCGGCTAAGGGGGAAAATCTGCCGCCATTACTCAGGCCCACGACGAAGACGCGATCCAGATCGATGAAGTCGTATTTCGACATGGAATCGAAAGCTGCCTGAAAGCCGCTCATTTCATCCTGGAAATCAGCCTTGGCGCAATTGCCCTGGCTTTCGCCCACGCCGGGCTTGTCCACGCGCACGGTGGCATACCCGGACTGGTCGATGAGGCGGCGCAGAAGAAGCCCGAAACCGTCATCCGGCGCCGGATTTGGGGACTCCATGGTGTCGCAACTCAGCCAGCCCACGAAGAAAATCACAGGCACTTTGCCGGCAGCGTTGTTCGGGCGGGTGATAAAGGTACGAAGTTTCTGTCCCCGGGCATTCGTAACCCAATCGTAGGAAACCGTAGCGTGATCAAAGTGTTCGCGGGGTGGCGCATTTTGCACATGGGCAGTCAAGGACAAACAGACGGCGGCGATCAGACACACGCATCGTGTAAGCATGGACGAGCTTCCCTCTCGATTCACTAAGACGAAAGTAGATTGCGGACGTTAGCGGTCATCCGATGACGCCAAACAGAAGCAGAGTTCCAAGACCGAGATCCAACACCAACAACCAAAAAACGACCGAAGCCCGAAGCCCCACAAATGATAGCGCCCGCCTGCTCAAAACCGGAACTGGTAGCTCACCTTGACGAAGAACTGCCGGCTGTCATTGAGATATCCGCGCGCCGTGTTGAGCACGCCTCCGGGTTGAATGGCCGATTCCGGCATCACGTTGAGGTTCTGCAAATCGCTGTTGTAGCCAACATAAATGGCCGTTCCAGGATGGACCAGGTAGGTAATCAGAAAATCGGCGTTGAACTGCCGTGCTGTCGGCAGGAACGTGTAGAGATCCGGTGTCCCCGGCGTATTCGCCAGCAGCGAGTTGTACTGCAGAATCACGCGCAGCGAAAGCTGAGGCGTAAACTGCCAGTTCCACTTGCTGCGGATGATGTGATCGTTGAAAATGCCCCTGCCGATATGGCTGCCGGGGGTTAACTGCGAGAGAGCGAGCAGATAATCGCTTTGCGTTGCCCGCAGCCGCTCGAAGAGATATGTGTTCTCGATCTTCAGTGGCTTCACCGGTCGAAACGTCAACGTACCAGTAGCGGTGTCCTGGCGTGCCAGAAAGGGGAGATTGAGCGCCGTGGGTACCTTTGCATTGGGGCCGGGATTGGGATTGGCCTCGAAGTTCACTCCGTCTCCCCAGCGATAGGCTGCTGCCAGCGTTACCTTCGGGAAGTAGGCAGTCTGCACGGACGCTGCGCCGCCATTGTGCTCGTGATAATCATGCAGAAGATTCTGCGGAACGGAGAAGCCCAGGAAGGAGAAGTCCTGGGGTCGCAGCCGCTCGCGCAACTCCTCGTAAGGAAACAGATAGATGTACGTCTGTCCCCTTCCCTGGATTGCCAGATACGGCTGATAGTCCGTGTCCAGCCGGTTTCCTTCGTGGTCGAAAACCCAGCGCTGATTGAGCGACGGTCCCCAATCCACGATCCAACCATGCTTTGGACGAAAGCGGTAGTCGATGGTCTGGTAAAGGCCGCGAGTGTCGACCCGGTTCACAAATCCTGGGACGGTCACGAATCCCGGGCTCGTGTCGTCGTAAATCCCCTCGTAAGAAAAATGCAGCCCATCCCGCTTCAAATCGAGTTTTTCTGCCGGGCCAGCATAATGATTGCCGTTGCCCGCGCGGATGACGTTGCCCGCATTAAATGGAGACAGGTTCGCCTCACAAGTCGAAAACGCGTTCACGGCAGGATTTGTGGGCGGGGCAAGTCCCAGGAGAGAACTCGAACTTACGACCGCCTGCCCGTCCAACGTCCAATTGGCATTGAACTTCAGGCGGGTGTCCACTCCGCCTAGGCGGTTAGATTCGCCGGTTGTCGGGCATTCCCAATCGGTATAGATCGCGCCCACACTCGACTGCTTGAAAATGTCGCGACTCACCCGCGCGATCGTGAAGTAAGAGCGGATGCCGAAGAGCGCGCTCGAGCAATCCGGCGACGAGGGTGGGCAAATGTTCGGCACCGCCAGCCCCGGACTGCGGTCGTCCATCGCGAGAAAGCCGACCGAGTACGGCCCCTCTTTTCCCGTCAGCCGAATTCCCGCCGATGGATCCTCGATATTGCGCGTGAAAAACAAGTCCAGCGGTGTGCGGAAGTAATCTTCGTTCTCCAAAAAGAACGGCCGCTTTTCGGGGAAGTACACCTCGAAGCGCTGGTTCACCGTGATCTGGGGGTCCTCCGACTCGACCTGGCTGAAGTCGGGGTTCGCCGTCAGGTCCACCACGAAATGATCGTGGAGGACGAACTTCGCGTCCATGCCGGGCTGTCCCTGGGCTGTCGCCTTTTGAAAGAATGGATTGCTCGGGTCACGCGTATCGAGAGCGTGAAAGCCGCGCATCAGGCCGTAGGGGAGCAACTCGATGTCCCGGCCGGGGGAAATGCCTTCCAGCCCCCGCAGCGTGGCCGCCTGCGCCAACCGGCCCTCCACTTTGTAGGAAACATGCGGCCAAAAGGAGTCTTCGTTCTTGCGCACGATGCCGCGATACAAGATGATTCCCCAATCCTGCTGGTTGGTGGCGGGGAAACGCAGACTCTTGAAGGGAATCGAGATCATCGCAACGTAGCCGCGGTCGGTGACCTTGCCCCACGAATCCCACACCGTGTCCCAGGAGATATCCCAATTCCCTGATGTTTGCTCTTCCCGCGATGCCTCGGTCCAGATGGCATCCCACTGCACGCCCAGCGGCGTCGTCTGGAAAGCGTAGGCGCGCCGCCGGTCGTGGAACGTGTCGAGCATGACCTCCACTTCGTCATCGTCGTAGACGTCCTCGCGCCGCGACATCCGGGCCCGCACTTTCTTCGGATCATCAAAGCACACAAAGACCGCATATAGATTCTTATGGTCGTAACCCAGGTACGCTTCCGTCGGCTCGGACACCGGCTCGCCGTCGTGCGGATTCCGCTGGGCGAACCCGGTCACTTTGACCATCTGCTGCGCCACTTCTCCGGCAGGCCTCATGCCCAGGAAGTCTGCCAGCACTGGAGCGGCGGTCAGCCGAGGAATCGTCAGTGTTGGAGGGTCTATAGAAGAGTTTTGTTCGTGCAACGCCTTTTGCGGCTGGGACACCGCCTGCGCACACACTGACGCCATTAGCAGGCACAGCGCGCCTGCCCACCGTGATCTCCGAGATCGGTTGCTTGGATAGACCTGAATTTGCCCTGGAAACAAAAGCCCTCGCTACTCCACACCTCTTTGGGGAATTTAGCAAGATACACTAAGAAGCCGGTTGCAACATGCCAAAGAAGTGTTTCGCAGGTTTTGCGAACGGTTTTGTGAATAAAGACCAGATCCTGGAGGCCCAGTCTAGAACAGCGAGCTCTGCCGGCGGCTCGGCGCAATGCCGAAATGATCGTAAGCCAGCTGTGTGGCGACTCGCCCGCGCGGAGTGCGGTTCAGGAAGCCGATCTGCATCAGGAACGGTTCGTAGATTTCTTCAATCGCATCCGGCTCTTCGGCCAGCACCGCAGCCAGCGTGTTCACTCCCACCGGTCCGCCCTGATATTTCTCAATGATGGTCAGCAGCAAACGCCGGTCGACTTCGTCGAATCCGTACTGATCCACTTCCAACATCTGCAGTGCCGCTTTGGCGGTCGGCGCATCAATCTTGCCCGCACCGCGAACCTGGGCGTAGTCTCGCACCCGGCGCAGCAGCCGGTTCGCAATTCTCGGGGTGCCCCGCGACCGGCTGGCGATCTCAATCGCCCCGGCATCGTCGATCTGCACGCCCAGAATCTCGGCAGAACGTTCCACGATCACCCGCAAGTCCTCTGGCGTGTAGAATTCCAGCCGCAGCACGATCCCAAACCGCGCCCGCAGAGGCGAGGAAATCAGGCCGGCGCGGGTGGTTGCGCCGACAAACGTAAACGGTTTCACTTCCAGCGAGTGGGTGCGCGCCGAAGGCCCCTGCCCGATGATGATGTCGAGCTTGTAATCCTCCAGCGCCGAATAAAGCAGCTCTTCCAGCACCGGTTGCAGCCGGTGAATCTCATCGATGAACAGAACCTGCTTATCGCGCAGGTTGGTGATGATCGCCGTCAGGTCGCCTTTGATCTGCAACAGCGGCGCCGCTGTGGGTTGAAAATGAACACTGAGTTCATTCGCGATGATGTTGGCCAGCGTCGTCTTGCCCAGCCCCGGAGGCCCATACAGCAACACGTGGTCCATGGCCTCGCCGCGTGAGCGCGCCGCCTCGATTGCCACCGCCAGGTTCTCTTTGACCTTGGCCTGCCCGATGAACTCGCCCAGCCGCTGCGGCCGCAGCTTCAGCTCAAACGACGAATCGTCTTCCACCGGAGCCGCCGACACCAGCCGCTCGCGGTTGTACTTCGGGTCGGGATTGATCGGAGCGGCAGCCACTTTTCGGATAGTAGAACGAACGCGAAAACAGGGCAATTGCTATTGTGATCCCACCGATTGCCGGTGCAATTGCCACGTCCCCAGCCAATGGAGCCGGGAATCCGGTGCACTCTGTGTCGCCTCTGCCGTTCCTTGCAATTCGCCGGTGGTTGTGCTCACAGCCACGAAATGCACGTCGTAGCCGTCGTCGGGATCTGGGCCCGCACTTTTCCAGGAGTTTGGATCGCGGAAACTCAACTCCCGATCGCTCAGATGAAAGTCGCTCACATCAACCGACTCGTCTTTGAAATCAGGGTAGTGAAACTTCAGGTCCAGATGCGCTTTCCATGCCGATCCGTCGCGACGCAGCTGCAACGTCATGTCCGCCGGTCCGGTTGGATAAAACTGAACCGTACCGGTCCAGGTTCCCTCCAGGTGTTCAGGCGTGAGCGGCTGGCCCTTGGGGAGCGGTGCAAGCGTTGGCGGCGGCGCCGGAGAAACATCCAGATAGCCGCCATGTTGCTTCAGTTGCTGCCAGGCATCCCAGGCAGCGGATTGCAATGCTTGTACCTGATCTTGCGGCAAATCCACGAGTACGGCGGTTTTCTCCGGCTCGAGCTTCTCGGTCTCGAGGTTTACGGGAACACCGCTGATCTGCGAAGGCAGACCGGCCGGATTCTGATCAAAGATGCTGGCGTACATTGCGCATGCATTGAGATAACTTCCCGCCGGAGAAGGATGCGCGCCGTCCTTGTAAAACAGATTGATGCCGGGCTGGCGCTGCCGCACCAGACTCCAAGCGATTCCCGCGGGCGCGACCAGCGACTTCGTTTCCTGCGCCACGTGAATGTAGGCGTAGTTCAGCTCAGCTTGATCTTCGGGAGTGGCTTGCCGTGTCCAGGTGAGATAAAAAACCGGGGCAGCGCCCGCTTTGCGAATTTCCGCCACCCATTTTTCCGCGTAGGGCCTGAAGTATTCGTCGGTCACAACCCGCACGTTGCCATTGACGTAGTAACTCGCGCCCAGCACGCTCTGTTCCTGCAGCACGACGTAATCCCATTTGCTGGCCTGCAGTACGTTGAGGTCGCCCCCTTTCTCCAAATGGTCGCGCAAACGCGTGCCGCCGGGAGCGATCATGGTCGTCTCGACTTTGGCCTGATGGCCGGCTTCGGCCAGCTTCGTGAAGATCGCTGGCAGGTCGTTGAAATACGTGTAGCTGTTGCCGATGAACAGGACGCGGATAGTACGAGGCTCGGGCTGCTTTGCGACAGCAGAGGAATAGATCCCCAAAACGGCGCAGAGTACGGCGACAACACACAACAACGGTCTTCTTTTTTGGAGCTTCATAGGAGAGGTCCTATAGGTTCTTATTTTCCAACCCGGGGATAAAAAACCTCTGAAGCATAGCAAATTTGGGAGGTCTTGCGTCGAGTGGGCCCATGCACTCGCGGGGCAGGTTTTCCGTGGACAAATGTCAGCCTCAGATGCGCAGAGGGTCGACCTGCCGTTTGAAAACGACCGTGGGGTGGATTGTGGTTATGGACTCCGATGCCTGAAAACGCGTTCGAGGTCTGCGCCGACCTCGCCCCCCGCTAGGGCCCGAAGCTGGGCGTGCGCACGCTCGATAGCCTGCACGTCGCCTGCACGCTGGAACTCAAAGCCGAACGCTTCTGGACGTTCGATGAGCGGCAGGCCAAGCTGGCGAAGGCACAGGGGCTGAAGACGACGTGACGCTCGTAGATCATCAGGAGTAGCGATCCCCCCGACCGAGTCAGTCGCCACAGGCCTTATAGGCGGCGAGCACGACCCACGCGACTTTCCTTTCGTTCTCTGCGTAAAACGACAGCCAGTATTGACGGCTTACAACCACCATATACGTCTCGGGTTTTCCCGCTGGGTGCCATTCATAGACCATGCGTCCTTGATCCTTCCTCTCGCTTATCCCGGTTATCGCCCTTTCATCAAGATGGAGGTTCTGGGCTAAGAAATCCAAGGCTACCTTCCTGGGATCGTTGAAGACCCATACTCTTTCGCCAGCTTCAGCTCGATGTTGGATATCAAACGTTGCCCGAGCCGATGGCACCGGTTCGAGGCCTTGAAACGTCCCACATTTCAGCTTGTCGAGATCGGGCTGATCCGGGGACGCTCGATAGTCGAGGTCATCGCGGTCGTGTGGATCCACCGCGAGAATCTGCTGAATTGCCAAGAGGCTGCAACAGCCAAGGTGCCCGTAGCCACCCCAACCCCAGCCTCCGCTGGGATAATGCTGCTTTTCCCCTGAGAAGAATCGACCTATGACTGTGGCGTACACAACTGTGTCGGATTCGTCGTGGATGAGCTTGTCGAATTGGCGGAATTGCTCGTTATCAACCAGAGGAATGGAAACGCCATCTACGACGAGCTCCTTCGGTCGGCTCCTGGCATTCGATGGCCCGCAGCAATAGATCGTTCCGGAGGCGGCGGTGCCTCCATATTCCAGCCAGATCGTCGGCGAATATGGGCAATTCGGATCGAAAAATGTGAAGTCCTCGAAACCGTGCGAGATGAAGCCTTCCATCTCAACCAGCTTGTGGCTATAGGCTGCAGGGTCGTTCTTTAGCTTGCAGGCAGTGACCTTCTCGGGTTCTTCGCAAAACGACAGAGCCGAAACAATTAGCACCACGGCGAATGTGCACGAGCATGACCGCATGGCCTACCCCCTTACTGCGCTACTCCTCTTCTTCCTTCACTTCTCCCCGCTCGGCTTTCGCCTTCTCGATAATCTTTTCCTGCAGCTGGCCCGGCACGATGTCATAGTGGTGCATTTCCATATTGAAGGAGCCGCGGCCCTGCGTCATCGAGGTTAGATCGGCGCCGTAGGTCAGCATCTCGGCCATCGGCACTTCGGCTTTGACTACGGTGTTGCCCGCCTTGTTGTCCATGCCCTGGATGCGTCCGCGCCGGCTGTTCAAATCACCCATGATCGATCCTGCGAACTCGTCGGGCACGGTGATCTCGACCACCATAATCGGCTCGAGCAGTGTCGGCTTCGCGACTTCCATCGCCTTGCGGAAGGCGATGCGGCCCGCCAGCTGGAATGACAAGTCGTTCGAGTCAACATCGTGATACGACCCGTCATACAACACCACCTTGAAATCCACCACCGGATATCCCGCGAGATAGCCGCGCGCGGCGGCGTCTTTGATCCCTTTCTCTACGGCGGGAATGAAGTTCTTCGGGATCGCTCCGCCAAAAATATCGTTGACGAACTCAAACTCGCTGCCACGGGGCAAGGGTTCCATCTTGATCTTGCAGTCGCCGAACTGGCCGTGCCCGCCAGTCTGTTTCTTGTGCCGTCCCTGCACGTCGGCCTTGCCGCGAATCGTCTCGCGGTATGGCACCTTCGGCGCTTTCAGGTTCACCTGTGTGTTGTAACGCTTTTTCAGCTTCGAAACCGTCACTTCGATGTGTTGCTGGCCCGTGCCCGCAATCAGAAATTCTTTGGTCTGGGGGTCGCGGAAGAAACGCAGCATCGCATCCTCTTCCATCAGCTTGTGCAGACCGGGTCCCAGCTTGTCTTCGTCGGCGCGGCTCTTGGGCTCGATGGCAAAGGTAATCGCCGGCTCGGGCAGCTTGACTCGGGGATACTGAATCGGAGCCGACTTGTCGCCCAGGGTGTCGCCGGTGAGGGTGTCTTTCAACTTGGCGACAGCCCCGATGTCGCCCGCATGCAACTCGGTTACTGGAACAGAAGTTTTTCCCTGCATGATCGAGATGTGCGACAGCTTCTCTTGCGTGCTGGTTCGGAAGTTCTGTACGGCAGCTTCGTTCTTCACTACGCCGGAGAAAACTTTGAAGTAGGAGATGCGCCCGGCAAAGGCATCTGATACGGTCTTGAAGACATAAAGCGAAACTGGCTCGGCGTCAGTTTCGTGGCGCTTGGGAGCATCTCCGTTACCCGAAGCCGCCGCTTCTCCCTGAACCCACTCGTGTTCCGAAGGCGCGGGTGTGTAATCGACGATGAAATCCATGACGCGGTCGGCACCCACATTGCCCAATCCCGAGCTGAAGACCACTGGGAAGATCTTGTCCTCCCGGATCGCGTTGTGCAGCGCTGGAACCAGATCTTCTTCGCTGAGCGTGCCTGCTTCGAAGAATTTCTCCATCAGCGTGTCGTCGCCTTCGGCCACCAGTTCGACCAGCCGCTCATGCGCTTTCTGCGCCTGCTCTTTCAAATTCGCTGGAATCTCCGTATCTTTACCTTTGCCGCTTCCGCCCAGCTCGTAGGTGTACGCCTTCATGCGCACCAGGTCGATCACGCCGGATAAGTTTTTCTCGGCGCCAATCGGCAGCTCGATCGGAATCACATTGCGCCCGAAGGCCTTCTCCACCGACTCCAGCACACGCTCGGCGTTGGCCCGCTCGCGATCCATGCGGCTCACCACGATCAGGCGCGGCGTGTTGTATTCTTCGCAGTAATTCCACACTCGTTGTGTAACCACCTCGACGCCCGCCACCCCATCGACCACCACGATGGCCGCGTCCACCACCGGCAGCGCCATCTTGGCTTCGTGGACGAACATGTTGAATCCGGGCGTATCCAGCAGATTGATCTTCGTCTTGCCCCACTCCACGAACGCAACTCCGGTACCAATCGACATCTGTCGGGCAACTTCTTCGTCGTCGTAGTCGGTGGTTGCCGTGCCGTCGTCGACCCGCCCAAACCGCGGTGTCGCACCCGACGTGTAGAGCATTGCCGACACCAGCGTGGTCTTGCCCGCATGCCCGTGCCCCACCAGGGCGACATTACGAACGTTTTCTCCAGAATAGACTTTCACGTGTAGGCTCCTTCAGGCAGCGCGGGAAGAGAAACGGCCATGAATGAAGACGAGAATAGGGTAGGACGTGGCCGAGCCTGACGTAATCCGTTACGCCCACCTGCCGAAACTTAGGATGCTACCACGCGGGAAGTGAGCCCCTCAACCGAACGCTCCGAGTTCGTCAATCCCTTCCAGTCGGTCGCAGCTGGAAGCGAAATCAAAATCCTTCGGTGATCTGTGTTGGTCCTTCTTCAACGGCCTGATTTCGCGCGGCGGCGCACCCAATGGCGGACCAGTTCGTATTCAGGCACTGCGGTCGGGCGGGCCTTGAAGACCCTGATCAGACCACGCCGTTTCAATAGCCGGACAGCACTCTGCACAGCGGACTTGGACAGACCTGTTCTTTCGGACAGCTTATGCAGGCTCAGCGCAACCCGTCTTTGCTCCTCACGATAGAGCGCTGTCCAAAGAATGATATAGACCAGGAAAGCTAGAGGAGCCCGATCGTGTCCTGTAAGATCGGGCAGCAACACGTCAATCACATATTCATCAATCGGGATATGTTGCATAACACTATAGCGTATCACACCATAATTCTCTTGCCGAGTGCGCTTATCCACTTCGATAATGAGGGTGAGGCACAACGAAAATGATTCGAGGAGTGAAGTTCGCGACCATTCCTGTTACCGATCAGGACCGGGCATTGGCCTTCTATACCCAGAAGCTGGGATTCCGACTCCTGACGGATCAGCCGTTCGATGACAAACAGCGCTGGATTGAACTTGGAATTTCAGGAACAGAAACCCGCATTGTACTGTTCCGCTCGAATGATGGAATCCAGCCGGGCACAAAGATGAATGTTACGTTCTGGGCAGATGATGTTGAGCGGACGGCGGGCGAACTCGAAGGCAAGGGAGTGGAATTCGTGATGAAACCGCAGAAGGCCGACTGGGGCACAGCCGCTGTTTTTAAAGATATCGATGGCAATACTTTTGTTATCAGTTCGAGGTAAGTCCACAGAAGGGGGTCTACGAGAATGCGATCTCTTGTGGCCGTTGCTGCAGGTTACTTGATCTTCGCAGGATCTGCGGTTGTTCTCTTCCGGCTGTTGAACGTCAATCCACACGCGCCCGCTACGATCCGCTTCGAAGTGCTTGCAATAGCCTATGGTCTTGCCTTTTCCTCGCTCGGCGGATTTGTCACGGGCAAAATTGGTCGGCAAGCGGACCTGAATTGTGGAATCGCGCTGGCGCTCGTGATCGCTTTGGGCGCTACTATCTCGATGATCGCTCGTCCTGGCGCGGGAGCGCTGTGGACCCAGATTGCCGCTCTCGTGCTGTTTGCACCGGCATCGCTCGGGGGCGATTGGATTCGCAAAAGGACCGGGCAGACCGCGTAGAAGGATCGTTGACGCATTTCACGCCGACGTTCGGCCTTCGCGTACTGCCGGGCCTTCTTGCAACCCCGCAAGCGCCGCCGGGACCCCATTTCTCGCGCGTCGTTTGCGCGAGAAGTGGGATTCTCTGAGGCGCCGGCAAAAAGCCTGTAGTATCATCCCTCCGTCATGCTCGGTAACCGCACCTCCGCCGAATGGATCGCCCAATACGCGACCAGCCATCAGCATCCGGTGAACCGCGCCTGCCACACCCTGGGCATTCCCACAATTCTGGTTTCGCTCGCCTTCTTTGTCGCCAGCATTTTCGTGCACCGGCTGTGGATGTTGGCTGCTGCCCTCTTTCTCGTCGGCTGGATCTTCCAGTTCATCGGCCACGCCTTTGAAGGCAAGCCGCCGGAATTCTTCCACGACTGGCGATTCCTCTTTGTCGGCGTGCGCTGGTGGTGGGCCAAGGTGCGCGGCAAGGCCTGAGGCCATAGGATTTTGACAAGGGATCGTCATCCGATGGCGATGTGGCTCCCCTGGTGCAGCTGCCTGTGCCGTGGTCGACCGTGGTGCAGACTTCGCGGGACTCAACCGATTCCCCGACTTGCACCCTTTCCGCCTGGGTTGGTATGCTGCCGGGACTGGGTTCTGAGAAGCCATCTCCTAAATGAAGCAAGAGGGTAAACCCGGTTTCCCCCACGGGCTGAAGCCCGCATCTTTTGTGGGCTTTGGCGGCACGGCTGAAGCCGTGCCCTTCCCAAAACCATTTATGAGAGCTTGATAGCTTCTGATTCCTATAAGCATGCATCGGGTGACCGCAAGATTTCTGCTTCTGTTGGCGCTGGTCGGAAACCTCCTGCCGGTCGCGCAGGCGGCGACGGTTTCGCCCATTCCCGCATGTTGCCGGCGAATGGAACATCGCTGCCACGGTGGTATGGCGGTCTCCCGGGATTCAGGTTCGGAACAGCCGGCAGTCCGCGCTCCCCGTTGTTGCAATGGGGATTGCTGTCGCGCGATGACGTCGGCACAGTGGGCGCATGCGCAGCCGCTTGCCTCCCCGCCGCCAGCGCTTGACGTTGACACTCTCAATGCAGAACTGCATCCCGCGAATCGCAGAGTTCAAGCTGCAGCTTTTCACTCCACGCGTGCTCCTCCTGAAATCCTTGTCGCTTAAGTAAGCCTTCGACTCTCAATTTGAATGCACGTCGCGTTTCCCGCTCACTTCTTAGGTGAGCGGAGTGGCGCGCGTCCGCGACGTATCCTGTCGCGCCTACGTTGTGCAAGGCATAACTCGATCGTGTATTTCATCGGAGAACTTATGCGTCTCATTCGCATCTTCGTGCTCGCTGCATTCCTTAGCCTTACTCCGTTAGCCTTCGCTGCTATTTTCGGATCGGTGCGCGGTGTCATCCACGATCCGCAGCATCGCCCGGTGCAGGACGCCATGGTCATGATTCACGCCAAGTCTTCCGATTGGTCGGCCACTGCCAATTCCGATGCGGGCGGCAACTTCGTGTTTAACGTCATTCCGCTCGGAGAATATGTCGTCACCGTCGTAGGTCAGGGCTTCAATCAGGCCTCCGCAGACGTGGTTGTCATCTCCGGCACGCAGCCGCTTCTGCATTTTGCGCTGAGCGTTGCGGGTGCGAAAGAAACCGTCAACGTCTCCGCCACCCCGGAGGCCGCCCCCACCGATTCGGCTACGCCTGTCACTCTAGTGAACCGTCTCGACATCGCGCGCACGCCGGGCGCCGACCGCAGCAACAGCCTGGCAATGATTACGGACTACGTCCCCGGCGCCTATTTCACTCATGACCAGCTGCATATTCGCGGCGGTCACCAGACCAGCTGGCTCGTCGACGGCGTTCCGGTGCCCAACACGAACATTGCTTCCAACCTCGGGCCGCAGTTCGATCCCAAGGACATCGACTATCTCGAGGTCGACCGCGGCAGCTACGATGCTGAGTTCGGCGACCGCACCTACGGCGTTTTCAATGTGGTGCCCCGCACCGGATTCGAACGCAACAACCAGGCTGAACTCGTCGTCAGCGCCGGCAATTTCTATCAGACCAACGATGAGCTGAGTTTCGGCAGCCATACCCAGCGCTTCGCCTACTATGCGAGTGTCAATGGAAACCGCAGCAACCTCGGCATTCAAACGCCCGTCCCGCAGGTCGTGCACGATGCCGCCAACGGCTACGGTGGGTTCGGTTCGCTGATCTTCAACGTCGACCCCTCCGACCAACTGCGCCTGGTGACGTCCTTACGCAAGGACTACTATCAAATCCCCTACGACCCGTTTCCCAGCGACATCGAAAACAATCCGGTCAACGGCCAGTATCCCAGCCTCGATCTGCGCGACGGTGATCATGAAGCGGACGCAATCTTGAACTTCTCCTGGGTGCACACGTTCAACTCGCGGACGTTGCTGACGGTCTCGCCGTTCTACCACTACAACCGCGCCAACTATGACGCCGCGCTCACCGATCCCGTGGTCACTACGGAGCACCGCGGATCGACCTATGGCGGGGGGCAGGTGAGTTTCAGCGCGAACCACGGAAAGAACAACCTGCAGACAGGTCTGTACAGCTTTTACCAGCAGGACACTGAGCTCNTTCGGCGTCCTTTTCAACCCTCCGAGCCAACCGCAATGCGCAGGCAACCCTGGTGGAGTTTGTCAAAATATCAGCCCGCCGGAGGCAGAGCATCCTTCCGGCAGTCTCGCGGCTTTCTTTCTCGACGACAAATTCAAGCCGTTCTCCTGGCTGACGCTTTCCGCGGGCCTGCGCCCCACTCACTTTTCTGGCAGCGTCAGCGAAAACTCGATCAGTCCGCGCTTCGGCGTCGCCCTCAACGTGCCGCGCCTGAACTGGACGTTCCGCGCTTTCTACGGCCACTATTATCAGGCGCCACCGCTGATTACGGCTTCCGGCCCGCTGCTGCAGTTCGCCAGCGCAAACAGTCTGGGATTCATCCCGCTCCGCGGCGAACGCGATGAGGAACATCAATTTGGCGTGAGCATCCCCTTCCGTGGATGGATCCTTGACGCCGACAACTTCCGCACCAACGTCGCAAACTTTTTCGATCACAACAACATTGGCGAATCCAATCTCTTCTTTCCCATCACCGTCGGCCAGGCCGTCATTCGCGGATGGGAGCTCACGCTACGCTCCCCGCGCATCGCCCACCGCGGCCAGGTTCATCTTGCGTATTCGAATCAGATCGCCGAAGGCGGGGGCGCGATCACGGGTGGCCTGACGAATTTTGCTCTACCCGCGGGTCTCTCTCCACTCGACCACGATCAGCGCAACACTCTGAACATCGGCGGCGACGTCAGCCTGCCTTGGCGGGCCTACGCCGCCACTAACGTCTACTACGGCTCCGGGTTCACCAACGCCTTCCCGGGACAACCGTATCCCGGCAACTACCTACCGCAGCACACCACGTTCGACTTGACTCTGGGCAAGGATTTTGGCGAGCGCTTTTCCACCAGTTTGAACGCGCTGAACGTGGCCAACCGCCGCGTCGAGCTCGACAACAGCGTCACCTTCGGAGGGTTTCACTGGAACAGTCCGCGCGAGATTTTCGTCGAACTGCGCTACCGCTTTCACTATTAGCGGCTTCCGCAACAAACTGGCAGGGAAGCCCTGATTCCCTCAAGGGGGTGCGGGCTGTCTCTCGCGAAGCCCTCTTGACAACTGGTCTTAGTTTCTATATATTCAGTATGTACTGAAACTAACGATATGCCAGAACTGACAACATTGCAGAAACAGTACATCCTGCACTGGGGCGAGATGGGGACCAAGTGGGGGATCAACCGCACGGTGGCGCAGATCCACGCCCTGCTCTATCTCTCGCCGCGGGCCCTGCCGGCCGAAGAGATCGCCGAAACCCTGAGTGTGGCGCGGTCGAACGTGAGCACGTCGATCCGCGAGTTGGAGACCTGGGGCATCGTGCGGGCGGTGCACGTACTGGGCGACCGGCGGGAGCACTACGAGTCGATGAAGGACGTCTGGGAGATGTTCCGGCTGGTGATCGAGCAGCGCAAGCGGCGGGAAATCGATCCCACACGGGAAGTCCTGCGGCGCTGTCTGGCCGAGCTGGACGCCAAGGAGCCTGGCGCGGAATACACCCGCGAGCGGCTGGAAGCCATGGCGGGCTTTTTCGAAGCGG
>OCOJ01033522.1_pt1 | contig 42400 bp, 33 predicted proteins | sample 1539251 | NCBI WGS metagenome assembly OCOJ01 (sample SAMN01911457, study PRJEB22624) | soil metagenome | biome: Soil | place: Malaysia | collected 2012-04-30 | depth RA_metagenome m
CGGAGGCAATGGACGGAACCAGAATTTTCGGTCAACCGAGAAAGGCTGTGCCACCCGCCCTCATCGGGCTGACTGAGGCCGACCATAACTCGCTTAGCGACGAGCTCGCGCATTATTTCCTTGGAGACATCCGGAACGGAATAAGCGGCTTCAAAAGCTACTTTAGAGAATATCAGATAAATTTTCTCGTCTTGCCGAATATCACACACTACCGAGACGAGCTCCGGTCAGGAGCAATGCCCTATGCGAGCCAACCGCCGCAGTAACGTCGAGTGCAGGCCCTCGCCCGATGGCGAATAAGAATGAATCGCAGACGAATCCTCGCAAGCATTCTTGGGATCACGAGCGCGACCTCGCTTTGCGTGCTCTGGTTTTTTATCCTTGCGCCTTGGCAATGGCGCTTGAACTATCCAGGCGGACTCCTCGGATGGGGCTGTACGCTGCTCGGCGCTGCCGCCGAGTCAGGTTTGGCTGCTGCGCTTGGCAGTCGAAGGTGGCTTTATGTTCTGCTTCTGGCCATGGCGACCTTTGTGTATTGTGATTACGCGCGGCGTGGAAACGTTTACTAGCCTTGGCCAGCGGCCGCGGCATTCCAGAGTCTCACAATGAGTAGCGCGGTTTTAGCTCTCCGCCCCGCGAACCAAATGCTGGCGTCCCTTCCGCCAAGAAATCCGCCAAGCTGCCCTGCGCCGCGCCCTTAAGTGCAACGTCGGCCTCCCCAGCTTAGAACGTGATCCGCGCCGAAAGCTGGATGCTGCGGGGCCCGCCGCCGCCCAGGATCGGGTTGCCGATGCCTGTGTCCACAGTAGCGGTAATCGGGAAGAACTGCGACCCGGGCGTGCCACACGCTGGACTACCGGCCGGGCACCGGAATCTGCCGTTGATGTCCGGGCTGGCAAAGCCGGAAACATCATCAAAGAAAGACGGGAGCAATGGATTCGAGAAGTTGGGGTGATTCAGGATGTTGAAGAAGTCGGCGCGGAGCTGCAGCGTGTAGCGCTCCGTCAGTTTCGTATTCTTCACCAGCGCCAGGTCCCACTGGCGGAAGGGCGGCCCGAGGAGCGCGTTCCGGCCGAGCGTGCCGAAGTGCCGCGTGCCGGAGAGGCAGTTTGCCGCCGCAGTGCCTACCCCATCCAGGGTACACTGCACCGCAAATGAGGATAGGTCCAGCCACTGGGTCGGATTGCTGAAGTTGTAGCGGATCGGCCCGATGATGTCCGGCCGGCCGAAAAATTCACCGGAGCCATCGTAGTTATCCAGCGCGTTCACCAATTCCACGGGATGCCCGGTCATCGCGGATACGACGCTGCTGATGGACCACCCCTCGCCGAATTTGCCCAGTCCCTTGGCCTTCGGGAAGGCGTAATCCAGCGCCCAGACGAAGTGATTGCGGGTGTCGAAGTTCGAATTGCCGTAACTGCTGCCGTGCGGGTTGGTGCTGTCGTTGGGCTGGCCGGCGTGCGGCACGTAGTCCTGGCCGTCGCTGGCATCGTCGAGCGAATGGGACCAGGTATAGGCAATCTGCTGGGTGAGCCCGTGCCAGTTGCGCTGCGAAAGCGAAACCACCAGCGAGTTATAGGAAGACCGCGCCGTGGTCTGGAGTTGCTGCAGGTAGAACGGTGTTTGAGGATCCTGAGGGCTCATGATGGCCGCGTTGTCGATTTGTCCGGGAAGCAGGAACGGCGCGAAATTATTGAAATTCGGCGGAAGCGTGGTGCCCAGCGCACAGTTGGTAAGGGAGATTCCCAGCCCGCCCACGCACGTCGCGTCGTAAGCCGTGATCGCCGCCTGGCTGGGCTGGTTCAAATCCACGATGCGCTGCAGGCGCCGGCCCTGGGTGCCGATGTAGCCCACCTGGAGCACCGTGTTTGTGGTCAGTTCCTGCTGGAGGTTCAAGGTGAAATTGTAAACGTAAGGCGTGCGCAATCTGCCCACGGTAGAGGCGTCAAACGTGTCGAAATTGAGAGTGCCGGAGACAGGTGCCGAGCAGAGGGACGCCGCCGTGGTGCAGGGAATACTGGTGGTGTCAAACACAGGCACACCGACCGCCAGCGGCCCGCCCACCGCCCCGCCCTGGAATATCGGGTTCGTCCCAATCGCGTTGTAAGCCGGCCCGCCATTGTTGGTGTTCTCGAAAAGCTGCCCGGTGAAGTAGTCGAAGGAGAAGGTGTCATAAAAGACCGCGGCTCCGGCGCGCACCACCGTCTTGCCCTTGCCGAACGGATCCCAGGCCAGGCTCACCCGCGGAGCGAAGTTGTTCCTGTCGTTCGGATAAGGCTGGTGAGCCGGCGAGAGCCCGAAGCCCGTGCTGAGGGGATTGTAACTGCTGATCCCGTCCAGCCCCTCCATGATCACCCCGTAGAAATCCCAACGGATGCCGGCGTTTACCGTTAGACGCGGCAGGATTTGCCAGGAGTCCTGGATAAACGTGGCGAACGAATTCTGAGTCGTGAACCGATCCGAAGTTCCGTAATTGATGTAACAGCTAAAGCATCCTGGGAAGGTCTGATCCGCTCCCGAAAGGAAGGCGCTCAGGTCGTCGAACCGCAGCTTGCCGCGGAAGTTCAAGTCCTGCACCGAATCCACCGACGTGTGCCGGTATTCGAAACCCATCTTCACGTCGTTCTTGCTGAACTTCCAGGAAAAGTTGTCCACGAACTGGTAGTTGCGGTCAAAGCGGTTGCGGGGATTCGCGAAGCGCGAAGAGCCCAGTGACGAAAGCCCGTTGCTGAAAGCAAACACCGGCAGGCCGAAGTCCCGTGAATTCGCGGCTCCCGTGCCCGTGGGTCCGCAGGTGTTCACCGTGGTGCCCACCACCGTCCCCAGGCAGGTATTCAGACCGATGCTCGCATTCGGATCGCCAAACACATTCCGGTCCTGGGCGTAAAAACCCTCGTGGTAGCGGTTATAGCCAAATCGCGCCTCGTTTGTCTGGGTGGGAGATATCGTGCTTACCAGGCTGATGGAAACCAGGTTTACATCGGTTGGCGAAAACGTATTCGTATTCGGAATGTTGTTGCCGCCCCCGGTGCCCAGCGGCAGGCTCTGCCCGCTCTGGCCGTAAAAATACCGCCCGCTCAGCGTGTTGCTGGCATTGAAGGTGTGGTCGATCTTTACGATCATGCTATCCACGTTGTTGTGCCCGGGATCGCTCCCCACGTTGTTGAATCCGTTCACCGGCGTAATGTTCGCCGCCGGCCAGGGAGACGTTCCGCCGGAACAGTGACCGTTCTTGGCGCACAGGTCGTAAAAATTCTTGATGACCGGATTGACCACCGCGGCGTTGTTGTCAATGCAGGCGATGACGGTGGTGGTGCACGCCGCGGAATTCCCGCCTAGGTTGCCGATAGCCTGGGCATAATCCGTTCCCGGAGTGCCACTGACGGTGTTGTTCAGGGTCGGAACCGTATTCAGGGAGCTCAGTCCCAGGCCTTCGCGCTGGCCCTCGTAGCCCACATAGTAGAACGTCTTGCTCTTCTGGATCGGTCCGCCGAACGCCCCGCCAAACTGGTTGTTGCGGAAGGCATCCTTGGGCCCCACGGTATTGAAGAAGTTGCGCGCGTTGAGCACGCTGTTGCGGAAATATTCAAAGGCGCTGCCGTGGATCTCGTTCGTGCCGCTCTTGGTCACAATGTTGATTACCGCGCCGGAGCTGCGCCCATACTCCGCATCGTAGTTCGTCAGGATGCGCACTTCCGCGATGGTTTCGACCGGCAGGATGGTTCCTGGAATGGCGAACACGGCGCCCTGGTTAATCGCCGGCAGGTTCCGGTAGCTGTCGTTCATGTCCGTGCCATCCAGCAGGAAGTTGTTCGCGCGGTCGCGGTTCCCGTTGGCGCTGAATTGCCCGTAGGAGCCAGGGGCGCCCCCCGCCCCGCTTGGATCGCCGGTTACGCCCGGCGCCATGATGTACAGCTTGTCGATGTCCCGCCCGTTTACCGGAAGATTCACAATGTCCGTGCTCTGAAACGAGCCCCCCAGATTGTTCGTGGTCGTCTCGATGGGCACGCCGGCCTCTTCCTTTACTTCGACCCGCTGGGAGATGCTGCCCGGCTTGAGTGTAAAGTCCACGCGGCGGTCGCGCGCCACCTCCACGGAGACGCCGGTGGCTACGGCCGTCTGAAAGCCGGTCATCGTAGCGGTCACTTCGTAGGTACCCACGGGCAGTTCGGGGATGGAATAGGAACCATCGGAGGTGGTTTGGGTTGTGCGCAGGATGCCCGTGGCGTTGTTCTTTGCGGTCACCGAGGCTCCGGCAATTGCCGCGCCGCTGGGATCGCTCACCGAACCCAGAATGCTGCCGCGGAAGGTCTGCGCGCCCAGCGGCAGGCTCAGCACTATCGCCGCCGCGAACAAAACGATCAGGCTCCGCCGGATACACGCCACCCAGGACTTTTCTCGCACCATGGACCTTTCCTCCTCCAACCCAAGACAGACAGCCCGCTTACGCAGGTTGCTCCAACGGTGAAACAGCTCCAGGCGGGTAGGGTTCGGCCCCCCGAGACCTTTTCCCCTCCCCCAAGAACTGTAGTTCAAAGTAGAAGATAGACCGTGGCGGCGTCAAGGCAGAATTCGGCCCGATGAACGCGTGCAGCAAGAGGCCAGGTTTATCCAGGTCTTTGGGTGACCGGCCCGCTTCGCCAGGGCTCTTTCGGAAATGGCCCGGGAAGGGAGAGCGATTTTCGATTTTCGATTTTCGATTTTCGATTTTCGATTTTCGATTTTCGATTTTCGATTTTCGNCCCCTTCTTCAGTCCGCCGCCCGCCCTCCACCCTGGAGCGGCAGCCCGGCGCGCAAATCCGCCCCGAGCAGCCGGTGGAACAGGTGCATCCCGCCCTCGCGCCGTACGGAAAGGCGCCCCGCTCCATAGGCGCGCGAGCGCAGCCCCCGCTGCACCGCCTCACAAATACCCACATCCTCATCCTGGATGCGGTCGCTCACCTGGATGCTTTGCCGGTTGCGCTCCGCGGCTTCGCCCTCGACCGCGGTGAAATAGAAGTCGAACACTACGCGGCACCGGTCAACGGCCAGCGGGATCACCAGGTTGGTATCCATCACGCCCTCGTACCAATTCAGCATGAAGTTGGGATACTGCCACAGGTAATAGGTGCGGCTGCCGCGGCGGGTGAAGGCCGTCGCCGCGTCGATCGCCGCACCCGGGTCGAGCGGGCTGGATTGTTCGCAGTACCGGTCTTCGTTGCGGATGGTGTAATCCTTGTAGGACACCACGCTGGCCAGGCTCTTGTGCAGATAGGGCACGTGGTACCCGCCGTCCAGGTAGTTATCCACGAACACCTTCCAGTTGCATTGCAGGGTATATTCCCGGCGCTCGAAGAAATGCAGCCGGGAGAGCTCCAGCGGCTGAACCACGCGGCGCAGGCCGCCCAGGAAGTCGCCCAGGGGACCCGCTGCCGGATTCAGATTCACAAACACAAGATTTTCCCAGGTGTCTGCGGCCAGCGGGACCAGGCCGTTCCGCTCGCGGTCGAAATCGCGCACGCCCTCGAAATCCGGCGTGCCTCTGAGCGTTCCATCCAGGCCGTACGTCCACCCGTGATACGGGCAGCGCAATTGCTGCGCCACGCCGCACGGCTCCATCATCACGGCCGCGGCGTGATGGCGGCAGACGTTGTAGAACCCGCGCACCACGCCATCCGCCCCGCGCACCACCACCACCGGCTCCCCGGCGATTTCCGCCGTCACGTAGGCACCCGCCCGGGCCACCTGGTCCGCGCGGCCGGCCACAATCCAATTGGCGCTGAAGACGGTGCGCGCTTCCAGCGCCGCGATCCGCGAATCCACGTACCACTCCGCGGGGATGGTGGCCGCCTGTTCCAGCGGCGCTGCCGCGTTGTATGCCAGTACGATTTCCTGAAGGGTGCGCTCCATGGGCGGCTTCCGCCCGTAGAGTACCACGCGGTCCTCGGCGCGTACCGCCCTGGCCTCCAGGCCCGCCGGAGCGGCGCAACTGGCGAGCGCATTTCTGATAGGATGTTGCGGCTGCCGGCCGCGAGTCGGCACAGCTTGCCGGCAGCACAGACCCATGAGTCTCGAGAGATTGCGCAGGAGCGACCGCGTCTCCATCTCCATTCCTGTGGAGATTTTCGGAGCGGACTTCAGCGGCGAACACTTTGTCGAACAATCGCGCACCGTGCTGGTGAGCCGCCACGGGGCCACCGTGGTCATGTCTCGCAAACTCGGTCCGGACCTGGAACTGATTCTCCGCCGCCCCGGAACGAAGAAGGAAGCCCTGGTGCGCGTGGTAGGCCAGATCGGCGGGCAGCACGACGGCTATATCTACGGCCTGGCGCTGATGGACCAGAACGTCAACCTCTGGAACATCTACTTCCCTGCCCTCACCGAAGGACAGACCGCCGTGGGCCGCGCCCTGCTGGAGTGCGGGCGCTGCAAGAGCCGCGAAATTGTTTACATGGACGAGGTGGAAGCGGAAGTTTTTGAGGCCAACCTCTGCCTGCAGCGCAGTTGCTCGCAATGCGGCCACTCGTCCATCTGGAAGCCCGTGCCCGGCGAGTTGGTGGACGAAGCCCCAGCCCCGGCTGCGGAAGCCGCTGGCGGCGAGCCGGCCGAAGCTGCGGCTAACGGCGCGCCGGGGGCCGGTGCGACGGAAGCGCCCCTGGCTGAGCCTGTGCCTCCGGTGGTAAGCCGCAGGAAAAATCTGCGCATCAAATCCAACATGCCGGCGTGCATCCGCCAGCCGGGATTCGATGAGGAAGTGGTCACCTGTGAGGACGTTTCCCGCGGCGGCCTGTGCTTCAAGAGCCCCAAGCGCTACTTCCTCGGCTCGCGCATCGAAGTGGCCATCCCTTATGCCGCAGGCGCCGCCAACATCTTCGTCCCTGCCCGCATCGTCTATACCCAGGAGCTAAGCAAGGAAGGCGTCTACAAGTACGGCGTCTCTTATCTGAAGAAGTAGTCCGCTTGCCTGCGGGAGAAGAGCAGCGCCGCCTCTCGCGGCTGATGTGTGGCAATTTCCCGCCAACAGCCGCTGGTCAGTGCATATCTGGTGCCGGAGGAGGGAGTCGAACCCTCACGGCCTTGCGGCCAACGGATTTTGAGTCCNGCCGCGTCTGCCATTCCGCCACTCCGGCGTGGCTGACACACAGCGTAGCATGCCCCGCGCGCCGCGTTCCAGCCGGGGTCCGCGGCATCGAACCCGCGCCGCACCTTCGGGGATGGAAGAACGTCCCGGTCCTTCGCCTCACTCCGAAAAAAGGGCGGGGCAGGAAGCGCGCCCAAAATCGGCCGCTTCCTGCCCCGCAGTTTATGTGGTGGTCCGATATCCCGGGCTATTGCCAGGGATTCCTCTGAACCGGCTCGCCGGTATTGGGATCGAGGATCAAAACCCGTTCGTCCGAATCCCAGCGATTGCGGTTGAAATCGAACATCTGGGTGAGGGTGCCTGCAAGAGCGTCGTAGGAGCCGTCGCCCAGCCGGGCGCCACCGAGCCAGTTATCCTCGATAAACCTGATCACTGAACTCTGGTCAACCAGCGTGTGATCAACGAAATTCTCGCGGGCAAAAGGCGAGATCACCACGAATGGGATGCGCGGCCCATAGCCGCAACGCCCCTGGATACCAGCCAGCGGAGTGCCATGGCCGCACACGCCGGCCCCGTTCAGTTGGTCGCTATCGGCAGCATTCGAAGTGAGTACCGCCGAGGGATTCACGATCGGCCCCATCTGGTGGTCGTACCAGCCGTCTGAGTCGTCCCACAGGATGACGATCGCAGTGTCCCGCCAGTACCACGAGTTCATGACGCTGTTGATTACTTTCACGAGAAAGGCCTGCTCGAGCAGCGGATCGGAATAGCCCGCATGGCCATCCTGCGCCGCGATGGCCTTGAGAAAGCTGACCGCGGGAAGGTTTCCGCTATTCAGTGCGGCATAAAAATCATTGATGTCATATTGATGGTTTGCCGGACCGGCATTTCCGATTTCCGATACGGACGCCGGACGGGTGTGCATGAAGTTCGCCGTCGAGGTGTAGTAATTGAAGAACGAATGATGGGAAATGTAGTCCGCGGTCGGCCCACCATTCGCCGGGGTCGCCGCGCTCGAGCGCTTGCAGCCCGTGGTGCCATTCGTATTGGTAACGGTCAGGTCGAACCCGCCCATGAACGAGCCCCAGGTGACCCCCGCGCTGTTCAGCATGTCTCCAATGTTGGGCGCCGCAAGCCGCACCGTGGTTCNAAGCCGCACCGTGGTTCCTGCGGAGCAGACGTCGCCGGTGGGATCCAGGTCTCCGACCAGCGTACCCGGTCCGGCATTGTTGGGCACAATCTTGGCCTGCGGTGCGCTTGGCGTGCTCGGGTAGGTGGTCCCCGCGATGAGGTTCATCACGCCGGGCGTCGAGGGACCAAAGGTCGTGCCGTAGTGATTGTCGTTCATGGCGAAATGCTGCGCGTAGTTCCAAAGCGCCGTAGTCGTGTTGCCGTCGAAATAGCCCATCACGATTCCCTGGCCCTTGCCGTAAGAATAGGTGGCCGCGCAGAAGGAACTCTCGCCCACCCCGACGCTGGCCGGAAACATATCCATCACCCCTCCGTCAAAGGCCTGCTGTTCAGGGCCGTAGTTATGGTCCTGGTCGCAGGTGGAAGCCTGCGAGCGGTCCAGGCGGAAGGGATTGGTCCGGAAGTCGCCGCTGGTGGTGATATTGCCCGGGTTGTTGGCGTTGGGATTGTTCGTCAACAGGCTGCCCGTCAGCCCGTTCACCGAGGGCGTGCCCGGCCGTGCGTAGAAGGCCGGCTCGCCGGCGGGATTCGTGGCATTGGGATAGGTGGCGAAATAATGGTCAAAGGAAACGTTCTCCTGGAAAATGACCACCAAATGCTTGATCGGTGTGGCCGTGCTGCCGTAACCATCGTGATCGCCGGCAAAGACCGGACCGGCTGTCGCAAAGCACAACACGAGAGCCACGGCCAGCGCCGTGGCTTTCGCAAATCTCGAATGCTCCATGCGTTCCTCCTGGCGATGAGCGGATAAGGGAAGCGAAGCGCCCGGCGCTCTCCAAGGCGATTGCGGTAGCGTGGGCAAGACTCTCTTCTTCCCCGGGAAGGTGATATCCGCGGCGTGTTAGAGCTTCTTGAACGACGGGTCAATTTGGAGAGACATCCGCGCACGGAAACGCGCCGTTTCTCCCGGCTGGCAGCTCTATCCGCACTGCGGTACTATCAGTACTTCGAGAGCAATTCCGCGCACATGCAGAATCGTCGCAAGACAATTGGCGTCGGGGTGGGCCATGTGATGGTGGGTGGCGGGGCGCCCGTGGTGGTGCAGTCCATGACCAACACGGATACCGCGGACGCCATCGGCACGGCTCGCCAGTGCCTGGAGCTGGCCGAAGCCGGATCGGAACTGGTGCGCATCACCGTAAACGTCCCGGAGGCCGCCGCAGCCGTGCCGGAAATCAAGCAGCGCCTGGCGGATGCCGGATGTAGCGTTCCCGTAATCGGCGATTTTCATTACAACGGCCACGTCCTGCTCACCAAGTTCCCTGCCTGTGCCCGGGCGCTGGACAAATACCGCATCAACCCCGGGAATGTGGGCGCGGGCGAGCGCCGCGATGAACAGTTCTCCGTCATCTGCAAAGTGGCGCGCGACTACGGCAAGCCGGTGCGCATCGGCGTAAATGCCGGCTCGCTGAACCAGGAACTGGTCATGGCCAAGATGCAGGAGAATACGGACCGCGACCAGGGCAAATCCTCCGAAGACATCATTAACGAGTGCATGGTGCTCTCCGCGCTGCAGTCCACGGAACTGGCGGTGGAAAGCGGACTGCGCAAGGACCAAATCATCATCTCCTGCAAGACCTCGCGCCCGCCGGATTTGGTGGCCGTTTACCGCAACCTGGCTTCCAAAACCGACCAGCCGCTGCATCTGGGCCTCACCGAAGCGGGCATGGGCGCGAAGGGACTGATCTGGTCCGCCGCGCCCATGGGCATCCTGCTGGGCGAAGGGATCGGGGATACCATCCGCATTTCGCTGACGCCGCGGCCCGGCGGCGATCGCCGCGACGAAGTGTACGCAGCCTGCGAGTTGCTCCAGGCGCTGGGCCTGCGCGCTTTTGCTCCCAGCGTCACCGCGTGCCCCGGCTGCGGGCGCACCACCAGCACCACGTTCCAGGAACTGGCCGAGCGCATACAGGACTACGTGCGCGAAAAAATGCCGGAGTGGAAAACGCAGTACGAGGGCGTGGAAAATCTGAAGCTGGCGGTGATGGGTTGCATCGTCAACGGCCCCGGCGAATCCAAGGCCGCCAACATCGGCATCAGCCTGCCGGGCACCGGGGAAGCTCCGCGCTGCCCGGTGTACATCGACGGGAAGCACTTCAACACGCTGGAAGGCACCTACGAGCAGCTCTCCGCGGCCTTCCGCGCGCTGATTGACGATTACGTGGCCACCAAATACGCCAGGCGCTCCATACCCGCGGTGGAAGCAGCGCTTTAATTTTCCGCCGCCTTAGCAGCCCGGTCCCTGAGGCCCGGCGCGCTTCGGGAGGTAGCCATGCGGAAAGTCCCGCCACTGTCCTGCATTGACAAACGGATGACGGCCCTGGGGCTCGCCGCGTTCCTGCTCTGCCCTCCCCTGCTCTCTGCCTACAAACAACACTTGACCGAAGACGACGTGCGCGAGGCATTCCTCTTCGGCCAGCGCCACGACCTTCGCGTAGCGAGATTTTTCGATGCCTACGAGAAACAGTTCGTGAGCCCTGGCGCACCGGGAGATCCGCGCGTGCGCGCCATCGGCGTGCGAACCCCTTACGGCTCCGCGGTTCTACGCAGCTATCAGCTTGCCAACACCTACTCGGCGCGACAGGACTGGAAGGATTACAAGGCGCGCGCGGATGTGTTTGAGCTGGTCATCTGGATTGACTTCCCCGTCACCTACATCCTCCCGGCGTCCGCCAATGCCGACCCCACNNACCTGCTTATGCAAATGTTCAAGGTCCACTTCAAGCAGGAGCGTGAAGTTGCCTTGCGCCGCGCCTTCGGGCGCTTCGAGGCCACATCCCTGATGGGAGGCTCCATCGGGCTCAGCAATGGACTGGAATGGCATCTCGAATACAACGTGCAAGACGTAGAGTCTGCCGCAGCCTCGGTGCGGGTGACCGATCAAAGCAACCGCACGGTCACGGCCGAGTTCGACCTTGCTGCCCTGCGCTGATTTCGCGCCGGCCGCTTCTCCGGAATTCAACTTCCGCAGAACCACGCGCGTTGTTAACATCGCCTGCTAAATTCGCCACCGGACGAGATGACTGGGCGGGGAGGATAATCCTTGGCCGCTCTCCGGAGAAGGATTGTTGTGTATGGAAATTGTGACCGCCACCCGAAGCTACGAAAAATGGCTGGGGGCCCGAACTCGATTGGTTTCCCCAGACTTGAGGCTCAAGCATCAATTCATGGCTGCGGCGGTGTTTCCCTTTTTGCGGGCCACGTTTTACCGCTGGCTGCAGGTGTGGAGCGAGCTGTGCCCGAAGGCCGCCGCGGCTCCGCGCGTGCTGGCCGTGGGCGACCTGCACGTGGAAAATTTCGGCACGTGGCGCGACCTCGAGGGCCGGCTCATCTGGGGCATCAACGACTTCGACGAGGTCAGCCATATGCCCTACACCATTGATCTCGTTCGCCTGGCCACCAGCGGCCTGCTGGCAGCAGACGCGGAACATCTGGCTCTGAAACCGCGCGCCATCGCGGGATGCATCGAGCAGGGCTATCGCGATTGCATTGCCGACGGTGGCCACGCCTTCGTGCTCTCCGAGCGGCCTGGCTGGCTGCGCCGCGTGGCCCTGCACTTCACCGTGGAAGGCCCGTTCTTCTGGAGAAAGCTGCGCGCCTGCCCTCGCGTGGACGCGCGGCTGGTGCCGGCGGAGGCGCGCGCGGCCATCGAGCGCGCCATGCCGGAGAAGAAGCTGGACTATGGCTATGCCCGCCGCGGGGCCGGCCTGGGCAGCCGCGGCCACCAGCGCTACCTATCCCTGGTCAACTGGCGCGGCGGGCTGATTGCCCGCGAGGCGAAAGCCCTGGTTCCCTCCGCGGCCGTGTGGTTGCGCCATCACTCGCGCTCCGGCCCCATTCTCTACGCGGAAGTCCTGCGCACGGCGGTGCGCGTGCCGGACCCGCACTTCCGCGTGGACGGCCACTGGATCGTGCGCCGGCTTTCCCCGAGCTGCAGGAAAATCAACCTGGGCGAACTGCCCGAGCGGCGCAATGAGGAACGCCTGCTCTACTCGATGGGCGCGGAAACCGCCAACGTGCACCTGGGCACGGCCCGGGCACGCGAAGTAATCCGGCGCGACCTGGCACGGCGCGGAGCCAAGTGGCTGCTGAATTCGGCCCGGGACATGGAAAAATTCGTGCGCCGCGACTGGAAAGACTGGCGAAACGCGTGACCGCGCGCGTCTCTAAGCCCTCCGATGATCTCTCTGAAAGAAAGCCGGGCCCGGCAATGACCGCGCGTGGCGCCATTCGCCTGGGCACCTCCGCATTCACCGCCGCGGGCTGGGAGGGCGAATTTTATCCCGAGGGAATGAAACCCGCCGACTACCTCTCGTTCTACGCTGGACGGTTCGACACCGTAGAGATCGACAGCACCTATTACCGCACGCCCACCGCCTCGATGGTGCGCGGATGGGAGGCCAAAACGCCTCCGGGATTTCTCTTTGCCGCCAAGGTACCGCAAAGCATCACGCATGAGAAGCTGCTAGTGGACTGCGAGGAGGAGTTCGAAGAGTTCGTCGAGCGCATGCGCCTGCTGGGAGAAAAACTGGGCGTGCTGCTGCTGCAATTCCCGTATTTCAACAAGAAGGCTTTTCCCTCCGTGGACGGGTTTCTCGAGCGGCTGGCCCCCTTCCTGAAGCTGCTCCCCAAAGCCGTCCGCTTTGCCCTCGAGGTGCGCAACAAATACTGGCTGGGGCCCCGGCTCTTCGACCTGTTGCGCGCCCGGGGCGTGGCACTGGCGATGACCGACCACCCGTGGATGCCCCGCCCCGGCGAATGGTTCCAGAAGGGGGATCCGATTACCGCGGATTTCGCCTATATCCGCTGGCTGGGCGACCGCAAAGGGATCGAGGAACAGACGAAAACCTGGGACAAGACCATTGTAGACCGCCGAAGCGAGCTGACCGAATGGGCCAATGTCTGCTGGAAGATATCCGGCCGCGGGTTGCCTATCTTCGCATACGCGAACAACCACTATGCTGGACACGCGCCCGCAACCGTTCGCCTGTTTGAAGAGCTCTGGAAAAAACAATCCAGCAAGTGAGCGGCCACCAGGGGACCCGGCAAGCCCGGTCCCGGCCATCAACTCTGAGCGCTCGGTGACGCTGCCAACGGAAGTGCCGATCGCCGCGCTTCCTCTGCCGGGTTTTCCACAGGCCGATTTGACCGCCCTCAAAGGCGGCGTAGAATGGATAATTCTTCCCTTCTGCCAGGGACTCGACATGTCTGGTTCGAACGAGCACGCGAAACGCAAGCGTGAGGGTTTGCGCTTTTGGATGCGGCAATCCCTCCAGGAAGTGCGCCACGCCTCCCGCGAACTTTCCCCTGAAGTCGTTCACGATCTGCGCGTAGCCCTGCGCCGCTGCCGCTCGCTGGCGGCCGGCCTGGCGGAGGTGGATAGCGATCCCGCCTGGCGCGAGATGCGCCGGGCCAGCCGCAAGCTCTTCCGCCGCCTGGGCGAGCTGCGTGACCTGCAGGTGTTGAAGGAGTGGGTCGGCCGCCTGGCGGATGAATCCGATCCTGTGCGCCAGGCGATTTGGGAGGTTTTCGCCGCCCGCGAGCCGGAATTGAAACAGCAAGCGGCTCATGCATTGAGCTCCTTCGACCGCCGGAAGTGGCTCGGGTGGTCCGGCACGCTGGAGCAGCGCTCTCGCCGCCTCGCCCCGGACGGTCTGGTGGCGCAGCATCTGGCCCTGCAACGCTGGGAAGAAGCCCGCGCGCTCCATCGGCGCGCTCTGCGCAGCCGGAGCGCCCCGGCCTGGCACGCCCTGCGCATTGGCCTGAAGCGCTTTCGCTACACGGTGGAGAATTTCCTGCCGCAGCGCCATGCGGAGTGGAGTCAGGACTTGAAGCGCGTCCAGGCGCAACTCGGCGATGTTCACGACCTGGACGTGCTGCTGGAGACTCTTCCAGAAGCGGGACCGGCCCTCGACGATGCCGCGGCGGCGCGCTGGCGCGAGGCCATCGCACGCGAGCGCACCGCCCGGCTCGACGGCTATCTCGCCGCCATGGGCGGTCGAAATTCTCTGTGGTCTGCTTGGCGCGCGGCGTTGCCGGAAGGCGAACGCCTGGCCGCTGCGGGACTGGCCAAACTGACGGTTTGGGCCTCGGGACTCGACCCGGATACGGCCCACTCCCGGCAGGTAGCGCGTTTGGCTCTCGAACTCCACGACGGACTGGTGGCCGCAGGCTTTAACGGCGCGCTCAGCCATCCGCGGGCCCGCACGATGCTGCACGCTGCGGCGCTGTTGCACAATGTGGGCCGCTCGGAATCGGCCAAGGGGCACCACAAGGCGGCTTACAGGCTGATTTCTGCGCTCGCTCCGCCACTGGGCTGGACGCGTGAGGAAATCGAGCGCACGGCCATCGTCGCGCGCTACCACTGCGGCGCAGAACCTCGTGAAAAACACAAGGCCTATGGCGCGCTGCCGGCCGATGGGCGCGGGCTAGTGCGCACGCTGGCGGCTGTGCTGCGCGTGGCGGATGCTCTCGACGAGGGATACGATGGCGCCGTCCGCCGCCTCGAGGTGCGCAATGGCGGGGATTATCTGCTGGTCCGAGCCGCGGGTTGGGATGAGACGGAAGAGCACGCGGCCATCCTCGGCGGGCGCAAGCACCTGCTCGAATCGGCCATAGGAAAACCCATCATCGTGCGCGCCGCGCCCGTGCGCGAGGCCGCTGTGCTTACTCGCCCCGCCCCCCGCGCCCCGCGTGGCGTTGCAGTAGTCGCAGATTGACCGTGCTGGTTGGCTCCTCCCCCTACCCTGCCCCCGGCCGAGGAAACCCTGTAGCTCGGGTCTTCAGACCCGAGGCACGTTCCGAGCACGTTCCGGACTCTCCGGCACAAATTCGGGCATGGCCTTCCGCACCTGGTTCGTCCCACTGCAGCACGACCCTGAACGTACCCCGCCTCCGAAGAGGCGGGCCACAATGGGAAGGGATTGGCTCGGCCGTGAACTACTGGCCGGAGGCGGCGTTGGCTGCCAGCGCGGTGAGCTTATCCACGCGCGCGGCCAGCAGTTCCGGCTTGAAGATGGGCGGCGAACAGGTCCGGCTGGTGCAGATGAATGCGGCCGCCTGCTTTAGCTCGGGGTACTGCACATCTGGATTGGGCAACCGCCCTTCGCGTGTGTCCCACCATTCCAGGCGCTTATACGCCACGGGGTAGCGTAGCGCCGCCTGGAACAGCGCTTGCGCTGCGGGATCGTCCTTATGGCCCACGATCGTGAGATGGAGCGGCGGGCGCGAGAGCTCATAGTCCACCAGCAGTGCGCTGGCCACCGGCAGCCGTTGCGCCACCGCCGGCGCGGCCAGATACCGCATCGCTTCCTGGGCCATCTGTTGAAAGCCGGCGCTGCCGGTGTAATGAAAAAGCAGATTCGCGGTCCGCGCCACCATTACATTTTCATCGCGCTGGGGATGCGGCGCGTAGGCGCTGTCTGTGGACGTCTTCGATGTGAGATAGCCCGCGGCGGAAGCCGCAGCGCCGGGGCGCGCGTTTGCCGCACCGGCCGGCACGGCGCGAAACGTGCGGTTAATAAAGCCCATGGTTTCTTCCGCGTGGGAGAGCAGCGCGCGGTCGCCCGTGGCGCCATACAACGCCAGATACCCGCGGGCCATGGCGAGGGAATCGCCCAGGTAAGGGCCCGCAGCGTCCTTGGCATCATGACGAAAACCACCGCCGGCAATGGAGCGGTTTGCTTCCACCCAGGCCAGGGCGCGGCGTGCTTGCGCCAGCGCCTGCTCCTCTCCCGTTGCTGCGTAGAAGCCGGCCAGGCCCGCGACGGCCCAGCCATTTTCGCGCGCATAGCTATGCGTATCCACGCGCGGGACGCCCTTTCTGCGGCGTGCGGCGTCCGATAGCCGGAAGTAAGCGGCGCTGTGCTGGCCCGCCACCACGTCCGCATCCTGGCTGGTGTAGAAGGCCCCGGAAGGACTCAGCAGAAACGTGGTGAGGAAACGGTGAATGTCCCTGGCCGCTTTGAGCGCCGCCGGGTCCTGCAACTGCGCATAGGCCAGCGAGAAGATGCGCAGGTTTTCCGCCTGCATGCTCATGATTTTCTCGAAGTGCGGGTTGGTCCACAGCCCATCGGTCGAGTATTGGTAGACGCCGCCCCAGATGGGATCTACCAGGTGCTCCTCGCCGGCCAGTGTCTGCCGCACCATCTGCTCCGCGCGGGCTTCTCCGCGCTTGGCGCGCACCAACGCCAGTTCCACCGAATCCCCATCCAGAAATTTGTGACCGAAGCCCCAGCCACCTTCCTTGCTGTCGTAGCCGGACAGATAGTCCTTCTCCAACTCCGCGCGCAGAGGGGCGGAAATCGCGGTGCTGGAATATTCGATGGCCTCTTCCTTCGTAACCGAAGGGCCGGGCGTGGGATCGTCAATGATGGCCTGCAACATGGAAGCCATTTCCGCAGGCGGCAGGTAGCCCTGGCGCTTTACGATTTCCTGGCCCTTGCCGTCGAACACCACCGTGGCCGGCCATCCGTAGTCCTCATAGCGGTTCGACAAATCGGGCCGTGCATCCTGGTCCACGCGCACGGTGATATAACGCGCGCGAAGCAAGCGGACGACCTCCGGGTCGCGGTAGGTGGTTTCGGCCATCACGTGGCACCAGTGGCACCAGATGGCCTCCAGGTCCAGCAGCACAAAGCGGTTCTCGCGCCGCGCCTGCTCAAACACCGCATCGGACCAGCCCACCCACTCGAGTGATTCTTTTCCGCTGGATGGCGGCCGGCCGGCGCCCCGCCCGGGTGGAGATGCAGGGACGCTCTGGCCCCAAAGGCACGGAAGCGCGCCGGCGAGCGCCAGCGCGAGCACCCTGGTCCACGTTCGGATATCTTTCATTCTCTCTGCTTCCCCGCGCCCGGCTCTGCGCAGGCCCATGGCGTGTCCTCGGTCGGGCGGTCCAAGTATTCTCCCTTCGCCGGCTCACCCGCTGACCAGCGGACGCACGCGGCCCGCCCCGCGGAGATAGCGGAAGAGGTGGTCCAGCGGCGATTTGGGAAGGAAATCGTCCAGGGTCATGGATTCGCTGGCAGTGGATCCGATCACGTAGCCGCCAGGCAGGTCACCCAGCGCGGCCACGAACGGCTCCATCCGCATCGGAGCTACATAGATAGCTACGTCAGAGACCAGCAACCTGCCGAATACTTCCAACACGGCCCCCGGCGAGGCCTTGTAAACCTGCCCTTCAAAAATCTTGATCAACGCGGCGATGCTCAGCACAACGCGGATGGGTTCCTGGGTGTGCCGGCGCAAATAGTCCGCCAGCCGGTACCCCTCCTTGTAGCGGGTAACCACAACGGTGCCATGCGGGGCGAGCTTCTGGATGCTCGCCAGTAAATCCGCGCCGGCTGGCGCGGAAGATTCCTCGAGGCGCGCAAGCGAAACCTCGATTACCACGGCCGGTTCGCGTTCCGGCCTCTTACCTTCTGCGAGAAACTGACCGCGCGCGGCTTGCAGTGCTTCGGCAGAAAACAAGCCAGCGCCTTCCAGGAGCACGCGTTCCACAATCAGCGGGCGCTTGTGCAGTGGCGTGGAGGGTTCAGCCAGTTGTCCCTGTCCATCAAAGACCAGCGCTTCGGCATACCCGCGGCGGAGCAACTCCAGGCTCCATAGCCGGGAATCGGTTCCCGCAAAGATCGGGCCACTGAGTTCCAGCACGTCAACCTGGACGCGCTCTGGTGACAGATCCTCGAAAAGGCCTGCCAGAAAAGCCTCGGAGGAAGAATGCTGGTGATAGGCGGCGTAAATCAAATTCACGCCGAGCGCGCCAATTGCCTGCTGCTGAAGATGGGCGGTAGGATCCCCCAGGTTGATGTGCAGGAGGATGTGGTTCGGCTGGCCACCCGGTTCGGCCTGAAAGCGCATTCCGAGCCAGCCATGCTGCTCGTTTGTTCCCTGGTAGTTTCGAGTGGCTACAGTGTCGGCAAAAACAAAAAAGCGCGAGCGGTCGCCGCGCTCCTTTCCCAGCCGGTCGAGCAGGAGCTGGTATTCGTGATCCAGCATGGCCAGCAGGCGCTCCCTGGAAACGTAGCGCGTGCCGGCGCCATAGGTATCGTCGCTGAAGGTTTTGTCGTAGGCGGAGATGGCCTGGGCTACCGTTCCGGAAGCCGCGCCCACGCTGAGGAACCAGCGGGCCACCTCCTGTCCGGCGCCAATTTCGGCAAAGGTGCCGTAAATGGAGGCCTCCAAGTTGATGGCCAGCGCCTTCGCGTGCAGATCTGTGGATTGCTGGGCAGGAGAGGATGCCATGAGCCGCTCCGCGCGTAAATCCTTGCAGCGCGAGTATACCGCAAAGCCTCCCTTAGTCCCGGGTGGGAGGAGAGCGAAGACCCATCCCGGAGCCGTGCGGGCGGTGTAGGATGCCGCGGATGGCAAGACCTTTCTCCCCGCCGGGACCATGCGCCAGGCCGGAGTCTCCAACGGTGAAGGCAGCCGCACTACGCCAGGGACGGGCAAGACTGCGCTACGACAGAGCAGCGCTCCGTCCCGAAGAGGCCGAGGCATTCGTGGAATTAGCGGCGCGGGGCATCCAGCACGTCGAGGAGTTCCTGGGCTTGAGCGGAGGCCGCGCCGGAATCCGTTTTGCGGTGGGCGACGGCGCGTGTATCTCCGCGACGCGCGGAAGGACGATCCGCCTGCCGGCTCACCGCGTGCGCACCCGAACGGCGCCCTATCTCCACGAAATCGTGCATGTGCTTCTGCCCTGCCGGCATGCGCCTGCCTGGTTCTGCGAAGGCCTGGCCTGTTACGTGGAATGCGCGGTGACGGAGCGCGGCGGGGCCTATGATTCGCGCCTGTTCACTGCGCGGGGGAACGCCGGGGTGGATGCCGATGCCGCGCGCTGGCTCAGAGACGCGCGCGGGCGTGCGGTCCTGCCGTTCGTAGGGACCCGCGGGATGCCGCGGCGGATTGCCGAAGATCGCCACGGCGTGGCCGCGCCCTTTTACGTCTTGTCGCACTCCCTGGTGAAATTCCTGGCGGCGCAATGGGGAATAGCCACGGCCGCGCGGCTGGGAAGAGTGCGGAGATTTACAAGCTCGGTGCGGCGAGAAACACGGCGGACGATGCCGGAATGGCGGGAGTCCNTGGCTGGAAAAATTGCATGGCGCGGGGCGTTAGAGCTACGGCTCATTTCCGCAATGCGCCCGGGTCCCGCCGCAGCCGGACCCGGAGCACGTTTCGGGCTTCCGGAACTGATACCGTTTCGTTTGCCAGCCGATGGGGACGGAACGAATCCCGCCCGCCGCGGCGGGCGGGCTACGGCGAATGGAATCCCTGCCTGCGTTAGCTCTCCACACGCTGGCGCAGCGCGCGCGGCGGATAGAGGGCGGCGAGGACGCCGCGCGCCGCCGCCAGGGACTCAAACTCCAGGCAGGCCACGCCCGCTTTTTTCAGCGCCGTAAACGAACTGCGGTGCCCGGTGGCGTAGGCCAGGAATTCATCCAGATGGGGTGCGTGGCCGGCGCACAGGGTCTCATCGACACCCAGGCGCCCAAGCTCCTTCATCAGCACAGAGGGATCAGCCTCCGGCAGCAACGCGTCTGTGCGGCGCATTTTGTCTTTGGAGAGGTGGAAGACGGTAGCGGCTATTTCCCCGGTTTGCCACGCGCGCAGCAGCGGGCTGGAAAGAATGATGCTGGGCTTGGCTCCCAGCTCCAGCAGTCCGCAGAGGACCTGGCGGGTTTTTTCAGCCCCCTTCCTGGTAAGCGGGCGTTCGGCATCGGGGGGGCAATCCGGATCCTCGCGGTCCACCGCGATACCGTGACGCAGGAGATAGACGAGCATTTGGGTTTCTTTGCCTCCTCACTTCCCTGCGCCGCCAGACAAACCCACGGTCAGGAGAACACCGACCGTGGCTGCCGCTTTAGGCCACCCGGCGGCCTTCGCGGCGCACCGGGCGGCGGAACTGCGCCGTGACGCCGAATTCGCGCTCGAACAGACCGGCGCGCTTTTGCGCCGCGGCGGCTGCCTGCGCCACGTCCCCTTTGCCGGAAATGTCAAACTCCACGCGGCCGATGTGATAAATGGCGCGCACCTCGCTCACCGCGCGCTGGTGGCCGGCATCCAGGCCCTCCGCCAGCCGCAGCAGCGCGGCGAGCAGGCGGATGCGGCGGCGCGTCTCGCGGGGCAGATCGCCATACGGCCTGTGGTCCGGGTCCGGCTCGGACTTGTGGTTGTGGTAGCGCACCAGGCAGCCTGCCAACTGGCGCATTTCCTCCGACAGCCCGGGTATTTCGCCGTACCGCACCAGGTACTCGCCGTGGCGGTGATGGCCGCGGTCGCTGATCACGCGGCCCACATCGTGCAGCAGCGCGCCCAATTCGAGCGCCAGACGCGCCTGCTCGTCCAATCCATGCACCGGGCGCAACTGGTCAAATAGAGACAGCGCCAGCCCGGCCACGTGCTCCGCATGCGGCGCGTCGAACTCGAAGCGCCGGGCAAACCAGAAGACCCCGGCGCGCGCCTCCTCCGTCCGCAGGTCCGGCCGCGCCACTCCCTTGCGCGAAGCGGCGACCGCAAAACGGGAAGCCAAAAGCGCCCGCAGCACGCCTTCCCGCACGCCCACGCCGGGAACCACCAGCGTGCGCACGCCTAGCATCTCCGCAGCCGCATCCAGCACCAGAGCGGCGATGCCGATCACGTCCGCGCGGTCGCGGCGGATCCGATACCGGCGCATTCGTTCGCCCAGGTCGCGGCCGGTAATTTCCCCCAGCCGGCGCCGCAGCAGGCGCAAGTCCAGCGTGTCCAGACCGGCCACCGGACTCCCGCGAAAAATCTGGGTGAGCGCTTCCACATTGCCCCCGCAGGCGGCGGCCAGTCCAAAGGTGCCGTGCGAGGCGCCGCGCAGAAAGTGGCCCAGATGGTGGCGGACCACGTCGCGGATCAACTCCCGCTGCTGGCTGCTGATGCGGCCATCGATCCCCAGCGTCTCCATCAGGCGCACGGTGCCCACGGGCAGGTTGATGCTCTTGCGCAATTGCCCGGAGCGGAGCAGGTTCACTTCCAGGCTGCCGCCTCCCAGATCCAGAATCACGCCAGGGTCCAGCTTGCTCTCGCACGCGGAGAGAACTGCGGTGCGCACCAGGCGCGCCTCTTCCTCCCCGCTGATAATTTCCAGGCGAATGCCCGTCTTGCGCTCGATACGGCGGATTAACTCCGCGCTGTTGCGGGCCTCGCGGCACGCGCTGGTGGCCACCGCCCGCCACGTTTCCACGCGGTAGAGATCCATCCACTCACGGAAGGCCCGAAAGGCTTTGACCGCGCGGGCGATGGTGTCTTCATCCAGCCGGCGCCGGGTAAAGGCGCGGTGGCCCAGGCGCACGGGGGCGCGCTCGGTGGCCAGTTCGTGAATGTCGGTGGCAGATTCGGCGCGGGCGATGACTAGCCGAATGGCGTTGGAGCCAGCGTCAATCGCCGCAATGTGAATCGGAAAGGTCAATTCCCCATCATCGCCAGACCGGCGCCCGCGCGGCCGCGGGACGGAAGCGCGTCGAGCGGATTCCCAGGCGCGCCGCAATCTGCTTCCGCAGGTCACCGTTCACTTCCGCCACGCTGCGCTCGCCATCCACCTCGATAAAGTGGTGGCGCCGCGCCAGGAGCTCAAATTCCCTTTTGACCATCCCCTGATAACGAATGAACGATTTGTACAGGTCGGCAGAAAGCGACATATCGCGGCCCGCCTCCCAGTAGGAGATGGCGTGGGATTTTTTGAATTCGCGCTCGAAGGCCACTTCCGGCCGCACGTTGAGCCAGAAGGTGAGGTCCGGACGCAGGGCCATCTCGTACAGGCCGTGCAAGTAATCGCGGTCAATCCCGCGCACCACGGCCCGGGCGATCAGCGTGAAGATGTAACGGTCGGCCAGCACCAGCATCCCGGAGCGCAGCGCGGGAAAGATGCGGTGCTCGAGCTGGTCGTAAAAGTCCGTGGCGTACATCAGCGCCAGGGTCATGCGCGTCACCGCGTTGTTGGCCAGCAGATCGTCGATGTCCTCCGCCACCAGGTTCGAGCGCCGCAGCCCCATGGTCTGCACCGCAAATCCTTCGGATTCCAGCCATTCGGTGAGCAGCGAGATCTGCGTCGAGCGCCCCGAGCCGTCGCTTCCCTCCAGCACGATCAGCGAGCCGCCCCACTCTTCTTCATGCAGGCCGGGCAGCGGCGCTCCGAAGAAGCGCGGCAGCGCCGCGCTCCCGCTCTTGGCTTTGCCGGCGCGGCTTCCCGGACGCTTCCCGTTGCCGCTCATGGCTTCTTCCCCGGGCGGAAGCGTTCCAGGTCCACGCGTTCCGCGGCGATCTCGCGCATCTTCTTCTGCAGGCGGTTCACCTTCAGCGTCCCGTCCATGACCACAAAATTGTCGGTCTCGGTCATGCGGTCGTACTGCTCCATGATCATGCCCTGGAAAATCCGGAAGCTCTCCGCGCGGTCGAAGGAGAGTCCCAAATCCATCCCCGCCTCGTAATACTTCAGTTTGGGGCGCCCGCTGAGGATGCGGTTCACGGCAACTTCCAGCGGCGCGCGGAAATAAAACGTGATGTCCGGGACGGGCGCGAAGCCGTAGAGATTCCGCAGCCATGCGTTCGAGCAGCCTCTCGCGGAGTCGCGCGCGAAAGCGGTGTAGATGTACCGGTCCGCCAGCACCAGATAACCGCTGTGCAAGAGCGGCAGGATCTGCCGCTCGCAGCGGTCGGCAAAATCCGCGGCGTGCAGCAGCGAAAAGGTGACGGGAGTGAGCAGCCGGCGCTGTTTGCCGCGCTTGGTCGCGGATTTCACCAGCTCCGAGGAATTCCACTCCGTGAAATGCAGGCGGTAGCCGCCGATCTCCAGCCAGCGCTTCAGCAGGTAGAGCTGGGTGCTTTTTCCGGAACCGTCGATGCCTTCCACCACCACCAACGCGCCTGGATAGGGCCGATTCCGGTCCCGCGCCGGCGGAGGAGAAGGGTGCTCGACGAGGACAGGCTCAGGACCCTCTTCTCCTACCCGGGGACTTACCAAGTCGTCGAGCGCTTTCATTCGTTGGTCACCGTATCAAAAGAAAATGAACAGATGGTTACAACAGAGGCCGCCGCAAAACGCGTGTTTCCAATCAGGCACGCGCGCCAGTATAGCGCAGGTGGCGCGAAGCTGCCCATCACAGCCCAGTTGCCTTGCGCCAGGGGAGCCTGTGCGAGCACTCCACCCTGGCTGCCGGCTAAAAAATGGTCAGCCGGATGCGCAGGTACTTCTTCGGGTCCTGGCGAATATCGGCGATGAGCAGGCGCAGGTCTGCGGAAAGCGCGGTGAGATTGTCGTAAAGCTGGGGATCGTTGACCGCCCGGGAGAAGCTGCCTTGGCCCTGGCTAAGCTTGTCCGTGATTTCCTTGAGGCTGGCGGCGGAATCGCGCAGGTTGTCGTAGAGTTTTTCGTCCGTGGAAAGCTTCCCGAGCGAGCCTTTGCCCTGCCGCACATCGGCCATGAACGCGTTGGCCTTGTCTACGAACTCGCGCGTTTCCTGATACAGCGCGGGGTCGTATACCAGCTTGCCGAGCGTGCCCTTCTCATTCTGCACGTCGGCCAGAAGTTTATCCAGGCGGTCCGCGGCGGAATTAATGCGCCGGTATACTTCATCGCTGTAGAAAAGCTTGCCCATGGTGTTTTTCCCGGTTTCCGTCTGCTCGAGAATGCGATCCATGCGGGCCACAGAAGAGTTGGCGTGGTTATAGAGCTCTTCGTCCGTCACGAGCTTCCCCAGCGAACCCTCGCCCCTGCGCACGGCGGACACCAGAGACTGTACGTCCTTGGTCAGCGCTCCGAGGTTTTCCACCAGGTCGGCGCCGCGCTCGACCACGTCTTTCATGGCTACTTCTTCCGTGCCCGTCACTTCGCCCTGTGGGGGAATGGGTTTGCCAGCAAAACCCCGGGTGATGCGCACATAGCGGTTTCCCAGGAACCCTTCCGTGACCAGACTGACCCGCGACTCCGTGGTGATGTTTCCCTGGTAGCGCCGGTCCACGCGCAGGATCAGCTCGATGTTTCGCGTGCGGTCCGGAGGCTCGGCCGGAGCGGGCGGAGCGATGCGGATGGCGTCCACGTTGCCCACTTCCACGCCATCGAGGCGCACGGGCGCGCCGATGGTCAGCCCCTCCACCTCGGGCAGGTAGGTATGCAACTGGTACTTGGGCGCGAGGATGCGAAAGCCGGTGACGTAAAAGATCGCCAGCATGATCAGAAACAGCCCCACCAGCGTCAGCAGGCCCACGCGGAGCTGCGTCCAGGTGACTTGCTTGCGTTGCGCCATCTCCATCCTCCTCGGGAACACCACCTCCGCCCGGCCGGAATTTTGTCACACCAGGAAGCGCTGCAGGTAGCCGTCCTTGGAAGCGAGCACTTCCTCCTGGCTGCCCTCGAAGTAGACTTGTCCCTCGCGAAGAAATAGAAAACGGGTGGATGGCCGGGAAGTCCCGTTCTCCAGCACTCGAGCACGGAGCCCGTCGGGAGGCAGGCGGACAACGTTGCCTGAATCCGCGGCAAAGCGGAAATTGGCCAGGGCAAAAGCATCCTGCAGGCGCTGGGTCGCCAGCAGCGCTGTGACGCCATACAGATCGCGCAAGCGCAGGATCAGTGTGATGATGGTCTGCGAGGTGACCGGGTCCAGCCCGGCCGTGGGAGAGTCGTAAAGCACGATGGGCGGGCGCGAAACCAGGGCGCGGGCGATGGCTACGCGGCGGCGCATCCCTCCGGAAAGCTCCCCGGGAAGCTTTCCCATGGCCTCCTGCATTTCCACAAAGCGCAGCGTTTCCATGACCCGCGCCTCAATTTCCTCTTCCCCAAGCGCTTCTTCGCGCAGCCGGTAGGCCACGTTTTCCTCCACAGAAAGGGAGTCAAAGAGCGCGCCTTCCTGAAAGACAAACCCCAATTCGTGACGAAACTCGAGCAGTTCATGCTCGGGCATGGAGGTGATTTCCCTGCCGAGAACGGTAACCCGCCCCCCGTCCGGACGCAGCAGTCCCGCGACGATTTTCAGCAGCAAGGTCTTGCCGCTGCCCGATTCACCCAGCAGGGCCAGCGTCTCATTGCGCGACACGGAAAAGGAGACTCCACGGAGCACCTCGCGATCCTCAAAGCCGATACGCACGTCCTCGAGGATTATGGCGGAAGCTTCAGGCGAAGCGGCGCGCATGCGTGGAGGGGCGGCACGCAGCGGGAAGGCCGGCAGCCGCCGGCCATGATTATAGGGAACGAAGCGGCTCGTGGCGAGAGACGAGTTGGCGCGCGGAATCAACGTGCCGCGTCAATCCGGGGCGGTCCCGGCAGAGAGCTGGACCCGCGCGGCGCGCGTTTCTCGTCTTTCGATTTTCGAAATTCGAGTGGCTCTGTTGACATCATGCCGTAGGGCGTCGCGTCCGCGCGTAAGTCGTCCCGCCTGCCCTGAGCACCGTCGAAGGGAACCCCGCGTCCCGTCCCGAAGCTTCGGGACCGAAGTTTCGGGATTCGGGATGGCGGGGTAAGGGATCTGCTATTTTCGCTTCTCCCCACGATTTCTCAGCATGTCAACAGAGCCAATTCGAGTCCAGCTTTTCGGTTTCCGAGGGCTCCGGCCGCCGCGGCAAAACGCTCAGGCAAAGATGAAGAGCATCAAACGCGTGAGGAAGAAATTGATCACCAGTATGAGCACCGACGCAGTTACCACCGCCTGGGTGGTGGCGCGGCCCACACCTTGCGTTCCGCCGCGCACGTTTAGGCCGTAATAGCATCCCACGCTCGAGAGAATGAAGCCGAAAATGACCGGCTTCACCATGCCCTGCACCAAATCGCCGAACTCCAGCGCGTGAATGGCGCGGGTCCAGTACTGCACGGGGTCCAGACGAAGCTGGAAATGCGAGATGATGTAGCCGCCAACCAGGCCGATGAAGTCGGAGATCGCCGTGAGCAGCGGGAGCATCAGCGTGGTGGCCAGCACGCGCGGGGTGGCCAGCTTCTTCACCGGATCCGTGCCCATGGCCCGCATTGCGTCCACCTGCTCGGTCACCAGCATGGAGCCGAGCTCCGAGGCGATGCCCGAGGAGTTGCGTCCAGCCACCAGCAGGGAGGTGATGCCCGGACCCAGTTCGCGCACGATGGAGATGGCCACCACGTCTCCCACCAGCGCGGTTTCGCCGAAACGGGTGAACTGCGAGGAGGTCTGCAGCACCATTACCGCGCCGATGAAAAATCCGGTGAGAATTACGATGGGCAGAGAGCCGATGCCAATAATGTCCATCTGGTAGAGCGCGTCGTCCAGGTAAAACGGAGTGCGGAAAACGCCCAGCACGGATTCTACGGAGAGGTTGGTGTAATCCTGGACGGCCTGGACGATTTCCTTGGCCTTCTGGGTGAAAAGCTCCAGCAGCAGGCCCTCGCGAGCATTGTCAGCAGGCATGGTTCAGTCCCCGCAGGGTTGCACCCGCGTCCCAGGAACGCCGCAAGAGCGTAGCACAGGCCATCCCGCCCGCGCGCGGCGGCTTTCTTTGCGAGCCGCGCGCCCTGCGCAGCGGAGGCCATAGCCCCTGCGCCCCGCGCACGAGCATGGCAATGCGGACGCGGGGGAAGCCGGGGCTAGGCGGAGAGACATTCAGCGCAGGCCGCCAGCGTACCCGCGATATCGGAGTCGCTGTGCGCCGCGGAGACGAACATGGCTTCGAACTGCGAGGGCGCCAGGAAGATGCCGCGCTCCAGCATGGCGTGGAAGAACCGCCCGTACTTTGCAGTGTCGCTGCGCTTCGCGTCCTCAAAGTTTCGCACCGGACCCGGCGTGAAAAACAGCGTGGCCAGCGAACCGCAGGCATTCACACAGCACGGCAAGCGGCGCTCGGCCAGCAGCGCAGCGATGCCGGTGGAGAGCCGGCGGCTGCGCTCATTGAGCGCCGGGTAAAATCCCGGCTCCGCGAGTTGCTTCAATGTTTCGATGCCCGCGCGCATCGCCAGCGGGTTGCCGGAAAGGGTTCCAGCCTGGTAGACCGCGCCGAGCGGCGCCACTCGGCTCATCAGCTCGCGGCGTCCGCCATAAGCGGCCACCGGCAGTCCGCCGCCGATGATTTTCCCGAGGATGGTCAGGTCCGGCCGGATTCCATAAAGGCCTTGCGCCCCACCGAGCCCCACTCGGAAGCCGGTGATGACTTCATCGAACACCAGAAGAGCGCCGTGCCGCTCCGTGATCGCGCGAAGATCACGCAGGAACGCCCCATCGCCCGCCGGCAGGACCACCCCCATATTGGCGGCGATGGGTTCCACGAAAACGGCGGCAATGCGCCCGGGATGCTGCGCGAAGGCGCGCTCCACGGCGGCAGAGTCGTTATAGGGTAGATTCATCGTGAGCGCGGCGATTTCCGCGGGCACTCCAGGGCTGGCTGGAATGCCCAGCGTGGCCAAGCCGGAGCCCGCCTCAGAGAGGAATGGATCCGCGTGGCCGTGGTAACAACCGCTGAACTTGACCAGCAAGGGGCGGCTCGTTGCGGCGCGCGCCAGCCGGGCTGCACTCATGGCCGCTTCTGTTCCAGAGCTTACGAAGCGGACCATCTCGATGGTGGGCATGGCGCGGGCAATCAGCCGGGCCAGTTCGAGTTCCAACTCGGAGGTCATGCCGAAACTGGTGCCGCGCCCGGCCTGATCCCGGACGGCGGCCACCACCGCAGGGTGAGCGTGACCCAGAATCAGCGGACCCCACGAGCCGACGTAATCGAGGTAGGAGTTGCCATCCGCATCTTTGATGCGCGCGCCCGCGCCGCGCACCATCATCAGAGGATTCCCGCCCACGGAGCGAAAAGCGCGGACCGGGCTGTTCACCCCGCCCACCAGCAACTTTTCGGCCTCTCGGAAAAGTTCTTCGGAACGGACCGTGGCGAGCCGGGTTGTGCCGCCAGGGCTCGGCAAGGTCAGCAGCCCTTCCCCAGCCAGCGTGCCGCATCCTTGGCGTGGTAGGTGCAAATGATGTCCGCGCCCGCGCGCTGGATACCGCACAAGATTTCCAGCACCACGCGCTTCTCGTCGATCCAGCCGTTGGCCGCGGCCGCCTTGACCATCGAATACTCGCCGCTCACGTTGTACGCGGCAATGGGCAGGCTGAAGGCGTCGCGCACCCGGCGGATCACATCCAGGTAGGGCATGGCCGGTTTGACCATCAGGATGTCCGCGCCCTCTTCCACGTCCAGTGCCACTTCGCGCAGTGCCTCACGGGCATTTGCCGGATCCATCTGATAGCTCCGGCGGTCCCCGAATTGCGGCGCGGATTCCGCGGCTTCGCGGAACGGGCCGTACAGTCCGGAACAGTATTTTGCCGCGTAGGACATGACGATGGTGTTTTCCATGCCGTTGTCGTCCAGGGCGCGGCGAATCGCGCCCACGCGGCCGTCCATCATGTCCGAAGGCGCCACGATGTCCGCCCCGGCGCCGGCGTAGGTTTGCGCCGCCAGCGCGAGCCGCTCGACGCTGGGATCATTCAGCACCGTTTCCCCTTCGATCAGTCCGCAGTGGCCGTGGTCCGTGTATTCACACAGGCACACATCCGCAGCCACCAATAGCGAAAGCCCCGCGCCGCGCACCGCGCGAATCGATTGCGGAACCACCCCATCGGGCGACCACGCTTCCGAACCTTCCGCGTCCTTGTGCTCCGGGATGCCGAACAGCAGGATGCCCGGGATACCCAGTTGCTCGACTTCCCGCGCTTCCTCCAGGAAGCGGTCCACAGACTGCTGGCAAACGCCGGGCATGGAGCGGATTTCCTGGCGCACGCCGCTGCCGGGGCAGATGAACATCGGGTAGAACAGTCCGGAGGTGCTCAGCCGCGTTTCTCGCACCACGGCGCGCAATGCCTCCGTGCGGCGGAGACGGCGCGGACGATCGGTGGGATAACTCATCGCTGGCTTGCTCCCGAAGCACCGGAGCCCTGCTGCTGGCCGGCAAAATGCGCAGCCAGCGCCTCGACCAGGGAATCCGCGCTGGGTTTCGCCGGCGTCACCGCCACCGGCAGTCCCGCCTGTTTTATGGCGGAAGCAGTCACCGGGCCGATCGCGGCCAGTGCCAGCTTCCCGCTGCTGGTGAGCGCGGCCAGCGTGGCCGTGCCCAGTTGTTCGGCCAGCCGCTCAAAGGCGGAGGGACTGGCCAGCGTGACCACCTGCACCTGCCCGTCGCGAATCTGTGCCAGCGCAGCTTCGGCTTCCGGCCCGGCGGCCACTGTGCGGTAGGCTAAAACGCCGGTCACCCGGGCGCCCGCAGCCTCCAGGGCCAGCGGCAAGTCCGGCCGCGCCCGGTCGCTTCGCGGCAGCAGCACGCTGCGCCCGTTCAATTCCGCTTGCAGCCCGCGCGCCAGCGCCTCCCCGGTCGCTTCCTCGGAAACGTGTTCCACGCCGTAGCCCAATTCTCTCGCCGCCTTGGCTGTCGCCGGCCCCACAGCCGCCACACGGGGGCGTCCCCATTCCAGCGCCACCTCCAACTCGCGGCGCCGCTCCTCGAAAAATCGCACCGCATTCTGACTGGTGAAGAGCAGCCAGTCAAACTCGCGCAGGCGGCGCAGGGCCGCGTCCAGCGCCGCGGTGTCCGCGGGGCGCTCCATAGCCACCAGCGGGCACAGCACCACTTCCGCGCCGTGTTCGGCCAGCAGCCGCGCCAGATCGCCGGCCTGCTCGGGCGCGCGGGTCACGGCGATGCGCCGGCCTGCAAGAGCGCGAGTCTGATGGGTCGTTGGCATTCAATGATCCCGGATGTATCCCGCCCGCCGCGGCGAACCGGGTTCGTGCGCCCCGGCTTCACCGTCGCTTGGTCCGCTCATTGGCGTTGCCTCTCTCGAGCGAGCCTGGGTGAAATGACCCGGCCCTCTCGACTGGAGCACGAAGTCTACCGGCCCGCGAGGCGCAACAAGCGCTCTGCCCCCGCGGCACGCAGTTTTTGTGCGACCGCACGGCCCAGCGCTTCCGGCTGCATTGCCGGACCCTCGCCGCCATCGCGCAGCACCTCGCTGCCGTCCGGCGCGCAAACGCAGGCATCCAGTTTCAGCGTGCCGCTCTCGATTCGCGCCCTCGCGCCCAGCGGCACCTGGCATCCGCCTTCGAGCGCGGCCAGCACGGCCCGCTCCGCGGTTACCGCCGTGCGCGTCTCGTGGTGATCGAAATCCGCCAGCAGTTCGATCAGTTCCGGATTCGAGGAACGAATTTCAATCGCCAGCGCTCCCTGACCAACCGCCGGCAGCATCACCTCCGGCTCCAGCACTTCGGTGATGCGCTCTTCGTATCCCAGGCGCTTGACCCCGGCGCGAGCTACGACCACGGCGTCGTAGGCGCCCTCTTCCACTTTACGCAGGCGTGTGTCCACGTTGCCGCGCAGCTCGGCAATCTCCAGGTCCGGCCGGTGATGGCGAAGCTGGGCGGCCCGCCGCAGGCTGCTGGTNCGCCCCGCCGCAGGCTGCTGGTGCCGAGACGCGCCCCGGCGGGCAGCTCCGCCAGCTTGCGTACGTCGCGCGAGATTAGGCAGTCGCGCGGATCTTCACGCGCGGGAATCGCCGCGATCTCCAGGCCTGAAGGAATCTCTGTGGGCAGGTCCTTCATGCTGTGCACCGCCAGATCCACCGTGCCGGAAAGGAGGGCCTCTTCGATCTCTTTGATGAACACGCCTTTCAGCCCAATGCCGGCAACACTGCCTTGCTGAAACTGGTCCCCCGCCGTGCGGATGCGGATGATTTCCACGGCCGCGCCGCGCGCCGCCAGCCAGCCGCGTACAAATTCCGCTTGCCAGAGAGCCAGCGCGCTCCCCCGGGAACCGATCCGCAGCGTGCTCACTCGTCCCGCCCCGAGCGCGGACCCGGCTTGCGGGAGCGCACTCCTTCCAGGCCAAACAGCTCGCGGAGGAAAATGGCGCGCTCGCGCACTTGCGGATGTTTCATCAGGCGTTCGGAGGGCTCGCGCAGCAGGTGCTCCATCAACCCGTCCATCAGCGCGAGGATGCGTTCGCGCTCCGCCGCCGGGAATTGCTCCAGTTCTTCGCGACGGCTGCCGGCAAACAGTTCGCGTTCCAGGCGCAGCTTGTCGCGCAACTCGGCCAGGGTGGCCCCTGCTTCCGACCCGCTCTGCCAGGACGCGAATTTTTCCACGTGCTCGGCGATGATGGCTTCGGCGCCCGGCACCTCGCCCTCCCGCGCCTTGCGGTTCTGCTCCACCATTTCCCGCAGGTCATCCACTCCATACAGGAACACGTTGTAAATGTCCGCGGCCGCCGGCTCGATGTTCCGCGGGATCCCCAGGTCGATCAGAAACATCCGCCGGTTTCCACGGGTGCGCATGGCTGCGGCCACGGCCTCGCGCGAGAGCGTCCAGTCGCTCCCGGCCACCGAAGTCACCACGATGTCCGCATTTGCCAGCAGCTCCGGGATGCCCTCCCAGGACCCGGGTTGTCCGCCGGTTTCTGCGGCCAGTTCACGGGCGCGCTCCGCGGTGCGGTTTGCCACCCAGAGACGGCCGATGCTGCGATTACGCAGGTGGCGCGCCGCCTTTGCGCCCATGGCCCCCGCGCCCAGCACCGCCGCGGAGTTATGCTTTAAATCACCGAAGATTTGTTCCGCCAGCTTCATCGCTGCGGCCGGGACGGACATGGCATGCGCGCCCAGGCGCGTTTCCGTACGCACCCGCTTGCCCACCTCCAGCGACGCCTGGAAAAGACGGTTGAGTACGGGACCGGTCAGCCCCTCCCTCTGCGCGGCCAGATAGGAATCGCGCACCTGGCCCAGGATTTCCGCCTCGCCCAGCATCATCGAGTCCAGGCCCGCGGCCACTCGGAAAAGATGCGTCACCGCCTCACGGCCCCGGCGGCGGTACAGACATCCGTTCAAATGCAGAGGTTCCACACCGTGGAACGCGCAGAGATAGCGCTCGATGCCGGCTTCAGACTCCATGGTTCCCGCGATGACCCCGTACACCTCGCTGCGGTTGCAGGTGGAGAGCACCAGGGCTTCCGCCAGCAGACCCTGGCGGCGCAGTTCCGCGGCCGCATGCAATGCGTCCTGCTGGGAAAAGTGCAGGCGTTCCCGTACCTCCACGCCCGCGGTGTGATGGTTCACGCCCAGCAGGAAGACGCTCATGGCCGCGCGCCTCCCCCGCAACCTGCGCACTCGGTCATTCCTCGCCTGCCGCGGCGGGCGGGGAAGCCGCTATTGCAGCGCGCCGGGCAGCCCGAATTGTCGCCATGGCCGCGCATCAGTAAAACCTGTGGAACCGCGAGAGGTACAAATTCACCACCGTGTAGCTGAAAACCACCACGAAATAGCTGGCCGCGCACAGCAGTGAGGCGCGTGCCCCGCGCCAGGCAGGAGATCGCGCCACCCACAAATAACCGCTGTAACAGGCGAGCATCAGGATGGAGATCAGCACCTTCGGGTCCAGGCTGAAAAATTGCCCGGTGATGCGCTGGTCCACCACCATGCCCAGTGTGATTCCCAGCAGCATGGCTGCCAGACCAATGCGCACTCCATTGCGCGTCATGCGTTCCAGGTCTTCCATGGGCGGCAGCCGCCACAGCAGCGCGCCCGGGCGGCGTGTGCGGATCAGCCGGTCCTGCACCAGGTAAATCACGCTGAAGACGAAGGAAATGGTGAACGCCGAATACGCCAGGATGTTCGAGGTCACGTGCAGCGCGAACAGGCTGCCGCGCGCCGGCGCCCGCGGGGCGGTGTGCGGGGTGACGATCAGGTCCAGGCCCAATAGCAGCAGCACCAGCGGCAGGGCGAAAGCTCCCATGGCCCGCTCGCGATGGAAGAATTCCAGGCCCAGGTAGGTGAGCGCCAGAAACCACGCCAGCAGCGACGTCGAGCCATAAATATCCTGATAGGGTACGGAGCGGATGGAATAGGCGCGTTGCAGCAGCGCGAAGTAGTGGGTGACCAGCGCGCCGACGAGCAGCAGGCTGGCAGCCCGCCCGGCCCAGTTCCCTTCCGCGAACAGTGTGCGCAGGTAGCACGCCAGGCTCGCGGCGTAGAGAGCCGCGGCCAGATACGCCAGGGTTATGGTTGGAATCGCCATGCTCCGCTGTTCGCCAGCCGAAATTATATAACCACAGGACCGCACGCACGACGTGACACAGGTCACAATTTCCTGATGGCGTCTGTGCCAAGCTCCTTCTGGGGCGTTCCAAGCCCCCCGCGGAGTTGAAGATGCCGGGGGTGAGCCGGTGAATGGCGCTGGGATGCGCTGAAGGTGCCGGAGCGCGCCCCCTGCGATGCCCGGATTTGTTATCATCAACAGGCGAATAACTTCGTAACCTCATGACGCACGCGCCCGGTTCCCAATTCGATCGCAAGACGCTGTTTCTCCGCGCCTGCCGCGGCCAGGAAACAGACCGCGCGCCGGTGTGGATGATGCGTCAGGCCGGACGCTACCTTCCTGAATACCGCGCGGTGCGCGCTCGGCACTCCTTTCTTGAAGTGTGCAAGACTCCTGAGCTGGCCGTGGAAGTTTCCCTCCAGCCTTTCCTGACGCTGGGCATGGACGCGGTGATCGTGTTTTCGGACATCCTGATTCCCGCCGAAGCCATGGGTGTAGGCATCAGCTTCACCGACGCAGGCCCTGAGCTGTCGCGCACCATCCGCAGCCAGGAGGATGTGGACGCCCTGCGTGACTTCGATCCCGAGCAGGAAACGCGGTTTCTGCCGGCGGCCATTGACCAACTGTGCCGGACCCTGGGGCCGGAAGTGCCCGTGCTCGGATTCGCGGCCGCGCCGTGGACTCTGGCCTGCTACATGGTGGATGGCCAGGGCGCCAGCGGTTTCCCCCGCACCAAGCAGATGCTGCACACGGATCCCACTTTGTTGCGCGAGCTGTTGCGCCACATCGCGCGCAGCACCGCGCGCTACCTCCAGGCGCAACTGGCTGCGGGAGCGGCTGCGGTCCAGCTTTTCGACACCTGGGCCGGCGAGCTCGCACGCGAAGACTACGATTCCTTCGCCCTGCCCGCTATTCAACAGGTCATGGACGCGCTCGCTCCCGGCGCCGCCCCGGTTATCTACTATTCGAAAGGCTCGAACCATTTACTGGAGAGCGCGGCGCGCAGCGGTGTCACCGTGCTGAGCGTGGATTGGCGCGTGGATATGGCGGAGTTGCGTGCCATGCTGCTCGAGCGCACCGGACGCCTCTGGCCGTTGCAAGGCAACGTGGATCCCGCGGAGCTGCTGGGAACCGATGCCGGAGTGCGCCGCGCCGTGCGGCATGCCCTGGCCCAGACCGGCGGTCGCGCGCATGTTTTGAATCTGGGCCACGGCATCCTGCCGGATGTGCCGGTGGAATCGGCCCGCGCGTTTGTGCACGCCGGGCAGATGGGTGCCAGCAGCGCGGCCGGACGGGCCGTTGCGGGCCCGGTGGAAGCGCAAATTTCTCCTGGGAATGCGTGACGCCGCTCTGCCGAGCGCGGCCACGAGGAAGAGCCAATGAGCAACACCAACGATCGCCGGCTGGAACGCTCCCTGGACGTCCAGGCCCTGGAAGTCTCCGAAGAACTGCTGGAGCGCTACAACCGGCCGGGCCCGCGTTACACCAGCTATCCCACGGCGCCCGTCTGGCAGGATGATTTTGGCCCCGAGGACTTCGACCGCGTATGCCGCGTGGCGGACGCGGAAGCCCGCCCCATCTCGCTCTACCAGCACCTGCCCTTCTGCGAAAGCCTCTGCCTGTTCTGTGCCTGCAACGTGGTGATCTCGAAAGACAAAACCGGCGCGGCCGCCTATTTGGACACCTTGAAGCGCGAAGTGGACCGCATGGCCAGTCAGGTTTCGCGCCAGCGGCCGGTGATCCAATTCCACTGGGGTGGCGGCACGCCCACGTACTATTCCCCGGCACAACTGGAAGAACTGTTCGACTACACGCGCGCCCGCTTCCACTTTGCCGCGGATGCGGAACTCGGCGTCGAAGTGGATCCACGCGTCACCACCCGGGAGCACCTGGAAACGCTCCGGCGGCTGGGATTCAACCGCCTGAGTATGGGCGTGCAGGACTTCCAGCCGGAAGTGCAGCAGGCCGTGCACCGCATCCAGGGCTACGAACTGACCCGCGACCTGGTGGCCGCGGCCCGCCGCCTGGAGTTTGACAGCATCAACGTGGACCTCATCTACGGCCTCCCGCTGCAAACCGCAGAAAGCTTTGCGGCCACCGTGGATAAAATCATCAGCATCGGCCCGGACCGCATCGCCATGTTCAGCTATGCGCACGTGCCCTGGCTGAAGAAACAGCAGGGTTCTTTTGCGCGCCGCCTGCCCGAAGGCATGGAGAAATTCCGCATCTTCCGTGCGGGCCTGGAGCGCTTTCTGGGCGCGGGGTACGCCTACATCGGCATGGACCATTTCGCGCGGCCCACGGACGAACTGGCGCTGGCGCAGCGCAACCGCACACTGCACCGCAATTTCCAGGGCTATACCACCAAGGCCGGAGCGGACCTGTACGGCATGGGGGTAAGCGCCATCAGCGGCATCGGGGATGCCTATGCGCAGAACCATCGCGAGGCCGGAACTTACGCCTCGGCGATCGCGGAGCGCGGGCTGGCCACTATGCGCGGCTACCGCCTCACTCCGGAGGACCGCCTGCGCCGCGAAGTGATCAGCCGCCTGCTCTGCCACACCGTGGTGCGCAAAGCCGAAATCGAGCGCGAGTTCCACCTGCGATTTGACGAGCATTTCGCTCCAGAACTGGAGCGCCTGGCGGCCTGCGCCGCCGATGGATTGGTGGAATTGACCCCGGACTCCGTGGAAGTGGTTGGCCTGGGCCGGATTTTCATTCGCAACGTGGCCATGGTTTTCGATCCCTACCTCGAACAGCAGCGCATGGCGGAGCGCCCGNCTGTTTTCCAAGACGCTTTGAGATCCGCGGTGCCGCCCTCGGAGCAGCGCGTCGTCGTCATTGGCGGGGGAATCTCCGGGTTGGCCTGCGCCTGGCGGCTCACTCGTCTCGGTCTGCCAGTTCTTCTTCTGGAACAGGAAGCGCGCACCGGCGGCGTGATTCGAACCGTTCAAAATGACGCGATGCTGTTCGAGGCCGGCCCGCAGAGCTTTCTCCTCACCGCCCCGCTTTTTGAATTGCTCCGTGACCTGAGCCTGGAGCAGGAACTCCTGCGTGCGGACCGCCGTGCGCCCCGCTACGTGTACCTCGGCGGAAAGCTGAACGCCGTGCCCATGGCCCCGCCCGGGCTGTTGTTCACTTCTCTTTTTTCCGGGAGCACGAAGTGGCGGCTGGTGACGGAGCCCTTCCGCCGCAGCATTCCTCCCGAAGCCGATGAATCCATTGCCGGCTTCATCCGCCGCAAATTCGGAACAGACCTGCTGGACCACCTGGTGGCGCCGATGGTTTCCGGAGTCTACGCGGGGGATGCGGAGCGGCTGAGCCTGCGCAGCGCCTTCCCCATGCTGCACGAATGGGAAAAGCAGTACGGCAGCGTGCTGCGCGGAATGATCAAATCGCTCTCCAACGGCAAACAGGCAACCCGCGCGCCCGCGGGCGCCCGTGGTCTGGTGACCCTGCGCCAGGGCAACGCCAGCCTTCCCCGCCGCCTGACCGAACGTCTAGGCGATCACGTGTCTGCCGGCACGCGCATCACCGCGCTGCGGCGCGGACCGCAGGGTGGCGCGCCTTTCGAATTGCAGTGTGAAGCCGCCGGCCGACAGGAGGCGCTTTCCGCGATGGCGGTGGTGGTGGCCGCACCAGCCGGCGTGGCCGCGCGGCTGCTGGCTCCGTTGATTCCGGCCGTGGAGGGACTGGCGGGAATCGCCTACGCGCCGGTGGCGGTCGTGGCTGGGTCCTACTCCTCGGAACACCTTCCACGCCCGCTCGATGGGTTCGGCTTCCTGGTGCCGCGCAGCGAACGGCTCCGCATCCTAGGCACGGTATGGAATTCTTCGCTCTTTCCCGGCCGCGCTCCGGAAGGGCAAACAACGCTCACCAGCTTCGTCGGTGGCATGACGGATCCTTCCGCCGGGTCGTTGCCGGATGAAGCCCTCTTTCAGACGGTCGAGTCGGAACTGCGCCGCATCCTGGGAGTCTTTGGCGCGCCGCGCGCCCGGTTCGCGCAGCGCTGGGCCCAGGCCATCCCGCAATACAACCTGGGCCATGCGGATTTAATTCGCAAGGTCCGCGCTGCGCTGCCTTCCATGCCGGGATTGTTCCTCGCGGGGAGCTACCTGGAAGGCCCGGCGGTTGGGGCCTGCGTGGCCGCTGCAAACGCCGCCGCGGAGCAGGCCGCCCAGTATTGCCGCGGAGCCTCCCGGTAGTCACGGTCAGTGGTCTGCTGACCGTGGGCTCGTTCCGGACCCAATAGCAGAGCCCACCCCTTTCTTTCTCACTCTGTGTAACGGCTGCAGGCAAATTTCCCGGCCATCCTGGGTAACCTTTTTGCCATTTCTCCGTCTTCACGGTAGAGGGGGAAACCGTGAGCACCCTTTTCCAGGACCTGAGCTATTCCATCCGGCAAGCACGGAAGCACCCAGGCCTCACCCTGGCAGTCGTGCTGGTGTTGGCGCTGGGCATCGCCGCCAATGCCGTCACCTTCACCGTCTTGAAGACCACGCTGCTGCGTCCGCTGCCCTATGCCGAGCCGGAGCGCCTGGTGCAACTCTGGGAAACGCGGTCCACGCGCGGCTTTACGCGCATGGAGTTTTCTTTTCCGGACTTCGCCGATTACCGCGAACGCGATGAGGTATTCGTGGGTTTGGGCGGATACTCGCCGGTGAACGCCACCTATTTGGGACCGCAAGGCGCCGAGGAGGTGAACGTAACAGTGTGCAGCGCAAACCTCTTCGACGTCCTGGGGGTCAAACCCGCGCTGGGCCGCGCCTTTCAGCCCGGGGAGGATGCGCCGCAGGCCGCGCGCGTCGCATTGCTCACTTACGCGGGCTGGCAGCGGCGGTTCGGGGGCGATCCAGACGTCGTAGGGAAACCCGCCATCATCAATGAGGAGCCGCGCACGATTGTGGGCGTGCTGCCACGCGATTTCCTGTTTGCTCCCAGCCGCGCCTCGGAATTCTGGCTCCCTTACCGCATCGCCGGTTGGCGGGAGCGCCGCAATGCCCACTGGATCTTCCCTGTGGGCCGCTTGAAGCCGGGCGTCAGCCTTCAGCAGGCGCAGGCGTCGGTTTCCACGCTGTCGGCAGAACTCGCGCAGCAGTACCCGGACTCGAATACGGGCCTGGGCGTGCAGGTGGTGGGTTTGCACGAGCAATTTACCGGGCCGGTGCGCCCGGTGCTGCTGCTGTTGATGGCCGCAATGGGATGCTACCTGCTGATCACCTGCGGCAACCTGGCCGGACTGCTGCTTAGCCAGGCGGTGGGGCGGCAGAAGGAGATGTCGATTCGCCTTTCTCTCGGCGCCAGCCGCACTCGGATTGTGCGCCAGCTTCTTACCGAGAGTTGCGCGCTCTCCGCGCTTGGTGGGTTGGCAGGAATTTGCCTGAGCCTGTGGCTGATGCCTGCGGCTCTGGCCAGCATTCCCAGAGAACAGCTGGAGGTGATGCCCGCCCTCCAGGGCTTGCACGTGGACTGGGAGTTTCTTCTGCTGGCCCTTGCCCTGGCCATGGCCACGGGAATTCTGTTCGGTTTGGCGCCGGCGTTCCTGGCCTTTCGGCCGCAGTTGCGGGCAACGCTGGCGGAATCCGGCCGTTCTTCGGGAGGCCTGGAGCGCCACCGGCTGCGCAACGCGCTGGTGGTGGCGGAAATCGGCCTGGCCATCGTGCTCCTGTATGGCGGAGGTCTGATGCTGAAAAGCCTCTCGCGGGTGATGAACACTGACCCCGGATTCCCAGCCGGCAATCTGCTGACCCTGGAGCTGGGGCTGCCCGCACGCGGCTACCCGAAGGCCGCCGAAGAGGTGGCCTTTCACCGCCGCCTGATGGACGCGCTCTCTGCGCTCCCCGGCGTGCGTGGCGTGGGCACGACCAGCACGCTCCCGCTCACGGGGGGAAGGAATACGTCGCGCTTCGTGCGCGAAGGCCATCGCACCCCCGGCGAGACCGAAGCGCAGGAAGCCAATCGCCGCGACGTCAGCACCAATTACTTCAGCGTTATGGGTGTGCCGCTGCGCGCCGGACGCCTGTTCACTGAGCACGATGGGCCGGACGCCCCACACGTGGCGTTGATCAACCAGATGCTCGCCGACCGCATGTTTCCCGGCGAGGAAGCCGTCGGCAAGCGCATCGACTTCACTTATACGGCTGACCCCAACCTCTGGGAGATCGTGGGCGTGGTGGGAGACGAAAACGCGACCTCGCTCGACGCCCCGCCGAATCCGGTCATCTACACCCCGTTTGCGCAATCGCCGGACAGCGAGTTGGATGTGGTACTGAGAACCGCACAGTCACCGGAAAGCCTGGCTCCGGCGGTGGTGCGCGCGATCCGCGAACTAGATCCGGCTGTGCCGGTGTACGACATTCAGTCCATGGAGCGAATCATCTCCGAATCGCCCTCCATCTTCTTGCGGCGGTCGCCGGCCTATTTGATTGCGGCCTTTGGCGGATTGGGGCTGCTGCTCGCCGCCGTGGGCCTTTACAGCCTGCTGGCCTACGCTGTGGCCCAGCGCAAACGCGAACTGGCCATCCGCATGGCTCTGGGCGCCCAGAGGAGCGAAGTGCTGGCGCTGATCGTCGGCGGGGGAATGCGTCTGGCCCTGGCGGGCATCGCGCTGGGCATTGTCCTGGCGCTGGGCATTTCCCGTCTCCTGGCGGGGTTCTTGTTCCAGGTGCAGCCTGGCGATCCCGCCACGGTGGTTGCCGTCTGCCTCCTGCTGGTCACTGTCGCTCTGGCTGCAACGGGCCAGCCCGCCTGGCACGCGGCCGCCACCGATCCCATGCACGCCCTGCGCGAAGAATAATCCCGGGCGGGATTCTTGCCCGTTCAGGTTGCCACGGTCAGTGTCTTTCTGACCGTGGGCTCGTTCTGGATTATTGCATCCGGCGGTTCTTCATTTCGCTCACGCCTCCACGAAACCCCACGCTCAGAAAGACACTGACCGTGGCTACCCGCGCAGGGAGACTCACTACCGCTGTGTTATTCTCCAACCGTGAGCGAAACCCCGAAAACGCGCCGGCAAATGCTCGAGGAATTCCTGGCGGCAAATCCACACGATGCGTTTCCGCTCTACGGCCTGGCCATCGAGTGTACGAACAGCGGAGATACCGCTGCAGCCGAAGACTATTTTCGCCGGCTGGTCTCCGCGCACCCGGACTATGTGCCCAGCTATTATCATTACGGGCAGCTCCTGCTGCGTCTGAGACGGGGGCAGGATGCGCAGGCCACATTCCGCCAGGGTATCGCCGCCGCGAAGAAGGCCGGCAACGCGCATGCCCTGAGCGAGCTCGAGGCGGCGCTGGAAGAAGCCGTCGCGAACGACGAGTGACCAGCGGAAGAGAGAGAAAAAGGATGGTGAATCTCCGCCGCATCGGCGGTGACGAGTCACCCATCGCCCGGCCTGAAGAGCCACACGCACCCCCGAAAACATAACGATGGCGCGCATACCGATCTTCCCGCTCGAAGTAGTGCTCTTCCCCGAAGAGGTGCTTCCCCTGCACATCTTCGAGCCCCGCTACAAGGACCTCGTCCGGGACTGCCAGGCCGCCAAACAGCAGTTCGGCGTGGTGCTGCTGGCCGGGGAAAACCTGGTGGAGGTGGCGTGTACCGCGGAGATAACCAAGGTCACCAGGACCTATCCCAATGGCGAGCTGGATATCCTCACGGTGGGCCGGCGCATCTTCCGCATCCTCGAAGTGATTGACGAGCGCTCGTACTACGAGGCGGAGGCGGAATTCCTCGCCGATGGCCCGGCGCCCAGGCAAGTGCCCTCCACTGCGCTCTTGCAGCTTTTCGAGCGCTGCCATCTCGCGGCGCTACAAACGCGGCCGGACCTCGCTGCGCTGGGGAGCGCGGTATCCATTTCCTATCACATCGCGGCTTCCCTTCCCCTGGACCTGGCCTACAAACAGAAGCTGCTGGAAATGCGCGGCGAAGAGGAACGGCGGCACAGCCTGGAGCTCAGCCTGGCCCGCTGGCTCGAACAATTCGAGCACACCAACCGCGTGCGCAAGATTGCCGGAGGCAATGGCCACGCCCCGGCAAACTGACACATCCCGCGGGAATTTCTGTCCCCTGAGAGCGGTCAATTCCGGAGTTGATTCCCATGAGCGCGCGGCCTAGCATGTCTCGCTTTCCAAACACGCATTTCGCGGGAGGGCATTCATGCAATCAGGACTGTGGCTTTCTCGGGCGGCTGTGGTTTGCCTGTCCGCCGCGTGGGCACTGGGGGCGGCGGCTGCTCCCGCGGCCGCGCAGGGTCTCGAGAGCGCGGACCTTTCGCGGTTCCGCTCCGTGGGCGCCGTGGAACTCTCGCCGGATGGAAAGCGCATCGCCTGCACGGTAACGATGCGCGACCAGCCCGGCCGGCCCTACTCGCAGGTGTGGGTGGCGGACCAGAGCACCGGCAAATCCACGCGCCTGCTGGGAGAAAAGGAACGCAGCGGGGGGCCGAAATGGTCGCCCGATGGGAACTGGATTTCCTACATCGGCGGCGAAGCAGACAAGGCGGGGCTGCACGTGGTGAAGCCGGACGGCAGCGGCGACCTCTTCCTGGCCGCCGTTTCCGGCTCGAATTCGCCCCTCCCCGGCCAGGGGGAAAACGTAACCTGGTCTCCCGACTCCAAGCAGATCGCATTTATTTCTTCCACGCCCGGCCCGGAGACGGCGGAGGCGGCGGGCGATCCCATGGTCATCACGCGGTATCTCTACAAACCCACGGCGGGCGAGGGCCATACGCGCTTCAACGACAACCGCCGGCTGCATATTTTCGCTGTCACCGTCGCCACGAAAGAAGTCCGCGCGCTCACCACCGGGAACTACGATGAGCACTCCATTGACTGGTCGCCGGACGGCAAAGAAATTCTTTTTGTATCCAACCGCGAGCCCAACTCTGACGAATTCTTCAACTACGACGTGTTCGCGCTGAACGTGGCGGATGGCTCGATCCGCCGGCTCACCGCCACGGAGAGCAACGAGTACGCGCCGCGCTGGTCGCCGGATGGAAAGCACATCGCCTACTCGGCTACCAAGCGCGGGCTCACCGACCGCGAAACGACCATGGAAGATACCCACGTGTGGGTGATGGATGCCGATGGCGGCAACCGGCGAGAGATCGGCGGGGGAATTGA